>ERZ1026800.276-NODE-276-length-47334-cov-3.479315_pt1 | contig 47334 bp, 44 predicted proteins | sample MGYA00520873_ERZ1026800 | MGnify/ENA primary metagenome ERZ1026800 (study PRJEB33270, sample SAMEA104284475) | anaerobic digester metagenome | biome: Anaerobic digester microbiome; feature: mesophilic sludge digester; material: Anaerobic digester biomass | place...
GGATTAATGCAAACAATTCTAGTAGTAGAAAAGTTAGTCAAAATTTATGGTTTTACACATGTGCGCGTGCTCGTTCCCCAGTGGTTAGGTGAGATGAACGGGCAAAGTGAGAGCGAATTTCATGCTCAAATATCTGCGGAGCTCCAGCGCCGCGGCTTAGAAGGACATTTCATCTTTCATCCATGGCTCAGCCAAGAAGAAATGCCGGAGTACTACTCAGCTGCCAGCCTGACGCTTTGTTTGGGGAATGTAGTGGAAGCTTTCGGCAATGTGGCGTATGAGTCTTTAGCCTGCGGGACGCCCAGCATCGTGGCTAAAGTTGGTGTGCACCGCAGCCAGCTGCCCGATACGCTCATAGACAAAGTAGAGTATGGTGACGTTGATGCTGCCGCTCAGATTGCAGCGACGATTCTGCGCGAACATACCCGCGTTCGAGGGGAGCGATTAGAACAAATACTCAACTATTTTTCCCTCGAGCATCAATTGGAGGCTTACGCACAAATCATTACACAAGCTGAAAAACTTCCCCAGCTGGAATCAAAAACCATAACAATTTCCCCAGAGACCAAATTTCATTTAGCTCCATGGTGTTGTCTCGCCACGCGGGGGATATTTCACGATTACCACGCAAAATACTATCCCATCCCCAAGCTTGAAGCTTGGTTAGCAGAGAGTGATACGCTTAGTTTTACTGAAAAAGGAGGTCGGTCTATTCTCTGGGATGAAATGCAGCAATGGTACCGGATGGGGATCTTAGTTCCGCTGACTGATTAAGCCCACTCACCACCATCAATGCGAATCACTGTACCCGTCATAAAATCCTGGTGCAGGATGTGAAGCACATTCTCTGCAATGATTTCAGGGCTGCCGATGCGCTTGAGAGGGATGCGTTTCTCCGCCAGATCTTGCAGGTCAGCGTCTTCATGACCAGCTAACGGGAGCATGACTCCAGGCGCGATTGCGTTTACGGTGATGTTAGGGGCTAATTCCAAAGCAAAGAGAGCGGTCATCTCGTTGATACTGCTCTTGGTAAGGCGATACGCGAAATGGTCTGGTTGATGGCGGAAGACTTTAGCATCAGAAATATTGATAACCTTTCCCTCAAAGCCTTCTGGCAGCTGCTGGGCAAAGGCGCGGGTTAATAGTAAGGGTGCAAAAAGGTTAATCCTGAAGACCTGCTCTAGGATTTCTGGAGTTGTCTCCATGCCCTTACCTTTGAGATAAACCCCAGCATTATTGATGAGGATATCGATATGACCGAAAGCAGTTGTTACGGCTTGGATTAACTGTTGCAGCTGATTTGGATCGGATAAATCCGCTTGGAAAATCTCTGCCTGCACACCCATGTTGAGCGCAGCTGTTTGCACTTCGTGTACCTCTTCTGCAGAGTGATGGTAGTGTAGCGCTAAGTTGCACCCTTCAGCTGCAAGTGCAAGCGCAATGGCTCTGCCAAGGCGAATGCCGCTGCCGGTGATCAATGCGTTCTTCCCTTTGAGCTCCATTTAGTCTCCTTATTCGTGATGTTGATAAGCTGCCTAAATTGAAAGTATTGTATAATTTTTAGAAGTTGCTTTCAAGAAACTGTGGAGACTTTGCAGTGAAATTTCTTTGTGTTGATCCGGGTGAGGTGCGAATTGGTGTGGCAATCAGCGATGAAACCGGCACATTAGCCCGTCCACTCGCTATTCTCGGTCATGTTTCAAGAGTAAGTGATGCTATGGCGATTATGCAATTGGCGCTTGAAAACCAAGCAGATGCCATTGTGGTCGGTCAAGCTTTAGATAGTGACGGCAAACCTGGACCTAAAGCGCGCTCTGCAGCAAGGTTAGCAGAAGCTCTGCAGGCACTCGAGGAGATGCCCATTTACCTTTGGGATGAAAGCTACTCCTCTCAAAAAGCAGCCGAGCTGCGCATAGCAAAAGGTGTATCAAGGAAGAAGCGCAGCCAACCGATAGACGACTTAGCGGCAGCGCTGATCTTACAGGATTTCTTAGAGAACCACCATGGTACTAAGGAAACAAATGACACAAAACAATAAGCCTTCATTTTTTCCTAAACTTTTGGTTATAGTATTGGTGATTTTGCTTGTGGCACTTATCGGCACGCTAATTGGCGCACCAGCCATTGCCGCGAGGTCATTTGGTCCAGCGGATCGTAGTTTGAACCCTATCTTGCGGGCGCATTACGCGATCACGCTATTACGGTCTAAAGATGAGTTGCTCACTAGTGCACAAGAATCCAACTTTCCACGAAAATTTAGCATAGAACCAGACGAATCCGTCGAAGCGCTGTGCCGAAGGCTCGAAGATGAGGCTTATACATCGTCAGGCGCGCTGTTCTGTACCTACTTGGTTTACTCTGGGCTGGATCGCAAAATTCAATCGGGGACGTTTACACTCAAGCCAGAATTAAGCAGTATCGAAATCGCACATACGATTACGGATCCAGAAGCGCGGGATATTACTTTTTATATCTATCCAGGCTGGCGCTTAGAAGAAATCGCCGAGAGCATCGACCTGAGTGGTTTTGAGTTTAGCGGCAAAGAATTTTTAGCTTTTGCCTTCGCGCCCCCAGATAGTATACGCGCTCAGCTCCAACTGCCGGCACAAGCTTCTTTAGAAGGTTACCTCTACCCAGGTGAATACAGCCTTGAACCGCATATTGACTTGGAAAGCACCATAGAGGTCTTCCTATCCAATTTCCGTGCGCACATGCAGTCGGAAGAGTTACTGGCAGGTATTTCCGCACAACAGCTCACATTTCACGAAGCGCTGACCTTGGCATCGATTATCGAACGTGAAACCCGCGCTGATGAAGAAAAAGCCACAATAGCATCGGTTTTCTATAACCGCTTGGCTGAAGGGATGCGCTTGCAGACTGATCCGACAGTCCAATATGCCCTCGGTTTTGACGAAATAGAACAAACTTGGTGGAAAACCCAACTTACAGAAGCTGACATGCAAGTTGATTCACCCTATAATACATACCTTTATGCTGGTTTACCGCCTGGACCCATTGCAAATCCAAGCCTTGCTTCGCTTGAAGCGGTTGCCTACCCAGCTCAAACACCTTACTTTTATTTCCGCGCGAAATGTGACGGGAGTGGAACCCATGCTTTTTCCGTCACGTATGAAGAGCATTTAAACAATGCTTGCCCTTAAGCCTCAAAAGGAGGAATTATGATTACATTAGGTATTGATATTGGTGGATCTGCCATCAAAGGTGCGCTTGTGGACCTTGATCAGGGGAAGTTAGTTTCCGAGCGGGTGCGCTACGAAACAGAACCTTTATTCAAGCCTCGGGTTGCAGCTGAATTGGTGGAAAAAATCCGAAAAAAGTTGGATTACCATGGTGTGATCGGGGTCGGTTACCCTGGAGTCGTGAAAAAAGGCATTGCTTATACAGCAGCCAATCTGCACAAAAACTGGATCGGCACAGATATTGCCCAATTACTCTCTACCCAAACGGGGCAGCCCGTAATCGTTATAAATGATGCTGATGCTGCCGGATTAGCGGAAATGCGTTTTGGAATTGAGGATGCACACCTTTACAAGACCGTGTTCTTCCTGACTGTAGGGACTGGGATTGGCTCAGCAATTTTCGTTGACGGGCACCTTCTGCCAAATACCGAGCTTGGACATCTTGAGGTACGTGGTAAAGAGGCTGAACATCGTGCTTCAGATGCGGTGCGAAGACAGAAAAAACTCAGTTGGAAGCGCTGGGGCAAACGTTTTACCGAAGTATTAAACACTTACGAAAGTTTAATCAACCCTGATCTCTTCATTATTGGCGGGGGGATCAGCTCTAAGTTTGAAAATTATGCGGAGTATCTCAAAATCCAGACGAAAATCCTGCCGGCAGAGTTGGAGAACTTAGCCGGCATTATTGGCGCAGCAATGGCTGCTAAAGAAGCCGAATTGCCTTAAATGGATTAGAGCAGCGCTTCATAGCCGGGGCCTTTTTCGAAAAAGTCACGATTGGCTTGGATCGCTGGGGTGAGGTCGACCACCTCGCCTTCAGTAAGTACCCGAGTGGCAGGAATATGGACAGGGTCGCCTTCGTAGGTAGTTGTATCCAACGGCTGATCGTAACCTGGAGTTCCTACGGGGGCACTAAGCACTTCGCCACCCCGAGCAACATAAGCTGAGGGTACATCTTGCAGCGTAAAAATGGCGCCATAAGGGCATTCAGGAATACACGCTCCACAATCAATGCATGTATTCGGGTCGATGTAGTAGAGTGGCCATTCTGTTTCGGGTTTACCTGGAACGATGCAAGAAACCGGGCAGACCGCCATACATCCGCCATCACGAAGACATAAACTGGTGATTACAAACGCCATTTTCTACTCCAAAGGTAAAATTAATGACGTAAGTTTATCATAATAAACAGGCGCCAAAGTTGAAACCTAAAAAATCGATTAACCCTTATCTCTTACTTCTCGTTGGGATTTTAGCGGTCTCCACTGCTGCCATATTGATCCGCTTAATTCTGCTCGAAGCAAGTGCATTGGTCATTGCAGCTTACCGCCTAGCAATTTCAGCCCTCATCAGCGGGCTCCTTCTGCTCATTCCTCATAAGAGCAAGCGCACTCAACTCAATCGTAAAGATATTGGCTTGTTAGTCCTTTCGGGCGTGTTTCTATCAGCGCATTTTGCCGCTTGGATTACCTCTTTGGAATTTATCAGCGTGAGCAGCTCTGTAATTTTAGTAACGACGACACCGCTTTGGGTGGCGCTGCTTTCACCAGTCGTGCTCAAAGAAAAAGTTAGCTCGCGCTTTTATTGGGGGATGGCTGTAGCAATCATCGGAGGAATTTGCATTGCCATAAGTGGCCCATGCCGCCTTAACGCAGTTGGGCTGAGCTGCACGGGCAGTGTTTTTGAACGCGGCAGCCAAACCCTTTGGGGTATGGCTTTAGCGCTCTTTGGCGCTTGGATGGCTTCCGGTTATATGTTGATTGGTCGAAAAATGCGCCTCAAAATGGATAATTTAAGCTACACAACAGCTGTTTATACCGTTTCTGCAATAGTTCTGATTTTGGTGGTTATTTTGCGCGGAGAAAAGGTTTTGGGTTATTCGCCACAAATTTATGCGCTCTTCGTAGCATTAGCAGTCATCCCGCAGCTATTAGGTCATTCTGTTTTAAATTATTCCCTAGAAGTTTTACCGGCAACGGTTGTTTCCATGGCGCTATTAGGCGAACCGATTGGTTCTACCATTCTGGCGGTTATTTTCTTAAACGAAATACCGTCGACTTTAGAAATCATCGGCGGTATTTTTATTCTGCTCGGTATTGTGATTTCGGTGCTGCCCGAAAGCAAGCCTAATGCGGTTTGACAGTTCCGGATAACTCGGCATTCAACTTAGCGCTATAACGCGCTTTCTCTTCCGGTGGCAGCCGGCTGTAGAGCAGATTAAGCTCCCACATACGCTGGCGTAAAGGCTCGGTGATGGCATCGGGAAGCATGCGCCAAGCCCAATTGCTGCCCTGGGAACCTGGTAAATTCATGCGTGCTTCAGCGCCTAAGGAGAGCAAATCTTGCATAGGCGCAACAACATCATTTGCCACCGATTGCCAGATAGCGCGCATCATCGACCAAGAGATATCATCTCCAGAAACATTAAGATAACGCCGGCAAAAGTCCTGCTCGCGTGCCGAAGCTTGCTCATACCAACCTCGTGAGGTGTTATTATCGTGCGAGCCAGTATATGCAAAACAGTTCACAGGGTAGTGGTGGGGAAGGAAATCGTCCTCAGGATCGCCGGTAAAAGCAAACTGAAGGATTTTCATCCCTGGGAGGTTGAAGCTATCCCGCATGTCTTCCACGTCTGGAGTAATAACGCCTAAGTCTTCAGCGATAATGGGCATGGTTGGGAACTTCTGTTGGAAAGCAGTAAAAATCTCTTTACCTGGTCCAGGTACCCATTCACCCTTGCGCGCTGTGGTCTCGCCAAAGGGCACATGCCAAGCCGCTGCAAACCCGCGGAAGTGGTCCAAGCGGACGAGGTCAACTAATTTCAACACAGCTGCCATACGGTCGAGCCACCATTGGTAGCCTTGCGCACGATGAACGTCCCAGTTATAAAGCGGATTACCCCACAACTGGCCATCCCGGGAGAAATAATCCGGCGGCACGCCCGCAACAAAGGTAGGATTGAGCTCTGCATCCATCAAAAATAAGTTCGGATTTGCCCAAACATCTGCGCTATCCAGGGCAATCACAAAAGGCACATCGCCAATAATAAGGATGCCATTTTGTTTAGCATAAGCATGCAGTTTTTCCCACTGGCTAAAGAAAAGAAATTGATTAAACTGCTGCTTTTCTATACTTTCAGCATGTTTTTCAGAGAAATCTGCTAAAGCTTGAGGATCACGATATTTCAAAGGTTTTTGCCAGAGGCTCCATTGCTGTCCGTTTTGGCTTTCTTTGATTGCCATGAACAAGCTAAAATCTGCAAGCCACGCCCGGTTTTCTTCGCGAAAACGGTCGAAGGCAGTTTTTATTGCGTGAGATCGCAATGCCTGAAAACGGGAATAAGCGCGGTCTAAAAGCCTATTTTTCCAGATAATGACTGGTCCAAAGTCGACGCGATTTGCAGGAAAGTTTGGACGGTCGGCTATATCTGAGATTTCTAATAAGCCATCTTCGATGAGGAGCAGGGGGCTGACTAATAAGGGATTACCAGCAAAAGCAGAAAAACACTGATAAGGAGAATCACCATAACCAGTTGGTCCGAGGGGTAGAATCTGCCACATCTGGCAGCCCGAGCCTTTCAGGAAGTCGATCCAGCGGTAAGCTTCGGGACCTAAATCGCCGATACCATCGGGACCTGGGAAACTGGTTGGGTGAAGTAAAATTCCGGATGCACGCACAGTAAGCATAAGTTCTTCCTCGCTTATTTCAAATTTTGACTTAATTCTTGGTACATTTGCAGGTATTGGAGTGCAGACCGTTTCCAGGAGAAATCCGTAGACATAGCATTGCGCTGCAGCCGATACCAGATTTGTTTATTCTTAAAAACATTAAGCGCCATTTCAAGGGTAGCTTTTAGCCCCTCAGCTGTTTTTTCTTCGAACAAGAACCCGGTTGCCCTTTCGGGTGAGGCATGAAAATCGATGATCGTGTTTTTCAAACCTCCGGTTGCTCTGGCTACTGGGATGTTCCCATAGCGCATAGCGATCATTTGGGAAAGTCCGCAGGGCTCATAGAGAGAAGGCATCAGAAATATATCCCCGCTTGCGTATAGTTTATGTGACAAAGCATTATCGTACTTTAAGATGCTGACGACTTTATCCGGAAATACCGCGGCAATTTCCTGAGCGCGGTCTTCTAGTTCTTTTGCGCCTGTTCCAAGGATCACCAACTGCCAAGCTTGATCAGCTAAGTCAGGTAATGCGTCGAAAATCAAGCCGATACCTTTCTGAAAATCAAGGCGGCTGACGACGGTGAGCATAGGGATTTCTGGATTCATTTCCAAGCCTAATTCCCGCTGAAGGTCAAGCTTGTTTAGCTGCTTGCTGTGTAAACGATCGATAGAGTAAGGATGCCCGATGTATGCATCTGCCTCCGGGTTCCATTTCTCGAGGTCGATGCCATTCACAATCCCGCTGAGCTTGTCCAAATGCAGCCTCAAGTACCCATCCAAACCACAACCATAATCGGGGGTTAGAATTTCCTCTGCGTATCCAGGCGAAACAGCGATGATGCGGTCTGCAGCGGCTAAACCCACAGGTAATGGGGTCAGGCGAGCCCAATCAGGTAGATCCGGGTCACTGCAGGGTGAAAACCCTAAATCTGTCATTGCCGCATCAGCACCATATCCGTTATAAGGGAGATTGTGAACGGTAAGGATGGTTTTTGTCTGAGTGAAGAAGGGATCATCCTTATATAAGTCTTTAAGTGCATAGACCGCTAAGGCAGTGTGCCAGTCATTGGCATGTAAAACATCTATCTTCCAGTCGATAAAGCGCATGGCTTCCAGAAGGGCGAGAGAAAAGTGAGCATATTTCCGCCCATCTAATGTCGCATCCCCATAATAGATAGGCGAGTTGTGGTTGATTCCATCGCTATCTAATAAGTATGTTATGACCCCATCAAGATCAGTAACATAGAGGTCGCAAAGTGATTGACCCGTTTTAGTCTTTATAGGGAATGACCCGATCCAGCCAACCGGCGGATTCTTTTCTTTGATGACCGCATGAAAGGGAATAATCAAGCGGATATCCACGTGATCTTTGGCAATACGGTTGATCTCAGCTGGCAGTGCCCCCGCCACATCCCCCAAACCACCAACCTTTGCTAATGGCTCTGCCTCAGAACTGGCAAAAAGGACATGGAGTTTTTCTGCGGTACTCATGGCTACTCTTCCCCTTCTTCAACGAGATAAATATAATCTTTAGTAACCAAGGGTTGTGAGGCTAAGCCTAATGTCTCCAATAATTTTTGCATCAGTTTAACTTTAAGCTGAGCATCTTGGCGGCTCCAAGTGCGGCTCTTAATTTCCACAAATTTGCCCAAGTTAGGTTTGGTCACATCATCTAAGTTTACGAAGAATTCAGTACCCTCGAACTTAATTAAGAAACGGCGGCGGTCTTTTACGATTTCCTCGATTGCCACAGGTTTGAAATACTCTCGATAAAAGCGTAAGCTCTGTGTTGCCGGAGCCAAATAGCGGCTGCGCGAAAGCATAATCTCCTCGCCATTCAGGTGGGATTTCTCTCCGGTTTCTCCGATCAGAGTCAGGCGGGAACGTACATTGGTAATCTCACCATTTTCGCCAATAAATTCATCCTCACGGTAGCGCAAGCGGCCTTGGCTCGGATCTGCCTGCCGGAAGTATGTATCATATTCGTGGTAATGGCGCTTCCGCACAATCTCAATCCCGGGCTGGTTGAGGGCTTTCAGCACTGGCTCTAAATCGTCCACACGCACCTTAGCTTGTACTTCAAAGCTCTCTTCTTGCATCGTTCCGCCGATAGCAACCAGCTTTGAGAGCACCGATTCCTCTCGATCTTTCAGGAATAGATCGATTTCCGTTGCAATACCTTGTGCTTCTGCAATTAGGGCTTGTTCATCGAGTGTAAGCAGCGTTTGATCGCGCATAAGCCACTCACCGTTGACCATCACGTCGGTGATATCTGTTGATTTGCTGGCGTAGATAATCTGAGCATAGATGTTGTCGCTATTATTTCGAAAACGGGGTTGGTTATGCAGCGGTGAAATATCCATCAAGATCATATCTGCGCGTTTTCCCGGCTCCAGACTGCCTGTAATTTCTCCGATGTGTAACGCCCTGGCACCCATACTGGTAGCCATCGCGAGCGAAATCTTAGCCGGCAAAGCTGTTGGATCCTCACTCACTGCTTTAGAAACTAAGCTTGCCAGGCGAATTTCATCAATCATATCCAGGTCGTTATTGGAGGCTGGACCATCGGTGCCAATGCCCACATTGACGCCGAGCTCAATCATACGCTGCACAGGAGCAAAACCAGAGGCGAGCTTAAGATTAGAGGAGGGGTTATGGGCAATCCCAGCGCCAGCATGTTGTAGGGAGCGGATTTCACCTTCATCTAAGTGCACACAATGGGCAGCGATCAACTTCGTATCCAGCATCCCAAATTTACGAATATAAGGCACCTCAGGCATGCCTTCTTCTGCGCGCAGAGCTTCCACCTCAGAAGACACCTCAGCCACATGAAAATGCACCGGAACATCATACTTTTTAGCCATCTCACTTACCGCCGTAAGGATTTCGGGGGTGGTCGTGTAAACGGAATGGGGTGCAATGGCAGGGACGATTAGTGGATGCCCTTTCCATTTTTGGATAAGAGCTTCAGCCAACTCTAAAGCCACCTCGTAAGAGCTCGAATCTGGGGCAGGATATTTCATTACAGTCTGACCGACGACAGCACGTAAGCCAACTTCTGCAGTCGTTTCGGCAATTGCGTCTTCGAAATAATACATATCATTGAAGCAGGTTACCCCAGAGCGGATAAATTCGGCACAGGCAAGCTTCGTACCCAGACGTACGAAGTCCGGTGAAACGAACTCGCGTTCAACCGGCATGATGTAACCCATCAGCCACACATCTAAGCGTAAATCATCTGCTAAGCCGCGTAGAAGTGTCATTGGGACGTGCGTGTGCGCATTGACTAAGCCCGGCATAAGTACTTTACCTTGACAATCGAGCATTGATTCGCTTTGATGTGCCTCTAAGACCTCTTTTTGGTTACCAACTGCGGAAATGTTTTGACCAGAAATGGCAAGTGCTCCTGGCTCATAGATGTTATAGGCATCATCCATCGTGAGGAGAATGGCGTTATAAAGGATTTGATCAGCGTGTTTTTTCATAAGCTCCTTTCTTCATTCTGCGTCATTTACTTTTCAATCAAATAGCGGCGGAGGTAATCCAAGGCAGAGTTCACCGCCCAGATTTGACCGTCACCAGGAGGGCCTCCATAAGAGCGCTCGCCCTCTTTGATAATTTCTTCACCCCGTAGAACCAGGAGAAGGTCCTGCTTATCCCCATTGGAAACCAAGCGAACGCCGAGCGCTAAGTCAGCGTTTTGCTGCGCTTGGGATTCCTTGAGCAGGGTTTTCAGGGTCTCATTGGAGACATAAGAGTCGATAAACTCTCCGTTTGCAAGATCAGGCACTTGTGATTTAAGTTTAGAAAGAATTTCTCCCTTCGTGCCAACTTCAATAATCTCGACACTGATGTGATGATCTGCGATGAGCCTGCCCACGGCTTCTTCTAAGGTAGTTTCGTTTTCGCCGTAGATATACTTTCCTAATTGCTCGCGAATCCGCTGAAGTACCGGCGCCATCATCTGCTCGGCTTCAGCTAAGGAGCCTGCTTTTGCGGTAACACGGATATCGGTCTGTCCAGGATGGGCTAAAAGCCCTACTGTGGGATTGCTAAGTTCTTCCAAATCTCCAATTATTTCGTCGATAGTCGATTCACCCTTAGAAATTGTGTGGATAACCCAGGGTTTAATTACAGTTTCTTGTAAGCCATAGCGCCGTTTGAGGTAATCACGCACAAAATGTTCAATGAGGTATTCCATTTCTCGCGGGACGCCTGGCAGAGAAATTACCACTTTTGTGCCAAGTTCATACGCAAAAGCAGGTGCTGTACCCACTGGATTTGGAATTGGAATGCTATTTGCTGGGATGTATGCTTGGCGTTTGTTGTTCTCCGTTGGCTTTTGACCATATTGTTTGTAACGTTCAAGGATTTGCTCCCAAAGCTCTTCATGGAATTCTAACGGCACGTTGAAGGTCTTTGCCACTGCTTGGCGAGTTGGGTCGTCTACTGTCGGTCCTAAACCACCGGTAGTGATGACAATATCGGCGCGCATTAAAGCTTCTTGCAGCGTAGCGGTAATGCGCTGAACATTATCGCCGACTGTGCTCAGGCGGTAAAGATCCACACCAATGTCGCGTAAAAATCGAGCTATGTATCTCGAGTTGGTATCTTGTATTTCCCCCAAAAGCAGTTCTGTACCGATAGTAACAATTTCTGCAACAGCCATAATCTATTTTACTCGTTTCTTCACGAAATTTTTACAATTTTATCCCAAAGTGACGAGGATTTGGATTAATTTTCGAAGATTTCAAAGGATGTGCATTGATGGGGGAAAATCTCGGAAATGTGTCTGTAAAGAATTTCTAAGTACCAGTCTCTATTAAGAAGCTTGATGTATACTAAACCCGAGGAATTAAATGACACGCGGATATCGTAAAACATTAGGCGATTGGGGTGAACAAGTAGCCAGTACTTACTTGGAATCGCAGGGTTATGAGATTCTCGCTCGAAATTATCATTCCCGCCATGGTGAGTTGGATTTGATTGCCACAAAAAATAAAGGTTTGTACTTCATTGAGGTAAAAACCCGCTCTAATCACGCTTATGGGCTTGGCGAAGAGGCAATTAACGCGAAGAAACTTCAGGCGATGTTAGCCAGCATCGAAAGTTATTTGGAAAGTTTAGGCAGCGCAGCTCCAACGGAATGGCAGATAGACATCATCATCGTGGAAGGTCGTAAAGGTGATCCTGCTCCAACGATCCTACATTACGAAAACATTGGCGAGGAAGCTTTATGAATGGGTCGGCAGCGCGAAAGCTGTTGGTATTAGTAGGACCAACAGGTTCCGGTAAATCTGAAACAGCCATCCGGTTAGCCCAAGCGCTTGATGGCGAGATCATCTCTGCTGATTCGCGTTATTTGTATCGAGAACTCAACATTGGCACTGCCAAACCGACCCCTGATGAACTTACCCTTGTACCACATCATCTCATTAATGTCACCACTCTGGATAATCCCTGGAGTTTAGGCGTTTATCAAAAAGTTGCTCATCATCTCATTCAGCAAATTAACTTACGCGGTCATCTGCCGATATTAGCTGGTGGAACAGGTCAGTATGTTCGTGCGCTTACCGAGCAATGGGAAATCCCCGCCCAAGCTCCAGAGCATCAATTGCGCGATGCCATCGCACTATGGGGGCAACGGATTGGTTTTGATGCGCTACATCAACGTTTAGCACGATTGGATCCTGAGGCTGCCCAGTTTATTGACTATCGCAATAAGAGGCGCACAATTCGGGCATTAGAGGTCATTTTTTCCACAGGGCAGCGCTTTTCTGACCAGCGCAAAAAGTCTGTCTCCCCATATCAGCAGCTCATCATCGGTATCGCTTGGCCGCGCGAGCTGCTTTATGAGCGCATTGACGCCCGCATCGATGCGATGTTTGCTGCTGGGCTGGTTGGGGAAGTCCAGGGATTGGTTGAGAGAGGATATGCAGAAGCACTCAAGCGAATGGGTATTATTGGCTATTCTGAAGTGCTCCAATATTTGGAAGGCAAGTGTTCATTAGAAGAAGCCAAGGAAATGATCAAGCATAATACGCGTGTTTTCGTCCGCCGCCAAGCTAATTGGTTTAAAGCTAACGACCCCAAAATTCACTGGTTTAATGCAACAGATCCAGCCATGCTTGCGCACATGCTGGATCTGATCAAAGCGGTGTTCTAAAACGATTAAGCTGCTGCTTCGCCTGGAGCGAGATCGATTACCGGCTTGGGAATACCAGCGTTCTTTGGGACTGGAGGGGGGAAGATCGCTTCAAACTCTTCGCGACTAAGTTGTTCCACTTCCAGGAGCTTTTCGGCTACTTCAATCAGCTTAGCTTTGTATTTGATAAGGATTTCTTTTGCCTGTTGGTAAGCTCTATTGACCAGCTCTTTGACTTCCTGATCAATCTGCTCAGCAACTGCTTCAGAGTAATCCCTTTGCTCGGAAATTTCTTTTCCTAAGAAAACCAACTCTTCCTTTTCTCCGAATACGAGCGGTCCTAATTTTTCGCTCATCCCTAAGCGGGTTACCATGCGGCGGGCAAGCTTGGTTACGTTTTCAATGTCGTTCGACGCGCCAGAAGTAATGTCATTGAACACGATTTCTTCAGCAGCACGTCCACCCAATAAAGAAACCATGTTGGCAAAAATCTTCCTTCTTGAATCTAAGACATGGTCTTCTGTTGGAAGTGATAAGGTATAGCCACCTGCCATACCGCGAGAAATAATTGAGACTTTCTGTACAGGGTCCCCTTCCGGAAGAGCATTGGTGACGACCGCATGACCCGCCTCGTGGTAGGCAATGATACGGCGTTCATCGGGGTGAATCAGGCGGCTCTTGCGTTCTGGGCCAGCTATCACCCGCTCGATAGCTTCTTCAAATTCGGCTTGCTCGATAATTTTCTTATTGCGACGTGCTGCCAAAATTGCGGCTTCATTGACTAAATTTTCCAAATCAGCGCCGACGAAACCAGGCGTTGCCCGCGCGATGACTTCCAAGTCTACAGAAGGTGCCAAGGGTTTACCGCGCACATGCACTTTGAGAATTTCATATCTGCCACGCATATCGGGTCTATCTAATATCACGCGTCGGTCGAAGCGCCCTGGCCGCAGTAAAGCGGGGTCGAGAATATCTGGGCGGTTGGTGGCTGCCATCACGATGACATTAGTATCGGTTTCGAAGCCATCCATTTCGACAAGCAGTTGGTTCAAAGTTTGCTCGCGTTCATCGTGGCTCCCGCCTAACCCAGCACCACGATGGCGTCCAACAGCATCGATTTCATCCACAAATACTATGCAAGGAGAGTGTTTCTTAGCTTGGTCGAAAAGGTCACGTACTCGGCTGGCACCCACGCCTACGAACATTTCTACGAACTCCGAGCCAGAAATGGAGAAGAAGGGGACGCCTGCTTCACCAGAGACAGCCTTAGCCATCAAAGTTTTACCTGTTCCCGGAGAACCCACCAGCAAAACCCCTTTAGGGATACGTGCGCCTAGAGCAATAAATTTTTGAGGCTCTTTCAAAAATTCAACCACTTCTTTCAGTTCTTCTTTAGCCTCATCCACACCTGCCACATCATCAAAGGTTACCGTGGGGTGCTCACCAGTCATCATACGAGCACGTGATTTGCTAAAGGACATGGCTGCGTTATTTGAGCCCTGCATTTGGCGAACGAAAAAGATGAGCAGCCCGAACATAAAGACGATGGGCAAGAGATAGGCTAAGACGTCCAAAATCCCAATCCAAGCACTCGGTTTTTTAATTTCAATGCTCAAGCTCTGATCTTGCAGCTTTTCAGGTGTGACGCCAAGCTGAGCGAGTTGGTCAATTAAGCCAGAATTGGGCTCTTTGACGCTCTCTTTTATTTCCAACGTCTTGTAAGTAATGGTCAAATCATCACCATTGGCAACAATCTTAGAAACCTTACCTGCTTGAATATCCGCAGCTAATTGGTTGATCGGGATTGTTCTTACCTCGGCAGCTTGTTGCTGGAAATTAAAAAATAGCATGGTAATAATTGCCATGAACAATAAAAGGTAAATCACAAATGTTTGGTTACGTGAATTCACTAAAAACCTCCGATAATTGATACTAAAAAGTATCAATAAGCATGCTTATTATATCAGCACCCATTTTATACTGAAAATATCGTCTAATCTTCAGGGTAACTTCTTAGAAATCTCTATGATTTTGAATTAGAACTCGCAGAGAAAATTTCCCGGTGGCAAATTTCACAGCCGACGTTCGGATCTTTAACTTCGCTATGGGACTTTGTGCAATAAGCGCTCACTTGAATGCGCTTACTAAAAAGAGATCTTTTAATCTTTCCACTCAGGACCATATACTGGCAGCCATTATTGATCAAAATGCCAGGCACAGGGCAGTTCTTACAGAAAATAGGCTCCCATTGGTGTTTATCACTATCTGTGAGCAGGCGGCACTCTTCAAAATTTCTGCCACGGTAATAATCTCCATAAAAGAAACGGCACTCCTTGCCATAAGGTGTTTTCATTTTATAAGCTAAACCCTGGTTATATATTCCCCAGTGCGGGTATCCACGCGGATCACATCGCCTTCCTCAACGAAAGAGGGTACCTGGACTTTCAGCCCGGTATCAGTGACGACTTGTTTTGTGACGCCTGTGGCTGTGTTGCCTCGCGCTGCGGGTTCTGCCGAGACTACCTCTAAATCGACGCTGGTCGGCAACTCGATATCTAAGGGTTCGTCTCCAAAAAATGTCAGCTTAACTTCCATATCGCCTTTGAGGAAGCCGGCATAATCTCCAACCAGCTCAGCCGGAATGGCAGGCTGTTCAAAGGTATCCATATCCATGAAATAGAAGAAGTTATCATCTCGGTAAAGGTATTGCACATTGTGGTAATCCAGCTGGATATCTTGCACACGATCCCCGGAGATAAACGTCATTTCAAGCGTATTACCCTTGCGCAAGTTACGTGCTTTCACCCGGATGGTAGCGGTCCCTCGACCTGGCTTATTGTGCGTATAGTCTAAGACTTTATAAAGCTCCCCATCCACTTGGAAAGTAACACCTTTGCGCAATTCATTCACATCAATCATTTAATAAACCTCTCACTGCTTATTTGAAAACAGGCAGATTATAAATCAGGCATGGAGTGATGGCAAGCCTGATAAAACTGTAACGAAAGCTTGTTTTGTGGGTTTATAATATCAGATTAGTACAGCCTATCACTAACAAATTTATGCAATAGAAAGAGAAATTATGGTAAACGTTATTCCTGTTAATAGCAAGAATCTGCAAAAGCAATTTGTCGAATTTCAATATCAGCTCTATGAAGATTGTCCACAGTTTACTCCACCAATTAAAAGTGATATCTATGCGATGATGAACCCTAAAAAACATCCTTATTATGAACATTCGGATGCAGATTTCTTTTTAGCACTGGATGGGGATAAGGTTGTGGGCCGCATTGCCGCCTTGCAAAATAAGCCCTTTAACGCCTATCACAACACCAAAGATGCTGAGTTTTACTTGTTTGACTGCATCAATAGCCAGGAGGTCGCTAATGCGCTCTTTGACCGTGTGGTGGCATGGGCGAAAGCACGCGGGATGGATCGGCTGGTTGGTCCAAAGGGTTTTGGTCCTCTAGATGGTTATGGCATTCAAATCGAAGGCTTCGAGCATCATCAAATGATGAACATGATGAACTACAACTATCCTTATTACCGCGATTTGGTCGAAAATTACGGTTTTATCAAGGAAGTTGACTTTGTCTCCAGTTATATCGATCCACAACATCTTGAAGTGCCGGAAAAGATTGCCAAAGCTGCTAGTATAGCCAAGAAACGCGGCACATTGACCATAAAGAACTTCAAGAACAAAGCCGAAATCCGCAAATGGGCACCCAAGATACGCGAAGCCTATAATGGTGCATTCGTCAATAACTGGGAATACTATCCGCTCACCGAGCGCGAAATTAACTTTGTCGTGGATAATGCCATCATTTTGGTAATCCCCGAGCTGCTGCAATTGGTGCTAAAAGGCGATAAGGTGGTTGGATTTGTGCTGCCTTTTCCGGATGTCTCCGCAGCGTTTAAAAAGAACAATGGCAAGTTAGGACCAATTGAAATCTTGCGTATTCTGCAGGAAATCAATAAAACCAATTGGATCGACTTTAATGGCATAGGCATTTTGCCTGAAGCGCAAGGTTTTGGTGGAAATGCGCTTATTTATGAAATCCTGATCAATTCTGTGACTGCAAATCCTCGCTACCAGCATGCGGAATTAACCCAGGTAGCTGAGACTGCTGTGCAAATGCGCAAAGACCTGAAAAACCTCGGCTGCACGTTTTACAAGAACCATCGAGTGTATAAAAAAGCGCTCATGTAACTTTAAAAAAGTCAACAGAGATATGCACAGCTCCTATCGATCGGGTTCTAAACTTATTGTTTGTAATTTTAGTTGTTTTACCATATAATCTAACTTAGGTTTTTGGTTGGAATATTTTCGCATTGCTTGATTTTTGATCTCATAAGTATAAAGGGGAAAAAATGTTAAATAAAAGAAAATTTGACCGCTTGATGATTGTATTATTAATATTATCAGCAATTGGAGTGACATCGGTTGCTGCTGAAATATTGTCTCATAAACTATATCTACCAATAATTATCAAGCCTGAGTATACACCTACAAGAACCCCTACTCCCACTCCTACAAAAACTTCTACTGCCACACCAACTAAGACTCCCACAAGTACTTTCACAAGAACATCTACTTTTACTGCAACAAATACGCCTACAAAGACGCGGACGCCGACTAGAACTCCAACTAAAACCCCAACCAGAACTCCAACTAGAACCCCAACTAAAACCCCAACTAGAACTCCAACTAGAACTCCAACACCAATACCATTGGATGGAAATGTTCAGATTATATATATATATTACGATGGTGAGGCTCCTAATGAAGCAGATGAATATGTCGAAATTAAAAATGTTGGTTCTACGTCCGTACAAATTCAGAATTGGACGCTTAGCGATAAGGCGTTCCACATATTTACTTTTCCACAATTTGTGATGGTTCCAAATCAAATCTGTAGGATTTACACAAATGAAACCCACTCAGAATATTGTGGGTTTAATTATCATTCAGGGTCAGCAATTTGGAACAATAGCGATGACTGTGGATATTTGCGCAATAGTTCTGATGTATTAAAGAGCCAATATTGTTATCCCCGATAAAAACTGGTTAGATGCTCCTCTTAATTTGCTTCCCTGTCTATCATCCATAGCAAGCTGCGGTGAAAATTCGTATAAAAAAAGCTAATTAATAATGGAGGGACAAGGAAATGACCAAATATAAACAGCGTAAGCGCAATCTCTATGAAAACACTTCCGAGAGTTATGCAATCTCACGATCTAAGATAGACCTATTTATCAACTGCCCACGTTGTTTTTATCTCGATAGGAAGCTTGGCTTGGCTCAGCCTTCCATGCCAGGCTGGCCTCTCAATTCTGCAGTTGATTACCTTCTGAAGCAGGAATTTGACTATTATCGAAAACTACAACTACCTCACCCAATTATGGTTCAATATGGCATTGATGCCGTCCCTTTTTCTCATCCCGATTTGCCGTTTTGGCGAGATGATGTCTACCATTATGTGGGGGCTTCTATTGTGGATGAACAAACGGGTTTTCAGGTTCAGGGAATTATTGATGATGTTTGGATCACACCCCAAGGAGAATTGAACATAGTAGACTACAAAGCCACTTCCACTGCCAGTGAAATTAGTTTAGACGATGAATTTAAACAGTCCTACAAGCGTCAAATGGAAGTTTACCAATGGATTTTTAGGAAAATGGGCTTTAAGGTCTCCCCAGTGGGGTATTTTGTTTTTGCAAATGCTTTGAAGGACCGCAAGCTTTTCGATAACAAGCTTGAGTTCGAGCTAACGATTCTCACTCATCAGGGGGACGATTCTTGGGTTAGTCCCACTCTGATGGACATGAAAGCGATTTTGGAAAGCGACACTATCCCTGAGGCAAATCCGGATTGCGAATATTGCGAATACCGCCGTTTGACCAAGGAAGTAGAATAGGCAAAAAGGGTTCCGGTTCGCCTTTTTCTACTTAAGTAACAATGCTATTTCGCATGAACGTGCCGGTGATGAATGTCAGGCGTGTGTTCGTGTTCATGCTCAAGCGCTTCGTGGGCGTGGATGTGACTATGGGTTATCGGCTGGGTTGGATCTAAATCTGCATGGGCATGAGAATGGTGTAGGTCAGGGTGGGTATGAGCATGCTCGTGCACAATCGGCTCATGTACATGCAGGTGGCTGTGGTGTTCGGTTGCCATCAGCCAAGCGCCAGCGAGCATCAATGGCAAAGCAATCCATAAACTGATAGGAGGTTTCTCGTTAAATATTAACAAGCTAAGTATCAGAGCTATAAATGGTGCACTACCAAACCAGGCATATGCTCTGGCAGAGCCCAAACCGCGCATCGCTAAGATGATGAGTGCGATACTAAGCCCATAACTTATTGCTCCTAAGGTGCTTGCAATCAGGATGTGACTCAGATTGGGAAGAGGCTTGCCGAGTATTAAGGTGAGGATCAAAGAAAAAATGCCCGCTCCCAATCCTTTGACCAGCACAATATCGAGCGGGTTGCGCTCCGAAATATTACGTGTGAAGTTGTTATCCAACCCCCAAGAGATGGTTGCTAAGAGAATGAGTAAAACTCCAGGTGAGAACCCCCATTGTCCACCCTCAAAAGAGAGCCCAATACTGGCTAGTGTGATGAGAATGATAGATAAAGTGACTCTTTGCCCAACAGCTTCCTTGAATATAACTGCTGCAATTAATGCGGTAGCAACACCTTCGAAATTAAGCAAGACAGATGCAGTTGAAGCTGGGGTGATGCGCAGCCCAGACAGCAAAGCAATCGGTGCCAGAACACCGCCGAAGCTGATAGCACCAATCAACCAAGGGAGATCATTTCGGGTGAGCTTGGCTTCAGTTTGTTGCAGAGGGTGGCGCGTTTTCATGAGAAGACGGAGCAAAAGCGCGCCTACTCCACTTCCCAAATATAGGAACGCTGCCAAAGGAATTGGGTCGATATCCCCCAGTAAGATTTTGGAGAGTGGTGTTGAGCAGGCAAATAGAAATGCTGCAGCCCAAGCCTGGGCAATTGGCAAAGAGAGAGATTTTTTCTTATTCATCGGCACATCAGTAGATAAAAATTCAGCCAATTCTTCCCGTTTACGCGCGTAATGAGGCTGAGTGTCTTTATGCGCGCTGCTTTGCTAGCCATTATAAATTACTTTATTTTCAATCTTTACGATTTTACAGTTTATTAGTGTGAAAGCCGGAGATGTTGGTTATTCAAATGCTTGAATGAAGCCAATCTCTGAACGAAATAAATTTCAATCAATTAACTTAATGATGATTTGGAAACCACAACAAAAGAGCGGGTGATGGGATTCGAACCCACGAATGGTAGCTTGGGAAGCTACTGCCTTACCACTTGGCTACACCCGCTTGGGACCTATATTTTACCGCATTTTTTCATATCGTAAACTAAAAACCACCAAAAGTTCGTTTATCCTTATAATTATGTTTGATCAGACCTATCAGATTTCTGAAAAGGAGAGCAAGCCATGGATCCAGTCATACCAGAGCAACAGTCTCAGCGTAAAAAGCCTTCAGCTCTAAAGTTGTTTATCATTTCTCGGGGTAACTCTTTCAAATATGCCAGCCGAGGACTAAGCTATGTTATGCGAACACAAAAAAATGCATGGATCCATACGGTTGTCATGCTTGCGGTTATTGCAGTGAGCTTTTGGCTGCAATTAACACGCATGGAATGGGTGGCGATTCTCTTAGTAATCGGAATGGTATGGACAGCCGAATTTATCAACACCTCGTTAGAAAGCATCGTCGATATGGCTAGCCCTGAGCGTCATCCTCTTGCCCAAGTGGGTAAAGATGTTGCTGCAGCCGCTGTCCTCTTTGCTGCTCTGATCGCTGTTATTGTGGGAATCTTGGTTCTAGGCCCACATTTGCGAATTAAACTGGGGTTGTAATAAAGTTGAATAAGGTTAAAACTTTTCATGGAAATTATTCATGTATACTATCGTCAGAAATTAACTGAAGGAGATTATCAATGATTAGTGAACCGATTAATGTGACTGATGCAGCATTCCAAAAGACCGTGCTGGAATCGCCCGTCCCTGTGATTGTGGATTTTTGGGCACCTTGGTGCGGTCCTTGTCGAATGGTTGCGCCCATTTTAGAGAAGATTGCCAAGGAATATGCTGATAAACTCATCGTAGCGAAGGTCAACACCGATGAGAATCAACAATGGGCAAGCAAGTACAACGTGGAAGGTATTCCAACGATGTTAATGATCGCTGACGGGAAAGTGGTGCATCGCCAAGTGGGGGCGTTACCTGAGCCGATGCTGCGAGAGGTCATCGATCAGTTCTTGGAAGTAGTTAACAGCCACAAGAAGAACTAAACTCGATTAGAAAAAGAGAGCATTATGCACTGCGTCCTAAAAGTCGGACAAAAAATCCGACAGAAAGGCGCAGTGCCATTAGCTCCCTTTTTTTTATTTATTTCCATTCTCGCGAACGATATCAGCCCCAAGCGCGGCTAATTTTTGATCAATACTTTCATAACCACGGTCAATCTGGCTGACATTGCGGATAACCGAGGTGCCTTTGGCAGAAAGCGCAGCCAAAACCAATGCAATCCCTGCACGGATATCGGGGCTATCTAATTTTTCACCGTTGAGGCGGGTTGGGCCTTGCACAATGCAACGGTGCGGATCGCAAAGCACAATTTGAGCGCCCATTGAGACTAACTTATCCGTAAAGAACATGCGGCTGGGGTACATCCAGTCATGAAAGAGGATGCTGCCAATGGATTGCGTGGCAATTACAATCGCGATGCTCATCAAGTCGGTAGGGAAAGATGGCCAGGGCATCACGCTGACTTCTGGAATAGCATTGCCTAAATCTGGCTCTATGACGAGCCGCTGATTGGAGCCAACCCACACATCATCTCCAATGAAGTCGAAATCCACGCCTAAGCGCCGAAACACAAGTTGAATCATTTTGAGATGCTCAACGCCAGCGTCTTTAATCCGAATTTCGCCACGCGTTACTACAGCTGCGCCCACAAAACTGATTACTTCGAGATAATCTGGGCCGATGGTAAACTCCCCGCCATGCAGCTCCTTGACGCCATCAATAATCAGTGTGTTCGAGCCGATGTTCTTGATATCGGCACCAAGTAGATTGAGGAACTGACAAAGTTGCTGAATATGCGGTTCAGAGGCTGCGTTGCGGATTATGGTGCGCCCTTCAGCCTTAACAGCTGCCATAATCGTATTTTCAGTCGCTGTAACGCTGGCTTCATCCAGCAAGATTTCAGCGCCTTTCAGTTGAGAGGCAGAAAAATGAAAACAATCATTATAGGAAAACAGTGCCCCAAGTTTATTGAGCGCTAATATGTGCGTATCAACGCGCCGTCGTCCGATCACATCTCCACCTGGAGGGGGAAGTATGAGCTCCCCTGAGCGTGCGAGCATTGGTCCAGCCAACAAAATAGAGGCACGAATCTGCCTGCAAAGATCAGGGTCAAGATCAGAAGGGTGAATATCTTTAGCGAGGAACTCATAAGAAGAAGCATCAATCTGCCGCACTTGCACGCCCAAACTTTCCATCAGTCTACGCATCGTCTGGGTATCGGTAATGTTGGGCATATTATGCAGAACAATAGGCTCTTCCGTAAGCAAACAAGCTGCCATCAATGGTAGGGCAGCATTCTTGTTACCCGATGGGACCATCGTCCCGGTTAGAGGTTTTCCTCCATGAATAATAAACTTGTCCATAGGTACTCCTTTGCAAGGTACAGACGAATTGTCAATTAGAGCGCCACGCGAGGACCGGCTGCACTAACCTCCGGCAGAACTGTCTTTTCATATTTCTTAAAGTTTTCAGCAAATCTATGCGCTAATTGAAGCGCTTCTTGCTGATAAGCAGCCTGATCAGTCCAAGCTAACTCTGGATTGAGGACATTTTGAGGAACTCCTTCGACCTCATCGGGAATATCCAAGTTAAATATGGGGTGACGATGCGTCTCCACATTATTGAGTTGATCGGATAGGACAGCGCTGATCATGGCACGCGTGAGCGGGAGTGCGATGCGTTTGCCTACTCCATAGCCGCCACCCGACCAACCAGTATTGAGCAGCCACACATAAGTTTGATGTTGGGCTAACTTTTCGGCAAGGAGGTTGGCATAGATTGAAGGCTTAAGCGGCAGGAAGGGTGCTCCAAAACACGCTGAAAAGGTCGCTTCGGGTTTATCACCTAATCCGCGCTCGGTGCCGGCTAATTTGGAGGTATAACCACTGAGGAAATAGTACATCGCTTGTTCAATCGTCAGCTTCGCCAAGGGCGGAAGCACGCCAAAAGCATCCGCGGTGAGCAAGAAGATGTGTTTTGGGTGCCCGCCTTTCCCAGAAGGCTCGTAATTGGGGATGAAGTCCAGCGGGTAGGATGCACGTGTGTTTTCAGTAATTGCGCTGCTATCGAAATCTGGCTCGCGTTGGGCATTGAGCGGGACGTTTTCCAGCAAGCAGCCAAAGCGGTTAATAGCGGACCAAACTAAAGGTTCAAACTCTGGATTAATGCGAATAGTTTTTGCGTAACAACCGCCTTCAAAGTTAAAAACACCTCGTTCATTCCAGCCGTGTTCGTCATCTCCAATCAGCCTTCTTTGCGGGTCTGAAGAAAGGGTGGTTTTCCCCGTGCCACTAAGCCCAAAGAATAGGGCGACATCACCAGCGGCGCCTACATTGGCTGAGCAATGCAGAGAAAGCACGTGGCGTTTGGGCATCACATAATTCATGAAGGTAAAAACAGACTTCTTGATTTCGCCAGCATAGCGTGTTGTGCCTATTAGCACCAGCTTTTCTTCGAAGTTCATAATGATAAATGCTGGTGAGCGTACCCCATCCGTTGCTGGGTCAGCAGCGAAGGAAGTATCGACCACGACTGTCAGGTCTGGATCCGTGATTGGCTCGTCATCACAACGGGGAATAAACATGTTACTGGCGGTAAGGTTATGCCAGGCGAGGTCGGAAATGATGCGAATCTGGAGCGTTTGGTCTGGATCAGCGCCGGCACGCATATCCCTCACGAAGAGCGGTTGTTGCTGAATATGTGCCATCAACTTAGCCTTCAACGCAGCATAAGTCTTATCATCCATGGCTTGTGTCCCGCTGGCAAACCACAAGTCTGGATCACCATTTGTAACCAGGTATTTATCATTAGGGGACCTGCCAGTATATGGCGAGGTATTGACGACAAACGCACCAGCCTGAGAAAACTTGCCTTCCTGCTTGGCTAAAGCAGCTTCAACTAATTCTGCTCGGTTGAGGTTATAGAAAATCGTTTGAGGGTTTGATATGCCTATCTTCGAGAGTTCTTGTTCTAAATGTTTGCGTTCCACTTGTTCCTTCCTAAGTATTTATTCAGCATCTGTTGTGCTGTTCGATAGCAATTGCATAGCAGGTTTGCCATAAATAGATGAGGAAAAATCGTGTAGTTTGACGACTGGAAAAAAGCCGCGTGAGCTGATGCCTTGCACCCAGCTTCGTTGGCTAAGTGCACTAAGATACGTTCGATAAAAGTCCAGCTGGGCAGCTAAATCTACTGGGTAGGTGGCATAGGCAGATGCTCTGGGGCTAATCAGGCAGTCGGCAGATGGGCAAGTAAAATCGTCCGCAGAGAGTGCAGGCGCGTTCAACCCAGCAAAAAATTGCTTATCGTTCAAACTCCGCTGGAGATTAACTACAATGTTATTAAGGGTGTTTTCTACAGTTTGTTGATCATAGCTAGGACTAATATCAGCAGCAGGTTGAAACTGTAAGTAAAAGCCGTCAATTTGATCGTAAAACGTATATTCGGGGAGTTCTGATTCTTCAATGGGTAATGCCAAAAGTATTAGACCTTGGTAATACTGATTTATTTTTTGAAGTAATGCTTCCCACAGTTGATCGGCATTCTTAGGTGTACCTTTGTTATCTATTGTGGTTTCAACGCCGCTTGGGAGGCTGGCGCTTACGTCAACACCGCCAAGGATAAGCTGATCAACTTTATTATTAGCAGCAAATTGCGTATAGCTTATTGCAAAACGCTCGTATTCCTGATACCATTGCTGCCACCACAGCGCATCCCGTTTAGAATTTTTCCACCACTCCGCTGAGTCCATAGAAAAATCCAGACGCGGGTAAAGCCCGACAGTAAAGCCACTTTCTTTGGCTAACTGTATCAAATCAGCTAAGTCCATCATCAGCATACTTTGTTCGATGTTAGGGGAGACTTGAGGAAGGTTGTTTACGATTGAAACCTTCCAAGTGGGCGTAAAAATAACCCAATTGAAGCCGGATTGTTTCAGCTCCGTTAAACTATCGCGATAACGATTAAGATCAGAGGGTTGATAGTCTGGAAGGAATTCAACCCCAATAAGTTCAATGCCATCTCCGAGCAAAACAGAATCTTGAGTACCGCCTATTTGAGGCTGCCAGGCATGCCAGTTGGAGACAGTATGTACGCTTGTGTTCGCAGTAATATCAGCTAATGAAATTGGCGAGGCGTAACTCGCTTCATCGTACGCAAGATCACACTGGGCGTTCCGACAAATACGATATTGCGTGTTTTGTCTTGCCTCAGGGTTCAGGAAGAGCAAAATCATCCATTGATTATTACCCAGAGGCCACATCGGAAGGGGTTGTTGCCAGATCCCTTGTTGTAACTGAATGGAAATTGAATCTTCTGCAGGCGTCTCCACTGGGACGGTGACTTTAATCGTAATGGGCTCAACGCCTGCCATACCCCACGATACGATGGTATCTTCGATGGTCACATCGCGATCTGGAATAATTATCCGCCTGGTAACCAGTCTGCCATCTTTATCGCGTTCGGCGTTGAGGTAGCCATCGCCAAGGGTATAACGATAAACTAGCGCATTACCAGCATGGAATTTGAGCTGCAAGGAGTATTTGCCATCGTCCAAACGGCTCAGGATAGGCATCCGTGAAGCAAGACTGCTAACACCATTAGACAAATCAGCATACACATTGCCCAGCTGGTAAAGATTTCCGGCTAATCGAATCGGCGCACCACTTGCTTCCTCCGGCACGCTAACAGTAAAAGTGACATTGACTTCCGGCAATGGCGTCAGTTCGATTACAGCCGGCGTCGAAAGATCTGCCATGATATTGGCTTCTTGTTGGTATGAAAGGTAGGCGCCATCAATAGAAATAGCAGAGAGATTGTGTGTACCTACGGGGATCTGAGAGAAATCGAAGCGACCGGTCGCATCTGTGAAGGTCTGGTAACCAGCCACAGTGACGAGAATATCGGCTAAAGGTTGTTTTGTGCTTTGATCAGAAATGATTCCGGTAAGTTTGCCGAGATCCCCCTCATAAGGCAGCTCGGGCCAGCCCGCAATGATGTCCTTGATGGTTGTGTTCTTGGCTACAGTCATCGTCCGGTAGATAACCGTGTTGCCATCTGCAGTAGCTTCAGGTTGGCTGATAGGGAAGGTGCTCACATAACGATACTTAATTATTTCACCGCATGGAAGCAGAAGCGTCCCAGCATAATGGTTCTCTTCAATCTTGGTCAGCTCGTAGCGGGTGATATTGCGATCCAGACCACTGAGCTCATCCAGCACCTCAATAGCTATCACAGTCTCGTCAGAATAACTACGGCGAAGTTCCGCATTGAACACTACAGGCACGAGCTCGGGCTCCTCAAGGCGCGCGGGCAAGGTTAAGGGTGTTTCTACTGGTTTTTCAGTTTTAGGAACAATGGAAAGGGCACATCCCGAGAGGAAACCCAAAACGGTAATGATGCAGAGATAAGTGGTAACTTGCCTAACCGTTTTCGGTTTCATAAACCGCCTTTACTGAGAAAGTGCTTGTTTTAAAGCATCCAAATTGTCAACCAAACTGCCTAATACACCGTTTATAAAACGGGGCGAACTATCGGTGCCAAAGGTTTTAGCCAGTTCTACCGCCTCATTGATGCCCACCTTGAGGGGAGTTTTCCGGTAAATGGCTATCTCCCACAAGGCGATGCGTAAAATGTTTCGATCGATAATCGCGACCTGATCCAAGGGCCATTCTGGGGCATGTTGCGCGATCAAACGATCCAAACGGTCTTTATTTTGGTTGACACCTAATGCGATTTCTTGCGCGAAATCATATTCTGCTGTGTCCAGCTCATTTTCTTCAGCCCGTTCCTGAAGTACCGTACCCAAAGGGTGGTCAGCCATATCCACCTCATATAAGGTTTGCAGGGCGGTGTATCGCGCTTTTGTGCGGGATTTCATAAAAAATCACGCTTCGAGGTCAACATCCGTAACATGAACATTTACGTATGCAACATCCATACCAACCATTTCGGAAATTGCTCTCGTAACGCGTTGCTGAATGGTTTCGGCGACCACGCGAACGTTCTCCTCGCCATTTATGACGACGTAAACATCCACATAGATGGTCGAGTCTTTAACTACAATTTTTACGCCTTCATCATCATGGCGTTCTGATTTGGCAACCGGGAAATATACAGGCGCCATGCGGCTGACACCAGGGGTTTCGAGCGTCGTCAGGCGCACGATGGTATTAAGCACGGAGGGAGCAATGGTGGTCTTGCCAGAAGTTGTTTCTTCCATTTTTCTCCTTAATTATGATTGTTCGCCAGCAGGTTCTGAGCCAGGCAAGCGCCCTGTCAGCCAGACAGTCATCAATGAAATCGCATCTGAGCTGGCGTCAATTTCAGTTTTTTGCTTTACCAGGTCTGCCAACTTTTCGAAGCTCAGATCTTCTGGCCAGCCAAGTGCAAAAGCATTTTCTGGATCGGAGTAGAGAGGCGCTTGATCGTTAGGTTCAAAACCCAACTCGGGAATAACCGATTGTAAATTCGCCTGTAGGTCCGAATTAATATCTGCCCAAGAGGAGAGGATCGCTTTTACGAAACGCGATTCTTTCTCGAAAGGGGATTCCATAGCACGCACTTGCAGTGCTTGTGGAGCAGCTAAAGGATTGCGAAATCCGCTAATTTTAACGAATTCTCTTATCGCTTGCGTGAGCTCCCGCTTATTTTCTGGTGATAAGGTGTCTTTCTCATTAAGCACGGTTGTGAGAATTTCTCTACGAAAATCCGGCAGTAGAAAGACGTTGAGTGAAATCATTGGCAATAAACTACTCATTTTAGCTCCTCAGCGTTGGCAAATCAGCACGCATGCCCAACTATCCTTTGAAAAAGCATTGAAAGTAAACAATATTGGTTAATACTCTTCACTCTCGTCTTCTTCGTCTTCTTCTTCCTCGTCTTCGACCTCTTCTTCCCACTCCTCAGTTTCATCCTCCGGCGCTAGAGGTTCCCATTCATCCAAATCTTCATCTTCCCAGTTTTCTGCTCCAGCCTCCTCATCGGGGGTGTAAGTCTGGCAACCCGTATCCGGATTCAGTTCGATTGCAGCAGCGGTGCAATAGCGCTCGTCAAGGAACAGGCAATCTAAATAGTGACAGCGAATTTTTGGCATTCAAATTCTCCTTAAAAAAGCTAAAATCTCGGCTGGCATTTTACCTTAGGTTAAGCCAGCCGTAAAGCACATTCCCAATATTTTATCCTGGTTTGACGCGGATAGCCTCGATTACATTAGGGATATTCTCCAGGCGAGCAAGCAAACGGCTCAATTGGCTGATACCGCCAACCTCAATTTCCAGATTGATGACAACAATATTCTGCCGGCTGTTCATGGAAAGATCAATGAGATGCACTGGTTCACTGGAGATTACATTAGAAATATCAGACATTAACCCTTGGCGGTCATAAGCCTTAATTTGGAGAGGCACGGGATAAGATTTTTCCTCCATGCCCCAATCGACTTTGATCAGCCGCTCGTTATCTTTGACCCGCAGGACGTTGGGACAATCGGAACGATGAATGGTAACGCCTCTGCCGCGGGTAATATAGCCAATGATTTCGTCACCTGGCATTGGGTTACAGCAGCGCGCCATGCTTGTGGCTAAGCCCTTAAGTCCCATCACCGTGACTGTAGCGCCAGGCCGAACCTTAGCCGGTGCTGTGGGCATGACTACAATAGTCTCAGGTTCAGGTTCCCGCTGGGTTTCGGCGATACGGTTTACCAAGCGACCAATAGGAATATCTCCGCAGCCAATCCCTACATATAAATCATCTAAAGTTTTTACGTGGAATTCATCCACAAATTGACTGAGATCAACTTGCCCAATCCCGAGCCGTTTGAACTCTTTTTCGATGATCATCTTGCCGTGCTCGAGGTTTTGTTCTCGATCCTGTTGCTTAAACCATTGTTTAATCTTGGAGCGCGTTCGGGCGGATTTAACTAAACCTAAGTTGGGGTTTAGCCAATCTCGGCTGGGTCCTCCTCGGTTGGCGGTTAGTATCTCGACTTGATCGCCTGTTTTAAGCTGGTAATCCAAAGGAACCAACTTACCATTTACCTTAGCGCCTCGGCAGCGATGACCAACATTCGTGTGGACCATATAAGCAAAATCAATTGGCGTGGCGCCATAAGGCAGCTCTACGACGTCTCCTTTGGGCGTGATGACATACACACGGTCCTGCAGCACATCTAAATGCTCTCTCTCCGGGCTCTCAGAACTCTCTTCGATATCCATACTCCAGGAAAGCAAGCTGCGCAGGATGTTGACTTTTTGCTCATATTCGTTAGAAATTGGGGTCTTATTTTCTTTATAGCGCCAATGGGCAGCCACACCATACTCTGCGTTGTAGTGCATCTCCCAGGTGCGGATTTGAATTTCTAAAGGTTTTCCATCTTTGTATATTACCGTAGTATGCAAGGATTGATAGTTGTTTGGTTTTCTGGCAGCAATATAGTCATCAAATTCGCCAGGGATGGGTTGGAAATGCATGTGAATAATACCTAGGACCTTATAGCAGGTTTCCACATCATCAACGATGATGCGCACTGCTCGCAGGTCGCGGACGGCTTCGAAGCTTTCACCTTTACGCAGCATTTTGCGATAAATGGAATAAATATGTTTCGGGCGACCCGTGATTTTTGCCTCGACGTCAGATTTACGCAAGAGATCTTCCAACTCTGAAATGATTGTTTTGATCTCATCTTCTCGCTTCGTTCGGCGGGAAGCGAGTTGTTCTGCGATTTGGCTATACTCTTCGGGGTTCACATAGCGAAACGCTAAATCTTCAAGTTCCCATTTAATCTGCCAGATACCCAATCGGTTTGCCAGTGGAGCAAAAATATCCAGTGTTTCCTGTGCAATTCTTTTCTGCCGATCTGGGGGCAGGTCTTTCAGAGTGCGCATATTATGCAAACGGTCAGCGAGCTTTACGATGACTATATGAACGTCCTCACCAATAGCAAGCAGCATCTTACGCAGTGTCTCAGCAGCTGTATCCACTTTCCATGTTGAGCTTGGACTCTCTGTTTCGGGCATTGGAACGCGTTCCTCGGGGTGCTGATCTCCACGGGAAAGTTGTGGAAGACTGGTGATCTTCGTAACGTCTTCCACGTATTTGGCTACTTGATCGCCAAATTGGGCTCGAATTTCATCCAACGTTACATTTGTGTCGATGAGAATATCATGCAGCAAACCAGCAATTACTAAGTTTGGATGCACTTCCATATCTAGCAAGATATTCGCCACGCCAACACAGTGAGAGACGTAGGGTAAGCCTGAAGCGCGCGTTTGCCCAGCGTAAGCTTGTTCAGCGAGCAGGTAAGCTTTTTTTATCTGCTCGATGTCGCTTGCAGAATAACTCGCAGGAAATTTATGAAAAGCTTTTTCGAACTCCATGATTTACGGCAGCTATAGTATGCCACATTTTGCCAGTTTTATTTTAACATTTCTTCACTTGTAAATGCCCGCTGTAAACTCAAGCTTTCTAGGCAAGCTTTTTCCTGTGGATTTAGGTTTCCTTCAATTAAGTGGGTCAACAAGCGCGCAACGCCTGGACCTAACATAAAGCCCTGACCACACAAACCGGTTGCCAAGAGGTAACCTTCCACCGAATTGACACTGCCAAGGATGGGCAAACCGTCTGGCGTCATTGGGTAGGTGCCGCGCCAAGAACGCCTCAGGCGTAAGTTCATCAGCTTTGGCATCAGATCGATCAGCCGCTGTGAGCCGGCTGTGAGGAAACCACTGGTATTTTGGTTCAAAAAACCCATAATTGGCGGGTCTGGTGTGAGGCAGAAGATAATCTTACCCGTCGGATGTTGGTAAAAGTAAAAGTTATTCGATCCGGGCGTAGGGCGGATATCGACAACCATGGCATCAAACATCGGTTGTGTTGGTTCCGTGATTGCCGCTTCGTGGGCTTCTGGCTGCACAGGCAGAGGCACCCCTAATAACGCTGAAATCTCTCCAGCCCAAGAGCCGGCTGCGTTAATGAAATACTTGCAGTTGTATTGCTCGCGATCGGTAATTATCTGGTTGACTCTCCCATTTGCCAACGCTACCTGGCTGACTTTTTCATTAAAGTGGAATTCTGCACCAGAAGCTTTCGCATGCTTATAAAAAGCCGCAGCGGTTTTGAGTGGAGAAGCAGAGCCGTCCTCGGGTGAAAATGTGCCACCACGCAAACCGTTGGGCTGCAAGTCAGGGATAAGCTGCAAAATTTGGTCGGCACTACGCCAATCGATATTCAACCCAAAGGATTTCTGCACAGCCAGCAAGCTTTTTAGGTTAGCTTCAACGTTCTCATCATAAGCGACAAAGCTATAACCACCTGAGCGCCATTCGATATCATCCCCATATTTTTCTTGCCATGTAGACAGGATATTAATGCTATCTGCGCATAGGTATATTTTTGAAGGGTCAGAATGGGTAGCGCGTACGCCGCCGATAGCGTGCTTATTGGAAGCTTGACCACAGCTGGGTAGTGCTTCGATAACTAGAACGCTAAAGCCTGCTTGTGCCAAATACATCGCAGTGGGGGTGCCGACGGAACCGGCGCCAGCGATGATAACGTCGAAGGTCCGCGCTGAGCTCATCATCGCTCACCTTCTTCATCTTCCAGCCTGATATTGGCTAGGACGGAAAGGGGGACCTCCACAAAAACTGGCCGCACCGGTGGTTCCGTGACCTCCGAAAGGGGGATGCCTTCTGCTTGATAGAGGCGCTTGATGAGACTCAGGCAAGTTTTCCCACCGCAGGAACCCATACTCGCGCGGGTGAGGGCTTTGATCTGGTTGATATCCCGAACGCCCGTCCGAATCAGACTGCGAATTTCGCCGGCTTTCACCCTTTCACAGCGGCAAATGTAAGCTTCATCATCCAGATGCTCAGAGAATTCACCGACCTGGTCAAAAGGCTCAGGTTCGCTTTGCGCAATCAAGCGCATACCAGCAATTTGTGTAGCGAGTTCAGTGGGTACTTCGATTGTTACAATCGTTGTGCCGCTAAAGGAAGGTAGTTGCCGAACCTTCAACACGGGAAAACAACCAAGCGTCTCACCATCCGTATCGGTTACTTCAACCAAATCGCCGATTTTCAAATTGTCAGGCAGCAGCTCATAGGGTAGAGAAACTTGTGCTAACTCTTGGCTCTTGCGGAAATCCACCAAGGTAATGGCTAATCCGGGGCAAACGGCAACACAACGCAAGCAGCCAGTACAGCCCTTTTGCTCATCCTGCAGAAAATGGGGAAGGGAGCGAATATCCTCTGGATTTACATGGATGAGATTTCGCGGGCAAATATTAGCGCAAGGGTCACAGGGAATTTCCTGTGTGCAGTGTAATACTGGGAAAACCCCTTTGGTTTCAGAAGAAGGAACCTCTGCGAAGGTTTTACCCGGTTTGGATTTGAGGATATCTTCGATGCGGTACCATTCTTGGGGGATCGATTCAATCGGTTTACCTAAGCGCTCGGCAATTTGATTGCCAACGATTTTGCCAGAAAAAATAGCAGCAGAAGCTTCTGCAATCTCATGAGCATCTCCAGCGGCATAGACCGGTAACCCCACTTCTTGCGCTTTGCGTGTAAATTCGTTCACTGGGTCCAGCCCAACCGCGATGAGCAGCGTATCGCAAGGGAACTGTTTTTCCGTGCCCGGGATAGGTTGGAAGTGCTCATCAACCTGAGCGATCACCACCTTTTCCACATGATCTGTACCGATAGCCTCTAAGACAGTATGCGAGGTGTAAATCGGCACGCCTGACCGTGCTAATTTATCCTGATGCACTTTGTAACCGCCGCATTGCGGTGCAGCCTCCACCAAGCCCGCCACGTGAATGCCCGCTTGGATGGCATGGTATCCGGCAATCAAGCCTACATTACCGCCACCGACGATAAAGAGGTTCTGACAAGGCTTCACCAGGTCCCGATTGACCAGCGTCTGAAAAGCGCCAGCGCCATAAACACCCGGAAGTGTATTGCCCGGGAAGGCTAAGCTCTTCTCGCGTGCGCCTGTAGCCACAAGCAAAACCTGTGGGTGAACTAACACATATTCGGAACCTTCACGGAGCACACCGACAGAATGATCTTCGAATATACCTATCGCTGTGGAGCTTAGCCAAACGGTTACGCTTGGCAGGGCGCGCACTTGCTCTTCCAACTTTTTGGCAATATCAATCCCACGCGTGCCGGCGAAAACGGCTTCTTTGGAACCAAAAAAGCGGTGTGTTTGCAGCACCAACTTTCCACCTAATTTACTCTTATCGTCGATAAGTAAGACACTAACACCTTGCTCGCCAAGCTCCTTAGCCGCTGAGAGCCCTGCTGGACCCCCGCCAATAATCAGCACCTCAACAGAATATTCAGTTATTGGCAAGCCAGCATACGCCTGTATGGGCACCTCTGGCAGCACAGGCAGCCCATCGGCTGGCTTAATGCGCATATCTGAGCGGACAGCGGTCATACAGGCTTTAACCGGTAAGCCGTCAGCAATTACCATACATTGTGCACATTGCCCATTCGCACAAAAAATGCCTTGAGGGGCATTGTCTTTAGGGTGATGTCCAAAAATGCGGATGCCATGAGCATACAGCGCTGAGGCGATCATTTCGCCAGGCTTGGCTAAAAATGGTTGGTCATTCCAATAAAAAGTGAGGGTGGGTAGAGAATTATCGTGCAGAATGGGGTGAGAATTGATGCGATAATCCGTCATGGTGTGAGATTTAATACCTCCGCTGGTTTAATCGGAGAATATCATACCATGAAGCGCCTTAATCAAAGATTTCCATATACTTACGGTCAAGTTCCTCATCACTCAGGTGGCTATAGCGCTGCGTTACTGCGATATTTTGGTGCCGTGCGAGTTCCTGTGCGAGTTTTAGATTACCAGATACGAGCAAAATAGTAGTCACAAAATAATGCCGGAAGGAATGGGGGGTTATGGTACCCACGGCTTCTTCTCCAAGCGCCTCACGTACCCGTTGGTTGACAATTTCGCGTCCGGTGGTTGTGGAGATAGGTTTGACCTTTTTTCCGCTGGCGCGATCATGGCGTGCGAAGACAGGTAGGGAACTCAGCGCTTTAGAGCTGCTTCCATCCATTTCAGCCCGCGCCGAAAGATAATCCTTGATTGCTCTCAAGCTGCGCCGAGAAAAGCGTAAAACTGCTTCTCGATTGCCTTTGCCAATGATAACAGCGCGGCTCTCGTGCCAATCAATATCCCCGCGGCGTAGGTTGCACGCCTCATGCACACGCAAGCCAGTATCAGCTAAGGTGAGCAGAAAAGCACGATCTCGCAGGTTTATCAAGTGCTCAATTTCATTACTGGTTTCTTGCTGGTTTAGATTAGCAGCATATTCAAGGACAGTTTCGATATCTGATTTGGGGAATTGTGGTAAGCGGATCCCGGGTTTACGTGCGCGCTGTTTGATGAGCAACCGTACCCTTGGCAGGTTGATTTGCGCCAAGTCTTCTCCAGCAAGGTATTCATAGAAACCTACCATTGCTGTGAGGTAACATTGTTCAGTATGCGCGGAATAGTCCTTAAGCGCCGTGGTCATCCAAACGACCGGTTCTTCACCCAATTTTGTAATAAACTCTTGCTCCGCGTCAATCTGATGGACCGTTAGCACCGTAATAAAAAGTCGCATCGCGTTACGATACGTGCGGGCAGTATTAGCGCTGCGTGAGAGGCGTACGGAGGTGAGGTATCGTTCAATAACTTGCTGGATAGTCTGCATTTCTTCTATAATTGTATTATAACCGAGTCACCAAGAGGATTATGTAAATGTTCTACAAATATCCAGAATATTAAGTATTTCGCATAGATGATATCATATCAGGGATTTATACGATAGATTGAATAACCTTCTATTTCATATTCTAAATGATAATTATTCCAAATATAGTCAAGGACCTCATCAGTATTCTTTGAGTGGGTAGATAGGAACTTTTGTTTGCTTCTATTTTCCGGGTCAACAGCTGGCAAATGCCAAGATAAATTAGCAAATCCATCGACAATTAGGACCGGTTTTTGTTTTTTGAGATTATTGAAATACTCTTCTTGTAACTCCAAGCCGATGGGAGAATCATTGATCAGCGGATAAAATAGGGCGCCATCGATAGATTGCCTATCACTCATGAGGTTGAGGCCACATTGCCCGCCAATGACAAGAACTTTATCCTCTGGGGTTGTATTCTCATTAATATATTTTGCTGTTCTTGAAACAAATTCCATCTGTTGACTAGGATAGCGTATAAACTTATAAAGTACTTTTGCCGGCGAGATTATGATTTTTTCAAAATTAGTGGCTAACACTAAAATGAGGATAAAAGCAGTTGCATAAAGTTTTTTGTTCGTTTTTAAGGATTGGAATAATTCCTTGGAGAGAATAAATTCCTCCAAAAACTTGAAGAGTAGCCCATAAGACAAAATAATGGCTGGTATCCAGACAATAAAATAATGCCCATAGCCTCTTCCAGAGATGGAACTTAATACGATTTCAATCGGAAGAAGGACGAAGGTTAAGACAACAAGCGGATCCACATTATGATTGCGCCAACCTCGAATCGCATAATAAATGCAGGCAGCATAACCTAAACCAAACACATAAGACCATCCTTTGAAGTAAGAAATGCCTGGTAAGAAACTGCCGTTAATAATTCTACTCAAAAATGAGCTGGAATCTACCATACCAGCATAGCTTAAGTTATATAAAATAGAGGCAGCTAACATCTCATCTAAGGTTCCATGTATATAAAAATAGAGGAAAATCGGGATATTTACTAGGATGACGCCTAAAAAGAGCCATGCAATCCGATACCAGATGGCCTTGAACCCTTTTTCTTTCCAGGCTTGAATAATTATCAACGCAATGATGACTGCTTCAATGCCAATATTATTGGCCCGCAGATGAAAACTGGCGGCAAGCGAAACACCAATCATCGTGTCCGCAAAGCGATGATCTTGCTTTGTTAATCCCATAACATAAAAAAATAAGCTGATAGTTGAAAAGAAGATGGAATATTCTTCGATAGTATTGCCTTTGCCAAATACAGTGGAAAGAGTGAATGCCCCCGCAGTGATTCCAAACAAGGCTACAGTATGTCCCCATTTATGATCGAGCACCAAATACAATAATCTGAGACCGACAATAAGCATAATGAGCTCGATAATCCACAACCCCCAGCGAGAGCCGGCGCCCAACCAAAACCCAAAGGCGTTAATAAAAAATATCATGGGCCCTTTAGAATCCCAAATTTGAGTGTAAAGCTCCTTTCCATGGAGTAGTTCACGACCTGTGAACATAAAAAAACCGCTATCCCTAGCAGGCTCCGAATAATAAGGATTTCCATCCGCCAGTAACAACAAACTCAAAGAAATTATTAATAGCCATATTAATTCAATTCCAACCTTGTGTTTCAAATTTGAACGTTGACTGCATTTATTTAAGGAGATATTTTTGCTATCTGAAACATTAGAATTGACCATGAAGTGTTCCCTCAATTGTTTTCTTGTAAATATAAAATCAAACAAATATTATCACGGTTACTATCACAGATATATGCTTGTGATAATGATACTTATCATAACCATAAACCACAATTCGGGTTTTTATGCCTCACCCATCATTACTGTGACTGTAAGGATTGTGCAAATGCCAAAATGCTATTCATAATCTACTCAGCCCGTTCTGAAAACTTTTCCCATGCACCAACCCAAGGCTTCCCTAAGCGGTTATTAGCGCTCACCTCCACCCCACTCAGCGCCTGGCCAATCAGCGCCAATTCTTGTGCTACACCAGCCCAGTCATCCGCTCGCAATGCTTCTGCCAAAGCTTGGCTTCTGGCTTCACACCAAGCCCATTCTTGGCGGAAGCGATCGGCTTTCAGCCAGTAATCGCGTTTCTCCCAAGCGCTGGCGGTAGTTTCGACAGACTCGGTAATTTTCTCCAATGCCAAGACAATATAAGCTGCCAAGTCGCGGCTTTCTGCGTCCGGCTCTTGCTTTTGCATGAGCAGGCGGAGCGCCTGCACGATCGATTTGCTCAATCGGTTGCGCAGCGTGGTGCCACTTTCGTTACCTCTGATCGTTGTCATCTTTACGCATCTACCTGTAAAATGTCTCTCTTTTCGCGCATTATTATAACCAATCGAATCAGCTTTTTCCGGTGAAATCACACACTCCTCCCCTGCTAGCCGACAAAACAAGCTGTAAAATAGTACAGATGTTCTATAACCGCTTGACATAGAACAAATATTCTATATAATATGAGTATGGGCACGGATTTCAGCTTAATTCCCTTTAAGGACCCCTTACCCGCCGGCTTGCTGGTGGTCATTGGGCAGCATGCGCTCACAGAGAAAATGTTGGAGCTTGTGGCTGCCTTAGCGCTCAAGCAGCGCGCCACCATTCTGGATTGCGGCAACCGCTCGAACATGTATGCGGTGGCTAAAACCATCCGCCCCTACACCTCCGACCCAGCCGCTGTAATGGCAAATATCCGCCTCTCGCGGGCTTTCACCTGCTATCAGGTGCTAGCCATGCTGGAAGCCGTTGCTGCAGCGCCGCCCCACGAACCGCTGATTGTGCTGGATTTGCTGGCTACCTTCCTGGATGAAGATGTGGAGCTGAAAGACAGCCAGCGCTTGCTCACGCGCAGTCTGACTTGCCTACGGCTGCTGGGTCAGAGCGCCCCCGTGGTGGTGAGTGCTAAGCCTGTACCGCAGATTTCTGCCGCACGCACTGGCTTTTTAGACCAGCTGCGCTCGTTTTCGGACGCGCACTGGGAAGAACCGACGGTACTGCCTGCCGAGCAAGGTTTGCAGCCGACGCTATTTGCGATGATGTGACGCTTTATCGATAGAAAGGAGCTTTTATGGGCCGCACAATTGCATCCATCACCCAAACCTGGCTGCAGGAAGAAGCTGCCCTCAAGCGCTTTGAACGCGCCCTGCGCAAAGACGACCAGCTTTTGCTGGAGGAATTGCTGGTGCTTTCCCGCCAGCATTTGGCAGAGGCTTCTTACGCTTCCAACCTTTACCCGCTGGATATGTACCTGATCGCCATTCTGCTGGAGGTCTACAAAGAGCTCAAGGCTCTGCAAAGGCAGGTTGCCCAAGCCGAGGCATCTACTGACCCACAAGTGCAGCTTAATTCTGGCAAAGAAGCCCGTTTTTTGCAGCTGCTCAATGAAACGCTGGAAAACTTCGCTCCGCAGGAGACGCTTGAATTAGCAGCTGAAAGCCCGCAAGCTGTGCCAGCAGATTTATCTGTTTCTGTCTCCTACACCGCTTTCGAAGAGGCGCCATGAGCAACCCAACCTTCCGCGGATGGCTGCTGGACCTGTACCTCAACCAGCAAGATGGCTTGACGCTGTGGTTTATCTCCGAAAGTGATGACAGCCGTGTCTGCTTCACCCAGCGCTTTCCAGTCACGTTTTACGCTGCCGGCGCCTCCGATGACCTGCGCCGCTTATGGAAGGCGCTGCGCAAAGAGCCAGCCGTCACCAAGCTCACCCGCCAACAAAAGCAAGACGTCTTTGTAGCGGATCCGGTTGACGTACTAGCGATCGACGTGGATACACCGGCGCACCAAGTGGAGCTTTTCCACCGGCTAGAAGACCAATTCCCCACCCTGATTTGGTACGACGCAGATGTAACCATTAGCACGCGTTACATCGCGCGCTATGGCGCCTTTCCTTTGGCGCTGTGCCAGTTGGAAGCCGACAGCCAGAACCGCATCCAATCCTTAGAGACGCTCAACAGCCGCTGGGATGTGATGCCCGCGCTGCCACCCTTGCGCATTCTGGAGCTTACGCCCGACGTAGACCCTACCCACAGCGCAGTGCAGGCGCTCAACCTGCGCTCGGACCGCTTTAGCCAGAGCCTGCCGCTGGACGCGCAGGGCAATTACCTGCAAGCGATCAATGCAGCCCTCGCAGCTTATGACCCAGACATTTTGGTAACGGATTGGGGAGATAGTTGGCTGCTGCCCTTCCTGCTACGGCAATCAGAACAGTTAGGCATTCCCTTGGCGCTCAACCGCGACCTCAGCCGGCCGGTGCGCTGGCAGAAAGAAATCACCTATTTTTCGTATGGTCATATCATTTTCCGCCCGGAGGAAGCGCACCTCTTCGGGCGCTGCCACGTTGACCGCAAATCCGCGATGATGTGGTCCGATTACAGCTTAGCCGGCACGTTAGAGATGGCGCGCGTTACCACCCTGCCCATCGAAAAAGCGGCGCGCGTTTCGCCTGGTCAGGGCATCTCAGCTATGCAAGTAATTACCGCACTGCAAAAAGACATCCTGGTGCCCTATCAAAAGCGCCAAGTAGAAGAGTTTAAAAGCGGTTTGCAGCTGATTCAGTCCGATCGCGGCGGGATGATCTACCAGCCCAAAGTGGGGCTGCACAGCGACGTAGCTGAGATCGATTTCGTCTCCATGTACCCAGCAGTCATCATTCATGGCAATATTTCCCCGGAAGTGCCGCTGCCAGATGTGCTCACACCAGCTAGCGAAGAGCTGGGCGTGGTCCCGCTGACGCTCAAGCCCATCTACGAGAAGCGTGTGGCACTCAAAGCCAAAACCCGCTTTTACCCACCTGACCATCCCATGGCAAAGACACTAAAAGCGCGCTCCTCGGCGCTGAAATGGCTGCTGGTGGTATGCTTTGGCTTTTTGGGCTACAAAAATGCGCGTTATGGGCGCATCGAAGCACACGAGGCAGTTACCAAAGGCGGGCGCGAGGTGCTGCTGCGTGCCAAAGAGGTCGCCGAGGAAGAGGGCTTCGAAGTGCTGCACATGTATGTGGATGCCCTTTGGCTAAAGAAAAAGGGTTGCAGCAAGCCAGAGCATTTCGAAGATGTGATGCACAAGATTTCCAGCCGCACTGGGCTGGCGATTGCCCTAGATGGCATTTACCGCTGGGTGGCTTTTTTGCCCTCCAAAACCGACCCACGTGTGCCCATCCCCAACCGCTATTTCGGCGTCTTCCAGAGCGGCGAGATCAAAGTGCGCGGCTTGGAAGCCCGCCGGCGGGATACCCCACGCTGGATCGCTCAGGTGCAAACCGAAATGCTCACTTGCCTGGGTCAGGCAAAAACCCGCGCCGAATTGCCAGAGGCTTTGCACGCAGCTTTTCAGGTGTATGAACAATCCGTCAGGAAGTTGAAGCAAGGTCAGGTGCCGCCGGAGCTGTTGGTGGTGAACGGCAAGGTCAGCTACGCCTTGGAGGCTTACAAGAGCGCCACGGCTTCGGTGCGCGCTGCACGCCAGCTGCAAGCTGCCGGCATGCAGATCCGCCCGGGGCAGCGTGTGCGCTTCCTATTTATGCAGGGCGAGCCGGATGTATACGCTTGGGAATTAGGCGGGCAGGTGGACCCCGCCAAGCTGGATCAGCACAAGTATCTGGAATTGCTGGCTAAAGCCGGCGGAAGCGTGCTGCTGCCCTTTGGTATTGACCCGCAGGTGCTGATGGAATGGACGCTCAAAGGTGGCATTCAACTGCCACTGGATACTTGGAACAGGGCGCTTTTAGAAGTTTGAACGCTCTGGTCAGCTGCCCTGCCCCAAGAGCTGCTTAATCGTCAGTGCATTACGCACTGCCATCCCGCCGGTGTCGTTATTGAAGTATGCAAAAACCGCCAGTCCCTGGCGCTGCCAGGCTTTCATCCGCTCTACCCATACCGCGAGCGTCTTGGGGGGATAGTCGCCGTCATGGTCAACGTCGCCATGGAAGCGCAAATAGACGAACTTAGCGGTAATGCGTAACGGCACCTGCAGCGGGGGCATATCGTGAATGCAGAGCGCCACGCCGAAGCGCTCCAACAACGCAAAGACCTCTTCTGTCAACCAGGTGGGGTTGCGGAACTCCATCGCGTACGAAAACCCCTGGGGCAGGAGAGCCAAGAAGCTTTCGAACCGACTGAGATCAAGCGAGAAACTAGGCGGCAGCTGGAAAAGGACAGGACCCAAGGTCTCCCCCAGGAGGCTGGCGCGGCTTAAAAAGGTTTCTAATGTGTCCTGGCAGCCTTCGAGCCGCTGGTTGTGCGTAATAATACGGCTGGCTTTGATTGAATATAAGAAGCCACCTGGAGCTTGTTGCCGCCAGTGCTCGAATACGCTCGCGTTTTGGAGATGATAAAAAGTGCTGTTGATTTCTACAGTATCAAAAGAACGCGCATAATACGCAAACCACTGCTTTTGAGAAATATCCTCAGGATAAAAAATCCCCTGCCAATGTTTATAGACCCAACCAGAAGTCCCAATGCGAATTTGTTCAGCCATAAGCAAACAGCCTGTTTTGGAAAAAGAATTCTTAATCTATTATAGCTTCTGGCAAAATTGCGTAAATAAACTCTCCTGAAGGCAGGAATTTCCATCAGGAGAGTGAGGCTTTATGGAAAATTCAATCTCATAGATATAAATTGAGGTAAATCACGATGCCGCTGATATTCACAATAATAAAAAGCACGGTAGCGATTTGCATAAGCAACTTCTTATTTTTTGCATGGAAAACGTTATAACCGACCAAAGTCACATAAATGCCATACAAAAGCGTGAGACCACCCAAGCCGGCGTGCAGTGCAACCAAACCATTCGGAAGGAAGGGCGTGGTGCCCGCTGCTTCGTAATCCTGAGTATAAACTGGCGCCATAAATAAGACGATCGCCAAGAAGACCAAAATAATGGCTACAGTTTGAGTTACCTTGTGCTGGCGAAATTTGCGCGAGCGCGCTTGGACCGCACCCAGGATGAAAAGGACGAGTGAAATGGCACACAAAATTAAAGAAATATCTGAGAGCATCGAAGCCTTTGTTCCAAGAAAGCCAGGTATGTTTAAAAGTGAAAGCATATTTACCTCCGATAAATATGTAGTAAATGAACAAATTGTTGATATTTTAGCACCTTCCAGAATTCTGTAATCTTCTTTGTCTAATCTATGAAAATATGAAACTATTACCAAAAGTACTGCTTTTCAGAATTTGTTTGACGGGAATATCCGACTTGTTTATAATTTCATTTCCCAGGGGAAATGCTGGAATTGGCAGACAGGCATGACTTAGGATCATGTGCGGCAACGCGTGAGAGTTCGAGCCTCTCTTTCCCCACAGCATTGACTTAAAAATTGATTGTTGAGAGGCATATTTTGAAGATTCAAACCGAATTTACCGAAGACCATCAGGCAAAAGTAACCGTTGAGTTTGAAACGGAGGTTTTAGAAACCTATGAGCGAAAAGCAGCTCGTCAATTAGCAAAGGAAACCCGAATTCCTGGCTTCCGTCCTGGCAAAGCGCCCTATAACATGGTTGTGAACTATGTGGGTGAGGAAACCATTGTGAATAACGCTATAGACTTGATGGTGGATAAGTTTTATCCCGAAGTCGTCAAGGAAGCAGGTATCGAGCCTTCTGGACCGGGCGCCTTAGATGATGTAAAAATTGAAGATTCTGTATTTTTCTTTTTCACGATTCCACTCGAACCCACTGTGGAACTTGGCAGTCTAGATGACCTCAAGGAGCCTTATGAACCACCAACTATCGCCGAAGAAGATGTCCAAGGAACTCTTCTCGCAGCACGACGCAACGCAAGCACCATTATTCCGCTTGATACTCCAGCGAAAGAAGGCGATTTAGTTTTTTTCACGCTTAGCGCTGTGAATGCCCAAGCCCAAGAAGGAGAGGAAGCAGAACTGATACAATCCACCCCCCAACAAGTTTTCATTCCTACGGAAAAAGAACAGAATGAAACCGAATGGCCTTTTAAGGGGTTTGCGCGGCAATTGATTGGTGTCAACGCTGGCGACGAGCTCGAGATCGAGCATGAGTTCTCCGATGATACTCCAGATGGGGACCTGGTTGGTAAGCGTGTCATTTTCAAAGTGAAAGTCCAATCGGTGAAAGGGTTGGAATTACCAGAAGTTGATGAAGATTTCTTACAGAAGATGGGGGACTTTAAATCTCGTGAAGAGATAGAAGAATACATTCGCAATAGCATGCAAACAAGCGCAAAAGCAGAATATGATGAGAATTACTACAATGGATTGATTGATCGGATTCGGGAAAAATCTTCAATTAAGTATCCCCCTCAGGTGCTCTCCAAAGAAGTAGAGGACGTCTTAGATGACCTGGAGCATGAACTTTCACATCAACAGATGAATCTCGATTTATATCTTAAGCTGCGGAAGCTCGATAAAGAAGAATTTATCAAGAAGGAAGTACGCCCCTCTGCCGTCGACCGTTTGGAGCGCTCCCTAATTAAGCAAGCAATCGTAAAGAAATACAATATTCAAATAAGTAAGGAAGAACTAGAGAGACAAATTAGCAATGTTCTTTCTGAACTAATACGCTCGGGTGAACTGGAAGAGGTGCAGCGCAGCTTAGGCGAAAGAAAATTCACTCAAAGTGTTTCTCTTCTTGCCACGGAGCAAGCCTTCGAAGAAGCCCTCCGTCTACAGTTACGCCGGCTTGCGGCGCCTGAATCTCTTCAAGCAGAAGAGCGTGAGGAACAATCCAACCAATCAGAAGTAAGCGCGGAGGAAATCCAAACAGAACAAGAAAAAGAACCAGCTGCAGAAGAAGAAACAGAACCAGAAAGCGAAGCATAATTTGTATATAGATTTTGATATTTCTCTTACAACACTAAGGTAAGCTTCTGAGAAACATTACGGAGAAAAGAAAATTATGGATAAAGACACATTTAAATCCGTTATTCCCATGGTTGTTGAAGCTACCGGAGCTGGTGAGCGGGCGTATGATATCTACTCATTGCTGCTGAAGGAACGTATCATTTTTGTGGGGACAGCGATAAACGATCAAATCGCTAATTTGGTCGTTGCTCAATTGCTTTATCTCAGCCGGGAAGACCCGGATAAAGCCATTCAGATGTACATTAACTCACCTGGCGGATCGATTTACGCAGGCTTGGCTATTTTAGATACGATGCAAATGATCCCGAATAAGATTAGCACGGTTGCCGTAGGCGTAACGGCTAGCTTTGGAACAGTCCTCTTAGCTGGTGGCACTAAAGGGCAACGTTACGCTTTACCGCATGCGACCATTCACTTACATCAACCTTTAGGTGGAGCCGAGGGTCAAGCCACGGATATTCAAATTATGGCGAAGGAAATTCTACGGCTGAAAGATGAGCTCAATTCTTTCTTAGCTGAAGCTACGGGTCAACCCATTGAGGTCATCAGCCGAGATACAGACCGAGACTTTTATATGACTGCAGATCAAGCCGCTGAATACGGTATCGTGGATAAAGTGCTGCGGCCACCGGAAAAAGATTAAGACGAGCAAAAATATCCTGGAGGATCTATGCTGACAGATAAATTCCCTGAGCTTAAGGGATTAATCTTAGATATGGATGGGGTCCTCTGGAAAGATAGCAAACCAATCGGAGATTTGCCTTATGTTTTCAAAGGCATCTCCGATTTAGGTTTAAAAGTCGTTTTTGCCACCAATAACGCCACAAAATCGGTACAAGAGTATCAACAAAAATTAGCCTCGTTTGGCGTTCACACGGAACCAGAGCAAATCATCACATCTGCTATTGCAGCGGCTAAGTATTTACAACAACACTACCCGATGAATAGCAAGGTTTATGTGGTAGGTTCTGCTTCGCTCAAAGACATAATCCGTGAGCATGGTTTTCAAGTTTGTGATGATGCCGAAAGGGATTCAGCGCAAGTTGTGTTGGTGGCTCTGGATACCAACCTCACCTACGAGAAAATACGCAATGCCGCTACGCAAATCCGTCAGGGAGCTGATTTTATCGCCACAAATATGGACGCCACCTTCCCCACCCCCCAAGGGCTCTTTCCCGGAGCAGGTGCCTGTGTTGCAGCGATTGCTACCGCAGCGGAGATGCAGCCCCTTTTGATTGGCAAGCCACAGACACCAATGTACGAACTCGCCTTTCAAACTTTAGGGTTTGCTCCTCATGAGATTATGGCTATTGGGGACCGCTTAGAGACCGATATCGCCGGCGCGCAAAAAGCTGGCTGTCTGGCAGGGCTTGTGCTTTCTGGTGTGACGGATGAAAGTAAAGCGCGCAGTTGGCAGCCACAACCCGATTTAATCGCAAAAGACTTAACCGAGCTCGTTTATGGCTAAACGCCTTATTTACGATCTCGATTTTGAATCGTTAGCCACAGCCCTTGCTGAGCTAGACCAACCGGCTTTCCGCACTCAGCAGCTTTGGGAAGGGCTGTACACACACTTCTTTACCGATTTTGGGCAGTTCTCAAATATCCCCAAAGACTTACGCGACAGTTTATCCGCACAATTTATCATCGACCCTCTGCGTGTACAGAAATCTTTGCTCTCTCAAGATGGCTTAACCGAAAAAGTTTTGTTTGCACTACCCGATAACCTCAGCATCGAGACTGTTCTGATGCGTTATGAGCGGCGCAACTCTCTGTGCATCTCCACTCAAATTGGCTGCCCAATGGGCTGCGTTTTCTGTGCCACGGGACAAATGGGATTTATCAGAAGCCTAAGTTCAGGAGAAATCTTAGCCCAGGTTCTGCATTTCATACGTAAGTTAAAGGCTGAAGACCAAAACCTAACTAATATTGTCTATATGGGTATGGGTGAACCTTTTCTTAATTACGAAGCTACGATGGATTCGATTCAGCGATTAATGGATCCTCGAGGGCTGAACTTCGGGGCTCGGCGCATTACCATCAGTACGGTTGGGATTATTCCCAAGATTGAACAATTCACCAAGGAGAACCTGCAAGTCAACTTAGCTGTTAGCTTGCATGCAGCCGATGACTCCTTGCGCAGTCAACTCGTGCCAGCCAATCGCATGTTCCCGCTGAGCAAGCTTATCCCCGCCTGCAAAGCATATACTGAGCAAACTCACCGCAGGATTTCATTTGAATATGCACTCATCGATGGCGTAAACGATTCGCATGAGGCAGCACTTGGCTTAAGCAGTTTGTTAAAAGGCATGCTTTGTCATGTCAATCTAATTGCACTTAACCCGAGTAAAAAATACCCTCTGCAAGGATCCTCGAAAACTAAAGTGCACGCATTTTCCGCTACCCTCGAAGAACATGGAATCCCTGTAACAATACGATTACGGCGCGGTGTTGAGATCCAAGCCGGCTGTGGTCAGCTCGCGAGTGCTGAAAAAACGTTTGATAATAATTAGTAATAAGCTAAGATTAGGAGAGAAATGCCAAACCGAGGTGGTTTTTCTTGGAAGCGGGCTCTAGGAATCACGCAAGCCAAACAGAGAATATCGAGAAAAACAGGCATTCCTTTAACTAAAAGTGGTAGGCAGAGAAAGTTCGGAGCTGGCATTTTGCGAGGTTGCGGTTGTTCAACTTTAGGATTTACTTCACTACTAGTCCTATTAGTTGTGATTACAATCTTATTCCTTTAACCGTTATTAGGGCAAAGTGATAATGTCCTATTGAGATTAGGAACAATGAAATGGACACACGAAGTGTACTGCGTAATCGAAGTGAACATAAGGAATTAGGCTGAAAGAGGATGTTTAGAGTGTCCGGATTATCGGTCTTTAAATCGCTAGGTTTATAACGATAACAAAACATGGTCACAATCCCCACCTATTGTCATTGCGCGAAGGGCGCTCTTTGCCCGACGAAGCAATCTTATCTATCGTGGCAGAGGATTGCTTCGCCCCACCTGGGCTCGCCCATCGGGGCTCGCAATTACAACAGTACTTTTCTAAATTGCCAGCATGCGGACATCTCTAATTAGCCTTAACATTATTCGTTTAACCGTCTTGGCGAACATTCCGTTATAATACAAGCCCTATGACAAATATCTTTGATAAATGGCACGAAAGCCTGACCAAAACGCGCAATGTAACCTTTGGGCGCATTGCGAACTTCTTCGGTACCACCGAGATTAATGAGGATTCCTGGGATGAGCTAGAAGCCTTGCTGATCCAAGCTGACTTAGGCGTGGAAACAACATCCAGCATCATCGAGAACTGCATGGAAAAAGTGCGG
>ERZ1026800.281-NODE-281-length-46995-cov-8.649398_pt1 | contig 46995 bp, 52 predicted proteins | sample MGYA00520873_ERZ1026800 | MGnify/ENA primary metagenome ERZ1026800 (study PRJEB33270, sample SAMEA104284475) | anaerobic digester metagenome | biome: Anaerobic digester microbiome; feature: mesophilic sludge digester; material: Anaerobic digester biomass | place...
AGCGAAGGCGGAACAGGAACACAAGGAAAAGGCCTCAGTGAAACAGCCAGTCAACATGGCTCAACCAGAGGCCGTGGCGGTGAATATGTAACCGGATCCGAATTTACAGCAGTTCTGGGACTTGACTAAGTCCCACGGTCGCGAATATAAGGGAAGCATCATTCTTTTTACCCAAAAGAATGGGTTCGATAACAAACAGATAGCATGCAGCCCCGAAAATGAACATTGCGGGGAGAGTAAAGGCCATACCAATGAACGGGTCCAGGCCGCCGAAAAGGGACCATGTGAGGTAGGTGAAATACATCCCAACCATTATGAATTCACCATGGGCGAAATTTACAATTTTTATAGTACCGAAAATAATTGTCAGGCCTATGCTTGCTATGCTGTAAATACCGCCCATCAATAAACCATTAACAATGGTTTGAAATAGATCCTGCACGTCACTTTCACCCCTAATCTCTTACTGTGGTATCAACGAAAGTTCAGATCACGGGTCCGGTGACATAAATGTCCATGGAATCTCCATACCCGCATACCTCTGCTTGGGTAAACTCGCCTGATGCAAAGGAACACAAAGAACTCAATATATTCTTGGCCGCCTCTTCCAAGCCTATCTTCCCTTCAAGAACCGGGCTCACATCGACATCGATATGCTGCGAAAGGGTTCGTGCTGTATTGGAGTTACCGGTGATCTTCACGACCGGCACGAAGGGGAAGCCTTGAGGGGCACCCCTACCTGTAGTGAAAGCGATCACGTTGCAACCCGAAGCTGCAAGGCCGGTCAGCAGTTCGGGTTCTCTACCAGGTGAATCCATCACGGAAAGTCCCTTAACCGAGACTCTATCTCCATATTCAAAAACGTCCTTAATAAGACTTTTCCCTGCTTTAGCGATAGCTCCGAGAGATTTTTCCTCGATCGTGGTCAACCCTCCCTTGATGTTACCGCCCGTGGGCTGGCCTCCGCGCATGTCTACTCCGATGCTTTTCGCCCTGTTCTCAATCCGCTCAACATATCGCAAAATCCGGTCTCCAAGCTCTTTATTCGCAGCGTGAGTGACCAAAATATGCTCGGCGCCTATAAATTCTGTTGTCTCCCCTAGAACTGCACTCCCTCCATTATCGATAAGAAGATCGACCACTCTTCCCAGGGCTGGATTTGAAATGAGACCGGATGTTGTATCAGAACTGCCGCATTTCAAACCTAAGACAAGATCGGAAATCTCACAAGTTTCCCTTTGTATCTTCGATGCCTCTCTTACCAATTTCTCCGTTAACAACACACCCTGGTTTATCGCGCTTGAAGCTCCCCCTGAACCCTGGATTTCGACAATTTCCACCCGTTTCCCCGTTTTCGATATCATATCCGCTACACGTCCAACATCCGTGCTTTCACAACCCAGGCTGACAAGCAAAACGGAGTGGAGGTTGGGGTTCAATCCTAAACTGATCAGTGTCCTGTTCACTTTTTCAATATCGACCGGTGTCTGACAACATCCTTGTTGATGGGTGAAAAAGGCTGCTCCGGGAACTCTGGATACAATACTCCTGGTCACATTGTTCGAACATACTACGGTCGAGATCACCCCAACAAAATTTCTTGTACCTACTGAGCCATCCGGCCGGCGATAACCTAGAAAAGTACAGTCTATGGATTTACTCATTCCAATCTCCCCGCCCCCTCATACTTTCAACGTTATGGATGTGCACGCAATATCCGGGAGGAATCCTCTTAGTGGCTCTTCCAATAATTTGTCCATACTTGATGATAGGATCATTAAGGTCAATGTTATCCAAGGAAAATTTAAACCCGTACGGGATCTTCTCGTAAACGCGGAAAGGGAATATTTCGCCAAGCCTTTCGTACTTCAGGTCCTCATTCTCTTGTAAATCTCTCAAGGCGGTGCCAACATTGTCTTTTTCATTCAACACAAGGGCGCCGATATCGTTCATGAACAATACTCCTTTCCTAGCCTGTTGACACGCTTTTATTGTCCTGACCAGGACAGTTCTCAAGAAATACTATTAAACAGTGTCCTTATTTCTTCCTTGGAAGCCTTCCTGGGATTTACTTTTGTCGGTGAGGCCGCAAAGGCGTCATCAACCATTTTTTCGTGAACAGTCCAGCCATTAAGGCCCAAATCTTGAGCCTTGCGAGGAATGCCGATATTATCGAACAGTATCCCCACAAAGCTGGTAACAAAATGGGAAGCCTCTTCTGACGGGAGACATGCCTTTGAACTATCAAGAGCTCCGGCCAAAGCGGGAAATTTATGCATACAATCAGGTTTATTGAACTCAAGAACAGGAATAAGGTAAGCGGCACAGGCCAGCCCGTGGTGGACATGGAAAAAGGCACCCACAGGATGAGCCAAAGAGTGTACCAGGCCTAAACCGGCATTCGAAAAAGCAAGACCTGCGATCGTACTGCCCATTAACATCGGGTACGCATGTTCAAGGTCTTGAGTATCATCCACAAAAGCCCTTAAATGGCTTGAAATAAGCTGAATCGCTTGGAGAGCAAGCCCATCGGTGATCAAATTTGAATTGATGGAGAAATAGGCTTCCATCGCATGAATGAGTGCATCCGCCCCAGTAGCGGCTGCAATTTTTGGAGGCATCCCGAGAAGGAGCGTGGGATCAAGTATCGCGATCCTCGGTGCAAGTGGCCTTCCCTTGATGGCAAGCTTGATCTGATTCTCTTCATCGCTTATTACAGTCGTACCCGTTACCTCGGAACCGGTTCCAGCCGTTGTCGGGATAGCGATCACGGGGATCAGGTTTTCTGTCACTATACGGCCGTCCCGGTAAGTGGCCATTGAATTACCGGTGGAAGCGATCAAGGCAACCGCTTTGGCTGCGTCCAGGCAACTTCCTCCCCCAAGACCTATTACTGAAGAACACCCTTTTTTCTTGTAGTTGTAAAAGGCGGCTTCAATCACCTTAATAGGAGGATCGCTGGGAACGGTATCAAATACTTCAAAACTGATTTCGGAGTCCTTGAGTATTTTTTCAATTTTTTCAAGAATGCCAGCCTTTTTTACTCCCTGATCCGTCAGCACAAGAGGTTTCCCGAAAGACCTTAATTCTGACGGGACCTTACTTAAGGAATTAACCCCGAAGATCAGCCTCCCTGGATTCCAGTGTTCCATGATCCCAGATGGGATTGCCATTGTTATCATCTCCGTTTTTCCATCATTTCGATTATCAAAAACAAAGTAAGGAGCCCCGGAGGCGTTAAAGATCAGACATCCGGGGCCCTCTAGGGAAAAACTAGCGCTTGTTCCAGTCAGGCACGGGCCAGGCTGGCTCTGTTGAGGCTGCTCCCGATGGGAATACAGTCCTCAGTTTTCCAGACTGCCATTGCAAAAGAAGAGGGAATATGTCAATTAATTGTCCTGTTTCATCAAATCTTACACGACCCGGCTGGATGATAGCGGCGGGACCTTCGGAGATGTCTGTGGCGGAAATATATTCTCTGAGGATCCTTCCATCGGTGGTACCGGCCCTTTCAAGAGCATCTTTCAACACCCAAAGCCCTGCATAAAGCTCACCCGCTGTTTCCTGCAAGAACTCGCCGTGTTTTGCCTCGTAGGCTGAATTGACTTCGTTTACGAGGGGGTAAGGCAGATCGTGATTCCAGCAAGCCGTTGTAAAAATGTAATTCAGGTCTTCTCCCATAATATCAAGTGTATCCGGCATCAAGTATCCTGATCCTCCGCCCATAATGGCGGCATTTGTATTTGTTTCTTTCATCGTGCGTATGATAAGCACTGCGTCGGTCAAGTAAGAAACGGGAAAAAGCACCTCGGCCTTAGATGCCCTTATTTTGCTGACAATGGGTCCCGCGTCAGTGATGCCGGCTCTGTAACTTTCGAATAGAACGACGTCTAGCCCTTTTTCAATAGCCTGCTTTTTGAAGCTTTCAGAGGTTGATGTACCGTAGCTGGTGTCTTCGTAAATAATCGCCACTCTTTTCAAAGGCTTTTCAATCTTCGAAGACATTTCAATCATTGCATCAATGGGGGTTTTACCAAAAATATTAGAAGGAACAGACATACGGAAAACGTACTTAAACCCTCTTTGCAGAATTTCATCGGCAATGGAGTTGGTGAAGAAGGGAACCTGGGCTCTTTCGGAAACCTCCGTGGCGATCATGGTATAGGAACTGGAATAGCAACCGAAAAGAGCTTTCACCTTTTCACGGTTGATCAATCTTTCTGTCTCGGAACGCGTTGTGGCTGCATCCTTGGCATCGACAATCACAGGCACGAGCTTGGCCCCACCGAGAGATTTGATACCACCGGATTTGTTAACATCTTCAATGGCCAGAAGGACCCCTTCCATGGTGGTTTCTCCTAAACGCGCCAAAGCCCCGCTCCTGGGAAAGACCAATCCCACTTTGATGTCCTCAGCCGCCATGGCTACTCCTGTTAAAGCAAAAGAAATGATCAGTACCAAAGCGAACGAAACCAACTTGCGAAAAGGATTGAATGCTTTTGCCATTCCCAAAACCTCCTTTCTGGTAAAACCAAGATTGGAGCCGAAAACAGACAAATACAATTTCACATCAACCCCTCCTTTCTTTGGTCGTCTTTGGTTGACCAGATTTATAGAAGCGATTATATACTCTATAATCTGTTTTTTCAAGGACATTGCCACCGCTGTGTGGCCGGACAGCGACAAGGTCCCCTTACTTCAGGAAGGGGGTAATGTCACCCCTTAAGGGTACAGGCACGAGGTCCCCTTGTCCTGAGAGGGGAAAATGTCACCCCCCCTGGGTTTTGATAGAGAATGTATCCCATGAAGAACGAGGGTGACATCAGGTTGTCCATCAAGCAGGCGCGGAGACTTCATGTTCTTGAAGAGGTGACGGGCGGGGTGATAACCAACAGGGAGGCTTCAGCCGCTTGGGGCTGTCGGTGCGGCAGGTCCAGCTCATGAAGCCCGCTCTCACAGACCCATGACAAAATACTCATGGAGTCACTGCCGCGAAATTGTGACTCCTGGGGCCGATCCTGTGATATCTTTGAGCCGTTTGTTTGCCCCTTCCCATCCTTTGGAATAAGACAACTTGGAAGGTGACACATCTTGAGGAAAGAAGATTTGATCGATCAAGCGATCGAGTATACAAGGAGGAACAGAGATAATGTCATCAGTGAAACTGATGCTCTATCGGTTTCTTCAAGGGGGGTAAAAATTTTTGACGACCCCCTTTTCGCCTTTGCCGACGCTGATGACCCTCTATTCTTTACTTTAAAAGAACCAAGTATCATTGGGGGACACTGCAAACTTCCTAAAGAGTGGATGGCGGGGGCAGAATCCGTGATCTCCTTTTTCCTCCCTTTCAGCGAGATCATCAGGAGCGATAACAGAAGGGACAATATTTGGCCTTCAGCAGGATGGCTCCATGGAAGATTTGAAGGCCAGGCCTTTATTAACGGGTTATGCGTATTCATGCAGGGCCTTCTATCAAGCGCTGGCTTCGATTCCAGAATCCCCTCAATGGAAAGCTGCTTCCAGAGTAAATCGGGTCCCGGTGACCTTCAAGATGAGAACAGGTCGTTAGAAAATAATCTCCCTTTTTTCACCAGTAATTGGTCGGAAAGGCATGTTGCAATGGTATGCGGCCTGGGCTCCTTCGGGCTATCAAAAAACCTCATCACTATCAAAGGCGCCGCGGGGAGGTTCGGAAGTCTGGTTACAGATTTAAAAATCGAACCTAACCCTGATCGCTTCGAAAGCTTTCTATCTTATTGCCGTTCCTGTGGCGCCTGTATTGAACGATGCCCTGCTAATGCAATATCCTTCGAGCACGGGAAAGACCATTTCGTCTGCTCAAAATTTCTTGACAGGATCAAGGATCACTTTAGGCCTCGACATGGTTGCGGGAAATGTCAGGTGGGCGTGCCTTGTGAGTCTTCCATGCCGTTAATTAGGAAAGATGGATTGTCGTAAACCGTGAGAGAATGCACTGAGTCTCGCCAGGGAAAAAGGGAGGATCTGTTCTCAACTTGTACGAATCTCTAAGAGAAGGTCTTTGATCCCATATGATCTCATGCCCCTTTTTTGGAATAAATTCGCCCCCTCCACACTCAACACTCCTGAAGCACCCAGCGTGATGACCAGTCGAGGGAAGCAAGGGAAAAGGGTCTCCATCCTAGCAGTCCCTTTATATTCCCAATATCCAAACCCATATTGGAAGGGTGAACATCGATAAGGCGGTGCTGAGGGTCACGATCTTCCCAGCGTATTCATGATCCATTTCCATACTTTGGGCGATGACAAAATTATGGGTGGCAGCCGGCATCGCGGAGGTCAGAACTACAGTGTTCCGGAGCACCTGGTTTACGGGCCAGATCTGAAAAGCGCAAAGGATTATCGCTGGGCATATGAATAGTTTGAAAAGACAATCTCTCCAGGTCGACTTCATGGCCTCGCCAAGGTTCTCAAATCGAATAGTAGCGCCAAGCACGATGAGGGCTATGCCGCTGCCGGAATCCCCGACCATTTTTAAAGCCGAATCGAACCATTGAGGCAACTTGTTGAAACCTGCGAGGGATCCAGCTACGCCCATCAAACAGGCAAGGATCAGCGGGTTTTTAAGCAGGGCCCCAAGGGTAGTGATCAAGGACCTCAGGGTCAACTTGCCGGAAAGGACCAGTTGTGCCCAAATGATCGAAAGGAGATTGTACCCCAGTAAGGAGACTGCGAGGTAAAGTGAGATAGCCTGCAACCCCTCGATTCCCATCACGGTCATCACCGCCGGTATGCCCAAAAAAACGTTATTTGACCTGATGGAGATCAGTGCTGATACAGCTAGCACTCTCCTGTCGCTAGTAAAGGCTCTTCCCAAGAATAGTGCTAACGCTGGGCCTATTAGGAAAGTAGCATGGGCAGCCCAAAAAAGGTTGGGGTTCGAGAGGATATCCTGGTCCACCTTCAGGATGGACCGGAAGAGAAGGGCCGGAAGGGCGGCCCAATACAGAATCGAATTGAGACGGTGGACGGTTCTCTCGTCGAGGAGACCAAGGCGGCGAAAAAGAACTCCGAGCCCCATGACAAGGGCCAGGGGTAGGACCATCAGGAAAGAAGCCAAAATACCCTCCCGTTACCGGAACATCCCGGGCACCGAAGGAGACGATGCCCGGGTCAAATAGGAGCCCTTGGACGGCTGGTCTGTGGAGTCTCTAGAAGCGTCGCTCCTTGATCCTGGCAGCTTTACCACTGAGCTTCCTCAGGTAGTAGAGCTTGGCCCGGCGGACCTTGCCGTGACGTACCACCTCGATGTGGTCCACGCTCGGGCAGTGGAGCGGGAAGACCCTCTCCACCCCCACACCGCCCGAGATCTTCCTGACGGTAAAGGTCTCCCGGGTTCCGCCGTGCTTCCTCGCGATGACGACCCCTTCGAAGACCTGTATCCTCTCCCTGCTTCCCTCGGTGACCTTGACGTGGACCTTTACCGTGTCGCCGGCGCGGAAATCGGGAGTTTCCTTTCTCAGGAACCTGCTTTCTATCAAGGCTATCCTTGGATCCATTGCCATTACCTCCCTGTTGAATACTACCGTGAAATGCTAACGCCGGCCGAAGAACCTGTCCAGTACCACGACCAGCCTATCCTGCCATCTCAAAAGGCTTTTATCGTCCTTCCCCCCCCTGGGCGGGGCGAGGACCACGTCGGTTCCAATCTTCTCGAGGCCAGCACCGGTCCCGGGACCAACCAGGAAGACGACCGGCCTTCCCGAGACGAGGGCGAGCCTCTTGGCCTCGAGCCAGTGGGTCGAGCTCTCCTCCTCGTCGCTGAAGGCGATAACGAAGGGTTCTCCCTTCTCACGCTTTCTTACCCATTCCAGGGCGCTTTCGGCCGAGGGGACCACCTTGACCTTCAGCTCCGGATCCCCCTGGAGTTGCCTGCGGTCTTCCTCCACCGGGACGACCAGGAGGGCCCTCTCACACCCGAAGGACCCGCAAAGGCCGCCGAGGGCTTCCGCCTCTTTCCGGGAGACTTCCCCCGTCGCGGGGACAAGTATGACATAAACACCCCTGTCAAGGTAGGGCCCAATATTGGCCCTCGCAATAAGGTCAGGTCTCCTGGCCAGGGTCCTGGTGATCGACTGCCGGCGGCGCCAGGAACGGGTCTTCCCGTGGTCTCCATCGGTGAGGACTTCCGGGACGGGGACCCCCCTCCACGTGGCGGGTCTCGTGTAATGGGGCGTGTCCAGCATACTCCTGAAAAAGGAGTCCTCCTCCACGGCTTCCCCTTGGCCTACCACGCCCGGGATGAGCCTGGCCACGGCGTCGATGATCACCATGGCGGGCAGCTCCCCGCCGGTCAGGACATAGTCCCCTATCGATACCTCCAGGTCAACGAAATGCTCGAGGAACCTTTCATCGACGCCTTCGTAGCGGCCGCAGACGATCACGAGGTGCCCCTTCGTCGCCAGGGTCTCCGCCAGAGACTGCCCGAAGACGACGCCCTGGGGTCCTGGATGGATGACGAAGAGCCCCTCCCTGGGCCCGGCCGACCCCACGGCCCTGGCCAGCGGTTCCGCCATCAGGACCATGCCCCCGCCGCCGAAGGCGTAGTCGTCAATCTGGCCGTAGTGACCGTCGGCATGGTCGCGGGGGTTTACGCAGCGGATGCTGATAAGCCCCTTTTCTACGGCCTTCCCTATGACGCCGGAGAAGGAAAAGGGCTCCAGCAGTTCGGGGAAAGGAGTGAACACCGTCACGATCATCAGTCCCAGAGCCCCTCCAGCGGCCTGACTTCCATGATCCCCTCTTCCGGCAGGATCCTGAGCACCACTTCGCGCACGGCCGGCATCATCCTGACCTCACCCTGGGGCGTCCTAACCGAATAGACATCATGGGCACCCGTTGGGAGCACCGCCTCCACCTTACCTATCTCCTCGCCGGTGTCGGCCGAGACAACCCTGAGGCCCACCACGTCATCGACCCAGTAACTCCCCTCCGGCAAGGGCACCCTTTCGGACGTTTTGATCATCACGACCCCGCCCTTGAGGGCCTCGGCCCCGTCACGGTCGCCGATCTCCCCCGTTTCCACGAGGAAGAGCCCCTTCGCCTCGTGGAACCTCAGGGACTTTACCGTGAGCGAGGCTATGAGCCGCCCCGCCGGGCGGAAGACCTCCAGTCGCGCCATGCCGAGGAACCGCTCTGGGAAGTCCGTGAGCGGGAGGACCTTGATCTCGCCCCTCACCCCGTGGGCCCCGAGGACTCGTCCTATGGTCACCATCGCCGGTCCTTGCAAGGCTGACACCTCAGTCTTCCAGGATATCCACTTCCACCTTTTCGCCGGGCTTGACGGCGGCGGCCCGGGCGACCACCCTGATCGCGTTGATCGTAACGCCGTGCCTGCCGATGAGCCGTCCCATGTCGTCGGGCGAGACCCTTATCATTACCCTTACCACTCCGGCGCTGCTCTTTTGTGACGTCACCGTCACGCCGTCAGGATCGGAAACGATATTCCTGACGATGAAGCTCACGAGTTCTTCGTAATCCGGCATGGGCAGGTCCCGCTACTGTTTCTTCCCCGACGAGAACTTGTCCCAGACTCCTGTCTTTTTCAGGATCGCCCGGGCCGTGTCCGACGGGAGCGCGCCCACGCCCAGCCAGTAAAGGGCCCTCTCCTCCTGGACCTTCATCGCCGCCGGCTCCGTCATGGGGTCATAGGAGCCGATCTGTTCGATGAACGCGCCATCCCGGGGCGCCCTCGAATCGGCGACGACGAGGCGGTAAAAGGGCCTCTTCTTTCGGCCGAACCTCGCAAGGCGGATTCTGACTGCCATCTCTCTCGCACCTCCTGGTTTTCTCCCGTCCCCGCGTCGGGTTCTGGGAGTGGTTTCACCTTTATCTCAACGAAAAGCCTGTTAACTTCACATGGGGATGGGGGGAAACCCCTTAGGGAACCTCGTCCCCTTCCCCTGGGCGAAACGCTTCATCATCAGGTTCATCTGCTCGTATTGTTTGAGGACCTGGTTGACCGTCTGCACGGAACATCCCGATCCCTGGGCGATCCTCCTCCGCCGGCTCCCCTTGATGATATGGGGATTCTGCCTCTCCTCCCTCGTCATGGAGAGGATGACGGCCTCCACATGGGCCAGTCGCCGGGGGTCGAGTTGAGCGTTTTCCAGCCCCTTTATCTTCCCCGCCCCGGGGATCATCTCCAGGACCTTGTCGAGGGGGCCCATCTTCCGGACCTGCCTGACCTGGAGGAGCATGTCTTCAAGGGTCATCTTCTTTTTCTTGACCGAAGCGGCGATCTTTTCGATCTCCCTGTCGTCGACGGCCTCTTGTATCCTTTCCACGAGGCCCTGGACATCCCCCATGCCGAGGATGCGCTGAGCCATCCTCTGGGGGTCGAACTGCTCGAGGTCCTGGATCCTCTCCCCGACCCCGGCCAGCTTGACGGGTATCCCCGTCGCGGCCCCTATGCTCAGCGCAGCTCCGCCCCTGGAATCACCGTCGAGTTTCGTCAGGACGATCCCGCTCAGGGGGACCCGCTCGTTGAAGGCGATCGCCACGCTGACGGCCTCCTGTCCGGTCATGGCGTCCACCACGAGAAGGGTCTCCGTAGGTGAGAGGGCTTCCCCGAGGGAGGCCAGTTCACCCATCAGCAGCTCGTCTATATCAAGCCGGCCGGCGGTGTCGAAAAGGAGTACGTCATAGAGCCTCTGGGCCGCGTATTCCATCGCTTTCCCGGCGAGCCGGATCACGTCGCCCTCTCCATCGGAAGGCCCGAAGAACCCCACCCCGGCCTGGTCGGCCAGTATCCTGAGCTGTTCCACCGCGGCGGGCCTCCTCAAGTCACAAGCGACGACCAGGGGCTTGTGACGGTCGGAGACCTTCTTGGCTATCTTGACGCAAGTCGTTGTCTTGCCCGATCCCTGGAGGCCGACGAGGATGTACCTGGTCGGTGGCTTCGAGGAAAAGGTGAGCGACCGACGCCCCGATCCCATCAACGCCGCCATTTCCTCGTAGACGATAGCGATCACTTGCTGCGCGGGGGTAATCGACTCGAGGACTTGCCTCCCGACAGCCCGTTCTCGCATCCTCTCGACCAGGTCCTTGACGACCCGGAAGTTGACATCCCCTTCCAGGAGGGCTCTTCTGACGTCCCTCATGGCGGCGGATATATCCTCTTCCGTCAGTTTCCCCTTGCCCCTCAGGCCTTTGAATACCGATTCAAGGCGCTCCCTGAGTGAATCGAACATGGACGGGGTCAGACCTCCCCTTCTTCCGTGGCAAGGAGGGCCTCCAATTCCGCCGCGGCCTCGGCGGGGATCCGGGACAGATGACGCCGGCGCCACTCACGGAGTTTTTCCATGCGGCTTTCCCAGGCGGCCTCCCTTGCCGAGAAACTGAGCAGGCCCTCCAGCTCCAGGAGGCGGCCCCTCGCCCTCTGCACCAGGTCATGGGCGCCCTGGCGGGTGACCTCGAGCCTTTCGGCGACCTCCGAGAGCGACCAGTCCTCCATGACATGAAGCCGGAAGGCCTCTTTTTGCTTTTCCGTCAGGGCCGGTTCGTAAAAATCGAAAAGGCGTGAAAACGTCACCCTCTGTTCGATCAGGTCGTCCAACGGGGCACCTCCAAGCGCACACGGACAATGATTATAAGGAGTCTCCCCAGGCCTGTCAAGCGTCGCCCCTTGACAGCTTTCGACCTCGAGTTCTCCCCAAAAAAGAGAATGAAAAAGCCGGGGTTCGATCCCCGGCATGAAAGTCCTAACCCTGTTCCTAAAAGAACTGGTCTTCAGCGAAGGGCCGCTTATTTATGCTCGTGTCCGTGCCCGTGGGGATGATCGCCGAAGGCCTTATCCTCTATGCGCTGAAGAAGGCCCCACAACTCCGCCAGGTCCTTCCTCCTGGACCCTATCAGGTGTCCCAGGACGTGGCGGACCTCTTCGTCCTCGATCATATGATGCCGTGCCGCGAGTTCCGTCAAGGCGTCGAGCTCCTGGGAGAGCGTCTCCCTCAGGAGTTCCGCGATCGACAGGGGGTCATCGGTGTGGCCGTGTCCCCCGCCCTGGTCCGGTGTGATCACTCTGCACATGGTCATACCTCCTTTGTCTTCGGCATAAGAGAATAACACATGCCGGGGATTCTGTCACACGAATAACAAAAAATCTCTTCCGAAAAAGTCCGACCCTCCCGCGGGGCTTCCGCCGTTCTGATAAAATGAAGGCCGTCCGTTGAAGGTCCCGCGGGATCACTAATGACGAAAGGGGTAATGCTGATGAACTCGACCCAGGAGAAAAACCTCGAGGTCAGGAGGGTCTACAACGAACACCTCGGCGCCAGCGTCGTCAAGGCCCTGGAGGCCAACGGGTTCAAGGCGAGTTACGCGCCGGCCGCCGAAGAAGCCGTCGAAAAGGTACTGGCACTGATCCCCGAGGGATCCACCGTGGGGGTCCCCGGGTCATCCACCATCCGGGAGTTGGGGCTCTTCGAGGCGCTCCGTGGTAGGGGATGCAAGATATTCGAACACTGGGACCCCGCGCTGGCGCCGGAGGACAAGCTCCAAAGGCTGGAGGACGAGAACACCAGCGGTATCTACCTCTCCAGTTCCAACGGCGTCACCCTGGACGGGAAACTGGTGAACATCGACGGGACGGGCAACCGCGTGGCGGCCATGGCCTGGGCGAGGAACCGGATCATTTTCGTCGTCGGCATCAACAAGGTCAGCCGCGATGTCGACGCCGCCATCCAGAGGATCAGGGACGTGGCCACGCCGCTCAACGCCATCAGCAAGGGCACTGACCTCCCCTGCGTCAAGACCGGCTTCTGCGTCGGCTGCAGGGTGCCGAACCGGTACTGCAGGGCCACCCTCGTCCTCGAGAGGAACCCCATGGGCCGCGAAGCCCACGTCATAATCGTCGGGACGAACCTGGGGTATTAGGATCGGAAAGACATAAGACAAAATACCGTTAACCGTAAGTCGGGAATCGAAGGGGCAAAACCCGTCAATCGTTAATCGTGAATCGGGAATCGAAAGGGCAAGGCAAGACCTTAAGAGCGTGAGGCGTTAGACGAGACGAAAAAGCAGAACCCATACCTTTCACCTTTGCCCTGGTTTTGAAGTTTGCTATTGCCGCTTACGCTCTTGACCTTACGATTCACGACTCACGGTTCATGGTTCACGATTCACGATCATTTCTACCTCTTCCACGTGCCGGGGAGGAACAGCATCATCACCGTGTAGATCTCGAGCCTCCCCAGGAGCATACAGAAGGAGAGGACCCACTTGCCGGCGGCAGGTATGTGGGCGTAATTGCTCGAAGGCCCCACCGAACCCAGGGCTGGCCCGATATTTCCTATCGCCGCCGCCGCGCTGGCTATGGCCGTCAGCACATCAAGACCGAGGGCGGCCATAACCAACGCCGCCAGGGCGAAGAGCCCTACGTACATAACGAAGAAGGCGGTGACCGAGGATATGTCTTCCCTCTCCAGGACCTTCCCCCCTACCCGGACGGTGAAAATGGCCTTGGGGTGAAGAAGCCTCTGGAGTTCGGTCTTCACGTGCTTGCCGAGGACCATTATCCTCATGCTCTTGATGCCGCCCACGGTGGAACCGGCGCAACCGCCGGCGAACATCAGCAACAGGAGCAAAAACTGCAGGAAGTTCGGCCACAGGCCGAAGTCAGCCGTGACGAACCCCGTGGTGGTGACAATGCTCACCACCTGGAAGGCCCCGTAACGGATGGAATCGGAGAAACTGCCGTAGGTTCCGCTTGAAAAAAGAAAGGCCGCCGCGACCATCACGGCCAGGGCCAGGAGTTTGGCGTAGAAACGGAACTCCTCGTTCCTCCACCAGGCCCCCAGGTCGCCCCGGAGGGCGAGGAAATGCAAGGCGAAGTTCGTCCCCGCCAGGAACATGAAGAGGGTGATGACCCACTCGAAGTATGCGTTGCCGTATTGCCCGATGCTTCCATTGAGGGGTGAGAACCCCCCCGTGGCCATGGTGCCGAAGGTGTGGGTCAGCGCCTCGAAGAGATTCATGCCCCCCAGGAGCAGGGCCGAGGCCTGGAGCAGGGAGAGCAGGAGGTACACCCCCCAGAGGAGCAGGGCCGTCTGGTGGACCCTGGGGGTGATCTTCTCCGGCATGGGACTGGGCACTTCCGCCTTGTACAGCTGCATCCCCCCGACCTTCAGGAAGGGCAGGACGGCGAGGCTCAGGACGATGATCCCCATGCCGCCGAGCCATTGGGTGAGGTCGCGCCAGAAGAGGATGCCCCTGGGGTTGGACTGGATATCGGTGAGCACCGTGGCTCCCGTCGTAGTAAAGCCCGACATGGCCTCGAAGAACGCCTCGGTGTAGGTTGGGACTGTCCCGTACAGCAGGTAGGGGATGCCCCCGATGGCCGAGGCCAGGACCCACGAGAGGGAGACCACGGCGAAGGCTTCCCTGACGCCCAGGTCCCCGGCCTTCGCCTTGAACCCGGCAGCGAAAAGGAGCCCCGAGAGCCCCAGACCGGTACCCATCCCCGCCAGCAGAGGGAAAAGGTCACTGGACCCGTCCGCCAGGGACCAGAGGACCGGGAAGGCCATGAAGAGCGAGACGATGGCGCAGAGTAGGGAGAGTATCTTGGCGACGACGGCGGGTCGCACCCTACCCTACCCCCAGTATCTCCACGGCCTTATTCATCAGTTCCTCCGAAGAAAAGATGAGGACCTCGTCGTTCTCCCGGAGCACGCTGTTGCCCCAAGGCACGAACATCTCCGTCCCCCTCGAGACGAGGGCGATGAGTATCCCCTTCGGGAGCCCCAGGTCCATGATCTTCTTCCCGCCAGCCGCGCTCCCGTGGGGGATCGTCAGTTCCAGGACCTCGGCGTCGATCTCATCGATTATGGAGAGGGCCCCGGTGCCGAAGGGATAGCGCACCTGCTTCATTATCACCGTGGCCAAGGCCTGGTTGGGGTTGACCATGGCATCGACGGCGATGTAGTCCGTCAGGCGCATGAGCATTTCCCGCCTCACCACCGCCACGCTTTTCTTCGCCCCCAAGGCCTTCCCGACCACGCCGATCAGGAGGTTGTGTTCGTCGTTCGCCGTGGTCGTTACGAAACCGTCGGCTTCGTCGATCCCCTCGTTCCTCAGGAGCTCCTCGTCCATTCCGTCGCCGTGAATTATTATCGCCTTGTCGAGCTCCCGGGATAACTTCTCGCACTTCTCACGGTCCTCGTCGATGAGCCTCAGGTCGAGCCCTGGGTACCTCAACCCCAGCCTGGTGGCCACCTGGAAGCCTATCTTGCCGCCGCCGACGATGATGACCCTTTTCAATTCGGGGGTCTTCTTGTTCGTGAAGAGAACCTCCATGTCCTGGGCCTGGGATTTTGATGTGACGGTGAAGCAGAGGTCATCAGCCTCGAGGCTGTCGTCGCCGGAGGGAATGAAGCCCTTACCCTGCCTTTCTATGAACACGATGAGGGCCGTCTTCTTGGGGTGGATACGGCGCAGGTCCCTCAGGGAAGCCCCCATGAGGGCGGAATCGGGACTGACTCGAAAGGCGTACACTCCTACCTTGCCCCCGAAGAACTCCGCGGTGTACACGGCTGCGCTCACGGAGAGGAACTCCTCGATCTCCCTTGCGACGGAGCGCTCCGGGGAGATCATCACGTCTATCCCCAATTGCCTTGCCCAGGTCGGGCTGTCGGTGTACTCCAAGCCCCTGGCCCTGGATATGACCCTCTTGACGCCGGCCCGACGGGCGATCCAGCAGGCAAGTATGTTGACTTCGTCATGGTTCGAGCATGCTATGAGGAGATCCGTGTCGCAGCCTGGGCAGATCCCGGCTTGTTCGAGCACGGGCGGCCTTGAACCGTTCCCCCTGACGACCATGACGTCCAGTTCGTTCTCGGCCTTGGCGGCCCTTTCCTCATCGCTCTCCACGACGGTGACGTCATGCCCTTCCTGCGAAAGACTGGAAGCGACGCTGAACCCGACCTCACCCGCCCCGACCACCACGATCTTCAAACCTGATACACCCCCCGGAATGGGACAACCCCGACTTCGCCTGCCAAGCGAAAGTGGTAAACTAGTCCGGACAAGGGAGGTGGACCCATGCCGCGCCGTGAGAAGATCGCCTTCGTTGGCACAGGCGGGACCGTCAGCATGACCTTCAACGAGAATCAGAACGGTTTCATTCCCACTCTCTCCGCCGGGGACCTGGCGGGGATGCTCCCCCCGGGCCTCAGGAACGACCTCGACGTGATCGACTGGAGCCACCAGCCCAGCAGTCACTATACCATACCGATGACCACCGATCTCGTGGAACTTCTGCGCAAACACGTGAAGGACGGGGCCTCCGGGATAGTCGTGACTTGCGGGACCGACTCCCTCGAGGAGATGGCCTACCTGACCGATCTCCTCTGGGCCTACCCCCAGCCGGTTATCTTCACGGGATCCATGCTGCCGCCGGGTCTTCAGGGATCGGACGCCTTGGCAAACCTCGCCCAGGCCGTGAAAGCGGCCTCTTCGGAAAACCTTTGGGGCGTGGGCGTCCTCGCTTGCTTCCAGGACCAGCTTTTCGCCGCCTCCGAAGTCACCAAGGAGGTGGCCCACCGCAGGGATGCCTTCGCAGCGCCGGGAAGAGGACCCGTGGCCGACTTCGTAGGCGGGGACATAAGAGTCATCAGAAAACCTAACAGGCCTCCCGCCCTGGAAGGGGCGATCATGCCCGCCAGGAACGTGGAGATCCTCTGGTCGTCCCTCGGGGGCGGCGACGGGACCCTCTCATGCCTTTCCAAGTCAAAAAACCTCGATGGACTTGTCCTGGCTGGTTTCGGCGCCGGTAACATACCCCCCTCATGGATCCAATACCTCAAACCCATCATGAAGAACGGCACGGTGATAGTGATAACCACGCGCTGCAGGAGGGGGCACACTGCCACCCTCTATGGTTACGAGGGAAGCACTAAAAGACTGCTCGAAATGGGCCTTCTTGACGGGGGCGGCCTGAGGCCGGAGCAGGCCAGGCTGAGGCTCGCCGTAGGGCTTGGAGCGGGTTTTTCAAGGGAGGATCTGCAGCTTTACCTCCTGGGCAAAAAATGAAGGCCCCTCGGGAAAGGTCCGCCGCCTCAAGACCCGAGCACCTGGAAGATCATCCTCAGGGCGCTGATCACCACCATTACCACAAGGACGTACCTTATCCACTTGTTACCCTTCACCACGGAAAACCGCGTCCCCATCCAGGCCCCGATCATGCTGCCGACGGCGAGGGCCAAGCCGTACTCCATATTGATGAGCCCCCGCGAGAAAAAAATGACGAAGCTGACCACGGTGAAGCAGAGCGCGATGGAAGCCTTGAGCGCATTGGCCCTCAAGAGGTCCTTGCCCGCTGTGGCCACCAGGGCCCAGATCAGGAAGAAGCCCACTCCCGCTTGTAAAAACCCCCCATAGGCGCCTATGACCAAGAAAAGAGGCCACTTGGCCCAGGCAGGCCATAAAGTGACCCTGCAGCTCTCCCACATCCTCGGCCTGGCGATGAGGAGGACCGCCATGGAGGAGATCAAGAGGGCGATGGTCATCTTCAGAAAGCGTTCATCCAGCTGCACGGCGAGAAGGGTCCCCGCCACCGACCCGATGGAGGCCGGTATTCCCAGGGAAAGAGACTCCCTCAGGGACAGCACGCCTTCCTTCTTGAACTGCCCCGTGGCGACCAGGTTCTGGAGCAGGATGCTCACCCGGTTGGTGGCATTGGCCGAAGAGGCGTCCAGGCCGAGAAAGATCAGGAAAGGAAGGCTGAGGAGGGACCCACCCCCGGCCACGACATTGATGAAACCGGTCACTCCTCCGAGCAGGGTCGCGAGAACCATTATCGCTGCAGTCAAACCAGACGCCTCCATGGGAACTCAGATCGCAACCAGGCGTCATTCTAGCATACAACGGCCGGGCGGCAGCGCTCTGGAGTGATATAATCAATTAACGCAAGAAGGGAGGGGAAACCCATGCGCTACGCCATCACCGAGGACGAGGCCTTTCTCCGTCTGAGCGACGGCGAAGAGCTACACCTCTCGATAGCGGCGGCCTGCGAGGAGTACTCCATCGACTCGGCCATCATACTGGGCGGACTGGGTATGGCCCGAGAGATAACCTTCGGCTGGTACACCGGGAAGGAGTACCTCCGGGAGCGGGTGGAGGGGACCTTCGAGGTCGCGTCGCTGAGCGGGGACGTCAGCCGAAGGGAGGGGGCCCTCTACCCGCACATCCACGCCGTCTTCAACGGAATGGACCACGCCTCGCTGGGCGGGCACGTCCTGAAGGTCGTCGCCTTCCACAACATGGAGGTCTTCATCCGCCCCCTTAGGTCGATCCGCCTCAACCGGGAATACGACGGCTGGCTGGAGGCTATAGTGCCTGAGAAGCGCTAGCTTTCCTTCTTTAGGTCCGCCTTGACTCCCCCGATGTAGCCGGTCAGCTGCCCCGGGTTGACGGGGAAGAAGCTGTGGTCGGTGCCAGCGGCCGCCCATACCGTCTCGAACCGGAAAAGGTCCTCATCGACCAGGGCGCAGGGCATTGTCGGGAACCCCACCGGCGGAACGCCGCCCACCTCGAACCCCAGGTGGTCCAGGACCCACTCGGCCTTCGCCAAGGACACCTTCCTGGCCTTGAGAAGGGCCTTCACTTTTTTAAGGTCTATCCTGTTAGGCCCCGACATCAGGGCTATGACGGGTTTGTCGTCGGCCAGGAGGACGAGAGTCTTCAGGATCTCCTCCGGGGGAGCGCCCACGCTCCTGGAGGCGTCCTCCACGGTCCTTATGGTATCTTCGCTGAAATGGATCCGCCCCTGGTACCCGGCGTCCGCCAGGAAGGCCCGGACCCTCTCCACCGGGTCCCCGTCGGTCCCTTTTGAAAGCGGCGTTCCTTCATTCATTGCTGCTGCTCCCCCTTTTTCTCGATATCCGGGTAGATCGCCCTGTAAACGTACCGGTTGGCCATGACCTGGCGCACGAACTCCCTCGTCTCCCCGTAAGGGATATCCTCCACCCATTCCTCGATCGGCCCCTTCGGCGGGAGCCACCGGCCGACGGCTCCCTGGCCCGCGTTGTAGGCGGCCACGGCGAACTCCACCCGGTCAAATATCCGGGTCAGCCTGGAAAAGTGATGGGTGCCGAGGAGGATGTTCTTGGCCGGGTCGAAGTAATCGCCCTCCTTTTCCCCGAGCATGAGCGCGTTCTCCCTGGCGGTAGGCGGCATCAGCTGCATCAGGCCCATGGCCCCGGCGCTGCTGACAGCCTCTTCGTCGAAGGCGCTCTCCCTTCGCATGATGGCCCAAACATCCACCGGGTCGACGCCGAACCTGGCCGAGGCCGCCATCACGTCCCTCTCCCTGGCCCTCGGGTAGAGCCCCTCTAGAAGCGCTCGGGGAAGGGGGTCGGTCCGGCCGAGCGTGGAGGCGAAGGGGATCGAGTCGAGGAAAGCTCCCCTGGCGTCGCCAAGCCAAAGGGCCAGCTTCGCCGAGGCGGCCCTCGTCGCGGCGTCGGAAGACAGGGACAGGACCATCCTGGCGTAGATGACGAACCCCCATTCCGCCAGTTCTCCCCCCTCACCGGCCGCCCTTTGGGCGGGGAGGTCCCTGATCCTCGGCGGTTCAGAGGGAAAAGCCAGGTAAGTGTAGTAATCCGTGGGGTAGCCTTTTCGAAGCCTCTCGAGGAGCCCCGAGGAGGTCCTCGAGTCCCCAAGCTTCTCGTTCGCCCTGGCCGCCCAGAAGAGGAGGCGGGACTCCTGCCTCGGGTCGTTCCCAGCGTCGAGGGCCCTGGTCCAAGCCCCGTCGGCGGCCCTGATATCCCCCTTCTTCCAGGCGGACCATCCCTTTTCCCAAAGGGCTGCGGCGGCGAAACGGCTCGTCGGGTAACGATCCAAGAGGATCGCCTCGTACCGTGAGGCCTCCTTCTCATCACCGGCCCCGGCGAAAAGTCCGGCCAACTCGGCCAGGGCCGAGGCCGCCGGGTCGCCCTGTGCGGTATCCGAGATCTCCACTAGCGCTTCTAGAGCTTCCCCGCCCTTTTCCCTGGCCATCCTGGATATCAGTTCGATCGAGGGCTGGGAATACCTCGACCCGCCCAGGGACAGCTCCTTCCAGACCGGCAGCGCCTCATCAGCCCTGCCGAGGTTCGAAAGGGCTCTCGCCCTGAAGAAGGCCGCCCTTTCAAAACACGGGGCCTCCCGGGGGACCCTTCCAAGTTGAGTGAGGGCCTCTTCGAGATTACCGGAGAAAAAGGAAGCATACCCCAGGGGAAAGGCGGTCCTCGGGTCTTCAGGCCCCGGGTCCTTCCGGATCATCGAAAGGGCCCCACGGTGGAAGGGGGCTATCTCAAGCAGCGCCAGGGCATACTTGGGGTCCGGCTCCGGCAGCCTCAAAAGCGCTTCAAGGGCCTGCTTCCGTAGGGCGGTATCCTTGGCGCTTTCGGCCATCGCCCCGTACCACTTTTTGGCCTCTTCCACACGGCCCCCCTTCAGTGAGAGCCTCCCCAGGGCGTAGGCCACGTGAGGCGCCAGGACCCAGTCATCCCCTTTCCAGAGCGACAGGGCCGCCTCCTCGGCCTTCCGGTCATCGCCGGTCCTTTCGAAACCCAGGAGGATGAGCATATCGGAGAAAGGTTTCAACCCTTCCGGGAGGCCTTTCCTCTCCTCCAGCAGTATCTCGAGGGCCGGAGCCCACTTTCGCTGGAGCCAGAGCGCGTTTGCGAAGATGACCCTTTCCTTCGGCGAAGCCTGGTCGCCGAGGGATCGGACCTTCGTCTCGAGGGCGGTCCACTGTCTCGACCAGAAAAGGTCCTCTATTTCCAAGGCCTTCACCTCCGACGCCGGAAAAAGGAGGACCATGAGGAGGACCGCCCCAAAATACTTCAGGCTTTTTCGCATCCCCTTCGGTCTCCCGGGAAGATCTCGCCGCACCGGTCACAGGGGGGCGGTTCGCCGGTCAGGGAAAAGTGCCGGAAGTGATCGAGCCACTTCGGAGCGCCTCTTCCGCAGATCTCGAGGAACCTGATGAAGGAGACAAGCCGTTCCCTGCACCTGGGGGTGATAAAATGCTCAACGTTGCAGGCGTTCTGGGTCGCTTCCCCGCTATCGAGGTTCAGCACTTCCTCGAAGAAGGTCCTGAGGAGTTCCTCGTTCTGAAGTAGGGTCTCGGCGACGACCTTGCCCTCGGGAGTGAGAGAGATGTACCCGTAGTGCTCCTGGTCGACCAGGCCGCCTTCCTTGAGGCCCGACACGACCCCGACGACGGTAGGCGACCTCACTCCCAGGAGTTGGGCCAGGTCCTTGACGCGGACCACCTTTTTCTGGTCCTGGAGCCTCAATATGGCCTTGAGGTAATCTTCGCTTCTCGCACTCAGTTTTGACATTGTTAGCCTCGCCTACTTTTGTTATTATCTTCATAAGTATCCGCCCGATGGGGCGAACCGTCAAGGGAGAGAAGGGATGAACATTCACGTGGTCCTCGGCGCCATAGCCGCATCGGCGGCCGCCATGGAGGTCTTCATCGCCCCCAAACCCGGCCTCGTCGACCGTTTCGGCCCCGGCTCCCACCGGGACATGGATTTCAATACCTTTCTCCTTAGTTTGACGGCCCTCGCACCCTTCTGGCAGCGCCAGGCCTTATCGGGCCTGGCAGGAGTCTCCCCCGGGGAGGCCCTCCCCTGCCTGAGGCGGACGGGGCTCAAGATGGACGCTGCCATGTACCGGGCCACCTCCGGCGTGAATACCCATAAGGGCCTGATCTTCGCCCTTTCCCTTCTTCTTTACGGGGCGGGGCGTTGCCTTTTGCTCGGCCATTGTCTTCAGCCTTCGAAGGTGGCCGCCGCCGCTGCTTCGGCGGCCCGGGGCTGCTGCGAAAGGGAACTCTTTTCGCTGGCCCAGTCTCCTCCCTCCAGACCCCTGACGGGAGGAGAGAGAATATTCCTGGAGCGCGGTGTCACCGGCATCAGGGGCGAAGCCGAGGGAGGCTTCCCCACCGTCTTGAGGCACGGTTTGCCTTCCTTCAGGAAGGCCCTCTCCCGCGGGGCTGCCAGGCACGACAGCGCCCTTTACGCCCTTTTCGACCTCATGATGCACGGGGAGGACACGAACGTCATCGCCCGGAAGGGGTATTCCTTCTGGAGGAGCGACTACCGGCGCCTTGTGGGCGGGCTCCTGGACCTGGGAACGCCCCCCTACGACGACAACGCCCTGGCCTCACTCAAGGAAGCCGACGAACAATTCCGCCTCCAGGATATCAGCCCCGGCGGGGCCGCGGACCTTTTGACCTGCACCCTGTTCCTTCACGACTGCGATACCCTTCCGGAGGACATTGTAAACATTCAGAGTGACAGGTATAATATGTGTAACATTACGTACGGAGGTGCGGACCATGAGCCTGGGATTGAGGATCAAGACCCTTCGCAGGTCGAAGGGGCTCACCCAGAAAAAACTCTCTGAAATGGTCGATGTCAGCCGCATTTATATCCAATCCCTGGAGAGCAACCGGCGGCTGCCCTCGATGAAGCTCCTCAAGCGGCTGGCCGCGGCCCTCGATGTAGAAGTGGTCGACCTGGTCCAGAACCCTGGAAGGGACGGTTCGGGCAGGCTCATGCTCGAAGAGGTGCTCAACGATAGTGAACCCGTCGAAATATGGTACCGGAGCAGGAAGCTCTCCAGGGGAGAGGTGCAACTTGTACAGAAGCTCATCGAAGCGGCGCTCTCCGATTGGGACAGGGAGAATGACTAAAACGGCCCTGGACGGGAAGACGGAGGAGGGGTTCCTATGGCCCGAGCCGCCCGAGTTCATCCCGGAATGGGCTTCCCTTGAGGCCCGTCAGTGGAAAGACCTTGACGACTTTGACCTCCTCGCGAAAGTTGAAGCCGCCTGCGGCAGGTCCGTCGAGATAGTAAGGGCCCCGTTGCCCGTCTCCCTATGGGGTCTCCACGTCGCCAGAGGGCGGAGGGCGCGCATCTACGTGAACGGCCTCCTCCCGGAAATATGGAGGCGTTTCGCCCTCTTCCACGAGATCTACCACCTCACCCACCACGCCAGGGGCGAGGACTTCTGGTCCCACACCGCCACCCCGATGACGAGTTTTGAATACCAGGCCGACCTGTTCGCCTGGGCCGCCATAATCGACGAATGGGGCGAAGGTGCCAGCTGATGGAACGCGCCCCCTTCTTCCTCCCCATGAGGGACTGCCCCAACCGGTGCGTTTACTGCGACCAGAGGGCCATAACCGGTCATGCCGGCTCCCCGGAACCCCGGGACGTGAGGGAGGCGCTGCAGGCGATCGCCGAACCCACCGAGGTCTGCTTCTTCGGCGGCAGCTTCACCTGCCAGCCGCTGGGCCGGCAGAGGGATTACCTAGAGGCGGCCCTGGCCGCCCCCTCCCCGGTCAACTTCAGGATCTCCACCCATCCCCTCTGCGTCGACCCGTCGATACTGGCCTTTCTTTCCCATTTCCCGGTCAGGATAATTGAACTGGGTGTTTCCTCCCTCGAGGACGAGGTGCTGGAGACTTGCAAAAGGGGGTACACCGGGGCTGAGGTCCTGGAAAGGCTCTCCCTGGTAGCCGCGAACCCGGCTTTCATCCCCGGGGCGCAGTTGATGACCGGCCTCCCCGGGCAGACCCCTTCGTCGTCCCTGGAGGACCTGCGGCGCCTTGCCGCCGTGAGGGGCGTGAGTCCCATGCAGATCAGGATCTACCCCTGCCTCGTCCTGAAGGGCACTCTCCTCGAGAGAATGTACCTCTCCGGCGACTACACTCCGCCCGGTGTCGACGAGAGCGCCCGCTGGGCGGGGAGGATGATCAAGTACGCCCAGGAGGCCGGTTTCGAACTCCTGCGGGTGGGCCTCCAGGAGACGGTCTCCCTCTCCGGAAGCGTGGCGGCTGGGCCTCACCACCCGGCCCTGGGCGAACTGGCCCGTTCCTTCGCGCTGGCCCTTTCACTGGTCGAGGGAAGCCCCCAGGGGCCGTGGCTTGTCCCCACAAGCTCCCGGTCTCTCCTTTCGGGCCACGGCCGGTGGGGGTTCAGGGAACTGGCGGCCCTCTCCGGGATGACCGTCGAAAGAGCGGGAGGCCTTGTGCGATGGGTCCCTTGATCCCGCCGAAAGGACATTTGCCTCGGGGGAAGATTTTGCCTACAATGCTTTGAGTTTTTTGTCGCGGAGGGATCAATGGCCATTCTGAAGAGGAACATCGACATGGGAGCCGGGAGCGTCGCCGGGACCCTTTGGCAACTGGCGCTGCCCTCGATGTTTTCCATGCTGTTCCATACCCTGTTCCACCTGGTGGATACCGTCTTTGTGGCATGGCTGGGGGAGTCCTCCCTGGCGGCCATGTCGCTCACCTTTCCACTGATGTTCGTCATCTTCGCCCTGGTGAACGGCATGGCCGTCGGGACCACGACCAGGATGAGCAACTCCCTTGGCCGTGGGCAGGTGGATGAAGCCCAGGGCTACGCCGACTCGGCCCTCCTCCTTGTCCTTATCCTCACTACGCCGGCCCTCCCCCTGCTCTTCCGTCCATCGTCGGACGCCTTTTTCTCCCTCCTCGGCGGTTCAGGCGATGTGCTCCCGGAGAGTTACCGCTACGCCACCTGGTTGGTGCTCGGCACCCCCCTGATGGCCTTCTCCCTGATCGCCGACTCCACCTTCAGGAGCCAGGGGGATACGGTGACACCCATGAAGAGCATGATCCTCGGCAACGGCATCAACGCCGTCCTCGACCCCATCATGATATTCACCTTCGGGTGGGGGATCGCCGGCGCATCGATAGCCACCTTCATCGGACGGCTGGCCTCATGCCTTTACCTCTGGTCAAGGCTGAAAAAACGGAGCCCCCTCATACCCGGCTTAACCTGGAGGCCCGATCACCCGCGAAAGTGGATCAGCGTCGGCGAGATCGGGCTCCCCGTGGCGATATCCCAGGGGAGCATGGCCGTGGGGAGCGCCCTGCTCAATCGGATACTCTCCGGCTATGGCCCCGCCGCCATAGGGGCCTTCATGCTCGGGAACAGGGTTGAAATGTTCGTCTTCCTGCCCGTCTTCGGTTTCAACGGCGCCCTTGTCCCCTTCATCGGCTACAACATAGGCAAGGGCGACTTCTCCAGGATCCGCGGGGCCCTGAAGGTGGTCCTGCTCTCCTCGACGGCCATGATAGGCGTGATAGGGACCCTGGTATACCTGTGGCCCCACCTTGTCCTGGCTCTCTTCCGCCCCTCCGACCAGGTCATGGGAATGGCCGTGGCCTCGATAAGGGCTTCGGCGACGGCCTACCTCTTCGCCGCCGCCGATATCTCCTTCTGGGGGATCTTCCAGGGGAGCGGCCGCCCCGTATACGGCATGGCGGCCCAGATATTGCGGACGCTGGTGGTACGTATACCCTCCGCGGCCGCCCTTTCAAGGCTCTTCGGCCTGTCGGGGGTCTGGTGGTGTCAACCCCTTTCGGCCTTCGCCTCTTTCCTGCTGTCGACTTTTTTCATATTCAAGGTCATGGAGAAGATCAGGGAAGAGATACGATCGGGCTACGGCGGGGACTGACCCGGGGTCCGGGCACGGGAGGCATGAAAGATCACCCCTTGGGTTCCATCGGTGTTGAGAGTATACTACGATTGATTTTTTGATCGGATGGTTCATTTTTATTATGGAGGGCTCACCCATTGGAGATCGAGCAGATCCAGGCACTTTTCAGGGAAAAAATGCAGGGCATGCCCAAAAAGGCAAGGCGTGTCGTCGAATACCTCCTGATGAACATGAGGGAAGCGGCCTTCCGGTCAATAGGCGATGTGGCCGATGGCCTCGGGGTGTCCAAGGCCCAGATGGTGAGGGTCTCGAGGCTGCTCGGTTTCGAAGGTTACTCCGACCTGAAGGAAACACTCCAGGACGCCGTGCTGGGACAGGTCAACCCGGCAGCGATGCTCGCCCGGGTGATGGACAACCGGCAGGACCTCCCCGTCACGATCCACAGGCTGGAGCACGCGAACCTGGATGACACATGGTCCCAGTTGAGGTCTGAAAAGGTCTCCGCCTTTTGCTCGAAGCTCCGCGATGCCGATGCCGTCTACTGCGCCGGGTGGGGGATCTCGACCCTGGTGGCCCAATCTCTGTTCATGAGGCTAAGGATCATGGGAATGAAGGCCTTCCTGATGACCCGTTCCGCCATGACCCTGCAGGAACAGGCCAGGAGCGTCGGGCCCGGGGACGTGGTCGTCGTGTGTGAACTCCCGAGTTTTGTGATCGAGGTCACCCAGGCGATGGAGAGGGCCAAAACGAAGGGGGCCGGGATCATCACCATCACCGACAACCCCGCGGCCCCGATCTGCCGGTACTCGGACCTTTCCTTCTTCGTGAGCGCCGCGAGCCCAATGTTCGGGAGCAGCGTCATCGGCCCCCTGTTCCTGGTGCACGTCCTTACCTCGGTCCTCGCCGTCAACATGGGGGACTCGGCGAGGAAAGCCCTGGAGGAGCAGTCGGAGTTCCTTCACGACGAGAGGATCTTCCACCCCGTTTTCGGGCTGAAGTACTCCTGAGCTAAAGCGGCGGCGGTCAGACTTCCAGGATCTCCCCGGGTTTCAGGATCCTTATCTCCGCGAGCCCCGAAGCCTTGGAGGCGAACTCCTCGGGGGAGGCCTTTATCAGCGGGAAAGTGTTGTAATGCATCGGGACGGCCACCCGGGGTTTTATCATCCTGACAGCCCTGACGGCGTCGTCGATATCCATGGTGTAATTCCCGCCTATGGGGAGTAGGGCCACATCCACCCCATCCTCGGCGAGGAGCCCCATCTCGACGGTGAGCCCCGTGTCGCCGGCATGGTAGATCCTGCGGCCGTCGACTTCTAAGAGGAACCCTCCCGCCACGCCCCCGTAGGCCATACCCTCACCCTCGCCGCCCTGGACGCCCGAACCGTGCCAGGCCGGCGTCATCTTCACCCTTCCGAAGGGGAAGGTGAAAGCCCCGCCTATTTGCAACGGGTGGCACTTGACCCCTTTCAGCACGTCGCACATCTCCACTGTGGCGACCACCGTGGCCCCGGTCCTCTTCGCGATGGCCGGGGTGTCCCCGAGATGATCACCGTGCCCGTGAGTCACGAAAATGAAGTTGACGTCCTTGAAGTCTTCCGGGGAGAAAGGGGTCATGCTGTTCCCCGTGAGGAAAGGGTCGATCAGGCCATCGAGGCCGCCGCCCTCGACACGGAAGGCCGCATGTCCAAGAAAGGTCAACCTCGCCATTCTCTCGCCTCCCATTCATATAGTTTTCCTTATTATAACTTTAAAAGTCCGGCGGGTTACACCTTCGGTCCATCGCGGGAGACGAGGCAGCCCTCCACCTTAACGCTGCTCTCGCTGTGGTGGCCCGTCTCGTGAGTCCGGAGACCCTTGGGGGTGAGGAGGACCCGGCCAAAGCCCTCAACTTCCAGCTCCACCTCTTTTCCGGCATGCTTTTCGAACCAGGCGTTCATCTTGAATGAACCGCTCCAGCCGTCGGCTTGCAGTTCGCCCGCCAACCGGCCCTGCCGCTCTTCCAGGAGGAAGCGCCAGGGCTTCTTCTTCCCCCCGGTCGTCACTCCCCGTCCCCGGAGGAGCATCCTGGGTCCTTCCCATTCGGGACCAGGGAAATATGGAGTTCGGCCAACTGCCCGGGGTCGACGATGTTGGGAGCGCCCGACATGAGGCATTGGGCCTTCTGGGTCTTCGGGAAAGCGATCACATCCCGTATTGAATGAACGCCCGCCAGGAACATGACCAGCCTGTCGAAACCGATGGCGATCCCTCCATGGGGAGGAGTACCTGAGGCGAGGGCATCGATCAGGAAGCCGAACCTCTCCCTGGCCCGTTCCGGGGTGAAGCCCATCACCTCGAAGACCCTCCGCTGGAGCGAGGGGTCATGGATCCTGATGGAGCCCCCCCCTATCTCGGTACCATTCAGGACCAGGTCGTAAGCCCTGGACCTGACCTGGCCGGGGTCCGACTCGAGTTTTTCCAGGTCCTGCAGGTTCGGCGAGGTGAAGGGGTGGTGGACCGCCGTCCAGCGGAGTTCCTCGTCGTCCCACTCCAGCAGGGGGAAATCGGTGACCCAAAGGAAGTGCCAGGCCCCTTCCCTCCTGGGGAAGAACCTTGCCCCTATCTCGAGCCTGAGTTGGCCCAGCACTTCGCAGGTCTTCTTCCAGGGTCCCGCGGCGACGGCGATGGCGTCCCCTTCCTTGAGGCCGGTTCTTTCAACGAGGAGTGCCTGGGCCCCGTTGGAAAGGTGCTTGACCAGGGGACCCTTGAGGACCGCCTCGCGGAGTGAAAAGAAGGCTAGACCTGAGGCCCCCAGTTCCCTGGACCTGGCCTCGAGGTCCGACATCTCCTTACGCGAGAGTGAGGCCCCGCCGGGTACGCGAAGCCCCCTCGCGACTCCTCCCCCTTCGAGGGTTTTTAGGAAGACTTCGAAAGTGCATCCCCGGAAGCACTCGTCCAGGTCTTGCAGTTCCCCCTCGATCCTCAGGTCGGGCCGGTCGCTGCCGAAGCGGTCGATGGCGTCATGCCAGGACAGCACCTGGAAGGGGACCTCCAGGCAATCGCCCAGGACACTCTGGAAAAGCCCCTTCATCAGCCCTTCCATGAGAGCCATGATGTCCTCCTCGGTGATGAAACCCATCTCGACGTCGATCTGGGTGAACTCGGGCTGCCGGTCAGCCCGGAGGTCTTCATCCCTGAAGCACTTGACTATCTGGTAATAGCGATCTATGCCGCCCACCATGAGGATCTGCTTGAAGATCTGTGGTGACTGGGGAAGGGCGAAGAAACGGCCGGGCGTCACCCTCGCTGGGACGAGGTAGTCCCTGGCCCCCTCGGGGGTCGACTTGGTCAGCATGGGCGTCTCGACCTCGATGAATCCCTCGCCGGCGAGGAAGGACCGAGTGAACTCCGCGGCCCTGCTCCTCAACCTCAGGTTGTCCTGCATGGAGCCCCTCCGGAGGTCGAGGTACCTCGACCTCAACCGGAGGTTCTCGTCGACGCCGTCAGCTTCGGTTATCTCAAAGGGAAGGGGCTTCGAGGGCGAAAGGACGATGAAATCCTCGGCCAGGACCTCCCTGTCGCCGGTGGCCATGGCGGAGTTCTCCGTCCCCGGGGGCCTCTTTCTTACTTTGCCTTTTATGGCCAGGACGAATTCGTTCCGCAAACCCTTGGCCTGCTCGTAGAGTTTTCCCATCTCTGGGCCTAATACCACCTGGACCGTGCCGGTATGATCCCACAACTCGATGAAGATGATGCCACCGAGGTCTCTCCGCCGACGAAGCCACCCGTTGAGGGTCACCTCGACCCCCTCACCGGCGGCTGCCGGGATATTCCCACAATAAGAGCTCCTCTTCCACTCCTGGTCGAAAAACCGGTCTTTCATCCAAGTCCCTTCTTCCCGCTTCTCAAAGCACCGTCTTGAGGAAACCCACCAGTTCCGCCCTGCCGACAGCCTGCTGTTCCCCGGAACGGAGGTCCTTCAGGGTCACCTTCCCCGAGGCTATCTCCTCGGGGCCGAGGACACAGGCGAAGGCCGCTCCACTGGCGCCGGCTGTCTTGAAGCGGGCTCTCAGAGTCCTGCCGGTGTAATCCATGTCGCCGGCCATCCCGGCCCGACGGATATCATAAAGAGCTGAAACTGCCGCGTCCAGCGATGAGTCGTCAGCGTGGACCACGAAAATATCGCATCGGGGCGGCTCCCCAAAGGAACAGCCCTGCTCTTCCATGGTCAGGACGATCCTTTCCACGCCGGCGGCGAACCCCATCCCGGGGGTATGGGGCCCCCCGATGGACTCGGCGAGGTTATCGTAGCGACCCCCGCCGCAGACGGCGTTCTGGGCCCCCAGTTCCCCCGAGAGGACTTCATAGGCCGTCTTGGTGTAATAATCGAGCCCCCGGACGAGCCGGTTGTCGACCTCGAAGGAGGCCCCGATCATCGCAAGCCCCTTCCTGACCGCGTCGAAGTGCGCGGCGCACTCGTCGCAAAGGCAGGAGATGGTGCTGGGGGCATCCTCTGTGAGAGCCTGGCAGGTGGGATTCTTGCAGTCCAGGATCCTCAGGGGGTTGCGGTCGAACCTCCCGCGACAGGACTCACAGAGTTCCTCAAGCCTGGGCTTCAGGAAATCCTGGAGGGCTTTCCTGTGGACCGGCCGGCATGCCGGGCACCCCACGGAATTGACGAGCACCTCGAGGTTGGAAAGGCCCAGCCTCCTGAACAGCTCCAGGGACAGTTCTATGGACTCCACGTCCAGGAGGGGGTCCTGGCTTCCTATGGCCTCGAAGTCTATCTGCCAGAACTGGCGGTATCGCCCCTTCTGGGGCCTTTCATAGCGGAACATGGGCCCCGCGCTCCAGAGCTTGGCCGGCTGGTGCTGCTTGTCCATCCTGTTCTCCAGGTAGGATCTCACCATGGATGCCGAGAGTTCCGGACGAAGGGTAAGGCTTCGGCCGGAGCGGTCCTCGAAGGTGTACATCTCCTTCTCGACCACGTCGGTGGTCTCTCCGACGCCCCGGGAGAAAAGCTCGGTATGTTCGAACACGGGGAGGTGGACCTCGCGATAACCGAAATCACCGGCCACCTTCCTCGTGACGGAAAAAACATGCTCCCACTTCCACGATTCACCGGGGAGTATGTCCCGGACCCCCCGCGGGGCTTTGATGCTGGACATGAAAAAACCCTCCCTGCTTTTTTATGCCTGATCGGGATCGTTAGATTGTAGCACTACTTTCGTCCGGGACGAACCCGCCCGGGTCACTTACCCGTTGGAGACCGTAAAAAAACCGCGGACCCCGGGGGCCGCGGTTTTTCCTTGCCGGATCGTTTACGAGGAGGCTCAGCGGTTCTCGAGCTGGAACTTCATGGCCGTCCTTTCCTCGCCATCGATATCTATCTTGGCGAAGGAAGGGATGCAGACAAGATCGATCCCGTTGGGCGAGACATACCCCCTCGCTATCGCGATGGATTTGACCGTCTGGTTGACGGCCCCCGCCCCCACCGCCTGGATCTCGACGGCACCGCTCTCCCTGACGACCGCCGCGATCGCACCGGCAACAGACTTCGGCTGAGAGTTTGCAGAGACCTTGAGAACTTCCATGGAATATCGCCCTCCCCCTGGATTCCGCGATACTTCTCCGCTGTAGCCTTCGATCCCCTCTTCAGCGTATTAGGAAACTGTAACAATAAGTATAACTTTATTTTCCCCTGTCAACAATAGCCTCACCCAATGAATATTTCAATAAAATGAAATAACGGCACCCTCGGCTGCTCAAAAGGAGACATACCGATCCTTCCATTCCTTATCCGCTTTCGATGACCCCCAGGAAGAGGACCGTGGAACCCGGGGGTACCTCCTCGCACCCGTCGAGGGCCTTGGGGCCCCTTTCCTCGTCGTATAGGCAGATCAGCCCTTCCTCGCGGGCGGGGAATCTCTCCCCGTAAACGCCGGCCAGCCTCTCCACAAGGCTGGAGGCCGTCACGGGCTCCTCAAGCGGCAAAAAGAGCTCCGCCGTCCCGGCGGCCCGTTGCCAGGGGCCGAAGAACTTGATGCGGACGCCCTTTTCATCCATCAGTCGGAGGGTTCCTTTTTAGAGTGAAGTATGTAATCCAGCAGGTCCGACCTGCTCAGGACCCCCGAGAAGACCCCGTCCTTTACGACGGGGGCCCTCTTCAGGCTTTTCGTTATCAGCACCATAGCGGCGTTCAAGTCCGTATCCTGCTCGTCCAGCACGATCACCTGGGTCTGCATGTACTTGTCGACCCTTTCGAGGCTTATCCCCTGGAGCCTTTTCTGGAACTGGCCGTAATCCGGCAAAAAGGAGGAATCCCGCAAAAGGTCGAAATAGCCGGGTAAGGCCGCTTTTACGATATCCTTCTCGCTGAGGAAGCCCACGACCTTCCCGTCGTCACCGACGACGGGAATACCCGTGACCCTCTGCCCGGCCATTATCTCCACGGCTTCCGCGATGGTCGTTCCCGGTGAAACGGCGGTCAGGTCCCTGTCCATCAGATCACCCACGAGCATTGGTGAGCCCCCCTTTCCTGGTTCCGACAAGTATCTTCCTTCCGGGGCGGGAGGTAAACAGGGACGTCTCCCATCAGAAAAGCCCCCCCCACCGGATCACGATATAGAGGCTAGCGGTGATCAGGGAGATGAAGACCACCTTGAGCCCCGTCCTCATGAAGGTCCTGAAGTTGATCCGGTTGCCGCTTTTTTCCGCTATATCGGCCACGACCACGTTCGCCGCAGCGCCAAGGAAAGTCCCGTTGCCTCCCAGGCAGGCCCCCAGCGACAGGGCCCAGAACAAGGGGGCCGCGGCCATCCCCGTGGAGGCGGCCAGGTCCCGGGCTACGTATACGAAAGTGACCGTGAAGGCCACATTGTTGATGAAGGCGCAGACCAGGCCGGAAAACCACAGCATGGCCACCATGGCGGCCAGCGGTCGGCCCTTGAAAAAGGAAATGAACAGTTCCGAAGCGGCTTTAATGACACCCGTCTCGTTGAGGGCGCCGACGATGATGAAGAGCGAGACAAAAAACATGATCGTGGGCCACTCGATGTCCCGGTGGATCACCTCGTCCCCGTCCACGGGGACCACAGCTAGAAGGACCGTCGCGCCCAAAAGGGCTATGACCGAAGCGGGCAGGTCTAGGATGTGATGGACCACGAAACCGGCCACGACGAGCGCCATCGCTGTCGAGGCCCTGATCATGAGCCCCCTGTCCTTTATCAGTTTTGATTCGTCGACCTTGGCGATACGCTCCGTGGCCCTTTCGCCGCCCTCCAGGTCCTTCCTGAAGTGGTACAGGAGCCAGGCCGTCACGATAACCATCACCAGGGCCACAGCCGGTGTCAGGTTGACGATGAAATCCATGAAGGAGAAGTGGGCGAAGGAGCCGATGATCATATTGGGGGGGTCGCCTACGAGGGTGGCGGTACCGCCGATATTCGAGGCGAAGGCCTCCCCTATGAGGAAGGGGAAGGGGTTTACGTCCATCAGGTCCACGAGGGATATCACCACGGGGCTTATGAGGAGGACCGTGGTAACGTTGTCGAGGAAAGCCGAGAGGAGCGCCGTCACCGCCAGCACCGCTATGTAGGTCAAGTGGATCCTGCCGCCGGTGGCTTTGACGGTGAGGACGGCGATGTACTGGAAAAGCCCCGTGCCGGAGATGACGCCTACGATGATCATCATCCCCATGAGAAGCCCGATGGTGTTGAAATCTATGTAGGAGACCGCCTTCTGGGCGGGGATGATGTTCAGCCCCATGAGCAGGCTCGCCGCCAGGAGCGCCGCCACGCTCCTGCGCATCTTGCCCGTCGCTATGACCATTATCGTCAGTATGAAGACCACCGATGCGGCTACTGCTTGGATCGACATGCCCAGGTACCTTCCCCCGTTATCCGGCCCGATCCCTTCGCCATTACAGGGCGGGCGGATATTCATTGTAGTAAAAGGATAAATCGCGTCAAGCCCGCCCCGGATCACCCTGTGACATGATGAAGGGGTGACCCCGGGATCGGCCTGTCGGCACAAGCGATATTTATACTCCCAAGACCCAGGGGTTTCAAGGCCCCCGGGCATAAGATGACGGGGACCGCCCGTCGATGGCTTATAATCATGTCAGCTGCTCAAGACGAACCCGGGAGGAAGAGAAATGGTCGCGGAACCCGAAAGACAACAGAACCTGGCGGTGCTGATCGACGCGGACAACACGTCCCCGTCGGTGATCGAGTACCTTTTCGCCGAGATCGCCAAGTACGGCATGGCCAGCGTTAAGAGGATATACGGAGACTGGACGTCACCCTACCTCAAGGGCTGGAAGGAGGTCCTGCTGACCTACGCCATCCACCCCATCCAGCAGTTCCACTACACCGTCGGCAAGAATGCCACCGACAGCGCCATGATCATCGACGCCATGGACCTTCTCTACTCCAACCGTTTTGACGGCTTCTGCCTCGTCTCCAGCGACAGTGACTTCACGCGCCTGGCGACCCGCATCAGGGAGGGCGGGATCACCGTCTACGGGTTCGGGAAAAAGGGAACCCCCAACGCCTTCGTCAGCGCCTGCGACAAGTTCATCTACACCGAGATCCTGGAGAAGCAGGCGGAGGAGGACGAATCGGAGCATCCCGCCGGGGAGGAAGAACAGGCGGCGAAAAAGAAACAGACCCCGAAGCTGCTCAGGGGCGACACGAAGCTGACTAACCTTCTCCGCAACAGCGTCGACGCCGTGGCCGACGAGGACGGTTGGGCCGCCCTCGGCAACGTGGGACAGCACATCTCCAACCAGTCTCCTTCCTTCGACTCCCGGAACTACGGGTTCAGGAAGCTGAGTTCCCTGGTGAAGGCCACGGGGATCTTCGAGGTGGAATCCCGGGCCGTAAATGGGGAATCGGGCAACCGGGTCATATTCATACGCCACCGGCAGCGAAAGGCCCAAAAGACGGGGAAATAGCCCATCCGATCACCTCCGCCGGCCTGTTGCGCTTTATTCGCGTTCCTGACCCCGCCCGTAGCTTTGCCGGGGTCTCAGTATTGATAGTTATCGAGGCTCACGCCGGCCAGTTCGAGCATCTCCCGCCGGGGCGACCCCCGGTAGGGCACAAAGGGCCGGCCCTTCACACCGATGGCTTCCCTAAGGCAGAGCGACACGCACCGTTGACAGAAGAGGCAACCCTCACCGAAACGGGGAAAGGTCTCCATGGTGATGTTCGAGACGGGGCAGACCTCGGCGCAAAGGCCGCACCGGGTGCACTTTTCCACATCGACCGAGAGAGGGTACTTCCCGCGAAGAGCCGCCCAGGCCCTTCCCTGGGGGCTTCGGCCCAGCCTCTTTATCAACTCCGGCAGCAGGGGGATGGATCGCCAGGAAGTCCTCCCGGCGACCAGGTTTCTCGCGAAGGCAGCAGCCTTTTTCAGCCCCCGGCGCCGCAAACGGTCGTCCTGGGGCCCCTCCCGCTCGATCCTGGCATAATTTGAGGGCATCCGTATCTCGACGGCCCCTATGGGGTGGTAACCCCTGGCGGAAACGACCCTTTCCATAGGGCCGACGACGCCGCCGCTGAAGCCGGCCAGGGTGTCCACCATGAAGATCCCCTTGCCCCGTCCCGGGGCCAGATTTTCAGCGAACTCCCAAACGAAGGGGTAGGTGGAGAACAGGGCCACTGGGAAGGCCAGGCCGACGGTGCCGGCGGAAATCGTATCCCCGGGATCGCTCCTTTCGAGGGGCCTCAACTGGGCGGCGACCCCTTCCTCGAGCAGGGTCTTTACGACTCTCCCGGCCACGGCATGGGTATTCCCGGAGCCGGAGAAAAGGTATAGGACGACGGGTTCCCTCAGCAAGGGGGCATCACTCCCGGTCGGACGAGATGGCCCGATTATAAGGTATGACCTTCCCCATGCGGAGAGACCCCTATTCGTACCTCAGGGCCTCGATGGGGTTGAGGAGGGAGGCCTTCCAGGCAGGGTAATACCCGAAGAAGACACCCACGAAGGCCGAGAAGCCGAAGGCCAGGGAGATCGAAAAGGGGGAAATGACCACGGCCCAGCCGAAGCCCCTCGATATGGACAGGGCTCCCGCCACGCCGAGGATTATGCCGGTCGTCCCCCCAAGCAGAGAGAGCATAAGGGCCTCCACGAGAAACTGGAGCCTTATGTCGATGGTCTTTGCCCCCAGGGCCATCCGGATGCCTATCTCCCGGGTCCTCTCCGTGACGGAGACCAACATGATGTTCATGATCCCTATCCCGCCCACGAGGAGGGAGACCCCCGCCACCGCCGTGAGGAGAAGCGTCATCGTTCTCGTCGCGGCCTTGGCGTTCTCGATCATCTGGGCCATGTTGCGCACGGTGAAGTCCTCCTCGCCACCCTCGCGGATGCGGTGCCTCATCGCAAGGAGCGACGCGACCTGGTCCTGGGCTGCTCCCAGCAATTCCGAACTTTGGGCCTTCACCATGATGGTCGAGACCGAACCCGACCTGGAAGAGCTGAAGAGCCTCCTCTGGGCTGTCGTCACCGGTACGAGGACGATGTCGTCCTGGTCCCTGCCCATGAGGTTCGTCCCAATCTCGCCCAGGACCCCGACCACCACCATGGGGACGTTCCTGACCCTCACGGTCTTCCCGAGGGGGTCCTCCCCGCCGAAGAGGTTGTCCACGATGGTCTTACCCACGACGCAGACCTTGGTGGCGCTCCTCACGTCCTGGTCGGTGAAGACCGTGCCCGACTCCATGGTCCAGTCCTGGACGAAGAGGTAATCGGGCGTCGTCCCCGTGATATTTGTGGACCAGTTCTGGTTGCCGTAGACGACCTGGGCGCCGCCGCCGTAGACGGGGGCGGCGTAGGCCACGGCTGCGCACTCCTCCGCTATCGCCCTGGCGTCGTCCACGGTGAGGGTGTTGACCGAACCGCTCCGCACGCCGCCCGGCGCCTGTACGGCCCCGGGTCTCACCGTCAGCAGGTTGCTCCCCATGCTGGAGAACCGGTCGGAGATCTCCCGGTTGGCGCCCGCCCCGATGGCGAACATCATGATCACCGCCATGACGCCGATGATTATCCCCAGCATCGTCAGGGCCGATCGCATCTTGTTGACGGCCAGTGCCCTGGAGGAGATCCTCGTTGTTTCCCAGAGGGATATCATGTCCCACCGGTCCTTTCGTCCTTCAGGATCATTCCGTCCCGGAAGGTGATGGTTCTTTTCCCGTAGGCGGCCATTTCGGCCTCGTGAGTGACCTGGATTATGGTCCTGCCGAGCTTTTCGTTCAATTCCGTGAAGAGGCCCATGATATCCCTGCCGGTCCTGCTGTCCAGGTTCCCCGTAGGCTCATCGGCCAGGATGATCGAGGCGTCATTCACCAGGGCGCGGGCGATGGCCACCCTCTGCTGCTGGCCGCCCGACAGCTGCTGGGGCTGGTGGTGAGCCCTGTCGCCCAGCCCCACCATCTCCAGGGCCTCCATGGCCTTCCCCTCCCTCAGGGAGGGGGGAACGCCATTATAGAGCATGGGCAGCTGGACGTTCTCCAGGGCCGTCATGCGAGGCAGCAGGTTGAAACCCTGGAAGACGAAACCGATCTTGTGCTTGCGGATGTCCGCCAGCTCGTCCCTCGACAGGCCGCTGACATCAAAGCCCTGCAGGTAATAACGGCCCCTCGTCGGTGTGTCGAGGCACCCCAGGATGTTCATCAGCGTCGACTTGCCCGAGCCGGAAGCCCCCATGATGGAAAGGAACTCCCCCTCAGCCACGGAAAAACTGACGTCCCTGAGGGCCTCCACCTGGACATCGCCGAGGTCGTATATTTTCGTGATGCCCTCCAGGTGGACTATCCCGTCCGTCGCCATCAGGCCCTCACCGGGGTCGGCCCCCGAACCCGAAGGCGCTGGATGCTCTCCCCGACGTCGCGGCGGACATGTAAGTCACCACCACCATGCCCTCGGTGACGCCCTCGCCGGAGACCTCGGTGTACATGCCGTCGTAGATGCCGGTCTTCACCGGGTGGGGCACCAGCTCCCCTTTTTCAAGGGTCCAGAGGACGGCCCCTTTCGGCCTGGAGCCGCCGCCCTCCCCCGCGGGCTTGAACCTTAGGGCCGAACTGGCCACCTTCAGGATATCCCCCTTTTTCTCTACGACGATCGAAACGTTGGCCGTCATTCCCGGCATCAGGATCTTCCTCTCGTTGTCCACTGAAATGACGACCCTGTAGGTCACCACGTTGTCAGTAGTAGCGGCTGCGAGGCGGACCTCTTTGACGACGCCGGTGAAGGATTCCTCGGGGAAGGCGTCCACCGTGAATTGGACGGTCTGTCCCCGTCGGACCTGGCCGATATCGGCCTCGTCGATGTTGGCTTCCACCTGCATCCTCGCCAGGTTCTCAGCTATGGTGAAGAGCGTCGGCGCCGACTGGCTCGCATTGACCGTCTGGCCCTCATCCACTTCCCTGTCGATCACGACACCGTCGATGGGCGACACGATGCTGGCGTGCCCGAGGTTGATCTTTTTGTACTCCAGGTCCGCCCTGGCTTGGGAGAGGGAGGCCTCGGCGCTCTTCAGGCGCGAGAGGGAGGTCTCGTAGGCCGTCTGGGACTGGTCGAGTTCCATGGCCGCGATGTAACCCCTTGAAAAGAGGTCCCGGTTGCGCTCCAGGTTCTTTTTCGCCTCGGCCAGGTTCGCCCGGACCTCCTGGAGCGAAGCGGAGGCGGAGAGCACGCTGGCCTCGGACTGCCTGATGTTGGCCTCGAGCAGCGACGGATCTATCTCCGCGAGGAGCTGCCCCCTGGTCACGACGGAGTTGTAGTCCACGTGGATCTTCTTTATCGTGCCCGAGACCTGGGCCCCGACGTTCACCGTGTTGACGGCGTTCAGCGACCCCGTGGCGGAAACGGTCTTCACGATACTCCCCCGCAGGACGGCGGTGGTCTGGACCTCGGGGAGGCCTGAAGAGCGGCCGTGGTAGAACAGGAAGCCCGCCGCGGCCAGTAAAAGGACCCCCGCGACCAGAAATTTTCGACCTTTCAGCATGACCTTCATCATCGCTCCACTCCCATCGCCTTCTCGAGGGCGGCCCTCGCGGTCATCCCGTCGTAGAGCGCCCCGTACCACGCGGCTTTCGCCTCGGCGAAGTTCTTCGTCGCGTCGGAGACCTCCAGGGGGGAGCCGACCCCCGTCCTGTACCTCCCCGAGGCGATCTCCAGGTTCTCCGATGCCATCTTCAGGCCCTCGGCGGCGGCGGCCTCGGACTCGGCCGAATCGGACGCGGCGAGCCAGGCGTTCGTGACATCCTTCAGCACCTGCTGTCGGTAGGACTCAAGCCGGGCTTCCGCTCCCTCGACGTTGGCCGCGGCCTCCCGGATCTTCTCTCTCCTCAGGCCGCCATCGAAAAGAGGAAAGGACAGGGTCAACCCCGCTCTCCAGCTGTCCTGCCCCCAGAAATCGGTCGAACCCCAGCCGTAACCCGCCGACAGGTCAAGCTTCGGGGCGTTGTCCAGCCCGGCAAGGGCGGCAGCCGCTTCCGCCGACGCTAGGTTCACCCCGTAGATCTTCAGGTCCGGCCGGTTCCCGAGGGCGTAGCCCAAGGCGGCCTCCAGCGACGGCAAATCGGCCGGGGGGGGCGATCCCTGGCCATCAGCGACCTCCGCCAGGGAGAAGTCGGGCATCCCGGGGGAACCTATCGCCGCCTTCAGCGAGGTCATCGCTTCCTTGAGGGCGGTCCCGGCCTGCACGTGGGCCAGGTTGGCATTGCTCCTTGAGACCCGGGCGGCCGTTACGTCATACTTCGATACGCGTCCCACCTCGAAAAAGGCCTCGGCCTGTCCCAGCCTCTCCTCGTTCAAGGCCAGGCTCTCTTCCGCGACCTCGAGGTTCTTCATGCTCTTCAGAACCTGGTAATAGGACCTCGTGACCTCGAAAACGATGTCGGAGCGCTTAGCCTTCAGCGCCAGGGCCTTCCCCTCGGCATCGAGCAGGCTTCTCCTAAGGGAGATATGGGTCCGTCCCCAGTCGCTCACGACCTGCGATAGGGTTATACCGCTCGACCACGAACCTTCCGAGGGACCCGGGCCGGAGGAGGACTTCTCGGAAAAACCCGAGGAGAAGCTCATTGATGGGCTATAGCCCGCCCGGATCTGACCTGCCCTGGCTTCCGAAGCGGCCATGTCCGCCCGTCCGGCGGCCAGGTCAGGGTGACCGGCGAGGGCCCTCTCGATGCACTCATCGAGGCTCATCATCACCGGGGCGGCTTCGTTCGCCGCACTCGCCGGGACCGAGAGCAGGAGTAACAGTAAAACCAGGGGGAACGCTTTTTTCGTCAGCGCCATGGCTTACCACCTATCTCGCTTTGTTTGCCCACAATTTTAATCTCTCAATGATGAAGACGGAGTAGAGAAATGTAAAGGATGGTTAAGAGACTTCGGGCCACCCCGGAAGTGCTTGAAGGGATATCCTCCTTTTCAGACCTTCCGGCGGTTCCGAATAGGCACACCTTGGTCCGGGGAAAGAACGATGCCTGCCTTTACTCGACCAGCAGCAGGGCGAAGCGGTCCGGTTCTTCGAGACGATCCTTTTTGACCGAAAGGGTATACCCGTACTTTTTCACGCTGGAGTAAACATCGATGGCGAAGGCCTCCATGGTGGGACGTCTTTTGTAGGGAAATCGGCAGTCGCTGGGCTCGGCCACGCACTCATCGCAGAGGTTGCAGTTATCGAAGGAGAGGAGGAAGGCCTTCTCGAAACCCGAGAGGAATACCCGCCTCTCCACCTCGACCAGCCTCTCCTGGTTCTCGAGGCACCACTGCCGCCTCCCCTCGGGCGGCACTTTGCAGGGCAAGTGTATCAGGAGAGCCCGGGAGTACTCACGCAGCAGTTCCCGGCACTCCGGCACCGATGGGACGTGAGGCGGGCAGGAGGCGTTCCTGCCGTAGTCGGGGCACCCGAACATGCACTTCACTCTAACCCACTGGGATATCACCAGCTCCGAGGGCCGCACCCACTGGTGGTCGTGAAACCCGGCCTCGGCCAGTATCCGGGTGACACCGGCGGCGGCATCTTCATTCATCTTCCTCGCCCTCCTCGTCTCCCGGGGGCCGGGACAAAAAGGGCCCCCTCAAGGTCAACCATTATAGCAAGGAAGAAAGGACGGATGACAAAACCCTTCGGGCCAAGTAGAATTCTCTGAACGGGGATATGACGGACGCGAGGGGGTTAGCCGAGTTGTCAAGGTCAAAACGGGGCTTCACCTTGGTGGAGATCCTTCTCACGATACTTATCATAGCCATCCTCGCAGGGAACCTGCTTTTGACCTCGGGCATATCGAGGGACCGGTCCGCCGCGACGAGGATCGTCTCGGACCTGATGACCCTCAAGAGGACGGCCATGCTGTTCTTCTCCGATAACGATCGCTGGCCCGGAGAGAGCGACTACGAAAGGCTCAACGCCTACTTGAGCGGCCACATCCAGCTCCAGGCCTGGGACGAGGATTCGGGGGTCTACGCCATCAAGAGGCACGAAGCCCTGGGGACCGTTTACGCCGCCGCGAGGGTGGCCGATGAATTCGGCGGTTCGCCCCGCATAAGGGAGTTCCTGGAAAGGGACTCCTCCGAGTACGGCCTCCTCAACGGGGAGCTGTCCCCCTATCAAAGCGTCGACCCCGTCGTGGCTGTGAGGGTAAAGGACATCGGGCCGGGATCCGACGAAGGCGGAGAGGATGATCACTCCGGGCCGGAAGGCCCCGGCGGAGGCGCCGGGCAGGACTCCGGGTCGGGCACCGGAGGCAACCACCCCGATCATGATACATGGGACAGCGGCCGGGCTTACCTGGGAGGCGAACGGGTCGTATTCGACGGCGGGGTCTTCGAAGCCCGCTATTGGACCCAGGGGAATCAACCGGGCCTGACGGACAGCCCCTGGCAGGAGATCACCGATGAATGGAGAGACTTCAACGAATACAAGCAGGGAGACATAGTAGTTTACAACGGGAAACAGTACCAGGCCTGGTACTGGACGAAGGATAACACCCCCGGCGTGGTGGGTTCCCCGTGGCAACAGGTCGGCACTGACCAATGGGTCGCGTCGAACAAATATGCCGGCGGCGATTTTGTTTATTATGACGGGAAACAGTACAAGGCTAAATGGAACGTAGACCCCGGGAAGAACCCGCCGGGGTCATCCGACGCTTGGGAGTTGATCCCATGAGTATCACCCCCGGGGAGGGATCGCAATGGCTACGGTGACCGCCGTCTGCGCCGGCGAGGACCGGCAAAAACCCAAGAACGCCCTCGAGGCGGCCCGCTTCGTCGAGGGGATGGGCATCGCCGGCGACGGACATTTCGGGATGGGGGACCGCCAGGTGAGCCTCCTCCGCTCCGAGGATTTGGCCCTGGCGGAGTCCGAGGCCGGTTTCCCCTTCCCCCCCGGTTCCCTGGCGGAGAACCTCGTGGTCCGTGGGCTGCCGACGGAACTGGCCCCGGGATCCCTGCTCAGGATAGGGGCCGAGGTCGTCCTGGAAGTGGTCGAAAAGGGGAAAAGGCCCGATGAGCCCCACTCCTACGACTACCGGGGGTGGTGCCTCCTGCCGACGGCGGGCTACTTCCTGAAGGTGCTGACCGGGGGCGAAGTGCGCCCCGGCGACACCGTGATCCTGGAGGGAAAAGCACCCTAGGGGAGCCGACCCCTCGAGGCCGCGGGCCTCGGGCAGGTCAGGGCGCGCCGGGTGAAGCGATACGGGTCAGCCCTTCGATGAAAAGCGCCGTCCCCTCGACGCCGTCCAGCCGGTAGGTCGCCAGGGTACCCCTATCACTTCCCGCCCCGGCGACGATGACCCCCGCCCCTCTTCCTGCGACGGCCCTGAAGCCGTCCTCGTCGGTGATGTCATCCCCCACGTAGAGAGCAAAGGAACCGGCCTGGGTCATCCCGAGACGGTCGAGGAGCCATAGGACGGCGGAACCCTTGTTCCAGTCCATGTCGGGCAGCACTTCCACGGCCTTCTTGTCGGGCCTCGCCCTCAAGCCCCCGACGTCGGCGGCCGCCTCCTCGATGAGGCCGATCAACGACCCCACATCCTCCTCGGCCACGAGCCTGTAGTGGACCGTCAGGCAGTACCGTTTCCTCTGGAGGATCGCGCCGGGGAAACCTCCCACGATCTTTTCAAAGCGTTCGCCCGCCTCTTCCAGGACATGGGTGTACTCTTCCCCCGTCCGGAAGGCGACACCGCTCCCCGAGGGACCGGCTATCTCGAAACCGTGGCATCCGGAGTAAAAAAGGCCAGGAATCCCCACCCTCCTTCGGATATCTCCCAGGTCCCTCCCCGTCACCACGGCGACGGCGGCGACCCTGGAAAGGGTTTCCAGCCTCGACCTCATGGCCGGGTCAAGGTAAGCCTCGTAGGGGTCCTTCACGATAGGTGTTAGGGTGCCGTCGAAGTCGAAGGCGGCGAAAATCCGCCTTCCCCGGGCGGCTTCCTCGATGAGCCCCATGCTATCCAGCGCCGACGGGAGCCTGCACGGATCAGCGCCGGAGGATCCTCCCTCCTTGGCGGACGGCCTGCCGGTCTCACCCATTCTGCTTCCCCGTCATCTCCTCGACATCGACCCTGATGATCACTATCCTCGCCAAGGCCTGGTCTGGGAACTCGTACTCCTTCCCCATGTAGTGTCCCATGATGACATTCATCCCGCGGGCCTTTTCCTCGGGTTCCCTCAGGACTTCGGCCCTCCCCCAGGCTATCACGCTCTTGTAGTACATGGTGAAATCGCAGGCTTCTTGAGCGTACTTCATCTGCAGGTCCGCCTCGAATTCGAGACAGACATAGGGGTTTTTCCCGATGACATCGAGTTTTCTCCCCTCCGGTGCGCAGTGCATGTATACCTTGCCATCACGGTACCCGAAGTTCATGGGCACCACTTAGGGCCTGTCTCCATCACACAAACCCATCCTGCATATGGAAGACCCCCTTATGATCTTCTCCATCGTCGCCAGGTCCTTTATCTCCCTTTCATTCCTTCGCATCTCCTTAACCTCCCATTTTTCAAGGTAAAGATTTTTCACAGCCCGACGCCTTACAATTTAACATGATCAGGCATTCCCTAAAAAGGCTCAATTGAAGAACCCGACAGGGAGTAATAGGTCCCGCTGTCGTCCGGGTGCTCGAGGCCTGCACGAGCAAGGGGTCTTTACCCCGGTCCCGAGAGAAGGTGCTGACAGGGATGGCTTTCGTGCCGACGCTTGTATCGGTAGCGGATAGGATCGCCATGTTGGCTGCACAAAAGGGATGCGGCCCAATGCGAAACCCTAAAGGGCCCCGTGATAAAGGCAGCCGGGCAGGCCCTTGGAATACCGGGATCGAAATGTCCATGATCATCAACTCCATGCACAGTTAGAACCTGAGACATCCGGACCAGCCGATAACCCACAGGGGCTGTCTGTGGATTATCGGTATCTCGGCGGTATCCTTCCTGTTCCACTCCCAAGGTATGCTCTTGAGGTCCGGCATAGAATACCCTTGTGCCTTTCATCGTATTCTCCCGGGGACAATAACTACTCCCACTCTTGTCTTGAAAAACTACAATCGCAAGCTCCTGTGTACTATTGATTTTTTTTGCGATAAATATTTATACTGTTAACAGGTGGAACAAAAAGTACTTTCACGAACCTACCAATGGGAGGTGAGCTCCAGTGAGATGTCCAGTAAGAGTAGTATTCATTGCCGTTCTTGTCTCCCTTTTCGCTTTTCCGGCGTTTCCATCCGATGTGCCCGGAAGCAAGGATCACCCTCTTCTGCCCCGGATCACGGGTTACTACATAGGAGACTACCAGGAGGTCGAATTCGGTTCACACGACTTTATCGACGCCGAAGGCGACTATCTGACGGTGGAAGGACGCCGTATCCAGATCGAATACGACATCAACGAAGGGGAGTCACCTCCGGGCGATCTTTTCGTGATAGTGAACTACGAAAGGGCCGCCTCGGGAGCAGGAGGCAGTTTTTACCGTCACAGGGATGATATGACCTACCTGACACTTCAACAGGACAGCACAGAGACCTGGGCGGAGGTCATGAGCCAGGGTGACGGCCAGACCTATTGGCTGGTCATCGTCGAAAAGGGAGTGGCTGAACAGCGGATCTCCGCCAATGAAATGGCCCGGGCCCTGAAAACCGCAGGAAGGGTATCCCTTTCGATCCATTTTGATACCGGCAAGGCTGTCATCAGGACTGAATCACAGGCGATCATCGACGAGATCTTCCAGATGATGACCGAGGATGGCCGGATGAGGCTCAAGGTGGAAGGTCATACCGATTCGGTTGGGAATGAAGCCGATAACCTGGCGCTTTCGAAGGACCGCGCCATGGCGGTGGTCCAGTCACTTGTAGAAAAGGGCATTGAACCCGAGCGCCTTGAATACGAGGGTTTTGGAGAATTGCGCCCGGTATCCGACAATGAAACGGCATCCGGAAGGGCTAAAAACCGCAGGGTCGACCTGGTCCTGCTTTAAGGCCCAACGCCATGTCCAACAGGGCAGTTGAACGCATCGCCCTTGCGGTTTTGCTCGCTTGCGCAGTAATTGTCGGCATTCATTCGGGTGCGCAAGGAGCACTTCCCGACAGTATTCCCGTGTCGATCCACCTGGAAGCGTCCTGGAACACCGATGAAGGGGATTCCCAACTCTTCGAGACGGGGTCGTGCAGCATAAATGTCTCGGGACAGATGGTCAGGAGCGCAGGCGACAACATCTTTTTCTCCCATTACATCCCTTCGGGCGTCACGGCTTCCTACCGTTACGATGAATCTATCATAGCCCGCCCATCCGACGAAGAGAGCGAATGCCGAGGGGAGATAGGCAAGGTCTTTGCTTCCGGTTCCATCGATGTCGGTTTTGAGCCGGGAACCGACAAGGCATCTCTCTTCTTGCAGTCCTTCACCGGCCCGCTTGGGGTCGGCGCATTTCTTCAGGCTACGGCAGACCCGATTATCCTCGACCCCGAAAGCCTTATCGAGAGAATGGCGAATGATCCCGACAGGACTGTCTACTCCTTCTTCCTTATGGTCCCGGTTACAGCGTCGGTGGAAGAGGTGAGCGGGTGCGAAACCCTGTTCACAAAGACCCTTGATCTGGCCCTTGCTGCAAACGCTGTTTCGGAAATGGGCATTACCGGGTTGACCGGCAGTTATTCCTGGGATGCGGAGGATCCGCCAAAAAGCGGGGCATCTCTTTTCGCGGTCGGGGAAAAGATCCATTACGGCCCGGAACCAGGTACGAAAAAACACGGCAGCGTGACTTTCTCATGGACCTTCGGGGAAATTGAACCAGTGGTAGCCCTTTACTGGGTAAAGGAGACCGAAAGGGTCGAATTCACCGGTGAAGAGATCGAGGTAATGGCAGGAAGGAAGGTAAGGCTCGAGGCGGAAGTTTACCCCCAGGCCGATGAAGCCTCAGCAGGGCATTGGGAGCTCCCGCCCTCCTTTATCGCGGGCCTCGAGGGGTATGACCGCGGGAACTTCGCCAGGGGTAAGGCTATCCTACTGTCCGAAGAAGAAAAACGAAGTAGGCGGATCGATTTCTACTGCCTGGACGGGGCTTTCCAGGGCAAAGACCAAAAGATAGCTTATGCTGCGACGATAAAGGGGGAAAAGGTCGAAGGGAAAGGGACGGTGAAAGTATTTTCCCCCGAAGCGGACATCGACGTCATCCCGGAAAAGAGGGTTTCGATAGGTGGCGTTTCCTCGGGTAAAGGATGCTCGGCATACCTCGGAAGGATAGCCCCGCCCTTGTCCATCCCGGGGATAGAGATCAAGGGCAAGGCAAGATTCCCGGCCGGTTTCGAAAAGGAAGAGGCGGAACACTCCATCTGTTTCGTCCAGTTGCTCAGGGAGGACATCCTCGAAAGGAAAGGCAGGTTCGGGCAACAGGGAGGTGACTACTTCCAGCTTGTATCGGAGAATTTCTCTCTTGACACAAGGTTCCCCTACGCCGGGCTCGAAGGGAAGGAAAACCTTGAAATGAACGATGTTCCCAGCGATGAGATCGGTCCACTGACCCTGAATATCCATCATTTCCAGGATTTCCGCACTACCCTTCTTATAAGGCCCGGGCCCGGCGGGAAGGCCATCTGGCTGCCGATCGAGACCATCCCCTGGTCGTGGCGGTTTTCCCTTGAGAGGGTGAAGGACAATCCAGGGTGGGACGAGACCTGTCTGCCCGGGAACTTCAGGATAACAAATACCCGTTTCGTCATTCCAGGAAAAAGAGAAAAGTTCAGCGGAAAGCTGGAGGACGTCCCTTCATGGGACGAGGTCCTGGATGGTTCCGAAAAGGCCATGCATCATAATGACGACAACCGGTGGCTGGACGATGTCAATACCTTCAGGAAGATAAATTAGAACAGGCGCTGAAAACGATCAAGCCCCTAAACTGCTGTAAAAAGGTCGTCTGAAAAAAGGCGGCAGTCGGTGGTAAGGCAAAAAGGCCACCGGGACTTCGGTTACAGTGTAGTCAGAGAGAAAACACAAACCGAAGGAGTGAT
>ERZ1026800.284-NODE-284-length-46618-cov-4.925211_pt1 | contig 46618 bp, 46 predicted proteins | sample MGYA00520873_ERZ1026800 | MGnify/ENA primary metagenome ERZ1026800 (study PRJEB33270, sample SAMEA104284475) | anaerobic digester metagenome | biome: Anaerobic digester microbiome; feature: mesophilic sludge digester; material: Anaerobic digester biomass | place...
GCTATAGCCGGACCAAATAGGAGAAGCCCTGCACGCGTTGCCCCGCAGGCTCACAAGATTAATCACAGGATCACTGCCCGGGTGGTCAGAGTTGTCGGTGAAGGAATTGAAACAGCAGTTATGAGCATACAGGACGCCCTGAAACTTGCTGACCAGAGGGAACTCGATCTTGTGGAAATATCTCCCAACGCAGACCCGCCTGTTTGCAGAATCGTTGATTACCAGAAGTTTCTTTATCAGCAAAAAAAGAAACAGAAAGAGATTAAGGCAAAAACCGCCAGGGTAGTCGTAAAGGAGATCAGGTTTGGTCCGAACACGGATGATCACGATTACAATTTCAAGCTCAAGCATGCCATAAAGTTTCTGGAGGAAGGGGCAAAAGTGAGAGCTTATGTGTTTTTTAAGGGAAGGTCCATTTTATTCAAGGAACAGGGTGAATTGCTGTTACTGCGCTTTGCCAACGATCTTGAGGAATATGCTAAAGTGGATCAGCTTCCCCGGCTGGAGGGAAAAAGAATGATAATCTCCTTCTCACCAAAGAAGAAGAAATAATTAATATAGAGAGAAATGCCAAAAATGAAAACTAATTCCGGTGCGAAAAAAAGGTTCAGCCTTACCGGAACAGGAAAAATCAAGCGGAACCATGCTTACAAGAGCCATATCCTCACGAAGAAATCAACCAAGAGGAAAAGGAATCTTACTTATTCGGGCCTGGTTGACAAAGCCGATCATAAGAACATCAAGCTTCTTCTCCCAGGCAAATAATTTTCCGCGATGATTTAATCAATTAATTATTAACAGACTGCACAGCCGGAAAGATTCAACCGCGAAGGATTGAACGCTGACAGTCAAAAATCAAAGAGCAATGCCAAGATCAGTTAATTCAGTAGCATCGAGAGCCAGGAGGAAGAAGGTTCTCAGTCAGACCAGGGGGAACTTTGGTGCAAGGAAAAATGTCTTCACGGTGGCAAAGAACACCCTCGAAAAGGGGATGCAGTATGCCTATCGCGACAGGAGGAAGAAGAAGGGCGAATTCAGGTCGCTGTGGATTCAGAGGATCAATGCAGGTGTCCGTCAGTACGGTATGAACTATTCACAGTTCATCGGCAAGCTTGAGAAAAAAGGGATTGAACTGAACAGGAAGACCCTCGCCGATCTTGCAATGAATCATCCTGACGCGTTCAGGGCCATTGTTGAGAAAGTGAAATAACAACAGTGATACATAAAAAAATACCTGCCGGCGGCAGGTATTTTTTTATCTGATCTTCTTGAAAATTCTTTTGAAACGGATCTTCCTGATCCCTGACGCTTCCTTATCGATCGAAAGCCAGATGAACTTCGGCTTTCCGACAATATGATCGAGCGGAACGAATCCCCAGTATCTCGAATCGGCTGAATTGTGGCGGTTATCACCCATCATGAAATAGTAATCCATTTTAAATGTATAGGATTGGGCCGGCTGACCGTTGATGAAGATGTCTTTTCCTTCCACACGCAGATCATTATCCTCATAAACATCTATTATTCTCTCATACAGGCAGAGGTTTGAAGTGTCGATAGCCACAGTTGCTCCCCTGGCAGGTATCCAGAGCGGGCCGAAGTAGTCCTCGTTCCAGCTGAAACTCCTGCTGTGGGGAAAGATAACCGGGTTATATACCCCGGGAGCTGATAAATATGGTTTTACCTCCCTTACATTGGCAAATCTGGATATGATTTCAGCATTTCCCTTCGTGAGCGGAAGACTGTACAGCGATCCTGAGAACATGGTCTGATCCGATCTGTAAATTCCCAGGCGTTCGAAAGTCAGCGGATTGATCGTGGTTCCGTTTGTTGTAACAAGATAATTAAACTGCTGCGATTCATTTGCAGGCACCGCTTCTCCGTTTACAAACACCTCTCCTTTCCTGATAAACAGGGTGTCGCCCGGTATCGCGATACACCTCTTTACATAATTATCACGTCTGTCGACCGGCCGGTAGATAATGTTGAAGCGATCCCACACCTCTTTCCTGGCAGCAGCCATGAAGGAGGAAACAGGCAGAGGACCGGGATTCCCCATATTATATCTATCGGCCAAAGCCCTGGCAGTCTCCCTGACTATTTCATAATATGCCGTTTCGGTTCTCTCGAGCACAACAGTATCGCCGGCAGGGAAATTAAACACGATGGCATCGTTATTCTTTACTTCTCCCGTACCTGCCAGCCTCTTGTAGGGCCAACTTATAAGATCGGACCATGATTTGCCCCTTGTGATGGGCATCTGGTTCTGGGTAAAGGGAAATGCTATCGGGGTATTTGGCATCCTTGGTCCGTAGGCAAGCTTGCTGACAAAAAGGTGATCTCCGATAAGCAGTGATTTCTCCATCGATCCCGTGGGGATACGGTAATTCTGGAAAAGAAAGATGTTTATCAGCGACACCGCTATCACTGCAAATATTATAGCATCGAGCCATTCGATGAAACTGCTGTTCGGGCCGTTCCGTTTTTTCCAGAAGGTCCAGTTTACCTTCTTCGATACATATATATCATAAATAATGGCAAGGCCAAGCAGGAGCCAGTAATTGCCAATCCAGACAACTACCAGGATATAAAACAGGGCGGCAATGCCAAACCTGATGTACTTTCCCTTAAGTGATTGATCCATTTTAGTTTTTTGGATAAGAATTTGTAAAAGTAGCAATTATTATCAAAAACCAAGTACCTGATCCATGGTAAAAACGCCTGTTCGTTTGTGTATGAACTCTGCGGCGACCACCGCTCCAAGAGCCAGCCCCTTTCTGTTTTTCGCCTCATGCCGCAGACTTATTACATCTATATCTGAATCCCAGCTTACAACATGTATTCCCGGAACCATCCCCTCCCGGATTGCCTTTACAGGAACCTTTCCCGGTTCATTGCCGTCGTCGGGGCACCAGCCGTCGAATCCCCCGTGACAGTCGGCTATCCCCCGGGCAAGAACAATTGCCGTTCCGCTTGGCGCATCAAGTTTCTTCGTATGGTGAGTCTCTTCAATGAAAGGTTTATACTGGTCAAGGCCCGACATATACCTTGCCAGTTCACGGTTCAGTCTGAAAAGAATATTTACTCCGATGCTGAAGTTGGATGAATGGATGAATGAAGTCCTGTTCTCTCGGCATATCTCAGCAGCTTTATCGTAATCCTCAAGCCATCCTGTGGTTCCGCTCACTACCGGGATCTTCATCCTGAGGCATCTGACAACATTCTCAAAAGCAGTATCGGGAGTGGTGAACTCTATGGCAACGTCAATGTCCCTTGTGCTCCTTTCATTCAGATCGTCCGGGTTGTCCTTGTCTACAATCAGCTTTATGGCATGACCCCTGGCAAGGGCGGTGGATTCTATCTCGTGGCCCATACGGCCGTATCCTATGATGGCTATATTCATATCCCTTAATTTTTTGCGAATGTAAGGCAATTAACAGACAGAAAGTGATAATAAACTCTTAAAATACTTAACGACAAGTTAAAAAATGATTTATCGTTAAGCTTCCTGATTACATAACCATTGACAATATCTCAAAAATAACGATAATTTTTTGTCGAATATCGATAATTTACACCATGAATATCGACAAATTTTTTACCCAAAACGATATCAATTTTTCAAGAAATACATGATTATAGGGAAAAATCCTGATTTGTTTTCCAGTGGAACGGGCCGATCGGATGTTTTAAGGTAATCGATTGGCAATCAGTGCTGGCGGAATGATAATGATATCAAGTTCCATTAAGGCATATGGAAATTTCCTGATTTTAATATCTTCAACTGTTTAAAAATAATTCCAATGAAAAACGTAATCCTCTTATTATCAATGGCAATCATGGCAGCATCGTGTTCAGGTAACAAGGGAATGAAAGCCGATCTCGTCATTATCAACGGCAAGGTGTTTACCGTCGACCGCGACAAACCGCTGGCTGAGGCTGTGGCTGTCAGGGGCGACACCATTATCGCGGTCGGTTCTGCCCGTGAAATAAGCTCCATGATAGTAAAAGGGGAAACCAGAGTGATCGATGCCGCCGGAAGGCTGGTAATTCCCGGATTTAACGACGCCCATGTTCATTTCAGGCCCCTCGACCCCGATTATATTGAATTGAGATACACAACCGATCCGGCTGTAATAACCGGGAAGGTAAAGGATCAGGTTGCCAGGTCGAAGCCCGGGGAGCTGATAAAGGGCGGTCACTGGGAGCATGAGATGTTCATCGACAGAAAGTGGCCTTCGAAAGAGCTTATCGATGCTGTTTCGCCTGATAATCCGGTTGTTCTGAGCCGTGCTGACGGTCATTCGGTTCTTGTGAACAGTTATGTACTGAAAAAATCGGGGATAACAAAAGACACTCCCGATCCTTTTGGAGGTGAGATACAGAAGGATCCGGTGACCGGTGAACCCACGGGCATACTAAAGGAAAGTGCAGAAGGACTTATAAAGACAGGCGAAGTGAAAACCGACCGGACTCCTGAGGAAGAAGCCGCCAGGCTGAAGGAGGGTTACCTGCTGGCTCTTAAAGAGGCTGCCGAATACGGGGTAACCAGCGTTCAGATTCCCGGATCGGCCGATTTCAGTGCCTACGAGAAGCTTCAGTCGGAAGGTCAGCTGACAGCCAGGATTGATATCGGCAAAGCCCTTACGGGCGATATTGAACTACTCAGGCAGTATGACGAACTCCGTCAGAAGTATCCGCCGGAAGGAAACTGGATCCGTTTCGGATACCTCAAATCATTCATCGATGGAACTATAGGATCGGGAACAGCTCTTATGTTCGAACCCTTCAGCGACAATCCCTCCACATCGGGTTTGGCCATGATGCCTTATGAAGAATTCGAACAAATGGTTATCAGGGCCGACAGCATGGGATTCCAGATCGGCGTTCACTCCATAGGCGACAAGGGCAACAACTGGACCCTGAATGCTTTTGAAAAGGCTCAGTCCATCAACGGAAGCCGCGACAGCAGGCACCGCGACGAACATTCTCAGACACTGCAGCCATCGGATATTCCCAGGTTTAAGCAGCTTGGTGTGATAGCCTCAATGCAACCCACTCATTGCATTACCGACAAGAGGTTCTGTGAGAAGAGGATAGGCAGTGAACGGAGCAGGGGCGCCTATGCATGGAGAAGTATTCTTAATGCCGGCGGCCGTATTGCCTTCGGCACCGACTACCAGGTCGAACCACTTAATCCCATGGAAGGACTGTATGCGGCAGTCACCAGGAAGGACAGGCTCGGAGAGGAAGGAGACGGATGGTTTCCCGGAGAAAAGCTCAGCATGGAGGAAGCCATAGAACTCTATACCCTCGGATCGGCCTATGCCCAGTTCATGGAAGACCGCAAGGGAATGATAAAGCCGGGATATCTTGCAGACATTGTGATCACTGACAGTGACCTGCTTACCATTCCGGAAGACCAGATCATGAAGACCAAAGTCGATTACACTATTACCGGGGGACGGGTGGTGTATCAAAGGCCTTAAGGATACGCGTCGCTTCTTCGCGGCTGGTACCGCAAAACTCCTCTTCGGGCCGGAAGTCAGAGCAGACAGCAGGCCGTTCGGGACTGTTGAAAAGAGCGCATTTATAATCTTCCGTGAGATGCAGGCACCTTATCCCCGATGGTTTTCCCTCAGGCATTCCCGGTATAGGCGATGAAATTGAAGCTGTAATACAACATGCTCCGCATCCAGGACGGCATTCCATGATCAGTTTTTTACCTTTTTACCAATATACGACAAAAATCTTTTTCCTACAATCACCCTGAAAAAGAATGTTCGCTGAAGAACGGCACGGGGCACGGGGCGCAGGGCACAGGGCACAGGGCACAGAGCGCAGGGCACAGGGCACAGGGCACGGGGCGCAGGGCACAGGGCACAGGGCACAGAGCACAGGGCACAGGGCACAGGGCACGGGGCACGGGGCACAGGGCACGGGGGTGAAGAATCCGGATAATCGGAATTTAAGCAGGCGGTTTAAAATCACTTGCTATGCTTTTTTATTAATTTTGGGCAAACGATAAAGAATGAGAATTGATATTATTTCAGTTCTGCCTGAATTGCTACATAGTCCACTGAACTGGTCGATCATAAAGAGAGCCAGGGATAAGGGGCTGGTAGAGATCAACATCCATAACCTTCACGACTATGCCACCGACAGGTACAGGAGCGTTGACGACTACGCCTTTGGAGGCGGAGCCGGTATGGTGATGATGATTGAACCGGTATTCAGGGTTATTGAGGAGCTGAAGAAGGAAAGGGAATATGATGATATAATCTACACATCCCCCGATGGTGAAAAGCTAACGCAAAAAAAAGCCAATGCCCTTTCTCTCAAGAAAAATATAATAATACTTGCCGGCCATTACAAGGGAGTCGACCAGAGAATAAGGGATTACCTCGTAACAAGTGAGATATCGATAGGCGACTATGTGCTGTCAGGAGGTGAACTCCCCGCCGCGGTGATAGTTGATGCAGTTGTAAGACTGATTCCGGGAGTGCTGGGAGACGAGCAATCTGCCCTCTCCGACTCATTCCAGGATGACCTGCTTGCCCCTCCCGTCTATACCAGACCGGCTGAATTCATGGGATGGAAAGTTCCGGATGTACTGCTTTCGGGGCACTCGGCAAATATTGAAAAGTGGAGACATGAGCAGTCGGTGGAAAGGACGGGGAAGCTGAGACCGGGGTTGTTGGAGAGTGAGGAGGAATGAATGAGTGAAGGGGTGAATGGGAGAAAGACTGAGAGACGAAGAGACGGAGAGATTGAGAGACGATTAGGAGAAGGGGAGAATATTTTGGAAAAGACGAAAAGCTTTTGTAAAATTGTACCTTATTTTTTGAGTTTTTCATAACTAATTAATTATCAACGACATGAATACACAGGATTTTATTGATCGCGAAGACCGGTATGGTGCTCATAACTACCATCCGCTTCCGGTGGTTCTTGATAGAGGTGAAGGTCCGTTTGTCTGGGATGTTGAGGGAAAAAGATATTTTGATTTTCTGTCGGCATATTCCGCCGTGAACCAGGGTCATTGTCATCCCAGGATAGTTGAGGCCATGGTCAACCAGGCCAGGAAACTTGCTCTCACGTCAAGGGCGTTTTACAATTCTGTGCTTGGCGAGTATGAGGAATTCATCACCCGGTATTTCGGCTACGACAAGGTTCTTCCCATGAACTCCGGCGCCGAGGCTGACGAAACAGCTCTCAAGCTATGCCGTAAATGGGCTTACAAAAAGAAGGGAATTGCCCAGGGAAATGCAAAGATCATCTGCTGCGAGGGTAACTTCCATGGCAGGACCATAACCATAATATCAATGTCGAGCGATCCCGACGCCAGAAACGACTACGGTCCATTCACTCCCGGGTTTATAAGCATCCCTTACAACGATATCGGTGCATTGAAGGAAGCACTCAGGGATCCCGACATTGCCGGATTCCTGGTTGAGCCCATCCAGGGTGAAGCCGGTGTTTACGTCCCCGACGAGGGATATCTGAGGCAGGCCTACGAACTGTGCAAGAAAAACAACGTTCTTTTTATTGCCGATGAAGTCCAGACCGGACTTGCCCGTACCGGAAAGCTTCTTGCCTGCGACCATGAAGGTGTTCGTCCCGACATACTCATCCTTGGCAAGGCTCTTTCAGGAGGCATGATGCCAATTTCGGCAGTACTGGCTGATGATGATATCATGCTCACCATAAAGCCCGGAGAACACGGATCGACATTCGGCGGCAATCCCATTGCAGCAAAGGTCGCTATAGCAGCTCTTTCGGTATTAAAGGACGAAAAACTTGCTGAAAATGCAGAAAGACTTGGCCATATTTTCCGTGATGAAATGAAAAGCATCAAGTCTGACATGATCGAGCTCGTCAGGGGAAAAGGTCTGCTGAACGCTGTTGTTATCAGGCCAAAGAACGGAAAAACAGCATGGGATGTATGCCTTGCCATGAAGGACAAGGGAGTTATAGCCAAGCCGACGCATGAACACATAATTCGCTTCGCTCCTCCCCTTGTAATCACCGAAGCACAGCTAAGGGAAGCTATCGGTCTTATCAAGGAAGCCTTTAAACTATTTGAATAACATTCATTTGTGACTAAAAGGACTGTACGGTTCGCATTTATACTTGCTGCTCTGGCCATAAGTGCCTGCGACAGCAGCATATCCAGAAAGATCTATCCGAAAGAGTTGCAGGAACATGTCAGCTTCCTTTCATCCGACGAACTGAAAGGAAGGATGACTGGTACGGAAGGCGACAGTCTGGCTGCCGTTTACATCCGCGACAGGCTTCTGGAAGCCGGGCTTGAAGCTATGACGCCCGACGGCTTTCAGCCTTTTGAAGTATCCGACATGGTTACTGCCGGAGAAAGGAATTTCCTGTCGGCAGGAGGCCGTTCCTTCAATCCAGTGGCCGACATATCACCCTTCGCGTTCAGCGGGAATTCGGAACTTGAGGCTGAAGTGTATTTTGCAGGATACGGTTTCCGGATCAGTAACGACAGCATCCAATGGGATGATTACAGGAATGCGGATGTACAAGGAAAGTGGGTTCTGCTGCTCAGGGGTGATCCTGAACCACATAAATCCGTTAGCGGCTTCATCCCCTTCAACAGTGACAGGGACAAGGCCATGCTGGCAAAGGATATGGGTGCGGCAGGCGTCCTGATGGTATCGGGGCCTGCGAATGACAGCAGCGACAGCTTCGACAGGCTGTCGGGGGAATCCTGGCCGGTGGGCATACCCGTACTGAGAATAAAAAGAAATGTTGCCGACCTGATATTGTCGGGAAAGGGCAAGACGGCAGCCAGTCTTGAAACAGCAATCAACACTTCCCGGCAAAGCGGAGGCTTTTCAACCGGTATGGTTGTGAACGCGGGATCGGATGTTGTGGTCAGGAAAAAATACACGAGGAATGTAATAATGTTTCTCCCCGGAGAGGATGAGAAACTGAAAGACCAGTATCTTATTATCGGAGCACATTTTGACCATCTCGGCATGGGCGGATCTGGGAGCAGGGTCCGCGACACGGTTGCCATCCATCATGGTGCGGACGACAATGCATCGGGAGTGGCATGCGCGATGGAGATTGTCGAGAGATTTGCCCTCACGCCTAAAAGCCATCGCAGGAGCATCATTTTTGCAGCTTTTTCGGGAGAAGAATCAGGACTTCTCGGTTCAAAGCATTTTACCGAGAATCCACCGGTTGACTTATCAAAGGTAAATGCCATGATCAACCTCGACATGGTTGGAAGACTCAGTGACTCAGGATCACTTCAGGTCGGTGGTATCGGAACATCTCCCGTTCTGAGGGATCTGGTTGTTTCGCTGGCTGATACAAATACCATGAATCTTTCCCTTACGGAAGAAGGATCAGGGCCGTCGGACCATTCGGCATTTTACGGCAAAGACATCCCTGTCCTTTTCTTTACCACGGGAGCCCATCTCGATTACCACACACCTTACGACACATGGGACAAGCTGAATTACCCGGGAATGGTCAGCGTGGGGGATTTCATCTTCAGCATAGCACAAAGGCTTGCCAATGACGAAGAAAAGCTTGTTTTCACCGAAGCCGGACCAAGGCAGGAGTCTGTCAGGACAATGCGCAGGCAAGGTGTCACCCTGGGCATAATGCCCGATTTTGCAGGGAATGTAAAGAACGGGCTCCGTGCCGACCTGGTAACGCCAGGCAAGCCTGCTGCCATAGGAGGGATGAAGAAAGGTGACATAATCACTGCCATCAACGGAAAGCAGGTCAGCAACATTCAGGATTACATGTATCGCATGGGGCAACTCAGGCATGGGGAAACAATAAGCGTTGAAGTGCTCAGGAACGGAAAAAAGGAAGTCCTGCTGATACAATTGTGATATTATTACGTCTATGTTATAAAACCGAAACTCCGTGAAGAAAACCATTTTGTGGATCCTGGCCGTTGTTATCACCCTGGGGGCAGCATATTACCAGAGGAAAACAGGACCGACCAATCCCCGTGAAATCAGCCTGACGGTGAATGACACCGTTGTAAAGCTAAGGCTGGTGAGGAGCCTTGGACTCGACGAAAGGCCTGAGGTAAAACTTGCCATCACCGACACATCAGTCAGGGCAAGGCTTTATTACCGGAGGTACAGAACCGGGGAGCCTTACAGTTACAGTGAGTTTAAGTACAGGGAATATCCCATTAATTCGATTCTGATGAACAAGGTCTTCGGCATTACTGAGGAAAAGGGACTGTATGCCTCTGTTCCCCAGCAGCCTCCTGCCGGAAAGATAGAGTATTACATCGAACTCAGAGATTCGAAGGGCAGCCGGAGCATTCTCAGGGAAACCCCACTGGTGATAAGGTTTAAGGGAACAGTGCCATCGTACATTCTTATTCCTCATATTTTATGCATGTTTATTGCCATGATGCTGGCAAACATTGCCGGTCTGATGGCTATCGCCGGAATTCCATCATTCAGGTTGTACTCGGTATTGACCCTTGCAACACTGATTGCCGGCGGCATGATCCTGGGACCTCTGGTTCAGAAATATGCTTTCGGCGCATTCTGGACAGGAGTTCCCTTCGGATGGGACCTTACCGACAACAAAACACTTATCGCGCTTATATTCTGGATATTTGCTGTGATCATGAACAAAAAGAGGAATACAGGGCTTTATACCGTGATAGCAGCGGCAGTCACCCTGATAGTATTTTCAATACCTCACAGTTTATTCGGATCGGAGCTTGATTTTTCATCGGGAGAAGTTACACAGGGAATACTTTTGTCTTTTTTCGTGAAAATTTCCGGAAATTCATAAATTGAATGCAGCAATAAAACAAATGCCCCGTCTTTTCAGTGGTTATAAAGGAAGACAGTGGGTGCAGCTAAAAGTATAGAAACCAGCCTTTACTCAAAGATGGCAAATGCAGAAGCAGCATTCCGGAACATACATCAGGATTTAGTGGATGGATGCAGGACTGGCGACCAGAAATCCCAATTCAAGATTTACAAGTTGTACTACAAGGCGATGTACAACACGAGTCTGAGAATTGTGAACGACACGATGGAAGCGGAAGATATCATGCAGGAATCTTTCCTGTCGGCCTTTGAAAAGATTGACAGCTACTCGGGTGCTGTGAGTTTCGGGGCATGGCTGAAGAGGATAGTGATAAACCGCTCTCTCGATACCCTGAGCAGGAGAAAAGCGATCTTTGAAGATATTGAGCGGCATGTGGGGATCAGGGATGAAAGCACAGAAGAGATTGTAAGGAAAGAGGAACTCGACGTGAAGGTTGAAGAGGTGAAGGATGCAATCAAAAAGATGCCCGATGGATACAGGATCATCCTATCGCTCTACCTGCTTGAAGGCTACGACCACGATGAGATTGCAGAGATACTCAATATATCGAGCAGTACATCGAGATCGCAGCTGTCAAGGGCAAAACAAAAACTGATTGGCGAAATGAAAAAATTGGGAAGATGAATATAGAAGACATAATAAGAAACAACAAGGAGTATTTCGACAGCGAGGAGCCGTCGGAAGGGCACTTTGAAAGGTTTCAAAGGAAACTGGAAGTCAGATTCCAGCCCATGGCAGTCAGAAGAAGCATTGTTCCCTATCTTCTCAAGGCCGCGGTAGTCACGCTGCTTGTTACTCTCTCTTCATTGTGGATATGGGATCATTTCCTCAGGCCCGACAGGGACAGGATGAGCCTGAGTGATGTATCACCCCAGTACCGGGAGGTGGAGAATTATTATGTACACCAGGTAACCCTGATGGAAAGTGAGCTTTCGGCAATCGATCTCAACGGCAATGCCGATCAGAAACATATGCTCATCAGTGAACTCAGAAGCATGGATTCGGTGTATGTACAGCTTCAGAAAGATCTGAAAACCAATCCCAACGATGAAAGAATTATCAATGCCATGATAGAGCATTACCAGACGAAAGTGGAAGTAATGTCCTACATATTGAATCAGCTGAAAGTCATCAGGAATGAAAATTTAAAAGACACATACAATGAAAAGGCAAGCATTTAAAACCGGATCCTTACTGTTACTATGCCTTATCCTTTCCGCGCCCCGGCTTGTTTCCCAGGAGCTTACAAAGGAGTTCAGTAAGGAATGGACCGCAGGTTCAGGTACTACACTCGATATCAACAACAGGTACGGCAAGGTCATTGTGGAAACATCGGACCGTGACCTGATCACAATTGATGTAAAGGTTACTGTTAACTATCCGAACCGCGAAAGGGCTCAAAAGTATCTGGACTATATCGATGTGATTTTCAGTGAAGAAGAAGATATACTTAAAGCCAGGACCGTGATTGATGAAAAATTCAGTTTTTCGGGATGGGGAGGCGGTTCAAGGCGCTTCAGCATCGATTATACAGTAAAGATGCCTTCGTTCATCAACTTCAAGCTCGTCAACAGATATGGCAATTCGGAGATAGAACAAGTTGACGGGCAGGTAGATATTGACATCAAGTACGGTAATCTGCTTATTGAAACACTTACCCGCGGCAACGAAAAACCGCTAAATGCAATAAGCGTGGCTTACGGAAAGGCTGAGATCGGATCGGCCGGATGGCTCGACCTTATAATGAGGTATGTCGGAGAGCTTTCAATTGACGAATGCCATGCCCTTCTTCTTGACAGCAGGTATTCAAAGATCTATATTGACAATATAAGTTCGGTGGTTGCCGATTCTAAATACGACAAGCTTGAAATAGATGAAATTAACAATCTGGTGCTTGACGCGGGATACACCAACATCAACATAGGCAGCTTATACAAAAAGCTTAAGTTCGACGGAGCGTATGGATCCATGGCCGTTGAAAACATACCGGCAGGATTTGAATCGATAGAGACAGATTCGCGCTACCTGGGACTAAGGCTCGGGATATCCGGGGAAGCAAGCTATGAACTGGATGCCAGAACCTCCTACGGCGACCTGAAGTATGATGAGGATAATTTTCAGCGTCACCGCAGGATAGTGGAAAACACATCTACCGAGATTTCAGGCATTGTCGGCAGGAACAGCTCTCCTGATTCAAAAGTCTACGTACGGTCAAGTTACGGCTCGGTGAAGCTCTACTGATAAGAATGTAAAACTAAAATAGGGGCCTGTTCAGAGGTCCCTTTTCCTGTTTATGTCACCCCATCCGGGATGACTTTATAACATACAGTTATTCATGGAAATAACCCTTTGATTTTGATATTAAAGGTTTTGTATTATACGTTTAAGTAGTGTATATTTGCAAAAACAAGCAATAATTAGTCTGATACAATACTTTTAGGTATGACACTTGGCGAACATATAATGCTTGAAGCTATTGAAGAAATGAAGCTGATTAAAGAGGGTAAAATACAAAGTGTTTTACGCTAAAATTTAATAACTATGAATCCTCAGCATGTTCAATTAAATATATCGCTTAGTTTTAAGCAGGTCGTTGAAATTGTAAAGCAATTGTCTCCTTCCGAAAAACAAATGCTTAGTGAAGTTCTATGGACGGAACAGGACATTAACGATATTGTAATCCCGGAAGAACACAAACAAATAGTGCGGGAACGGATAAAAAAATACGAAAACAGCCCTGACAGTTATCTTTCATGGGAGGACATTGAACATAAAATGTCTGACCGCAAATGAAATTCAAAGTAGAATACAACCCCGATTTCTTTGATGACATTACTCAGGCTGTTGACTGGTATAATGAAAAACAAGCCGGTTTAGGCGACAGGCTTTTTAGAAATATCCGGAAACAAACGGCAAAACTCTCAACTACTGCCCAGCATTTTGCTATAAAATATGACGATATCCGGTGCATGTGCATTGAAAAATTTCCCTATCTGGTGCATTACCGTGTAAACGAGCAAACGAAAACGGTTAAAGTTGAAGCCCTGTTCCACACAAGCCGTGACCCTGAGATCTGGGATGAACGTACGCGGTAACGACGTGCAGCATGTAAAGGGCACAGGGCACGGGGCACGGGGCACGGGGCACGGGGCTCAGGGCACAGGGCACAGGGCGCAGAGTGAGAGCGAGGAAGAAAAGCAAGTCCTTTAGATATCCGGAACCATGTTATAACAATGTTATAACGTCTATATATCCAGTTCCACGACGGTTATCCCTGAACCTCCGAGTTCGACATGCTCATCGCGGTATTCTTTCACGAAGTTCATGGTCGACAGGTATTCCCTTACAATCAGCCGGAGGATGCCGTTGCCCTTTCCATGAAGTATCCTGAGGTTTCTGTGCTGTACCATTACGGCAGTATCCAGAAAATCCCTTACCCGTGTCAGGGCTTCCTCCCCTCTCACTCCCCGGATGTCAATCTCGGGTTTGAACTCAATCTTTCTTTGCTGAATGAAAGGATCGGCATGTATCACTGAGCGTTCAGACCTGATTGATTTTCTGAATTCGGCCATGCTTATCCTTTCGAGCTTATCGAGAGGAACAAGAATTTTCAGGTTCCCGGTCTCTATCCGGGCCATATCCTCCTCTATTTTAATTATTTCACCACAGGCCATCGTATCTGTCATTCTCACGGCATCACCGGCTTTCAGGGGCATAGCGCCGGCGGGAGGTTCAGCGGCAGCCGTTTCTTCCTTCCGCACCCTGAACTTTCCTGCTTTTCCGGCAAGTTTCTCCATCTTCTCGCCGGAAGGGACCGGCGGCAGTCCTGATTCCTTTTCCAGTCCGTCCCTGAACTCCTCGAGTTTCAGCCGGGCTTCCCTGGTTTTCTCTTTCTCAGCCTGAGTCTCCCTGATCTGACGGATAGTGTTTTCTATCATCCTGTTTGTTTCACTCAGCAAGTTCTCAGCCTCTTTTTTGGCTTTCGCGATGATCTCCTTCCTGAGCTCCCTTGTCCCGGAAATCTCCTTCTCATACTGATCCATCAGTTCGGTGAGACGTTTTTCGTGCCGGCGGATATTCTGCCTCTTGTTCTCCCAGTATCTCTTGTCGCGCGCAATATCCTTCAGGTTCCTGTCAAAATCGATGTTTTTGACCCCTGCCTTTTCGGAAGCTTTTTTGAGGATATCCTCCGGCAGTCCTATCTTTCGGGCAATCTCGAATGCGAAGGAGCTTCCGGGTTTACCGATACTCAGCTGAAAGAGAGGCTGCATCCGGTGATGGTCGAAGAGCATTGCAGCGTTCACGATGCCTTTTGTAAGGCTGGCAAAGTGCTTCAGGTTTGTATAGTGAGTTGTTATCACTCCAAATGTGCCGGCTCTGTTCAGTTCGCCAAGGATTGCTTCGGCTACTGAACCTCCTAGCATTGGTTCTGTTCCGGTTCCGAATTCGTCGATCAGCACCAGGGTTTTTCCTGAGGCATGCCTGAGGAAATGCTTCATGCTTATCAGGTGTGAGCTGTATGTACTGAGGTCGTTATCGATGCTCTGCTCGTCGCCGATGTCGATGAAGATATCGCTGAAGATGCCGGATTCAGAACCCTCATCGACGGGGATGGTAAGACCGCACTGCATCATGTACTGAAGCAGTCCCACGGTTTTCAGGCAGACCGATTTTCCTCCGGCGTTGGGACCCGAAATCAGGATTATCCTGTTAGTATTATCAAGTGCAATATTAAGCGGGACAAGCTTTCTGTCCGGGAGTTTGCCGAACGCGAAGAAGAGCAGCGGATGAACGGCATTTCTCCACGATAATCCGGGCTCCTTCAGTATGCGCGGCATTATTGAATCAAGCCGGTTTCCCAGGAGCGCTTTTGCCCTTATAAGATCTATTTCGCCCAGGAAGTCGTTTGCCTCTATCAGATCGTCGATGTAGGGCCTTATGTCGTCGGCAAACGCGGTGAGTATCCTTACTATTTCCCTTCTTTCCTCGTAGCCCAGTTCAACAATCTCGTTGTTTATTTCAACAATTTCGGCAGGTTCGATGTAAACGGTTTTTCCCGATGCAGACTGATCGTGGATCAAGCCCCTGATCTTTCTCTTATCGAAAGTATTAACCGGGATCACTCCCCTGCCGTTTCTGACCGATGCTGCAGTGTCGGAATCGACTATGCCATCAGCCTGGGCCTGTTTCAGTATGGAAGCCAGCCTTTTCGATGCCAGATGTCCTTTACTGACGATCTCATCCCTGATCTCCTTCAGCCGGGGTGAGGCATTATCTCGTATCCTGCCTTCCCTGTCTATTATCCTGTCGGCAGCATCAAGCACATAGGGATAGAATTTCGCCCTTCCGCACACCGATTTCAGCGAGGGATAATCCCTGTCATCCTTCTTCCTGAAAAAAGTGATCACCTCCTTTACGGTCCCGACCGATCTTTTCAGATCAAATACTTCATTAACCTCAGGGAATGAGCCTTCTATCCTTATCTTGTTAAGTGATGCGGCGATATTGTAATAATGCTCCGAAGGAAAATAGTCTTCAAACCTGATTATCTTCTGGAATTCCCAGGTGGCTGACAGATTGAAGCTTATAATTTCATGGTCAGTCTCAAAGCTGATCTGTTCAGCTTTTTCCCTTCCCATTTCACTAAGGCAGTAATCGGAAACAAGCCGGCGTATCCTGTCAAATCCAATCTTGGTTTCAAAGTTCTCGGGGTAGATCATTTTAATTTTAAAATCCTGTTCCGGTCGTCAAAATTACAAAAAAATGAGCATCAGGGATATTGGTTATAACTGATGTCGTGGTTTTAGTTGAAAGACAGGGGTGGTAAGGCTCAGGGGACTTTACCCCCAACCCCCAGGCGGCCGTTTGTCCCGCCACTGAAAGCCTTAGTAACGTTAACTATTGTTAAAATACCTTTCATTGCCTTACTCTGTATTTCTTTTGTCTACATTTGGGCTCACTAATAATCCTAAGGACAAACAGATGAAAGACAAAAAGATGATAATCAAAAGACTTTTTACGGGAGCAATGCTTCTAATGATTTTTCCCGCGATGCTTCTGGCCCAGACCGAGAAAGTCGATCTGAGCATGGTTTACAAGATCAAGCAGGAAGGTACAAGGAATTCGGCCATTGAGGATCTGGCCTTTGGTCTAACGGATCTTACGGGTTCCAGGCTGACCGGATCGACGGGCGGCACCAGGGGAAATGAATGGGCAAAAAAGAAGATGGAGGAACTTGGATTCCAGAATGTAAGGATTGAGGAAGCCGGTGACTTCAGTCGCGGCGGATGGGACAATCTGAAAACCTATGCTGCTATGACTGCCCCCTACTATTCAAATTTCGCGTGCAATCCAGTGGCATGGACGGGAAGCACCCCCGGTTTAGTCAGGTCGGAGGTAGTTCTTGTGGATGTAAAGAATGAAACTGAACTCGAAAAATACAAGGGTAAATTAAGCGGTAAAATAGTTATGATGCCTTCAACATCGGGGTATGTAGTTAGTTATGAGCCACTGGCGAGCAGGTACACCGAAGAGGAGCTTGAACAGCTTGCCATGGCTGAAACCCGCCAGGGAAGAAGGCCGATGCAGGGAGATTTTGCCCAGTACATGGCTCAGAGAGCACTCAGGACAAAGATAACTGAGCTTATTAAGGCAGAAGGCGCTGCCGTAATCCTGAACAGCTCGGGAATATTCAACGTACCCAGGTCGGGCAGCGTCAGCTATAAATCAGGCGATCCCGAACCAATAGCTGAACTCAGTCTTCCCGTAGAGGCACATGGAAGGATGGAAAGGCTGATAAGGAATGGCGTCAGGGTTGAGATGGAAGTAGAGATACAGAACAAATTCTTTCCAAGTCCGAAGGTTTACAATGTAATCGGTGAGATCCCCGGAAGCGACAAACTCCTGAAAGATGAGGTTGTGCTCCTGGGTGCGCATATCGACTCATGGCATGGCGGGACAGGTGCTGCCGACAATGCATCGGGATGCATTGTAATGATGGAAGCATTGAGAATCATCAAGAGTCTGGGAGTGGCTCCAAGAAGGACAATCAGGGTTGCCCTGTGGGGAGGTGAGGAACAGGGATTGTATGGTTCAAGAGGATACGCGAACAAATATCTTGCCGATGCTCAGACAAGGGCACACAAGCCTGATTACAACAAGTTTGCCGTCTATTTCAACATGGACAACGGAAGCGGCAAATACAGGGGAATCTATCTCCAGGGCAATGATATGGCAAGACCCATCTTCGAGGAGTGGTTCAGGCCTTTTGAAGACATGGGCGCCTCCACCGTCACGATAAGGAACACCGGAGGAACAGACCATCAGACATTTGACGCGCTGGGACTGCCTGCATTTCAGTTTATCCAGGATGAGATTGAATACGGCCGCGGATACCATACGGTGATGGACACCTGGGAAAGGCTCTCCCTGGATGATCTCCGCCACAATGCCATTATCACGGCTTCCTTTGCCTGGAATGCCGCGACGATGAACACCCGCGTACCTTTCAAGCCTGAAGTTGAAATAAGAAGCGCTGCTCCGGCAGGCATAATGATACCTGCTCCTTAATGAATTAAACATACCTGTTATGAAGGCACTGATCCCATCCCTGGTTTTTATGCTTGTGCTTACCGCGTCATGCGGAGATAAACAACATCATGAACTGCTTGTTGAAGCCGAGTCGTTCCGCGAGAAGGGAGGCTGGCTTGTCGACCCGCAGTTTACGGAACAAATGGGTTCAGCCTATCTGCTTGCTCACGGTCTGGGCAACCCGGTTGAGAATGCTTCCACCATCGTGACCATTCCCGCATCCGGAAAATATCATGTATGGGTAAGGACCCGTAACTGGGCGAAGGGCAACTGGGAAGCTCCCGGCAGGTTTAAACTTCTGATAAACGGGAATGAATTTGAAAGCATTCTCGGAACAGAAGAGGAAACATGGCACTGGCAATATGCAGGAAAAGTGACTTTGAAAGACCCGGCCATGAAGATAGAACTCAGGGACCTGACAGGATTTGAAGGGAGGTGTGATGCAATTTACCTGAGCACCAAAAAAGCGGCTCCGCCTACGGAAAATGATGAGCTGGCAGTGTGGAGAAGAAAGCTTCATGATGAAGCGGATGCGCCTGAGAAAACAGCAGAGTTTGACCTGGTGATAACCGGAGGAGGAATTGCCGGATGTGCTGCAGCAATCGCGGCCGCTGAGCAGGGACTTCTGGTTGCACTAGTTCACGACAGGCCGGTGTATTCGGTAAACATAGATAAACTTTTCATGGCGGGCAGGTGTTTCAGTTGTTCGCATGTCGGGCTGAGAGGTCCGAGGGTAATGCATACCACGGGCCAGATGGGAGTTGCTATCGGATACGCGGCTTCGCTTTGCAAAAAGTACAATACTCTGCCAAGGGGGATATACGAGAATCACATAGGTGAGCTCAGAAAGCTGATCGGGATAGAATGAAGCAGGGAAAAAAGGCTTAAGTCCCGGTCATTTCTTGTCAAGGCCTTTCATGGAAAGCTGAATCCGTCTTCTTTCAATATCTACATCAAGCACTTTCACCATGACATGCTGATGAAGCTTAACCACTTTTGAGGGATCGGACACGTAGCTGCTGCTCATATTTGATATATGCACCAGCCCGTCCTGCTTGATCCCGATATCAACGAATGCACCAAATTTTGTAACATTAGTCACAATTCCTGGGACTATCATTCCGGGGACAAGATCCTCCATTGTGTGAATATCGGCAAAACGGAATTCCTTTATCGTGGAACGCGGGTCCCTGCCCGGTTTGGCCAGCTCTTCCATAATGTCCTTCAGAGTAGGCAGCCCGGTTGCCGGAGTGATGTATTTCTCAAGCCTGATCGCTTTCCTTTTTTCATCGTTTGTCATCAGTTCTCTGATGCCGCATCCAAGATCGGCAGCCATTTTTTCAACAATATGATAGCTTTCCGGGTGAACGGCGCTTGAATCGAGAGGATTCTCAGCATTTCTTATTCTCAGGAAGCCGGCGCACTGTTCGAATGCTTTTGCTCCCATTCTCTTCACATTCATCAGTTCAGTTCTCGAAGCAAAAGGACCATTGGCAGTCCGGTAATCCACTATGTTCTGTGCAAGCTGCGGACCAAGTCCCGACACATATGTAAGAAGGTGTCTGCTCGCTGTATTCACTTCCACTCCCACCGCGTTGACGCAGCTTACAACAACCTCATCCAGTGAACTCTGAAGTTTTTGCTGATCAACATCATGCTGATACTGTCCTACTCCTATAGATTTAGGATCGATCTTTACCAGTTCGGCGAGCGGGTCCATCAGTCTTCTACCTATCGACACCGCACCCCTGACGGTAACATCGTAGTCGGGAAATTCCTCGCGGGCCACCTTTGATGCCGAATAAACCGAGGCGCCGGCTTCACTTACCACGAAGACCTGGATATTCCTGTCAAGTTTCACCCATTTAATAAACTCTTCTGTCTCGCGGCTTGCCGTACCGTTTCCGATTGCTATTGCCTCAATCTTGTATGCATTTACCAGTGTCAGTATCTTCTTGACCGACAGGGCAGTCTCGTTCTGCGGCGGATGCGGGTATATTGTTTCATTGTGAAGAAGGTTTCCCTGGCGGTCGAGGCAGACCACCTTGCAACCAGTCCGGAATCCCGGGTCAATTGCAAGAACGTTCTTCTCTCCGAGCGGAGGTGCAAGCAGAAGCTGTTTCAGGTTATCGGCAAAAACCTCAATAGCTTCATGGTCGGCTTTTTCCTTTGATATGTTCCTGAACTCCGTTTCCATCGATGAGGCAAGGAGCCTTTTCCAGCTATCCCTGACAGCAGTTTCGACCAGTTCAGAGGATGCATTTTTCCCCCTGATAAATATCGATAACAGCAAGTCAACGGCATTTTTCTCATCAGGCTCAACCGAAAGCCTGAGAATACCCTCATCCTCTCCCCTTCTCATAGCCAGGAGCCTGTGTGAGGGGCATTTCCTGAGCGGTTCGGACCAGTCGAAATAATCGCTGAATTTTATTCCTTCGCTTTCCTTTCCCTTTACCACTTTAGAGAAAATGACAGCTTCCTTCTCGTAGAGCCGTCGTAGCTGTTTTCTTGCCTTTTCATCCTCACTCACCCATTCGGCAATTATATCGGATGCCCCTGCCACAGCCTCTTCAACGCTCTTCACCATGTCGTTAAGGAATTCTTCAGCTTTCAGGAGGGGGTCGTTTTCCTTCTGTTCCAAAATAATTGCAGCAAGCGGTTCAAGGCCTTTTTCCCTTGCAATGGTTGCCCTTGTGCGTCTTTTAGGCCTGTATGGAAGGTATATATCCTCCAGTTCGGCCATTGTAACTGCCGCATCTATCCTTTCACGGAGTTCAGGGGTCATCTTCTCCTGTTCTTCTATCGTCCTGATAATGGTTTCACGCCTGGCGTCAAGCTCCTTAAGCCGGGTGTATTCATCCCTGATATGAAGCAGCCGTACCTCGTCAAGACTTCCCGTCATCTCTTTCCTGTAACGGGCTATGAAAGGGATGCTTGCACCATCGTCCATCAGACGGATGGTATTCTCAACCTGCCAGTCGTGCAGGCCAAGCCTCGCGGCAATCAGCTTTATATTCTTGTTCGATTCCATTTTCAGGATTTCAGATTTTCAAATTTTAATTTCCATTCAGCAGCTTTTTGTATATCTGGTGACATACCCAGGCGTCGGTTGCAGCATATACCAGCTGTGCATCGGATAGTTGTTCGGCTTCCCAATCGGTTACCTGCTGGCGTTTTGATATTCTGAAGCCCAACACGATGGCTGCAAGCTTTTTCAACCCGGAAGCCTTAATACCATAGTCTTTCACGAATTTCTGGAGATCGACGAAGCCCGATGGTTCAAATCCTCTGACACTTTTAAGGAAGCGGATGTCATCATGAACAGCCACGCCGGCTTTTATTATTTTTTCATCTGCCAGAAGGCCGGCAAGTTTAGAGGGTATGCCGATTTTGTTTATCCTGACCAGACATGCAAGCTCTTCATTTGCCAGCTGTATAAGGGACACCTTGTTCTTTCTGCCTTTTCTGAATGAAGGCTTTGTTTCAGTATCAAAGCCCAGAACCTCTGATCCTTTCAGCCTTGGGAATGTTCGATTGAAGGTTTTCATATCCTCCACCAGCACAATCTCGCCCCTGAACCAGGAAAGTTCAAATGTACCTAGTTCCTCCTCCGTAATAGTTTCCGCGTATCCTTTATTTTCCATTTCCCCTTAAATCCTTTTGCCGTCTTGTTATAAACCAGTCGGAAGTATTTCTTGTTTCATCGTTCCGCGGTTCCAACTTTCCGATTTCCTCTCCCGAATAAATAAATTTATGTATAAACCTCAGCGAGTTAAGCAATTTCTGTCCCCAGTAATTTTCGAAATTGAGCCTGCATTCCCACACGGCATCATTCATCACTTCCGGGGTACCCGTCTGGTACAACAGCAGATAATTCTTGATATCCTGATAAATATCGGCCATATTCTCCGAAATGCTCGAAACGACAGGTCCTTCGGCCTCGTTGAACTTTTCGTCGGCCATGTCAATATAGTCATCGGCAGTGCCGAATTTGTCCCTGAGCACATCATGTATCCTGAACCAGTCAGCTTCAGTTACGAATTTCTCGTTACCGTCATCAAACCAGGGTTCGAGCGACGGCAGCAGGGAAGCCTTTACATAAAGGTAAGGAAGGATGCGCTGAAGGATCCTGAGCAGTTCCTCTCCCTTCATCCGACCCGCGTTCTCTGCATATTTGCAGAATTCGATTGCAGCAGCGGTAAACCCGACTACATTACTGGAATAAACCGGATCATTCTTGCTGGTCATGCTAATTTAAATAATCAAACCAGCAAAATTAGGTAAAATGTACCATAAGAGTAGCCAAAAAGAATTAAAGTTTGATAACTTTAAGCGCTCTGAACCCATGCCGGGTACTCCGGCTGAAATATTGACCAACATAGACAATGACAAATCTTAAACCCGCATATATCAGATATACAAACTTGTATTTATATTATTTTCAATCGCGCGGGTTTCCCCCTATGAGCGGGGCAGCATTAAAAACCAATTTCAAAACTATACTACGATGAAAAAGAACCTCTCTGTTTTTTTGTTAATTCTTATGGCCGGAATGATATTTTCAGGCTGTGGGAAGAAGATCAATGTGCTGACACCAGAGGAGATCGCCGATGGCTGGTCGCTTATGTTCGATGGCAGCACGCTTGACGGATGGCGTGACTTCAAAGGTGAGAAAGTGGAGATTGCACCCTGGAAGGTTGAAAAGGGATTGCTTACCTCTCTCGGGCTTGGCAGCGACAGTACAGGTTATATTGTCTCTACCAGGGAGTATGAAAACTTCATTATCGATTTTGACTGGATGATATCCGAAGGAGGCAACAGCGGTCTGCTCTATCATGTGGTCGAAAGACCCGAGCTGAATGTTCCCTACGTAACCGGTCCGGAATACCAGTTAATTGATGATTTCGGATTTCCGGAACCCATTGAGGAGTGGCAGAAAGCCGCGGCCGATTACGCCATGTACACCTGCGATCCCTCGAAAAAGGTTCTGAACAAGGCTATGAAATGGAACAACTCCAGGATAGTTTTTGACAATGGTCATGTGGAGCATTGGCTCAATGGTCAGAAGGTTATTGAATTTGAAGCCTGGACGGAAGACTGGTTCGCAAGGAAAAACAGCGGCAAGTGGGACAATGCCCCTGAATACGGGCTTGCCAGGAGCGGGGTATTCGCCCTTCAGGACCATGGCAACAGGGTATGGTTCAGGAATATGAAGATCAAGGAATTGCCCAGGAAACCGAAAGAGGAAAACCTGTTCAACGGCAATGACCTGACCGGTTGGGAAGTATACGGAACCGAACTATGGTATGTAAAAGATGGCGAACTGGTGTGCGAAAGCGGTCCTGACAAGGAATACGGATATCTGGGAACAAGGAAGTATTATAATGACTTTGACCTTAGTCTCGAGTTCAAACAGGAGGCAAACGGCAACAGCGGAGTGTTTATCCGTTCCTATATCAGAACCGGCGTACAGATATCAGGATGGCAGGTAGAAGTAGCCCCTCCCGGACATGACACCGGTGGCATATATGAATCGTACGGAAGGGGATGGATTTATCAGATCCCTGACGAGAAAGAGAACATCCTGAAGATGAATGAATGGAACACTATGAGGATCAAGGTTGTGGGCGACAAGATAACGACCTGGCTCAACGGTGAGGTGATGACCGATATGAATGATGAAAAGATCGGTCAGGGCAAGGGAAGGATACTTCTTCAGATTCATAGTGGCGGAGGCATAAAGGTAAGGTGGAGGAATCTACAGCTGACGGAACTTTAAACACGGACTTCCTGCCGTATCTTATTTACAGAAGAATAATACTAATGCCGTATTTCTTTGGGCATATAGAAACCCACATGTATCGAATGCACAAACAAATACTTATATAATATTCATACATGTGGGTTTTCCCGCTTGAGCGGGGTAGCATTAAAAATCAAAACTAAACACATATGAAAAGCAATCGCAGAGATTTTCTGAGAATAAGCGGACTGACCGGCTTAGGCTTAGCCGGAGGCAGTCTGTTGAAAGCATTGGGCAATGAAACCGGCTTCGTATCAAGGCCGGGCAGCCAGGTATTCAACATGTCGGGTTACGCTGCGCCGCGTCTCGACAAAGTAAGAATAGGCTTTATTGGACTAGGCAGCAGGGGGCCCGGCCATGTCAGGAGTATGAGCTACATTGAAGGTGTTGACATCAGGGCCCTTTGCGATGTTGTTCCCGCGGAAGTAGAAAAGACAAGAAAGCTCATAGAGCCCTCCGGTTTCAAGCCGGCCCTGTATTCCGGCGATCCTGAAGGATGGAAAAAGATGTGCGAGAGGGATGATATCGACCTGGTTTACATATGCACGCCGTGGAACATGCACGCGGAGATGTGCATTTACGCCATGGAACAGGGCAAGCATGCGGCAGTGGAAGTACCGGCAGCCATAACTGTTGACGAATGCTGGCAGCTGGTTGAGACTTCAGAAAAGACAAGGAAGCATTGCATGATGATGGAAAACTGCTGCTACGACTTTTTCGAACTGCTTACTCTGAACATGGCCAGGCAGGGTTTCTTCGGCGACATTGTACACGGCGAAGGCGCTTACATTCATAACCTGCTGGGCAGTAACTTCAACAAGGAAAGCTATTGGGAGATGTGGCGGCTCGAGGAAAACTCCACACGGAGGGGAAATCTATACCCGACTCACGGACTTGGTCCGATCTGCCAGATAATGGATATCAACAGGGGCGACAGGATGAATTTCCTGGTATCGGTTATGAGCGCCGACTTCCAGATGAACAAAACTGCAAAGGATCTTGCTGAAACTGATTCTTTCTACAAAAAATACGTCGACAGGAAATACAGGGGGAATATGACCACCACAACCATTCTTACTGAAAAAGGCAGGACCATAATGATCCAGCATGATGTAAGCTCTCCAAATGTTTATTCCCGGATTCATAAGGTAAGCGGTACAAAGGCTGCTGCCCTGAAGTATCCTCTTCCGGCAAAGATCTCCATCGGCGACGAATGGGTTGATGATAATGAAATGAAAGCACTCGAGGAGAAATACACCCCTCCAATCGTGAAGAAAGTCGGGGAACTGGCCAAACAGGTCGGAGGTCATGGCGGGATGGACTTTCTCGAGAACTGGAGGCTTATCGACTGTCTGCGCAACGGGCTTCCGCTTGATCAGGATGTATATGATGCAGCGCTCTGGAGCGCTATCGCGCCTTTGAGCGAATGGTCGGTGGAGAGCAGGTCGTATCCGGTTCCTGTTCCCGACTTCACCCGCGGAGCATGGAAAACGAATGCCGTTGTTGATATTAATATGGAAAAGGGAGGCAACACGAAGGTGATAAGATAGTAGTTAAAATCCCGCGGGGGTTGGCACGGGGCACGGGGCACAGGGCACAGAGCACAGAGCACAGGGCACAGAGCACAGGGCACAGAGCACAGGGCACAGAGCACAGGGCGCGGGGCACGGGGCACGGGGCACAGGGCACGGGGCACGGGGCAGAGACAGGTCTTGCAGGTCGTGCAAGTCGTGCAGGTCGTGCAGGTCTCTTACAATGAGATTATAGCGAAGATTATAGCGAAGATTGCACGGGACTGCTATCCGCGTACCGACAGTCATTTCTTCCATATCAGCCCGCGGTTGCTGTCATGGGTTATCTTGTTGTGATCAAGCAGCCAGCGGATAACCTTTATTACCTTCTCCTCAGGCTGGTTTATCTGTTTCACGAGTTCCGCGGGATCGGGTGATTGTTCGGAAAGGATGTTCTTTATCTCTTCAAGAATGATGTCAAATTCATATTTACTGAGATCAAGTTCATTTCTTTCGCGGCAGATGTCGCAGGTTCCGCAGCGGTCCGATTCCTCTCCGAAATAGTCGAGAAGCATCACCACCCGGCATCTGTTGGCCGATTCGGCATAGTCGATCATTTTATTTAGCCTGGTCTCGTATTTATCCCTGACGTGAAGATAGTTTTCGGGAGATATCATAAGAGCCTTTCTTTCAAGACGCTCTTCCGTAAATATAACCAGCGAAGTATTCTTCCCGGGGATATATCTGATTATGTGCATCGATGCCAGTTTCACCAGGTAATTATAAACCATGTCGCGGGTTATGGCTGCCTTTTTCGAAAGGGAATCCTCGTTTATTGCTACAAATTCGGTAAACATGCCGGTGTAGGACCTGAGGAGAAGCTTTATGAATCCGTCGAAAGCCTCATTGGCGACCTGGAACTTGTACAGGTCGTCGCGTCCCACTATAAAATGCACCCGTGAAGGATTGTTAATTTCTTCCGTGAATTCCACGTATCCTTCCCGCTGCAGGAATGCAAGGCTGTTGTAAGTCTCGATCACCGGAAGCCGGAATCTCGAAACGAATTCCGACATATTGAAGTCAAATACATTGTTTTTGCCCGAACCGAGTGGTACCATAAGATAATTGCAGAGAGCTTCGTACACATCCTTGATCCTGTCGACCGGGGGAAATTTCAGGCGAAGTGAATTATCGAGACGCGTTCTGTCGGAAGGAGAATAAAGTAGCACAGCCCAGGCAGGTTTACCGTCCCGGCCTGCCCTTCCGCTCTCCTGAAAATAATTCTCTATTGAATCGGGAGTATCCCAGTGGATCACGAAGCGAACGTCGGCTTTGTCTATCCCCATTCCAAACGCATTTGTAGCAACTATCACGCGGGTTTTTCCGGCCGACCAGGATGCCTGTTTTCTGTCTCTCAGCTCATCGGGAAGGCCCGCGTGATAGAAGTCGGCCTTTATATTGTTGGCTACCAGCATTTCCGCCACTTCCTTGCTTCTCTTTCTGCTGCGGACATATACTATTCCGCTTCCGCGGGCTTTGCCCAGTGTTTTCAGAAGGTATGTGCCCTTTTCCTCGACCCTTCGGACAAGGTAGGAGATATTTTTCCTCGCGAAGCTTGTTCTGAGCACATTGGCTTCCCTGAATTCGAGCTTCTCCATTATATCATTCACCACCTGGGCAGTAGCTGTAGCCGTGAGTGCCAGGAAGGGCACTTCGGGATCAATTATCTCCCTAAGGGAAGCTATCTTCAGGTACGACGGCCTGAAATCGTAGCCCCACTGGGAAATGCAGTGAGCCTCATCGACGGCAACGAGTGAAAGGTTTATTCTGCCAACCCTGTTCCTGAACAAGGGCGTGGATATTCTCTCGGGCGAAACGTAAAGGAATTTGTAATCGCCATAAATACAGTTTTCGATAGTGATATCAATTTCCTCCCTGGTCATTGCTGAATGAATCATCAGCGACCGGATCTCAAGACTGTTAAGCCGGTTGACCTGTTCTTTCATAAGAGCTATAAGGGGAGTGATGACAAGACAGGTTCCTTCCATCGCAAGTGCCGGCACCTGGAAGGTTATCGATTTGCCGCCTCCCGTCGGCATCAGGGCCAGGGTATCCCTGCCCTCAGTAACCGAACGTATAATATCCTCCTGAAGAGGTCTGAAGGAAGCAAATCCCCAGTACCTGGTGAGGATCTTCCTGCACTGTTCCATTGTTACTGTTTGGCGGGGCATATACAAATGTAGCAACAAGTTTTCAGAGTGGTTAATTTTTTAGTAATTTGCGGCCACAAAAACTAAAAGGATCACGCGATGTCTTTTATTGAGGATAAAATACTTTTCGAAGGTCTGACCTTTGATGATGTTCTTCTTGTTCCTTCCTATTCCGAAGTGCTTCCCATAGAGGTTGATATCAGCTCTATGTTCAGCAGGAACATAAAGATAAATACTCCGGTAGTCTCTGCAGCCATGGACACTGTTACCGAGGATGAGCTTGCAATAGCGATAGCAAGGGAAGGGGGCATTGGCGTAATCCACAAAAACATGCCCATCCAGAATCAGGCTTCGCAGGTTAAGAGGGTAAAGAGAGCTGAAAACGTAATGATCTTCGATCCCATCACTATTGGCCTCGATGCAACTGTCGGCGAGGCTATAAACCTGATGACCGAATACAAGATCGGGGGCATTCCGGTTATCGACTCCGGCGGAATACTGAAAGGGATAGTCACCAACAGGGATCTGAGGTTCGAGAACAACAAGAGCAAGAAGATCACCGAGGTCATGACTAAAGATCTCATTACAACTAATCATCAGACTGATCTGCAGGCCGCGGCGCGCATCCTTCAGAAACACAGGATAGAAAAGCTGCCCATGGTCGATGAATCGGGCAAGCTTACGGGACTTATTACCTACAAGGACATCACGAAGATGAAGGATCGTCCGAATTCATGCAAAGACGAAAAGGGAAGGCTGAGAGTGGCAGCAGCAGTCGGCATTGCATCCGACACCATGCAGAGAGTTGAAGCCCTTGTAAAAGCCGGGGTTGATGCTATTGTAATCGATACGGCTCATGCTCATACCAAGAGCGTGATCAGGATACTGAAGGAAATCAAGAAGACATATCCGTCGATGGAAGTGGTTACCGGGAACATCGGTACTGCCGAAGCTGCAAAAAGACTTGTGGACGAAGGCACCGATGCAGTAAAGGTGGGTATAGGTCCGGGTTCCATCTGCACGACCAGGATCATCGCGGGAGTCGGCATTCCTCAGCTAAGCGCCATTTACAATGTGGCAAAAGCAATTGAGGGATCGGGAGTACCGGTTATTGCCGATGGTGGTATAAGGTATTCGGGCGACATAATCAAGGCACTGGCAGCCGGCGCCGACTCGATCATGGCCGGTTCACTGTTTGCCGGAGTGGTGGAATCACCGGGTGACACCATAATATATAACGGAAGGAAGTTCAAGGCATACAGGGGTATGGGATCGATAGAGGCCATGCAGCAGGGTTCCAAGGACAGGTATTTCCAGGATATGGAAGATGATATCCGCAAGCTGGTTCCGGAAGGTATTGAAGCCAGGGTTCCACACAAGGGCACACTGTCGGAAGTCATATTCCAGATGATGGGCGGACTGAGGGCCGGGATGGGTTACGTGGGCGCCAGGAACATTTCAGCGCTCAAGGCAGAAAGCAAATTCACGAGAATCACTCATTCAGGTATAATTGAAAGCCATCCGCACGATGTGGCAATCACGAGGGAGTCGCCGAACTACAGCAGGAAGTCAATAGAATAAAGGATCTCTTCTCAAGGCCATGAGACAAAAAACAATCCTGATTCACACGCTGTTCATTCTGTCTCTTTCAGCCGGTCTTTCGCAAGGCGCCGATGAAAAGATACTTATGACCGTGGCAGGAATGGATGTCGAGGCCGGTGAATTCGTAAGAATGTTCAATAAAAGCCTCGATCCGGCCTACAGGATCGAAACCGGCGAGTATCTTCAGCAGTTCATAGCCTTTAAACTTAAGGTTGCGGATGCAATGGAGCACGGATATGACACCACCATTGCCTTCAGGGAGGAACTCAGCGGGTACAGGCAGCAGCTGGCCCAGACATGGCTGATCGATCCCGACATAAAGGAAAAGACGCTGAAGAAAGCCTACCATAGGTATATGGAAGAGATCAATGCATCGCACATACTGGTCAGCTGCAGGGCAGACGCCTCTCCTGATGACACCCTCAGGGCATATGACAAAGCTGTCGACATAAGGAAGAGCCTGCTCGAGGGCGAGCCGTTTGCCGAAGTGGCAAAAAGCAAGTCCGACGACAGGTCGGCTGCCGTCAATAGCGGAAATCTTGGCTATTTCACTGTATTTCAGATGATCACTCCTTTCGAAGATGCTGCCTACAGTCTTCAGCCCGGCAACATTTCAGAGCCTGTCAGGACCCAATTCGGTTATCATATTATCAAAGTAATCGACCGAAGGCCTTCCAGGGGCAAGATCAGGGTTGCCCATATCATGAAATCAGTTGCACCGGGATCGGAAGAACAAGCGTATCTCAAGGCTGAGGACGAGATGAATCAACTGTATGAAAGGCTCGGCAAGGGAGAATCGTTCGCGAAACTCGCGTCAGAATATTCCGATCACAAGGAAACAGCTGTCAACGGAGGAGAAATAAACTGGTTTGGTGTTGGGGAGATAGTAAATGATTTTTCGGAAGCTGCATTCGCGATAAAGGATACCGGAGATTATACCAGGCCACTCAGGCTGGCTTACGGATTTCACATAATAAAACTCCTTGACAGAAAAGCTCCGGGCACATGGGAAGAAGTGAAGCCCTTACTGGAAAGCCGGCTGAACCAGTCTGAACTCGTGGCCATGGGCAAAAAATCCTTTATCGACAGACTTCGTGTTGAATATGATTTCACTGTTGACCGTTCAGTAAGAAACTGGTTTGTAAAAAACACCGACACACTGATAATCAAGGGCAAGGCAAAATATCCAGCCCTGAATATCCCGAAAGGGAATATATATACCTTCGCGGACAGGAGTCTGTCGGCAGCCGCTTTCGCGTCACAGCTTGAAAACCCGGGCAGCAATCCGGCAATATTGAATCCCGAACGCTTCATCGATTTATCAATAGAAGCTATTTCATCGGAAGAAATAATGAAATATGAGGATTCGGTACTTGAAAGAAAGCATCCCGACTTCAAATATCTTATGAAGGAGTTTCATGACGGCATTCTCCTGTTCGAAATATCTTCAGACAAGGTATGGAACAAGGTTCAGAATGACACGACAGGTCTGATGCGCCATTATGAGCTTAATAAGTACAAGTTCCGGGCAGAAGGAAGCAGCACGTCTTCACCCCCGCCCTTCAGTGAGGTGCAGGCTGAGGTGATGCTGAGCTACCAGGACTGGCTTGAAGAAGAATGGATCAAGGAATTAAGGAACAAATACCTTGTAATAATTGATGATAAGGTTTACGAAGAAGTCAAAAGGAGACTGGCAAATGAATAGGATAATCTGCATAATTTTAATTGCACTGGCTGTATATGGCTGTCAGGACGGCAGAAACCAGCAGGGGCGTGTTGCCGTGGCAAAAGCAGGCGACAAGGTTCTCTTCCTTGATGAGATCCCGATGACCGGGCTGGAGGGCTTAAATCCAGCTGACAGTGCTGCCTACGTTCAGAGCTATATCAACAGGTGGGCAAGAAGGGAACTGTTGTTCCTGAAGGCAGCGGCAAACATCTCTGCCGAACAGATGAAGGAAATAGACTACCAGATGGCTGAAACAAAGAGCAACCTGGTGATTCATGAATATCAGAGCATGATGATGGTGCAGAAAATGGACACGATCATCTCCCGCGAAGAAATGGAGCGTTACTATTCGGATCACGAGGAAAGTTTTATGCTAACCTCCAATATTATAAAGGCTCTGTTCATAAAGCTTCCCGTCGAAACCCCCGACATATGGAAATTCAGATCGCTGATAAGGTCCGACAGGCAGGCTGATATGCAGGAGCTTGAAAGTCTGTGCTATCAGTTCGCAGAGAAATACGACGATTTCGATGAGGATTGGATAACCCTGGACAAGCTTTTCATTGAAATGAAGGAAGAGCTTACCAACCAGGAAAATTTCCTGAGATGGACCAAATTTCACGAGACAAGAGATTCATCTTCAGTATGTCTTGCAGCCATTGCAGATTACAGGCTCAGGGGGACTCTTGCTCCCTTTGAGTATGTAACGGAAGACATCCGCAGGATGATCTGGAACAACCGTCGTATTGATTTTCTGCGGGAACTTGAGAATGGAATATATAATGAAGGATTGAAGCAAAACGTTTTTAAGATTTTCTGATAAGATGAAACCCACATATATTGCATACACAAACACGTATCTATATAATTTTCAAACATGTGGGTTCCCTGTCTGCCGACAGGCAGGCATCAGACCATTGAAATATAAATATATACTGATGAAAAGAAAAATAACAGCTTTGGCAGTGCTTGCAGGATTAGTGCTATGTGTTCTCCCGGCAAAGGGACAAACCCTTGTGGAGTCAGTTGCCGCGATCGTTGGGAATGAGGTAATCTACCTGTCGGATATAGAGAACAGTACTATGGATGCAAAAAGAAACAATCCAAGGGCCCGTCTGGAGGATCTGCGATGCAATGCCTTTCAGGAGCTGCTTATATCCAAGCTGTTTCTTGACCAGGCCAGGATCGACAGTGTAATCGTTACAGACGATATGGTGGAGGCTGATCTGAACATGCAGATCAACGAAACGATCAGGCAGGCAGGAAGTGAAGAAGCACTTGAGAAATATTTCAACAAGAGCATGGTGGAGATCAGGAGAGACATCCGGAAAGCCCTTGTGGAAAGCCACACCATATCTGAGGTTCAGTCAACAATTACTTCAGACATGAAGATAACTCCAAATGATGTAAGGAGGTACTTTAACACTATACCCAGGGATTCACTTCCCGTTATTCCCGCCAGGGTTCAGATCAGCCTTATTCAGCTCGATCCGCCGAGAAGTGAAGAGAACAAGTCCGAAGCACGGCAGAAACTCCTGGATATCAGAAGTCAGATTCTTGCCGGCAAGAGTTTTTCGGTACTTGCCATTCAGAATTCGGAAGATGGATCGTACATTAACGGCGGAGAGATCGGATACAAGCTTAAAGGAGAACTGGAAAAGCCCTATGCAGATGCAGCATGGAGTCTGGCGCCAAATACAGTCTCAAGGATTGTTGAAACCAAGTATGGTTTCCATATAATCCAGATCATCGACAAAAAGGGAGATCTCCTGAATACAAGGCATATTCTGATCAGGCCCAAGATTCAGCCCGGGGATGCGGAGGAAGCTATGGGTAGGCTCGACAGCCTCGCCAGGTTAATTCGCAAGGACAGTCTGAAATTTGAAAATGCCGCTATGAGATTCTCAAGCCATCAAGACAGCAGGATCAATGGAGGGAAAATGGTCAGCATGAATCCTTCGGAGAGGATCAACTGGTTCTCGCTTGATGAACTGGACAGGGATATGTACATGGTCGTGAGGGATATGAAAGTGGGTGAGATATCAGAACCTTATCAGACCCTTGATGAAATCGGGAATATTGTTTTCAGGCTGGTAAGGATTGACGATGAGATCCCGGCACACAGGGCTAATCTCAAGGATGATTACCAGTTTTTCTATAATGCTGCCCTGATGAAGGAAAGGCAGGCATCATACCAGAAGTGGCTTACCGAAAAAATTGAGACCACCTACATCAAGATCAGTGAGGAATTCAAATCATGCAAATTTCTTGAATCGGGATGGCTGAAGTAACAGCTTTGAAATCATCGTCTTATTCAGATTTGTTCAGAAAGATCATCATTCTGACGGGAATTTTCCTTATTTCTCAATCGTTTTTCAGCCAGGATCTTCCGAAAGAGCAGAAACCCGGGAAGAAAATGATAGAGGTTCTGAATGCCGATGAGGGTATCGACGAAATTGAGAAATCAACGGAAAAAAGGATTACCAGGCTTCTGAGGAACGTAAGCCTGAAGCAGGAGGATGTTTATATGACATGCGACAGTGCATGGTTTTACCCGGGGGTAAACCAGGTAAAGGCTTTCAGCAGGATTCACATGTACCAGGGAGACACACTGCACCTTTATGGCGACAGTCTCTTTTACGACGGAATGACCCGTCAGGCTTCCGTTCACGGGAATGTAGAGCTGGTTGACAAGGAGACTCATCTTTTCACACAGGCAGTGGAATACGATGTTGCCAACGATATTGCCCGCTACAACACAGGAGGAAGGATAACCAACGGCGATAACACGCTTACAAGCATCATTGGCATTTACTATGTGGCACAGAACCTTTTTCACTTCAAGGACAGCGTCAATATTGTAAATCCCGATTATGTAATGAAGGCCGATACTATGGATTACAACACTCAGACTGAAACGGCTTTTTTCACGGGTCCTTCCGAAATGGAGGGAGACAGCATTTACCTATATTGTGAAAAGGGATGGTATGATACAAAAAATGACATATCACGGATATGGAAGAATGCCGTCATCGACAACAGGAAGCAGGTGATCAGGGGTGATTCCCTTTTTTATGATGACCTTAACGGATATGGGCTTGCTTTCAACAATACCAGCATCACCGATACCACCAACAACATAATAGTGCAGGGCGACTATGCCTGGTACTACGAAAGTCCTGAGAGGTTCATGGTCACGAAGAGAGCCGTGTTCATCCAGGTATCTGAAAAAGATTCCCTTTTCCTTCATGCCGACACCATAAGCGCGGTCACCAGGTCCGATTCCGTGATGAAGGACTACAGGCTGATGAGGGCTTATCATGGTTGCAGGATATACAGCAAGGACCTTCAGGCTAAATGCGACTCCCTCTCCTACTCTTTCCGCGATTCAGTGATAAGGCTTTATACCATGCCTGTTTTATGGTCGGAGGAAAACCAGCTTGTTTCCGATTCCATTGCCATTTTTACCAGAAACCGGCAAGCCGACAGGCTTGAACTCTACACGTCGGCCTTTGTAACAAGCCAGGTAGATGAAACGAGGTTCAACCAGGTAAAGGGAAGGTCGCTGACAGGATATTTCAGGGACAATGAGCTATATAAGATAAACGTGGAAGGCAACGGCGAGACTATCTACTGGCTTCTCGACGGCGAGGAGGTTGCCGGGGTCAACCAGGCAAAGTGTGCCAGGATCGAAATATTGGTGGAGGATGGCAAGATAGTGGAAATATTTGAGTACCAGAATCCTGAAGGAGTTATTGATCCACCATTGGAGGTGGATCCGGTTATGTTGAGGCTTGAGGGATTTACCTGGCAGGATCAGCTGAGACCTAAAAAGAGAGAGGACATTTTCAAAAAATAAAAGGCCGGTTTTGAACCAGCCTTTTATTTTTAATATTCATCTTCATTAAAGAAGAAATCATCCTTGCTTGGATAATCGGGCCAGATATCTTCAATGCTTTCATAAATATCTCCCTCATCCTCAATCTCCTGTAAGTTTTCAATTACCTCCATCGGGGCACCTGACCTTATGGCGAAATCAATCAGCTCATCTTTAGTGGCAGGCCATGGAGCATCTTCGAGTTTTGATGCTAATTCAAGTGTCCAATACATGTCTCGTGATTATTTTTTGTTTTAAAAAAGAATGCAAATATATATATTAATTTATTTAATATACAATAGCAAAAATGAAGATTTCGCGAGTTCTACATTCGCCACTCAACTTCCTTATTATCAAGCTCAATGCTTAATGTCCTGGCCATAACGAACAAATAATCGGAGAGACGGTTAAGGAATTTGCCGGCTGATGGCGGAATTTTCTCAGTTTTCCCGAGAAAAGAAAGGGTTCTCTCTGCCCTGCGGCAAACACATCGTGCTATATGGCAATATGAAACAACTATATGGCCTCCGGGAAGGATGAAATGAGTGGAGCGGGGAAGCCTTTGTTGCAATGAATCTATTTCATTTTCAAGAACAAGGATTGCCTTTTGTACCGGGAGGCAATAATCTGTTTCCTCTTCGTTGCAAGCGTGGTTCGACAAAATGGCTGTGACTTGCATCAGGATATCCTGCACGAGCAAAAGTGTCTGTATCCTGCTTTCATTTTCGCGGATTCCCCTAAGAAGACCTATCCATGAAATCAGTTCATCTATTGATCCGCATGCTTCTATCCTGGGATGATATTTCGGGACTCTTTGTCCGTCGGCCGATAAAGTGGTACCATCATCACCTGTTCGGGTATAAATCTTCATAGGCAATATGGATTGTTTACGAGTATTTTATCCTGTCGGGATTTTTGACATCAGAAGCGATTTCTCCGTCAAAGAGCCTGATTATTCTTTCTGCATGCCTTGCGATATCTTCTTCGTGAGTGACAACAATAACCGTATTGCCGGCCTTATGAATGGCATCAAGCAATGCCATGATATCGATAGAGGTCTTACTGTCGAGGTTTCCCGTGGGTTCATCAGCCAGGATGATGGAAGGCTTGTTTACCAGAGCCCTGGCAATGGCAACACGCTGGCGCTGGCCTCCCGACAGTTCATTCGGCTTATGTGTCATCCTGTCGCTCAGACCAACCTGCTTCAGGGTATCCGTGGCAATCTTTTCCCTCTCAGCCTTGGGAACTCCTGCATAAATCAGAGGAAGGGTAACATTCTCAAGGGCGGTATAGCGCGGGAGCAGGTTAAAGGTCTGGAATACGAATCCAATCTCCTTATTCCTTATCTCAGCCAGAAAGTCATCCTCCATCTTGCTCACATCGGTACCGTTAAGAATATACATGCCGCTTGTCGGAGTATCGAGACATCCGAGCAGGTTCATAAGGGTTGATTTTCCGGATCCGGAAGGTCCCATTATGGCAACATACTCATTCTTGTTGATGGTCACAGAAACTGATCTCAGAGCTCTTACAATCACCGATCCTATCTGATAGTTTTTAACAATATCCTGAATCTCAATTACTTTATTCATGGTACAGTTTGATTTGAAGTTTCGAAATTAGACTAATTATATTAAATAATAAATTATTAGAGCTTAATATTTGTTAATACCTGATAATGTAATCATAACGTGGCATACCCTTCCTGAAAAAGACCATTCCCATCCTGAAAATATCAACTGACAGGCTTACTTTCTCATGCCTTTTTATCTCACGCCATGCCTCCGACATCTCTTTTGTTATATGAATATCGTCAATAATTACAACGGTATCCGGACCGGAGATATCAGCAATCTGGCTGAAATAATTCAACAGCGGCTCCCCTCGGTGATTCCCGTCGATAAAGACCATTCCCGGCGACACTCCCTTATTTTTTATTCCCGGCAGCAATTCATCAAATGAACCTGTGAGAAGAGTGATATTATTCAATCCCGACAGGCTGAAATTTTCGGCTGCAATTCCGGAAGTTTCCGGGCATCCCTCCATGGTTATCAGCTCAGTCCCGGGGCATGATGCAGCCATGTACATGGCACTGATCCCCAGCGAAGTTCCGAACTCCAGGATAGCCGGCCTGCCATAAGCCGAAGCCATACTTGCAAGAAGCTTCCCGTATTTCGGCGGCACTGATGAATATCTGGCTATATCGGACACCTTTCTTACACTTGATTTCATTTTTCCCGAACCTGCACCCAGATCAGTTACCTTTATTGACCGTGTATCTGCAAGCATTCGTTTTCTTGTCTTTTCAATAGAACTGACAATGTCGGGCTTGTTTTTATTCCGGAAAACTTCCGAAACAAGGCGGAACACGAAAGGACTGTGAATGCCATGGCCGCGGGAGTGCCGCGCGAAGATTTTGTACCGGAGGTATTCCAAAACACAGGATATGTCCATATGTCAGGTGATTTTCATAATAGGACAGCTCACCAAAAATAACTAATTTCGGCTATCAATTCAATTTCAATTTCCGGGGACCGAAAATGCAGGATTTTCTTGAGACAAATATAACATATCTTCAGGGAGTGGGGCCGAAGCGGGCTGAGCTGTTAAGCCAGGAGCTCGGAATTATGACCTTCAGAGATCTCCTTTATCATTTCCCCTACAAGTACATTGACAGGACAAGGTTCTACAGCATTGCGGAACTTTCGCCCGACTTTCCCATGGTACAGGTAAAAGGATTCATAAAGGGATACTACACCGAAGGACAAGGAAAGGGTAAGAGGCTGGTTGCCGATTTTCAGGATGAAACGGGTACCATTAAGCTGATCTGGTTCAAGGGCACAAAGTGGATCATGGGATCATACATTCCCGGGGTGGAATACATTGTATTCGGCAAGCCGGGTGTTTTCAACGGCATAGTGAATATCATACATCCGGAAATAGAGGCATCTGAAAAAGCTTCCACCCGTATATCATCAGCCTTACAGGCGCAGTACAACACCACTGAGAAACTCAAAAACCAGTTCATCACTTCCAAAACCATCAGCAGGTTTATGGGAACGCTTATGAAGCAGATGAAATTCAGGATACCCGAAACCCTTCCCTCCTATCTGATAACAGCTCATAACCTGATGAGTCTGAATGAGGCCATCCGGAAGATACATTTCCCGTCGACCAATGCCGAAATAGAAAGAGCAAGGTACAGGCTCAAATTCGAGGAACTGTTTTACATCGAACTTAACCTCTTAAGGTTCAAGACAAACCGTGCGCGAAAATACAAGGGTTTCGTGTTCTCCAGCGTAGGAGATTATTTCAACAGTTTCTATTACAACAATCTTCCCTTTTCACTCACCGGAGCCCAGAAAAAGGTGATAAAGGAGATCAGGAGGGATTTGGGCTCGGGAAAGCAGATGAACAGGCTTTTGCAGGGCGATGTTGGAAGCGGCAAGACGCTGGTTGCGCTGATGAGCATGCTTATAGCAATCGACAACGGCTACCAGGCATGTCTGATGGCTCCGACAGAGATTCTGGCCAGCCAGCACTACAACACCATCCTTAAAATGCTGGACGGCATAGGGGTAAAAGTCAGTCTTCTTACCGGATCATCAAAAAGGAGCCTTCGGAAGGAAATTGATGAATCGCTCAGGGACAGCTCGCTTCAGATTCTGATAGGCACCCATGCCCTTATCGAGGAGAATGTGGTTTTCAATAATCTTGGACTGGTAATCATTGATGAACAGCATCGTTTTGGAGTTGCCCAGCGTGCAAGGCTCTGGGAGAAAAGCACTCACCCTCCCCATATTCTGGTAATGACAGCAACTCCAATCCCCAGGACACTGGCTATGACACTATACGGCGACCTCGATGTTTCGGTTATCGATGAGCTTCCTCCGGGAAGGATCCCTGTGAAAACCATGCACTTTTACGACTCGGAAAGGAACAAGGTCTTCGGATTCATGAGAAAGAAGATAGATGAAGGAAGACAGATATTCGTGGTTTATCCCCTTATCCGGGAATCGGAAAAGATGGATTATCAAAACCTCGAGGATGGCTGGGACACTATCTCGAGAGTGTTTCCGGCACCGAAATACTGCATCAGCATTGTTCACGGCAAAATGACACCTGATGAAAAGGAAAGCTCAATGAGACTGTTCAAGGAAGGGCATGCCAACATACTTGTGGCGACAACAGTCATAGAGGTCGGTGTCGATATCCCGAATGCATCGGTCATGGTAATTGAAAGCGCCGAAAGGTTCGGGCTTTCTCAGCTCCACCAGCTCAGGGGCAGGGTAGGAAGAGGCAGCGATCAGTCGTACTGCCTGCTTATGACCTCGAATAAACTTTCAAAAGAAGCCATTGCAAGAATCAGAGTTATGGTAAGGACCTCCGATGGCTTTGAAATTGCCGAAACGGATCTCCATCTCAGGGGACCGGGCGATATTGAAGGAACACTCCAGAGTGGAATTCCTTTCGACCTCAAGATAGCCAGTCTTGGCAGGGACGGGCAGATAATTGAACATGTAAGGAATATAGCTGAAGGAATCCTTGCAAAGGATCCCCTGCTGGAACATGAAGAGAATTATGTGCTTAAATCGGAACTTGGAAGATTGTTCAGTATAAAGCAATCATGGAGCAACATCAGTTAATTAGAATAATTACAAATAATTTCAGTGAAATTAAAACTTGGTAAAAAATCGTTAAAATCAAAGCAGACTTAATAAATTTGGCCTTTGCAAGGCGGACTGATGATCAGATGGAAGAACCGGTTAAAAAGAACAGGATACAGCATGACGGGATGGTTAAGGAAGTTGGCACCGATTCGGTTATTGTCAGCATAGTCTCATGTGCCGCATGTGCAGGCTGCAAGGCCAGGGGGTTTTGCGGCATGACTGAAAGCGAGGAGAAGACAATTGACATCAGGGGGAGATACAATGTATCGCCAGGCGACAAGGTGACTGTTCAGATGGAGGAATCGACCGGAATGAAAGCAGTTGTTCTTAGTTATCTTGTGCCTGTTCTGATTATTATGGGAGGACTATTCGTCCTTCAGTCGCTTCCGGTAAATGAACTTTTTGCAGGATTGATATCAATAGCCCTGCTGGTTCCATGGTTTCTGATCCTTTACCTAAGCCGGAAAAAGATAGAAAGGAGTTTCACTTTTACGCTAAAAACATAGTCATTAATGAGTTCTACAATTCTGACAACGATAATCTGCCTCAGCCTGCTTGCATTTCTCTCGGCTGTCATCCTGTATTTTGTAGCGCAGAAATTCAAGGTATATGAGGATCCCAGGATTGATGAAGTTCAGGCTCTTCTGCCTGCAGCCAACTGTGGCGGATGCGGTTTTGCCGGTTGCCGTAACCTTGCTGAAGCCATTGTTAATTCTGATAGCTTTGAAGGTCTTAACTGTCCGGTCGGCGGGGCTGCCGTGATGGAGGAAATTGCAACCATTCTCGAAAGAACGGCTCCTGTTTCCGATCCGAAAGTTGCCGTGCTCAAGTGCAAGGGGTCACCGGAACACCGTCCACGCACATCGGTTTACGACGGAGCGGCCGATTGCAGGATTGTCAACAGTCTCTACATTGGTGAGACTGACTGCAGCTATGGCTGTTTGGGATATGGCGACTGCGTAAAAGCATGCACTTTTGATGCTATTCATATCGATGCCCTGACGGGGCTGCCACTTATTTCGGATGAGAAATGCACTTCATGCGGAGCATGTGTCAGGGCATGTCCGAGAAATCTTATTGAACTGAGAAAGAAAGCAAAGAAAGACAGGAAAATATATGTGGCATGCTCCAACTGCGACAAGGGAGGTCCTGCAAGAAAAGCCTGCAGGGTTGCATGCATCGGATGCGGCAGGTGTCAGAAAGTTTGCTCATTTGATGCGATAAGCATTGTAAACAACCTTGCATACATTGATGCTGCCAAATGCACATTCTGCAGGAAGTGTGTTGGAGAGTGTCCCACAAATGCAATAATTGAGATCAATTTTCCGCCCGCGAAACCTAAGGCCAAGTCCGAAGCCGAGGCGGTACAAGCTTAGAAATGAAAAATTAAACTGAATAAAACTGTGCTCAAAACATTCCCAACAGGAGGTGTGCATCCACCCGAGAACAAGCTGACAGCCGGCATTCCGATCGAGTATCTTCCGGTTCCGGAGAAGGTGGTAATTCCCATGTCGCAGCATATTGGTGCACCGGCCAATCCGCTGGTTGCAAAGGGCGACAATGTAAAGATCGGTCAGCTTATAGCAGAAGGAAAAGGATTTGTATCGGCCAATATCCATTCACCGGTATCGGGCAAGGTAAGCAAGATTGACACTGCAGCCGACAGTTCCGGCCTGAAACAGCCGGCTGTTTTCATCGATGTTGAAGGCGATGAGTGGGTGGAGGGCATCGATCGCGGCAAGGAACTTGTAAGGGATATAAAGCTGTCGTCTGAAGAAATAGTAAAAAAATGCTTCGAATCGGGTATCGTTGGGATGGGAGGAGCCACATTCCCATCTCACATCAAGCTTAATATCCCGTCGGGTAAGAAATGTGATGTTCTTATAATAAACGGAGTAGAATGCGAACCCTATCTCACTTCCGACCACAGGCTTATGCTTGAGAAGGGAGAAGAGATCCTGGTTGGAGTCAGTATTCTGATGAAAGCCCTCAAGGTTGAAAAGGCGATGATAGGGATAGAGAACAACAAGCCGGATGCAATTTCCCATCTTACCACCCTTGCCGCTTCGTTCGCGGGTATAAGCGTTCATCCGCTGAAGGTCAAATATCCGCAGGGCGCTGAGAAACAGCTTGTAAAGGCGCTTGTTAAGCGGGAAGTTCCTTCCGGCAGGCTTCCCATCGACGTGGGTACGGTAGTCCATAATGCAGGGACTGCCTTTGCAGTGTATGAAGCAGTTCAAAAAAACAAGCCTCTTATCGAAAGGGTTGTCACGGTAAGCGGCAAATCACTGCAAAAGCCGGGTAATTACATGGTCAGGATAGGCACTCCTCTTTCATGGCTTCTTGAAGCTGCCGGGGGAATTCCCGCCGACACCGGCAAGATAATAAACGGGGGGCCGATGATGGGCAAGGCAGTCAGCAATACTGATGCCCCTGTAGTGAAGGGAATGTCGGGAATCATTCTCATACCTGCCTCCGAAGCATTCAGGGAAGTGATAAGCCCCTGCATAAGATGTGCAAAATGTGTTTCTGTCTGTCCGCTCCACCTTGAACCCTATCTGTTGATGACACTGACTGAGAAGGGTATGTTTGAGCGTGCGGAAGCAGAAAAAATAACTGATTGTATGGAATGCGGATCGTGCAGTTACACATGTCCGGCCGGAAGGCCTCTTCTTGATTACATCAGGCTTGGTAAATCGACTGTAATAAGGCTGGCCCGCCAGAAGGTATTAAAATAAACGGAATTCATCTGAAAAATGACTAATATGCTGAAAGTATCCCCGTCTCCCCATATCCATGGAAAGGAATCGACCAGGAAGCTGATGCTCAATGTTGTGATTGCCCTTATTCCTGCATTGATCGTTTCAGTATTCTACTATGGTATCGGAGCAATAATTGTCACCGCCGTTTCTGTTCTGTCGTGCCTGCTGTTTGAATTTTTGATTCAGAAATACATACTCAGGAAACCGATATCCATCACCGACGGATCCGCTCTGGTCACCGGAATACTGCTTGCCTTTAACCTACCTTCGAATATACCTGTTCATATCATTGTCATAGGAAGCTTTGTTGCCATAGTAATTGCCAAGATGACTTTCGGAGGACTGGGCAACAATCCCTTCAATCCGGCGCTGGTAGGAAGGGTATTCATGCTTATTTCATTTCCGGTGCATATGACCACCTGGCCCGTACCGAAAGGTCTTGGTACGGGTTACCTGGATGCCGTAACCGGAGCCACTCCTCTTGCCATTCTTAAGGGAGGACTTGCCAGGGGTCAGTCAATGTCCGAAATAGTCGGACAGCTTCCCACTCCTGCACAGATGTTTCTGGGTAACATAGGAGGATCGATGGGTGAAGTTGCAGCAATTGCACTGCTTATCGGATTTGTCTGGCTGTTGTATAAAAAAGTCATCACCTGGCATATCCCTGTTTCCGTTATCGGGAGCATTGCAATATTTACAGGCATCCTGTGGCTGGTCAATCCCGAAAAAAATGCCGATCCATTGTTCCATATACTGGCAGGAGGCGTACTTCTCGGGGCCATATACATGGCTACGGATTATGTTACATCGCCAATGGTTCCGAAGGCGATGCTCCTGTATGGTTGCGGGATAGGCATAATAACAGTTGTCATCAGGGTTTACGGGGCATATCCCGAAGGGGTTTCGTTTGCAATACTAATAATGAATGCATTCGTCCCGCTGATGAATGCTTACATAAAACCCAAAAGATTTGGGGAGGAGGTGAAACATGGCTAATACTGAATCGACATTCAGGAACATGGTGCTATCGCTCACGCTGATCGCGCTGGTATCGTCGGCACTGCTGGGCTTTGTATATGAAGTGACAAAGGAACCCATCGCGCTGTCGAATCTTAACAAAAAGCTGGAGGCCATCAGGCAGGTTGTTCCAGAATTCGACAATAATCCGAACGATGAGATGTTCCTGCTTCCCACCGGTGAAGGCGACAGCCTTGAAGTGTATCCGGCCAAAAAGGACGATATGATCATAGGTTACGCGATAAACACGTACACGAACATGGGATTCAGTGGCAACATAAAACTGATGGCCGGCTTCAAACCCGACGGTTCAATATTCAACATTACCGTCCTTGAACACAAGGAAACCCCGGGGCTTGGAACAAAAATGACTGATCCCGGATTCAAGGACCAGTTTATTGAAAAGAACCCTGCTGAATTTGAGCTCAGGGTCAAAAAAGATGGAGGTCCGGTCGATGCGATCACTGCCGCCACGATAAGTTCAAGGGCCTTCTGTGATGCAGTACAGAGGGCATACAACACACTTCAGAAAGGAGAAATAAAATGAATCAGTTTCAGAATTTCACAAAAGGACTCCTGAAGGAGAATCCGATACTGGTAATGGTACTGGGAACCTGTCCCACCCTTGCCACCACATCTTCATCCCTGAACGGCCTGGGCATGGGGCTGGCAACCACATTTGTACTTATAGGATCGAATGTGGCAATCTCGTTGCTTTCGAAGTTCATTCCCGACAAGGTCAGGATACCGGCCTACATTGTAGTCATAGCCTCTTTCGTAACGGTAGTTGACCTGGTGATGCAGGCCTATGTACCTGATCTATACAATACGCTCGGGATATTCATTCCCCTGATAGTGGTAAACTGCATAGTGCTTGGCCGCGCCGAAGCATTCGCGAGCAAGAACACTGTATGGTCATCATTTATTGACGGATTTGGGATGGGGCTTGGCTTCACCCTTGCCCTCGGAGTTCTTGGTGCGTTTCGGGAGATACTTGGAAGCGGGGCTATCTTCGGATATAAATTCCTTCCGGGCGACGGAATACTGGTTTTCATACTTGCACCCGGAGCCTTTATAGCTCTCGGATACATGATTGCACTTGTAAATAAGATCAAGCAGAAATAATACCAAAGACAATGGAATACATCCTGATAATAATCTCAGCCTTACTGGTAAACAACATTGTTCTGGCCCAGTTCCTTGGAGTGTGTCCCTTCCTGGGAGTATCGACCAAAGTGAATACTTCGCTGGGAATGGCGGCAGCAGTTACTTTCGTTATGGTGCTGGCAACCATCGTAACTTACCTCATCCAGGTATATGTTCTTGACAAGTTGGGTATTGGCTTTATGCAAACCATTACCTTCATCCTGGTGATCGCGGCGCTTGTTCAGATGGTTGAGATTGTGCTTAAAAAGGTCAGCCAGCCGCTCTACCAGGCCCTTGGAATATTTCTGCCACTGATCACGACAAACTGTGCTGTTCTCGGTGTGGCCATCCTGGTAATAAAAAAGGATTACAATCTGCTTGAAGGAGTGGTTTTCTCGGCATCTACGGCCCTCGGATTCGGACTGGCGCTGATAATACTTGCCGGAATAAGGGAACAGTTTGAACTCATGGACATCCCAAAGGCTATGAGAGGAGTCCCTATCTCCCTGATAACCGCGGGGATTCTGGCGCTTGCCTTCATGGGATTTACAGGCATTGTTTAGGATAATACCGAATGAATCATCAAGGGTAATCCCATGAAGGGATAAGCCCGGCAGACCTGTGACAGAACAGGAAAAACTAACTCATTAATTCTCCCTGAATGCTCATTTCAGAATATTACCGCATACTTGGCATCCCCCTGAATTCGTCCCTTGAGGATATCAAGAAGGCATACAGGAAGAAGGCCCGCATGTATCATCCCGACATAAACCGGGCTCCGGGAGCAAAAGAAAAGTTCATTGAAGCGACAGAAGCCTATGATTTCCTAATGGCTCACCACGAAAAGAGCCAGCTTACCGATGAAGACTATTTCAGGATAGTTGAAGAATGGAGAAAATACAGGCAGGAAAGATCACACCAGCGTGCACAATATTACGCGAGAAGTTCATACCACCAATTCAAGAACAGCAAATACTACAAATCGACCAAATTATTCAATATCACCTCCGCCATTTTTGCCTTTGCCGCTTCGATAACTGTTTTCTTTTTCGCTATCCTGGGGTACGTCATGCGGCTCAGGGACCCAATACCCGGAACCGAGAAAACCACTATAGTCTCATTCATCATACTCCTGACCCTGAGCCTTATTTTGTTGACGGCTTCTGTATTACATCTGAAAACATACATCAGAGCCAACCGTAAACAGAAAAAAAAGAAAAAACAGTAATCCGGCGACACATCTTTTAATCAAATAATGTCACAAAAGGAGGATTATCCGGTCAGCAATCCCATTCCCATTAGTCTGACAGAGGTTCAGACCGTAATTATAGAATCAGGTAATGAATTTGCTTTTGACATCTTCAGCAAGCTTGCCGGGAGTGCTGATACAAGTATCTGAACGACAGTCAATCGGCCTTTACGAAATTAAAGGGAATATTAAGTGCCGATGAAAAATACTCTCCCCTTTCATGAATATCCTCATCGCCCTCTTCATAATACCAGTTAATAATCAACTTCTTGTTAAGCAGTCTGACCCGAGATATTTTCTGAATGAGTTGTGTCAGGATTTTTGCGTTCGCGCTGTTGATGTAATCAAGGTGAATGTCGATGCTTGTAACATCGGCAGGTTCATTAATATAGTCATTGACCCAGTCGTCGACAGGCTTAAAAAATTCAAGTGCATTTTCATGAACTGACCGGCCTTTGATCCTTATCAATCCTCCGCGGCTCAGGAGTATCTCAGGAGAATTTTTGGCAGCTGCTATTCTCAATTCGTTCATTCGCGTATAATATAAAAAGCGTTCTTAAATTAACGGGAACATGCTCGCCATATTGTTTAATATCAGTACCTGGCC
>ERZ1026800.286-NODE-286-length-46522-cov-6.640155_pt1 | contig 46522 bp, 33 predicted proteins | sample MGYA00520873_ERZ1026800 | MGnify/ENA primary metagenome ERZ1026800 (study PRJEB33270, sample SAMEA104284475) | anaerobic digester metagenome | biome: Anaerobic digester microbiome; feature: mesophilic sludge digester; material: Anaerobic digester biomass | place...
CCATCAGGATCACTAATCTCATAATCTCCAGTTAAAGTTTGCCCTACTCTGGCTAAAGTAGGATCAATAATAACAACACTTGAAGCCACAGGTGGGTTGTTTATTGTTAAATAATTTTTTGATAGCTTTATTCCGGAATAGAAATATGAAAATTCATCGCCAGAAGTTGCCGCGTATACTTTCCCGTTAATTTTAAAACTCTTATAAGAACTTGAAGGTGGTGCTGGTAAAGTAAAAGTGGCTGTATGAGAACTCTGATATCCATTTCCATCCTCATCATAAGGAATTGTATTAGCTACTTGATTAACAGATACATTTTGATTGGATGCAGTTCCAGTACCATTAGAACTCGGATACCATTTGATTTGTGCTTGGTCAACAGCACCTGTAGCTATACCATAAACATACATACTTTCACCTTCTGATATATCAGCAACACGATAATACATAGTTATAACAATTGTAGATCCTTGTCTGGGGTAACCTCCACCTTGAACAGATATTTCTAATGAATCCAAAGTAACAGAAGCACCTACTAAAGCAATTGACCAAACTAAAGCGACTAAAAAAACAAAAAATTTCTTTTGCATTTTATCCTCCCTGATAAAGTGACTTTCTTATTAAAACCGAGAAACAGAACATTGACTCTCTCTTATAACAGAGTGTGTTTAATGAACTTAGTATAATTTTACGCTTTTTCATTCTACTACTCTACTTTACCTAAAATATATACTAAGTCACCCTGCTATCTTTGTCAAGCAAAAAATAGATGAAAAAAAGGGCTTTTTATAAAATAAAATCCAAAACCTTGTCGTAATGGTAGTTCTACCTCTATAATATTTTTCTATTTGACAAACCAATAATGTGCTAATGACATGATTTTATTCAATTCTTTAAGCTATAAGAAAACTCCTTTTCAAGCTAATAACAAATATTTTGAAATTCCAATTTGATTTTGGCAGACAGGAAATAAAAAGAATTATTCTTAATAGCTTGGTAAACCAGTATTAAAAACAATGTAATCTCTAAATTAGAAAAAGCAAAGCAAAAAAAACTGGACAGAATTATAGCTATTCCTATTGTGGCTATCTATGATAAAAAATAAAGTTTCAGAAAGTATAAAACTTATAAGGTAGAGCAATGAAGAAGTTTTTAATAATGCTCTTTGTTCTGGCGGGGCTATCTGTTTTAACAGCCAAGGTGGATTTAAATACAGCATCTTTGGCTGAATTAATGCAGTTACCCATAACAGAAAAGCAGGCAAAAGATATCTATGAATATCGTGAATTTGTGAAGATATTTGACGATATCTATGAGCTAAGGAAAATTCCCTCTATTGATCAGGAGACCCTTGACCGTTTGAAACCCTTAGTTGTTGTTTCTATTTATGTAGAAACGGATGAAGCAGCAGTCCGCCGTGAAGAAATCAGGGATTTACTGGAGCGTGTAGACAGTAATGAAGGTGCTTCGGAAGGAATGGCAGATGTTTGGGAAGATTATTTAATGACTCCTCAGAATGTGAATAAAATGCTCTTTGACGATTTGATGAGTTTTCCCAATGTTTCTGGAATTGATGCTGTAGCTGTTTTGAAAAGAATTGCCCAGGGTGATACAATTGCCGATACAAGGGACTTACGCAATTCTACAGGCCTTTCCTATTATGGTTATTCAAACTTGCGCAGTTATGTATATTATAAAGAGCCACCGGTAAAAAACAGATTAATGTGTGATGCTTCGCTTTTATATTATACCCGCTATTTTGAAGAAGGGCAGTATGATATGTTGCACGAAAGTTTTCTGCGGAACGATTACAGTGCTACAAATGATATCACTGTTGTAGTTCCTCATTTGAAGAACAATTCCTATTGGGGTTATTTTGGTTTGGATAAGCTTGATCCCGATATTATGCTTAAGCTGAGGATGCGTTACGGCAATAACTATAAACTGGGTATAATGCATTACAAAGCCAAAGGAGAAGAGGATTTACTGAATATCAAGGCAGAGGATATTTTAGCCGATTCCAAATGGTATGTAGGATATGAAAATAGCGAATTGCCTGGTTTTTATAATTCCCGCTTAAAGGTTTATGCGGGAAACTACCGAGCTACTTTTGGAGAGGGTTTGGTGATGGAAAATACGGATTATTACAGTGCCCGTAAAACCGGTTATGGTTTTAGCAAAAGGATTTTAGGCATAACCCCCGACCTTTCCAGAACGCAGGAAAATTCTTTAAAAGGCGGAGCCGTTGAATATACAACTCCTTTGTTTGGAGTTACTGCTTTTGTATCCGTTGACAATAAAGATGCTTTAACATATATTGATAGAGATGGTTATGCTGTTATGCGGGATGAATATGGAAATGATATTTATACCGATAGAGATACAACATCTGATTACTTTGGCAGACAATATTATATAAATAACAATGGAGAGCATATTTATAATTATGCAGATAGCACTGCTGTTCAGGGAGATAAGACCAAGGTCTTTGCTTTAATCAATCCCACTTTGCGTTATGATGATGACACAATGAGAGAAGCAGAAGCATATTTCAATAACGAAATTTCTGCTGGCGTCCCTTATGCAATGAACTATATCAATCTTGCTGCACGTAAAGATGTTTTGCAGGAGAAATTATGGGGAACGCATTTGCAGATCAATCCGTTTTTAGGCACAAAGCTTGGATTTACTACTTATACTGCTATTTATGATGATGCTCATTTTGTGGTTCCTACCTATAATAACTTGCTACCGACGGTCTTAAGGGATTCCTATTATTATTCCAAACTGGTGAAAAATATGAATGCCGAAATCAGTAATCTTTATAGCACTCAGACCAATAAATATACTCGCGATTATAGAAGAGTAATTGGTTTTGATGGACAAACCGTGATTGGGAATACTTCCATTCAAGGTGAATATGCTGAACTTACTGTTAATGGGGATGATTGGAAACTTGGGGATGACCCTAAGGCATATCTTGTTTCTGCACACACCCAGTTTGAAAATCTCTATTTTATTACCTTGTTCCGTAATTATGATGTGGATTTTGATAATCCTTACAGCAACAGTTTTTCAGAGCATGAACGCTTTGAAGATACCATTCTGGAAAAGAATGTTTATGCTTTAACTAATCCTACAATTGCAGACCTTTATCTCAATTCCAATCAGTCACAACCCGAACGAGGCATCTATTTTGAGACCCGTTATAAATTTAACAGATACTATACCATCAACAGAAGCTATTTAGACATTTGGGAACGCTTAACCGATGGACGCAGAAGTGTAAGATTTCAAAGCGAACTGGAATTTCGTCCTATTTATCAGCTTGCTATGCGTTTGCGTTATAAAAATCAGGTTAATCGTTATGATGATGATGCGGAACGAGGCGTTTCCAAAACTAATGAATATACTTTAGCATTCAGAACTTTTCTTTCCAATCGTGATTTTCTGGAGCTGGAATATCGTTATAACACGGTTTGGGGTCCGCCTTATACTTCCTTAACCTATCCTGCGGCTGAAGGTGAAAATTCAATGGCTGCAGCTCAGACCTTAATGATTGGTGATTATGTAGCGGTTAATTATACTCACTATTTCAATAAATCGTTAAAAATGCAGGGTTCTTTCCTGTATTGGTTTGGGCATGGCATTTCGCATTGGGATTGGGAAGATATGGAAATTGATTTTATGGGTGAAAAAGGTTCTAAAGCATGGATTGCCTTTACCAGTCGCGTTTCCCAAAATATGTATCTAAATTTGAAATTCAAGAATAAAACCTATCAGGATAAAGAAATCCGGATTCGTAATTATAATCTTTCGGATGATCCTACTTTATTGGATGATCCTGTCTATTTTCAAAGAGTTGAGCACAGCGAAAATACCATTCGCTTGAGCATTGACTACCGTTATTAATATGGAGGAATAATGTTATCTAATAAGTCCTTAATACTTATATGTCTATTAATTGTTGCTTCGGCACTTTCTGCCTGGAGCATAACCGATACCTATTTTGGTAATCCTTTTTCCACTTTTGATGCCCGCAGTTTTGCTATGGGCGGATCCGGTTTATACAACAGTAAGGGTGCTTTCGGCATAGCGGATAATCCTGCCAATTTAACTTTGATGCGGAAAACCCTTGGTTTTTCCGTTAATACTTATCTGAATCGGAATGAGGATAATCGCAGTATTCCTTTATATAATTCCTTTGATAACTATATAGACGATTCTGTGTATTCCTCTAATATCAATACCTTTGATAATTATGCTCTCTCCGCTTTTTTTGCACATCGTTTTGGGGAAAGAGGTTTGGGTTTGGGTTTCTATTATAAACCCGTTTCCAGTTTTGATGCCGATTATAGAGAAGAAGTTCGCAACAATCGCAATACCGATAACGATGTTTACCCGGAAAAAATTGCCTTAAACAAAATAGAAAGTGAGGGTTCCCTGAATAAAACAGCTTTTGTAACCTCCTTTGCTTATAGCTTAAGCGATTATGTTGATCTGAATTTAGGTTTTGAATATGCTTTGCTGAACGGTGATGTAAACAGGGAGAAAACTATCCGTTGGACCGATTGGGCTATCAGTCAGGTAGGAGAATATCATCTTCCAGAATTAACTGAGATTGATGATTATGAACTAAGTGGCGATCAATTCAAAATAGGTGCTTCAGCTCTTTTGAGTAAGCGTTTTGGTATAGCTGCAACTTTAACTCCCGGAACCACTTTAGATAAAAAAGGCAGTTACTATTACAAAAGAGATGCTTATCGTAACACTGCCGTGGATAGTATCAATACTGCTATCAAAGAGGATTATAAACTTCCCACTCAAATTCGTTTTGGTTTTGTATACACTCCTCGTAATGTTGTGCGCACTGAATTCAATATGGATATAGAATATGTTGCCTACAGCGAAATTAATAAGCGTTATGATGATGTAATGAATTTCTATGCCGGAGTGGAACATCAGGTAGTCAACTTTTTACCTTTGCGTCTTGGTTTTCAGGCAGTAAATAACTGGTATTTTACTACCGAAGAAGGCACAGATGAAAATAACAATCCTATAACTTTATATCATACAACTAAAATATTAACACCTATGATAACCGGTGGGAGCAGCATCAAACTAATGGATAACTTGAAAATTGATCTCGGTTTCGGTTATACCTGGCGTGAATATGAAGCGGTGGATATGTTTGGCGATGCTTATTATAATGATAAACAATATACTGGCTCTTCAAGTTATGTTTTATGGCCCAATTCCCATATAACCCTGAAAAATCGTGGTTGGGAAAATCCTGATAAAATTCGGGAAAACAATATTTCCCTGAATGCCGGACTTAATTTTACCTGGTAAAAAAACTATGAAACGGATAATATTATTCCTTACTACATTAGTTCTGCTTTGCACAATTGCCAAAGCGGAAGAACTGCGTTTAGACCTCATTTTTTCTAACGATATGCATGGTGGTATAGACCGTTCGGAAGCAACTTTTATCAATCCGGATTTTCCTCCACTTCTTGGAGGAGGAGGTTCCGCCGCTACTTTAATTAAGCACATTCGTTCTTTGGCAAATGACAGAAGAGATAATTTACTTTTGGATGCGGGTGATATTTTTCAAGGTCGTCCTGTAGGAACCATAACTAACGGAAAAGCTGTGGTTGAATTTATGAATGCCATTGGCTATGATGCAATGACTATTGGCAATCACGAATATGATATTCCTGAAGAGAAATTGATGGAGACCCTGCAATTAGCTCAGTTTCCGGTATTATCGTGTAATATTATAGATAAAAGAACAGGTGAAATTCCAAGCTATATCCAGCCCTATATTGTGGTAGAGCGATTAGGGTTAAAAATCGGGATTTTGGGTTTTACTACAACCGATACGGAAAAGATGAGCTTTCCGGAAAACATCAAAAATATTAAATTCCTTTCCGAAAAAGAAGCGATAGATAAATATGTAAAAATCCTCCGTAATCAGGAAAAGGTGGATATTGTTATTGTCCTGGGGCATGCTGGTTTACCTTATGATATTGTTCCTACCTATCTTACGCGTTATGATGCTCAAGGAAATCCTTTATACAGTGAAAGATATGCTGTTTGGGGATATGATGCTCAAGAAATAGCGCGCGAAGTTGAAGGCATAGATATTTTCATTGGCGGCCATATGCATAAGGGAATTCCTACCCCCTGGATAGACCCCCACACACATACAATGGTTATTCAAGGTTATGCTTACGGTTCCAATCTGGGATGGATAACCTTAAAAATAGATCCCGAAACAAAAACTGTAACCGGTTATGAAGTTCCTGCCATTCGTGAAGGCAGTATGGTTACCCTTTTTGAGGATGAATTTATTCCCGATGAAGAAATTGGAGGGATGATTGCTGAACAGGTTGCCATAGCAGAAGAAGGAATGGACGAAGTTGTGGGTTATGCAGGTGTTTATCTTTCCCGAACTAATGTAGATGCTCAATCCTTAATTGGAAATACCATTGTAGATGCTATGCGTGCTGAAGTTGGTGCCGATTTTGCCTTTCTGAATTTGGGAGGAGTGCGTGCCGATATTAAAGCAGGTCCTGTTACCTATAGAGATATTTTTCAAGTGATGCCTTTTGATAATATGATAGTTTCTTTTCGTTGTAACGGTGAATTTTTGCGTCGGATAATTGAAACCCGAGTTGAGGGTTCAAGACATGGCTTAATTATCTCTGGAGGCAAGGTTGTCTATTCCAAAAAGCGGGAAAATTTTGACCGCGTAACTCATTTTGAAATTGGAGGAAAACCCTGGGACCCCAATAAAATTTATACCGTTGCTACTACGGATTTTATTATGCAAGGTAATGCAGGGCTCACAATGCTGATTCAAGTGCCTCAAGAAGATATTATCTATCACCAAATCAATTTACGGGATGCAATTGTGCACTATTTTCAGAAAAATAGCCCGATTATGACGAAAATAGATGATCGCTGGGTGCGCAGAGATAATTCCAAGCCCTCACCTGAAATGTTGCAATAGTTATTTCATGTAGATTTCGCGGATTACTCAGATTTTCAAAGTAAAGAGAAGAGAAAGTTAATAAAATTAGAAGTTAGTGTTGTGTAAACGGAAGACCCCGTTCCTCCGCAAAAAGTGGAAAAGTGAAACCTGGAATGAACAGTGAAAAAACGCGGAGTTTCAGCGAGCTTTCACTACATTTCAGTTAGGAGTCATCATCCCTGAAATAACTTTTAAGCTTATCCCAAAATTTGTTTAGCGATGAGGACTTAAGACACTAAATAACCTCTCCCAGATTACAGAGATATCACAGATTTTTTTAATTTAGGATGTTAGAATTTGATTTAGCAGGTAACAATATATGTTTAAGTAGGTTACCTGTTATATTCATTCTTCATTCTTTATTGGAGTTTATATGTCCCCTATAACAATAGTTGAATATCATCCTTCCTATGCCAAAGCCATTGCTGAAATGTGGAATAACAGCAGTGAGGGTTGGAACGGCAGAGTTTTTAACAGCACGGAAGAAAAGGTGTTACAACAGGAATCCGGCACCCAATATCTGAATTTGTATCTGGCAGTAGAAAATGAAAAAGTTATCGGTTATGCAAAATTAACTCGCTATGTAGAAGAAAAAGGAGTTGCCTATATTGAAATGCTCTCCGTTTTACCTTCGTATCACGGAAAAGGTATAGGTAAAGAATTAGTCCAAAAATGTGTATTGAGAGCTGCGGAATTGGGTTATGAACGCATTGATTTATTCACCTGGTCTGCCAATTTAAAAGCTGTTCCGCTTTATAAAAAATGCGGCTTTTTCTGGGAAAGAATGGAAACTCAGGTAACGCATCTGATGAATTTTCTTCCCGGTTTGCTCAATAATGAATTGCTAAAATCATATTGGAATTATTTTCACTGGTATAATGACCTGAAAAGAGAATTGAATATAGAGCCAGATGGCAGAACTGACAACGGCTTTGATTTCTATGATTATCTTTGGGAGAAGGATGGTAAACGGTTAGAAGTTACTTTTGAGCGTTTCGGTAGAGGGATTGTATATATCAAGACCCCGGACTTTTCTATAAAAGTAAATATCCCAAATGCCAAACCGGTTTTTGGCTTAACTTATCCTGTGCATTACACTTTGGAAAATTATCAGGAAAGACCGATTACTATTTCTCTGCAAAGTGAAAATGACCCTCTGGTGGAATATAATTATCAACAGGACATTGTGTTAGCGGAAAAAGCAGAATTGGATGCCACTTTTTATCTGAAACCCTTAGAGCGTCAATTAACGGAATGGGAAAAATGTCCTTCTGTTAATACCCGTATCTGTATTGAAGGTAAAGAGATAATCTTTAGAACCGGTATAAAAGTGCAATTTCCCTTAACGGTTGAATTGCGTACCCGGGACAGTGTTTTTCTTCCTGAGCATAATTATAAGATGTTCTTGAATGTCCACAATCATTTTCCGGTAACCTGTTTTTATCATCTTCAATTTCCTGCTGATGAGCGTTTACAGCTTAGCCCAAGCAAGTTTGACCTTGTTTTAAATGCTAATCAGAAAAGCTTTATAGAGCTTGATTTTTCCCTTAACAAGGGCTTAATTTATAATCCACATTTCCAGATTACAGCCAAACCTGAGGGTGGGAAGGAAATGCAATTTACAACCAGCTGCTATTCTTGCTTTCAAATGTTGGGTGCCAAAGATGGAATTGATTCACCTGATTTTATACAACTTTTGAACGGAAACAATATCCTCTATATATCCAAAATCGGAGAACATAACTTTGCCACATTAGTAAACATAAGCACTGATGATTTATATTTTCCGGCACCTGCACCGGGAAAGCCATATTCCTCAGAACTGAAAAGAGAGCTGCCTTATGAAACGGTTATTGAAAAAACGGAGGATGCCATTCAGGCAATTTTGAAGTTTCGTTCAACTGATTTTCCGGGGCTTGATTATGGAATCGTTTATCGTCTTTATGATAGTGGTTTAGTAGAATATTTTGTTACCGTTTATGCCCTACCTGAAACCGAAGCAGACAGCTGGTTAAAAATAAGGTTTTACCCTTCAGGATACAACCTTGCTTTCGCTTATAAAAACAAACTCTATCAGGTAGGAAATGATCTCCCCGATGTTTTTGAAAGTAATTTTCCTCAGGATGGCTTTGCTGAAAACTGGATGTTTATTCAAGGTGTAAATTATACTCAGGCACTTATCTGGCATCCCAATCTCACTATTAAACCGGAAAGATACTATTTCTATGGGGAGATTAATCTTAGTGAATTGGTTAAAAGTGGAAAGAATACTTCCGCTCCGATTCGGCTCTATCAAAATGTTTTTCTTTCTCCCTGGCAGGTTCGGGATCTTGCTTTGGGAAGAAAAGTTCCCGAAGTTATCTATCCTACACTGAATTTAATTGCTAACCAGGGAAATCCCTTTTTTACTATACCCTGCCCTGTAGAAATAAGCCAAATTCTGGATATTGAGCCAATGGGAGTTTACAGTTTATTTTCCAGTTGTCTAAAGGATGCACAGCCCCAAGAAATGCAAAAAAATGAGATAGGTGAAAGGAAATGTAGCTGGGAATTAAACAAAAAACCGCATAAACCCTGGGAATTGTTAACTTGCAAAAGCGAATTATATAATACTGTAATAGAATGTAAACAGCTTATTTTCTTTTCCGAAGGTGAGGTTAAAAATCAGGAAAAGGATAAACTGCTAATTGCTGATAATGGCTGTTTACAAATTACTGCTGCCAAAGATGCTCAAATCCCAGGCATTATCTCTTTGAAGCAGAAAGGAATTGAATGGCTGGAAAACAGTTATCCTGAATATGCACCCAGATCCACTTTCAATCCTTTTGCCGGAGGAATAATTATAAAACCTTATGCTGTAGATGCTGGTGTATTAAAATCAGAAAGCCATCAAGTGGATTTTATTGCTCTTAAAGATAACTATGGAAATTGCTGGCAGGGACTAACGATTACGACCACAATAGATAAATTTGAACCGCTTAAGGGATATATTTACCGGCAGTATTATTTATTGAGACCAGGAGTTCCGGTTTTAGCTATTTTTGCTGAAGTTGTTGCTTCCACAGGAACTGTTGGATATCATACTTTTAATTTTTATTTCCATCGGAAACATCAGCAGGGTGAAAATGACGGCTTATTCTATATTCAACACGAAGATAACAGCTGGCAGAAAATTTATCAGACAAAGGTTCAGTACGATTTCGGGTTGGATTATCCAACCATAGCAATGCAGGTTGCTGATAGCAATTACTTTCTGCAATTATTTAAGTTAAGAAGATTTTCTACCGGTTGGGTATATATGGACCCCTTTATAGCAATGTTAAGCACTTATATTTATACCGAATTGGCTACTATAATGCCGACAAGAACAGAGCCGATATTTATAGTAATGTCCGATGAACTGTATCAAAAAGGATGGCTTAATCAGTTGCTGGATATTAGCTTTCCGGTTTAATTTCCTGTAGATAAGTTTTGTTAATAGGTATGGGATTTTCAGGATTTTGGGGATTTACAGGATTTTATTGTATAATATTTTGAGGGTTGAGAGGGTTGAAAAAGTTGAGATGGTTGAGAAGGTTGAGAGGGTTGGAAGGGTTTAGAAGGTTTAAAAGGTTTAGAGGGTTTAGATTTGTTAATTCCTTTAGAGCCCGTCAGGGCGACACAAATATAGCGATGGTGGCGTAAGCCCCTCGTTAAATGTAAGCTCCGAGTTCCTTTTTCCTTTTATTTTTCCCTCTGCCAAAAGCCCGTCAGGGCGACACAAATATAGCGATGGTGGCGTAAGCCCCTCGGAAAATTCACGATGTAAACAGCTGGAGGTTTTGACTCACAATTTTCACCTGCCTTAAATGTCGCCTCACCCCACAATCATTGTCACTTACAACTGCTTTACAACTGGTCTACAAACCTAAAAATTGTGAGTTAAAACAAAAATTCGCACAATTTTCACCTACCTTCAATATTCCCACACCCCACATTCTTTTCTCACTTACAACCAATCTGCAACTGTTTATTAAATCTGAAAAATTGGGAGACAAAACAAAACACACGGAATAAATATCATTCACAAAGAAATCCCAAAATTATTTCAATAACACTCCGATATGACTCCCATATCATTCCCATATCGCGATATGGGAATGATATGGGAATCTCATCCGCTGCATAACGCAAAAAAGCAGGAATTCATACACAACTATTTTGTTTCTGTTTTAACTCACAATTTTTCGGTTTGGAGACCAATAAAAACTGTGGTTGTATGTTAAAAATGATTGCAGGGTGTGGGAATATTGAAAGCAGGTGAAAATTGTAATTCAAAACCTCCCGCTGTTTACATCGTGAATTTTCCGAGGGGCTTACGCCACCATCGCTATATTTGTGTCGTCCTACGGGCTTTTTTGAATCTCAACCTTCTCAACCCTCTAAACCTTCTAAACCCTCTCAACCCTCCATTATCTCTCAAAAACCTTTAAATTCTAATCATCCTGTTCATCCAATACCTATTTATCAATTTTACTATGCACTTCAAAAAAGCTTTCCAGTCGCAGCAAAGTTCTGGCATCTATTTCTTCAGGTTGGTCACCTTCCAGAGTTAAGAAAGGCAGGTCTATATGTTTTCTTAAGAGCAAGTTATCCAGTTGCAGATGGCAAAAGCTTTGTGTGTAACTAATTACTGCTTCTATTTGGCGTTTTTCCAGTTCTGGTTTAATATCCTGCAAACGGTCAAAAACGCTGTAGGGATAAGTATAAGCCAGGTATTGTTGAACTATATCCGTTAGCAGATATGGCATAGAAAATTGGCGTTGCACTTCGTTAAAAAGGACATCCCCACCCAATTCTATAATCGTTTCGTAAATATTTTTATAGATTGGAGGCACTCCTAAATATGCTAAACGCAGTTTTGCAGGTAATGGGTCTCGTTTTTCTGCTACTGCTAAAAAGGCATCCAATTCGCTTTCATAGCGGTCGGGATTACCCATAAAATCAGAAGAATTAACCAGCCAAAAATGATTCTCCAGTCCACTAACCCGGTGTTCTTTCCAAGTCCATTCGTCCAAGATAATAAGCTTACGGCGAATTTCATCCAGGCGTTTTTTTGCTTTTAATGTCTCTTTGCGGGAAACACCGAAATAATCTTCCAGCCGGGAAATTTCCTTATTCAGGTCTGCATAATTTTTATCTGCCGGAAAAGAAAAACGGTATACCGGAAGATGCTCTTCGGTAAACATATCCAAAAGTGAATTGCTGTTGGAACAATCCCCTTCAACAATACCGATAATCAAATCCAACTGAGAAGAAAGAGCCGCTATATAGTTTCCTTTAATCCAGCTGCAAAGGGTTCTGGGAAAACCTTTCAGTTCGGCTTTTTGCACTTTTACCGAAGAATCACTGGTGATAAAAACATTATTTAAATCAACAGGAATATGTCCTGCCGCAAAAATAACTTCCACCGGAAAAGAAGTAGTAAAACCAATTCGTTTAGGAATCATAGCTCAGCTCCAGATATTGGGTTTCCAGTTCGGCAATGTGTTTTTTGCTGTTTTCAATTTCGTTAAGCAGCAGGTCTATTTGTTGTCGTAATTCTTTTGCCCGCATAGCATTACTGTATGTAGAAGGAAGTGCCAGCTGGGAATTTATTTTTTCAATTTGGCTATGATTTTTTGTAATTGATGTCTGCTCATTTTCAATTTGCTTATGAATTTGTTCCAGATAATAGGGATTGATTTTCTTCTTTCTTTCCCGTATATTTACTTTTGCTTTTGGCGGTTCGGGAATTGTAAAAGCCAGCTCTAATGCCTCTTCCAGGTTTGTTTCCATTTCGCTGATAGTTGGGTAAAGTATATTATTTTCCAACGCTTTATGAAACACCCAATATTTTGTAGCCAGCTGACGAATAAAATAGCGATCATGACTTACAAAAATAATGGTTCCCCGATAGTTTTGCAAAGCAGAAAGCAAACTGTCACTCATTTCCATATCCAAATGATTTGTCGGTTCATCCATAATCAGCAGATTAGGGTTTTGATGAATTAAAACACAGAGCATTAAACGCGATTTTTCACCTCCGCTAAGGATTTCAACTTTCTTTTCCACATCCAAACCCTGGAAACCAAAACGAGCCAAATAACTTAACACATAACCTCTTGTCTCGCTTGGTACTATCTGCCATAATGTCTCCATCACGGTTAAATCTTCATCCAGAAAAACCTGATGCTGATCGTAATAGCCGACTTCTAAGGAAGCTCCAATTTTAAGAGAACCGGAAAATATCTCCCGTTCTTCCAGCAAGATTTTTAGTAAAGTTGTTTTGCCACAGCCATTGGGACCAATAATACAAACCCTATCACGATAGTGAACTTGCAGATTTACATTTTTGGCTAAAAGAGGTCCTTCCGGGATACCAAATTCTACATCTTTCAAGGTATAAACATCATTTCCGCTTCTTCCTGCTGTTTGAATATTGAGCTTAATTTTCTTTGCCTGCTGTGGTTTTTGAATTATTTCTATGCGGGAAAGCATTTTTAAACGGGATTTTGCCTGATTGGTTTTCTGACCGGCAATATTTTTACTGATAAAATCCTCGGTTTCGGCAATGAATTTCTTCTGTTTTTCAAACTGCCTTTCCTGCGTTTTCTGCTCTATTGCTTTGGCTTGCGCAAAAGAAGAATAATTCCCTTTAGTTATGCTTAATTGCGTATTTTCCAGCTGAAAAATAGTGGAAACCGTATTATCCAGAAAAATGCGATCATGCGAAACGAGCAAAAAAGGAGCTTTGCTGGTGATTAAATATTTTTCCAGCCAGGAAATCATAGCTATATCCAAATGATTTGTGGGTTCGTCCAAAATCAATAAATCATAAGGCATAAGCAGGATAGAAGCAAGGCACAAGCGTGTTTGTTCTCCTCCGCTAAAAGAATATAAGGGTTTTTCATAGTCATCTTCACTAAAACCAAGCGAGGTAATTACATATTTCATTGAATTGGCAAATTCATCACCACCGCTTGCTTGGAACTTATCCAAAGCCATTTTTAGCTCATTTTCCGTGCTTTCAGTATGTTTTTTTTGCAATAATGAAGAGAGTTCATCTATTTGCTGTTGCAAACTTAGTAGATCAGGACGGGATTTTTGGATATAGTTACCCATCAGGATGTCCTTTTCCAAAATAGGATTTTGAGGCAGATAGGCAATCTTACATTTTTTAGCACGCAAAACTTTGCCTTCGCTTGGGGGAATTATGCCTAACATCAATTTGATAAGTGTCGTTTTTCCACTGCCGTTGGAACCGATAAGTCCTATTCTGCTGTTATATTCTAAAGTGCAATTAATTCCCCTTAGAACATAATTACCGGCAAATTCAAGTCCGGCATCAATAACCTGGATTAAGCTCAAATCTTTCTATCCCTTTCATAATATTTTTTTCTTGCTGGAAGACAGCATTCCAGCTTGCTTAAAGCTATTTTAGGAAAACACTTCTGCTGTCAACCTCATTTTTTGCTTGTCAAAATCCCGTCCCTATTTTTTAAGGTAAATTAAACGGTTCGGGATGTAGCGCAGTCCGGCTAGCGTACTTGAATGGGGTTCAAGTGGTCGCAGGTTCAAATCCTGTCATCCCGACCAGTTTTTTTTGTTCCTCACAGATTACACAGAAAAAGGTTTCACGCAGATTTCGCAGATGACGCAGATTTGAATAGGTGGGGGATGAACAGGATTAAAAGGATTTACAGGGAGTTTTCTTTTATTTACCATTAAGTAATATCATTTTTTGAATGATAAGCCGTTTTTCATTACTGCGAAAGTAGGAATCCACATAAGCTACAAAAATATTTATGCATTTTCAATCTGCACGATATGTGAAATCCTGCTGATCCAGTTGATCCAGTCATCTGAGTTCTATTTTTTTAGTCATCACGAGTCCTCATCGTTAAATTAATTTGTGACATTGTGTAAATTTATATAAACAATGAGGACTCCGGACTTAATTCATTCTTCATTTTAACGAGGGGCTTACGCCACCTTCAACATCCTTGTGTCGCCCTGACGGGCTTTTGGAAAAGGAGAAGATAAAAGGAAAAAGGAACTCGGGGCTTACATTTTCCAAGGGGCTTACGCCACCATCGCTATAATTGTGTCGCCCTTCGGGCTCTAAAGGAATTAACAAATCTAAACCTTTTAAAACCTCTAAACTTTCTAAACCCCCTAAACTTTCTCAACCTTCTAAACTTTATTTTCCGAGGGGCTTACGCTACCATCGCTATAATTGTGTCGCCCTGACGGGCTTTAAAGTATCTCAATTATCTCAACCATCTCAACCTTCTAAACCTTATCAACCTTCTCAACCATTTTCAATTCTTCATTATTCTATTTCTCTTTGTTTTTCCATCTCGCCATTCTCTTTTCCTCTTTGTTTCATACTTCACAGAAAAAGTGATTGACAGGACTTGGCAGGGCAAAAAAAATGCTCCCGAAAATGAAGCTGCTTGCTTCTACCTTATGGCTTGATTATTGTGCTGATAAGGTTTAAACCCATATAAAAAAGAAATACAAAAGTATTTACTGTGAAGCAGGCGGTTTTCCGATAAAAAAGATAACCGCTTGTTTTGTTTCCGGTAAGAAGGAGGTTCTTATAATCCGGATTAAGAAAGGAAAGGCACGCACGCATGAAGTTGTGCCTAAAGAAAGAATCAATAATCAGATAACGGCAGAAAAGGTTCGTCTTATAGGTCCAGACGGAAAACAGATAGGAGTTATATCTTTGAAAGAGGCATTGCGTAAAGCAGAGAATATGGATTTGGATTTAGTGGAAATCTCTCCTAATGCTGTTCCGCCAGTATGTCGGATTCTGGATTTCAGCAAGTATTATTTTGAGAAGGAAAAGAAGGCAAAAGAAGCCCGAAAAAGACAGCATGAAGTAGAAGTGAAGGAAATCAAGTTCGGTCCCAATACGGAAGAACACGATTATAACTTCAAGAAAAACAATGCTATCAAGTTCTTGAAACAGCATAATAAGGTTAAATTTACAGTTCGTTTCCGGGGCAGACAAATGGCTCATAAGGAACTTGGCTATAAGGTTTTGGATAAACTGAAAGAAGACCTTGCGCACCTGGTAGATATTGATGGTGAGCCGGTTGCTGACAGAAATATGATTTCAATGGTTGTCTCACCCAAAAAGGATATTGACCGTATCTTAGCCAGTGAAACCAAAAAGGAAGAAACACCTATTCCGGCTGTAGAAAAGTCGGAACCGAATACTTAAAGACATATTGAAAATAGAAACATTCCGGAAGTTCCCTTTCCGTAATGGAACTTTTAATAAAGGGAAAAGAGTCACAATATAAGGAGATAAAAATGCCTAAGCTCAAAACCAACCGTTCGGCAGCTAAAAGATTTAAAATTACCGGAACGGGAAAAATTGTGCGTCACCATGCTAAAAGTGCGCACATTAAAACAAAAAAATCGCCTAAACTGAAACGCTATCTGCGAAGCAGTGAAATCGTCAAAAAGCCCGACGAAAAAAGAATTTACAGGATGCTGGGTTTATAATTAAGGGAGGATGAAATGCCAAGAACAACTAATAATGTTTCCGCTCACCGCAGAAGAAAAAAATATATGCTACAAGCTCGTGGCTATTATGGAAGTAGGAGCAAAACATATCGTGCTGCCAGACAAACAGTTGAACGCGCTATGGCTTTTTCTTTTGCACATCGTAAACAGAAAAAACGCCAGTTTCGGAGTTTGTGGATAACCAGAATTAATGCTGCCTGCAGGATGAATGATATCAACTACAGCCAATTTATTAACGGTCTGCATAAGGCAAATATTCAAATCAACCGTAAAACATTGGCACATCTTGCCTGGCATGATTCTCCAGCGTTTGCTAAACTGGTAGAAATCGCTAAAGGTTAAAAAAGGTAATAGCACGCAGATTACGCAGGTAAAAAGCAATGGGATTTCAAGAATGAAATAGATTTTAAGGAGAAAAAGATGTTTAACTATATTACTATAGATGCGTTAAGAAAAATTCCGAACATTTTTGGGAATGATAAAAATAACATCCTTTTCCATCCTTATAATCTCATAAATCCCTTACCTAATAATTAAATCTGCGTAATCAGCGAAATCTGCGTGCAGATTAAATGAGGGAAAGGTGGAAGAGGAATTACGAAAACTCGTTGAATATGCAGAGAAAGATATTTTTGCTTGCTCCAGCCCCAATGACCTATTGAATGTAAAAGCCAAATATTTGGGCAAAAAAAGTTTGTTGAGCTCTCTTTATGCTCAAATGAGAAATATACCGGTTGAAGAACGTCCTGCTTTCGGCAATTTGATAAATGAAGCCAAAAAACGCATAGAAGACCTTTTAGAACAACAGAATAAAGTCATCAAAGAAAATGCCTGGAAAAAAAACGAAGCCAAAGTAGGCACCGATCTTACAATGCCTGGGATTTTCAGTTCCCGGGGTGGCTTGCATCCTTTAACAATTATCCGTCGTGAAATTGATGAGGTCTTTTTGGGTTTAGGTTTTGAAATTGCTGAGGGACCTGATATTGATGATGATTTTCATAATTTTGATGCTTTAAACACTCCTTTAGATCATCCTTCGCGTAATCTTGCCGATACTTTTTATCTGGAAGGAGGAGGACTTTTAAGAACTCATACTTCTACTGTTCAAGTAAGGGTGATGGAAAAATACCCACCTCCAATAAAGATAATTTCCCCTGGTCGTTGTTATAGAAATGATAAGCCCGATCCTTCTCATTCGCCTGTCTTTCATCAGGTTGAGGCATTAGTTGTAGATAAAGGTATTTCTCTGGCAGATATGAAAGATATGCTGTCTCAATTTGCTTCCATTATGTTTGGCAAAGATGTTTCCAGCAGAATCAGACCGCATTTTTTCCCCTTTACGGAACCCAGTGCGGAAATGGATATTTCCTGTGTTGTTTGTGGTGGAACAGGTTGCAGGGTTTGCAAATATTCCGGATGGTTGGAAATGGGTGGAGCGGGAATGGTTGATCCTAATGTTTTTGATATATTGGGGATTGATTCCGAATTTTATACCGGTTATGCTTTTGGCTTGGGAATTGAAAGGATAGCGATGCTGAAATACAATATTCCAGATATGCGTATTTTATATGAAAACGATTTAAGAATGTTAAGGCAGTTCAAAGGAGAATTTAGATGAAGATAGCTTTGAGCTGGCTGGCAAAATATATTGAAATTAAAGAAAATACGAAGGAACTGGAAGAAATATTAACTTTTTCGGGTATAGAAGTAGAAGCAGTGGAAAATATTCCTGCTTTACCGGAAACCGTTTTCAGCGCTAAAATCATTTCTGCGGAACCGGTTCCAGAAACAGACCATTTGAAACGCTGTTTGGTAGATATTGGTAACTTTCCTTGCCCCGAAAAAACGGAAGATGGCTATCTACAAGTGATTTGCGGAGCGCCCAATTGCCGAACGGGTATGATGGCTATAATTGCGCTTCCGGGTTCGGTTTTGCCTGAAATGACTATTGCCAAAGCCCAAATTAAAGGCATTGATTCCTGTGGAATGCTCTGTTCCGAAAAAGAATTGGGAATTTCAGATAATCATAGCGGTATAATTGAACTTAGTACAGAAACTCCCATAGGAATAACTGCTAATGAACTTTATGAACTTCCCGATACAATTTTTGAACTGGAAATTACACCCAACCGTCCTGATCTTCTTGGTTATATCGGTATTGCGCGTGATCTTTCCGCTAAATTGAATCGTTCTTTAAAAATGCCGGAAATTAAAATTCCCGAGGCAAAATGCAAAGCTGAAACAATGCCTTTGGAACTGGTTAATAAAGTTCCCGAACTTTGTCCACGCTATATTGCCCGCTTATTTAACAATGTGGAATTGAAAGAATCACCTCTTTGGCTGAAGAGCGCATTGATAAAATCCGGACTTCGTCCTATAAACAACCTTGTGGATATTACCAATTATGTAATGCTGGAATATGGACATCCTTTGCATTGTTTTGATTATGATAAGCTTGCTGCGCTTCCTGAAAAACCAGGAATACCGGCAATTGTAATTCGTAGAGCATACCAAAATGAACCCATAATTACTTTAGACGGCAAAAGCTATCTTTTGGAAGGACAGGAAATGGTTATTGCTGATGGCATTAAGCCCTCTGCCATAGCAGGAGTTATGGGTGGAAATATTTCTGCCATCAGTGAAACTACAAAACGCATAGTTTTGGAAAGTGCCGCTTTCAATCCGAGTTCCATTCGGAGAACTTCTTATAAGCATAAAATCAGCACCGATTCCTCCTATCGTTTTGAACGGCATTTAAGTGAATGTTCTGCTGAAGATGCCTCAATAAGGGCTACTCAGCTGATTTGTGAACTGGCAAATGCAGAACTTTGCGAAGTTGTTTATGACAGTTATCACATACCAGTGCAACCTTTAATTATAGGCATTCGTCCCAGTCGTTATACTCAAGTGATTGGTTATGAACTGGAGGAGGAAAAGATTAAAGATTATCTCACTCGTCTGGGACTGAAATTTATCCAATACGGGAATTGGAAACCGGGAAAAATTAACTCTCTTGCGGAACTATACTGTCATCACACTGAAGAGATGAAACAGGGGAAAACCGAATTTACCGAACTTCCGAATTGCGAGCATACTCACTATTATGAAATACCCCCCTATCGGGTTGACTTGGAACGCGAAATAGACATAATTGAGGAAATAGCTCGTTTAGACGGTTATGACAAAATACCTGTAAAAACCCCTCCACAAAGGATTATGGACCGTCATTCCTATCGGATAAAGAAAAATGCTGTGGATTATTTAATCAGTCGCGGCTTTTACGAGACACTTAATTATAGTTTTTCCGAACCGGATTTGCTCTATAAATTGGGCTATGAAGATGGCGATAGCGAACTGGAAATGATAACTTTGAAAAATCCGCAAAGTAGTAATCAAAGCGGTATGCGGACTTCTTTAATACCGCAGTTATTACAAAATTTGGCTTATAATCTGAACCGTGGCGAAAAAAATATCAAACTTTTTGAGCTGGGAAAGACATATCACAGGCAGGAAGCCCTCTCTTACGAACCCTACTTTTTAGCCGGAATTGTAACCGGACTGAATAAAGAAGAACATTGGCAGGATAAAGCAAGTCCGATTACTTTGTTTTGGGTGAAAGGAATCGTAGAAGAACTGCTCTCCCTTTGGTATCTGGAAAATTGGTCTGTTCAGGAAACTAAAGTGCCTTTTCTTTCCCGCACTGAAAGTGCCTCTTATTATCTGGAAAATAAGGAACTGGCTTATTACGGGAAATTAAATTCTGTAGTGGCAGAAAAATTTGATATTGATACCATTGAATTAAAACAGGATATTTGGATAGTTCAATTCGCTATGGAAAACATTATCAATGCTACTCGCAATCTTAAAACACACTTTCAAGAAATTCCCCGTTTTCCCTTCGTAACAAGAGATATTTCTTTTCTTATTGCGGAAGAAATTCCCTACAGCGAAATAATAAAAACAATTGCGGAAATTGAAAGAAATATAATCAGCGAAGTAACTGCCTTTGATGAATACCGTGGGAAACAAATTCCTGAAGGTAAGAGGAGCTTGACTTTACGGCTGAAATTTAGAGACAAAGAAAAAACATTGACAGATGAACGAGTAGATTATCTTATTGATTTAATAATAAAAAAGCTAAGGGAGACCTGGCAGATAAAAATGAGGTAACTTATGGAAAGTAATGTAATTAACCTACAGGACAAGATACAAAAATTAATAGACCAGTATACTCTGGCAACTAAAAAAGTTGAGGAAGTGGAAGAGAAAAATCGGCAACTTGCAGAAGAAAATTCTCAACTGATTGCCCAAATTCAAACCAGCGGAAAAGCAACTGGTGAACAGGAGAAAAAATATAAGACACTGCAGGAAGAATATAATACCCTGGAAAACAGGTATAAAGAACTGCAGAAAATCCTTGCCGGTTTAGAAAGTGTTGCTGAAGGTGCTATTAAAAAGATTGACGGATTATTCGCCTCCAGCGAAAAAGAGACCTGATAATGCAGTCGGTGGAAGTGGAAATATTTGGACGCAGATTTCGTTTGCGTAGTGATGATCCTGAGCGGACAAAACAAATTGCAAACGAAATTAACGACCAAATAGATGCGCTTTCCAAACACTACGATAATTTGGATTTTACTAAACTGTTGCTTTTGATTTGTCTTCAGCAACAGGATGAAGTTTTAACTTTGGACGCCAAGAATCGTGCTTTAAGCTCCGAACTTGAGCGTTTGAATCAGATGCTTTCAAAAATAAAGATATAAAAAGTGCCTGCAGAATTCGTGATATGGGTTGCATAAAAGCTATTATAGTTTCGGGTGTCGAGCCATGAGTGGCATGCGCGCCAGCTGGTCCTGGATACATAAAGCTCACAAGGTAGATACCCACTTCAAGCTTGGCTTTCTAATGACAAGCGTACACGGTTCATGCGGGCACTTGAATAATTCGCTTTGGTTATAAATCAAAGTTAAATAGATTGAAATAAGGAAATAACAATGACTATAAATCCTATTATAGCACTCATCATAGGAGTGGTAGGCGGTTTTGCCATTGCTCTTATTATATATTTCATAAAGCGTAATACTGCTTTCAAACTGATTTCGCAATCAACTAAAATTGCCGAAGAGTTAGAAAAGAACGCTAAAATTGAAGCCGAAAATGCTAAAAAAGCAGCTCTACTGGAAGCACGCGAAGAATGGATTAAACAAAAACGGCTTCTGGATGAGGAAATTAAAGAACGCCAAAAAGAACTGCGCCTGGAAGAAAAAAAATACAATGAACGTTTAAGCAGTTTGGATAAACGCCTGGACTCTCTGGATAAAAAAGAAAATGCCCTTGCGGAACAGGAAAGAAAATTAAAAAGCAAAGAAGAAGAACTGCTCAATAAGAAAAATGAATTTGATGCTATCATTGCTGAACAAAAAAATAAGCTGGCTGAAATTGCAGGGCTCAGTCGTGAAGAAGCAATTGCCCGTTTGCGGGAAGAATTAATTTCGCAGGCAAGGCAGGTTGCGGCAAATGATGCCCGGCTTACTATTGAACAAATAAAACTGGATGCCAACAGAAAAGCTGCAGAAATTCTTTCCACTGCTATTCAACGGATGGCAGTAGATTATGTATCCGAAACAACCGTCTCTGTTGTATCGCTTCCTTCCGATGAAATGAAGGGAAGAATAATTGGCAGGGAAGGAAGAAATATCCGCACTTTTGAAAAGGTCTCCGGAGTGGACTTAATTATTGATGATACTCCCGAGGCAGTTGTGCTCAGCTGTTTTGATCCTGTCCGTCGTGAAGTAGCCAGATTAGCTTTGGAAAAACTTATTGCCGATGGTAGAATTCATCCTGGTCGCATTGAAGAAGTAATAGCCAAAACAGCTAAGGAAATGGAAGAGAATTTGGTTAAGATTGGAGAAAAAGCAGTTCTGGAAACCAATATACACAATATTTCACCGAACCTCATTAAGGTTTTGGGGCGTTTGCATTACCGAACCAGCTACGGACAAAATGTTTTAGAGCACTCAATAGAGTCCGCTTGGATTTGTGGAATTTTAGCTGCTGAGCTGGGTCTGGATCAAGAACTTGCTCGTAGAGCAGGTTTATTGCATGATATAGGAAAAGCTATAGACCACGAATTTGACGGTTCCCACGCTATTATTGGAGCCAATTTGGCACGCAAAAACGGTGAGGGAAAAATAATTGTGAATGCTATTGAAGCTCACCATGAAGAAGTGGAGGCAATTTCTGTTTATGCCGCTTTAACTCAAGCATCGGATGCTATTTCTGGTGCCCGGCCAGGTGCCCGAAGAGAAATGTTGGAAACCTATATGCAGAGATTATCCAAACTGGAAGAAATAGCCAATAGTATAGATGGAGTAAGTAAATCGTATGCCATTCAGGCAGGCAGGGAATTACGGATAATTGTAGAGCCCTCTTTGATTGATGAAAATCAAACTGCTTTATTGGCAACCGAAATTGCCGCTTCTATTGAGAAACAGGTTCAGTATCCCGGCCAAATTAAAGTTACGGTTATCAGAGAAACACGCCAGATAGCAATGGCAAAGTAATGAAAGTTCTATTCTTTGGTGATGTTTACGGTAAAGCAGGTAGGCAAACAGTTCAGCTTACTCTTCCGGAATTGAAAGAAGAATTTCAACCGGATTTTATTTTAGCTAATTGTGAAAACCTTGCAGATGGGAAAGGAGTTACCGAAAAAACACTCAACCAGCTTTTTAATGCAGGAGTTGATGCTGTTACGGGGGGCAATCATTTATGGGATAGAACAGAATCTCTGGAATATATTCGCGGTCAAAACAGAATAATTAAACCGCTTAATTATCCTGAAGATGCTCCGGGAAATCCTTATATTATTTTAGCTAAGGAAAACCTGCGTTTGGGAGTTCTCTGTCTTTGTGGTCAATTGTTGATGCCACCGTGTAATAATCCTTTTACAGCATTGTCTGAGTTTATAAAGTTACATTTTACAAAAGACGCTGAACAGGTCTCCCTTTTTCCTTTGCCTTATCCTGTTATTTTAGATTTTCATTGTGAAGCAACCAGCGAAAAAAGAGCTATGGGCTGGTTTGCGGATGGACAGCTAAGTGCTGTTTTAGGTACTCATACTCATATTCAGACCGCCGATGAAGAGATTTTGCCTTTGGGAACAGCTTATATTACGGATATAGGTATGACCGGTTCGCATAATAGTGTAATCGGAGTGAAGAAAGAAATTATTATTGAAAAATTCCGCACTTCTGTTCCTAACCGTTTTGAGTCCTCCGACTCAGGTTTACAGGTTAATGCTGTTTGTCTGGAATTGGATTCCGAAACAGGGAAAGCATTAAATATTATGCGTATAAGAAGAAATATTGAATAAAATTATGGAGAAAGTTTTAAACGGAAAACCCGTTGCCCAATTGATAAACCGGACTTGTTCCAGTTTAATAGCTAATTATGGATTGAAACCGCAAATGGTTTTAATCCAGGTAGGGGATGATCCTGCTTCCACTTACTATGTCCAAAGCATTATCAATAGCGGAAAGAAATTGGGTTGCTTTTGTCAAATGAAAATCCTGCCGGATAACATAAGCGAACAGGAATTATTAGCGATCCTGAACGAAGCTAATCACAATCCCGATGTTAATGGCATAATGTTACAAAAACCGCTTCCTAAACATATAAACGAAAGCAAAGTTAATTCAGCTATCAATCCGGAAAAGGATTTGGACTGTCTGCATCCTCTAAATTTGGGAAAAATAATGATGGAAGAAGAGGGTTTTCTTCCCTGTACTCCTGCTGCAGTTCTTTTTTGTATGCTCTATTATGGAATTGAAACCCAAGGTAAGCATATAGTAATTTTAGGTCGCAGTAATGTAGTTGGCAAGCCCTTAGCTAATATTCTGCTCTGGAAAAGAAATTTTGCGAATGCTACGGTTACTGTTTGCCATAGCAAAACAAATAACCTTGCTGAGTTTACCAAGGAGGCAGATATCCTCATTACGGCAATAGGCAAAGCGGAATTTGTAACTCCTGAAATGGTAAAAGAAAATGCCATTATTTTGGATGTGGGAATAAATGAAATTAAATTAGCAAACGGAGAAAGCAATTATGTGGGTGATGTTAATTATAAATTATGTTACGATAAGGCATTGGCTATAACACCTGTTCCCGGAGGAATAGGCAGAATTACTACCTCAGTGCTCTTTTTGAATTTGGTTGATGCCTGTCTTAAATCCAGAAATACAAACAAAAGTATTGACGAATATATCCATCTTATTTTTGATGGTAAATAATGAAATTTACTAATTCCGATGTTTGGGAGGAATGATGCAGTTGAAGAGTGCTAAACTCTTATTCATCATAGTGATGATTATAAGTAGTGTATTGCTGATTTCGGGCTGCGGAAAATCCGGAAACCGTTTTGCCAATCAGCCACCAACAATTCAAATAACCTCTTTTGAGGGCTGGGATACAACTTATGTTAGTGCCGGTTACGATACAACTGAGGTTTATAGTTTTCAGCAGCGTATTTATTGGCATGCTACTGATCCTGATGGAGTAATTACCGGCTATGCATTCAGAATTTTGGATGAAAATAATAATCCTGTTCCTACTCCCGGTTATGAATATATAGATTTAACCGGAGAGCTTACCCCTGATAATCTTTTAGCTTTGGGAACGGGATGGGTAATTCACTATATGACTGGAGCGGATCAAAATATACCGCTTGATGATCCACAAGCACGTCGTTCTATTTGGACTTCGCAAAAATATGCCGTAATCAATTTTCCCTCAGCTGATTCTCTCGGGAATCCGATTGTTAAATTTAGCAGATTTGAAGTGGTAGCTATTGATAACAGAGGTGCTATTACTCCTCATCCTGCCTGGAGGAATTTCCGTACTCAATCGGATCGTCCAAAATGTATGATTTCTTCCACTAAAGGTAACCCGAATGGCAAAGATGTAGGTTCCGGATTAAAACTTGCCTTCTCAATGAGCGATACCGATCCTTTTATTACTGCGGTTCCCTATAAATATGAATTTAAAATAATGAAAATAAATAACCAGGGAGAAGTGATATCAGGAACTGAATCGGATTGGTTTTCCACTACTGGTGAAGATAATAGAACTAATAGAATTAATGAGTATCTGCTTACAAAATATACAAACCCGCCTTTATCTTATGACTATGATGAAGTCACATTGGCATTCAAAAACCAAAGAACCAAAATTATATCTCGGGTTACAGATTTGGCAGGAGTTATATCTATTCCGGATGCTGCATCTACGATGATTTTCTCTGTCCGTCCTGGATTTAGACCTCATACTTTTATCTATCCTACAAAAACCTATGCTCTAACCAACAATCATTTTGAAGATTATGGTGATGATACCACCGAAGAAATAAAAGTTATACCCAGAGTAGTTACCGAGGGAGTAACGCGTTATGCTCTTCCTCTCTTTAAGGATTTTGAGGGTAAATATACTGCTGTCTATTCTACAAATATTAAACTTTGGATCCGTTGGGGCTGGTGGGGCGAATATGGAGAAACAAGAGGGGAAACTGTTACTTATGGTGATACAATTAAAATCAAAACAACTCCTTACAATAAAAAAGTGGATGTAGTTTTGGATAGCCAAACAGGGCAGAATTACTTTAGCGAAATAACTGCCTTTGATCTTCGTTTAGATGGTGAACCCTATAACTATCCTCCCTATCCTTTTAGTAAATATGGCTTTACCGATCAAAACGGGAAAAAATGGTTGCGCCTTCCTGTAAATTCTCCTTTGGGACAAACAGTCGTTCTTACAGCTGGTCAGTTACCTCTTCCTCCAGCAACAGAACCGGGAGAACACAAATTTGAAGTTAGAGTAGTAGATCTACAAGATGAATATGATCCTACCCCAGTGGATTTTACTTTCTATTTACATCGTTACATAGAACCTGCTAACCGGCAGGGAGTTCTGATAATTGATGATGATCCGGTTAGTGCTCAAGTAAACGATGCACTAATTACTCAAAGGTATCAAGCTATGCTTGAAGGATATAGCGGAAATGTAAATGTAATAACCAGAACAGAAAATAATGAAGATATTCGTCAAAGAGCCATTGCTTTTAGCGACCTCCAAAAATATAAATTAGTTATCTATCATACTGACAATTATGAGAAGACGGGTAATTTGCAACTTGACTTTGATGCCTATAGTTTATTCTTAATGAGAGGCGGGAATCTGTTAATTTCACACACTAGTCTTTTAGGAGCACAATTAACGGAAATTGCTAATGGAGGTTTACGCAAAACCTTTGTTACCAATCTGGGATTTAATAAAATTCCCAAAGTATCTTACCTAAATAATTCAAATAGTCCTTTCTTTCAAAAAGCTGTTTCTAATATGACAGATTATAACGATTTAAATTTGCATTATGATGTTACGGGTTCACCTGCCATTCATCCGCTTATTGATTTACGTGATGGTTTAGGTTATTTATCCTATTTTGAGAATGGTAATTTTTCGGGTGATATTCTTTATAAATTCGGTTGTAAGCCTACAACCTATCCTACTTATCCACCCACCAGCGAGCAATTTGATAAATATAATGGTAAAACAGTTGCTTTCCGCAGAACAACTTCTTCCAACGGGAAGGTTTATGTCTTTGGCTTTCCTTTATCCTTTATGAAAGTTGAAGATACGCGTCCGATGATGAATAAAATTATTTCCGAACTGATGTAACTTTCATTCTTGGAGGAAAAAGAACTTTGTCTTTTTGAGAGTTCAAGGTTCAAAGTTGTAACATTCTCTCTTGAAGGGAAAAAGAACTTTGTCATTCCTGATAAAGCAGGAATACACATAAGGTTAGCAAGGTATTTATGTCTTTTCAACATAAATACAGTAACATATCCTGCTGATCCAGTCATCTGAGTTCTGTTTTTGGGATCGTCACAAGTCCTCATCGCTAACTTAATTTGTGACAATGTATAAAGTTATATAAGCGATGACGACTCCTGACTTAATTGAAATTAGTGATTGTGTCTTCTTTTTAACGAGGGGCTTACGCCACCTTCTACATTATTGTATCACCCTTCGGGCTTTCAAGGAATTAACAAATCTCAACCCTCTAAACCTTCTCAACCCCCTCAACTCTCTCAACCCTCTAAACTTTCTCAACCTTCACAACCTTCTCAACCTTCTCAACCCTCTCAACCTTCTCAATTTGTTAGTCATCATTTTTTATCTTTGTGTTCCAATTCCGAGTATGTTATCTGCCATTGTGTTGTATCATGATTTAAAATAAGTGTTCCATTATGTTCTTTTAATCGGTTGTAAATTAGTTTTTTAGCGGTAACTGTCTGGATGCGGGAAACATCATAAGCGGAAGTGATTGCCAGGGAAGTATGAAACAAGGTAGGTATAATATCTCCTGCATAGATATAATAGTCAGTGCCGAAATCAATTGTAACAATTTGACTGCCAATAGTATGTCCGCCAACAAGAGTAAGCAAGATTCCGGGTTCAATTTCTGCTTCACCATCAATTATAGTTATATTTCCCTGTTTTTCCAGCAAAGCCAATTGCTGTTCAAAGTTATAAGCTGAGCGATTTAGTTCATCAGGATTTTTTGCTATTTCCCATTCCGCTTTTTGAATCCAATAGTGTGCTTTAGGAAAAGTGAGGGCATCATAAGTTCCAAAGTTAGTAATGATTCCACCTGCATGGTCAAAATGCAGATGAGTCATAATCACATCGGTAATGTCTCTATCCTTAAGTCCCAATTCCGCAAGAGAGAAAGGTAGGAGAAATTCGCTCGGCTGGTAAATATCTCTTTGTTTATCGGAAAGTCGGTTTCCGATTCCTGTATCTATTAAAATATTACGCTTGCCACTTTGAATAAGAAGCAGGTTTAAATTCAGTCGGCGTCTTTGTCTCTGATCCAGAATGGTCTTTGTTTGCCATAAAGGATAGGGAAGAACACCCATAAAAGCACCGCAATCAGACCAATAGTAACCAGCCGAGACAGGGAAAATTTGTTTCATTGATGTTTGGTGCTGCTAACTTTTGGTTGTTTTTGTTGGCGATTGGGTTTTTTCACTTTTAAGGAGGTATTTCCGGTTTTAGTGTTTGGTGTGGGAACGGGTTTATGAGTATGGATTGGGGCTTTGTTGTTTCTCCTTTTGGGTTCTGTTCTGCTTTGGGAAAGTGCTTCTTTTTGATTTTGTTCGGCAGAAAAAACAACTATGCGTTTCTTTTCTCCTTCACCGATAGTGAGGGTGCGTAAGCCCTTTTCCTGTTCCACATAGCGATGAATAATTCGTCTTTCAGCAGCAGGCATTGGTTCCAGAGTTATAGGTTTGCCTGTTATTTTAACTTGCAGAATTTGAGGAAGATAGGGCTTTAAAAAACTGTCTGCCTGACGTTCCCTATAACCATCAACATCCAAATAAATTCTCTCAATTTGAGCATTGTCTTCAAACACACGATTGATTAAATATTGCAAAGTATCCAGCATAGAACCATTTTTCCCAATTAAAAATCCGGAATCGGGACTACCGTTGATTTCCAAAAAGAGGGTTTTGCCTTCGGTTCTGCTTTTTAAAGAAGTGTAGCTAATTCCCATTTTTTGCAATAAGTTCTGCATAAAAAGTTCAGCTCTGTCAAAAGATGAAGGCAGTTGAAAACGCACCAGTGCAAGTTTATGGGCAAATAAGCCAAATATACCTTTAGTGGGCTTTTTCAGGATTTCGTAATTTAGTTCCCAATCGTGAATTTTATAGTCCTCGCGGAAAGTCCTTATTATTTCTTCCAGGGATTCTCCGCTTTTATCTATAGTAGTCATTTATTTTCCTTTTTCTTGAGGTGTTTGGTTAAAAAATACTGATGAAGAATAGAGAGCACATTAAAAGCTGTCCAATATAAAACAAGTCCTGCTGGCATCCCGCGAAAGATAATCACCATAAAAATAGGCATTCCCCAAGTCATTATTTTCATTTGGGACTGCTGCATTTTTTGTTGTTCCGTCATTTGCGAGGTATCCACATTTTTAGGCCTCATCATTAACGACTGTAGTAGCATAAAACCGCCCATAATAATCGGCAGAATCATATAAGGATCGGGTTCAGAAAGGTCTTTCAGCCATAAACAAAAGGAGGCATTACGCATATCCAAAGAATAGCGTAAAACGCTGTAAAGGGGAATAATAATGGGTATTTGAATCAGCAAAGGCAGGCAGCCGGCAGTCATACTGGTTTTGTTTTCCTTATAGAGTTTCGTAAGCTCTTCCCGTTGTTTCACTACATCATTAGCATATTTTTTTCTGATTTCCTCTATATAGGGTTGCATTTTTTGCTGACGCATACTGTGCACCATTTGATGTTGCGTTAAAGGATGCAGCAAAAGCTTTATAATAACGGCAAAAATAAGAATTACCACCCCATAATTTTTAATGTAGCGATGCAGGAATTTAAGAATCCATTCAAAAATATTGGCGAGCCAACGTAGCCAGCTTGCTCCTCTTTCAGGAATGTTATCCATCTGTTTTCCATATTTCTGCAGAATTTGATAGTCCGTTGGTCCCGCATAAATTATAAAACTTTGACTCCAACTTTGTTTGGGATTGCTTTGTTTAGAATCAATAACAAACGCCGGATTACCGGTTTGAGGATTCAATTCTGTTCTAAAGGAACGCATTAAAGCGGGTTCATTTTCTTTTAGGACGAGAGTAAAATATTTACCTCTCAAAGCCATCCAATTGAAACTGTTAAGATTTCCAGATGGCTGTTTTTTCTTCATTTTGGCGAGAGTTGTCTTAAAAATTTCGTTATCGGCATAATACATAAAGCGATAATCCTGCTGTTTGCTTTTGGTTACAGTTTCCGTATCCGCAATACCACAGGAAAAATCAACTTCAATACCATTAATAACTTGATAATTTTCCACATTTATAGCGAAAGATATGCCATATTGATTATCCAAGGCAAAGCTTTTACTAATTTGGGGATTTGTTTCATCACCCAGGAAAAAAGTTACTCCTAAAGAATCGGGAGAAATTTTATATTGAAAAATAACATCTTTTAACGGTGTTTCAGCTGCGGGATGAATCAGTTTTACATCTGCCAGAGAACTATTTTCGGGAATTAGTTTCACTTTTGTGCTGTCGTGCATTATAAAATTATGCAATTCCACTTGTTGAATAGAACCTCCGCGGCTGTTGAAGGTAACCGTCATCAACTGATTTGAGAGTTTTATTATTTCCGGTGTTTTTTCCTTTGCCAAAAGAGTATCCGGCATTGGAGTAATGATAATGGTATCCGGTTTTACCGGTTCCGTAACTGTTTGAGGAGTTTGGGTTTGTTGATTTTGCTGTTCCTGCTGTTGACGCAATTGTTGAGGTTTCCAAACAAATTGATTGAAAACAAGGAAAAGGATGAACACCAGGAGTAAAGCAAGTAAGGTTCGTTTTTCCATTTATTGTCCTTTAGGGAAGTGGGTCGTAACCGCCCTTGTGAAAAGGATTACAACGCAAAATACGCCAGGCGGTTAAATAAAATGCTTTAAAGAAATTGTATTTTTTAAATGCTTCATAACTGTAAACACTACAGCTTGGTTCAAATCTGCAACTGGCTGGTAAAAAAGGAGATACGGCAAGCTGATAAAACCGAATGAGGGCTAAAAAAAGCAGATTCGGAAAATGTAAAATCTGTCTCAAGACCTTGTTTGTATGTTCAGCTGTGCTATTATGTTTGTTAATTCTCGGGATAATTCCTGCCATTCTAATTCAGTAGCTCCACTTCTGGCTATCAGATTAAACCGGTAACCAACAGGTATTTTGTCCTGATTGGTGCGCAACCAGGATTTGATTCTGCGTTTAAGTAAATTTCTTTTAACGGCTTTGCCCACCTTATTGCTGATAGTGATGCCCACTGCAATTTCACCTTCTCTGTATAATCCAGGCACATAAAAATAGGAAGACCTGATCATAAAATCCGGCTTAAAAAAATCAGCATATTCATTGTGTGAAGTAATCCATTGCAACATAAAGTTATACTGTTAATGTCTTTCTTCCTTTTGCTCTTCTCCGAGCTAAAACTTTGCGTCCATTTTTTGTTGCCATCCGACTGCGAAAACCGTGAGTATTTTTGCGTGATCTGTTTGAGGGCTGGTAAGTGCGTTTCATTTTTTCTCTATCTCCTTGAATATATATGCAATTATGTAAGTAAAGTCACAAAATTTGTTCTGCCTGCTATGTCAAGGATTTTTGTTTTTTACACCGAAAACACGGAGGACACCAAGAGATTTTATTTTACAAAGAGGAAAAGAGAAGAATTGAGAATGAAAAAGGTTGAGAGGGTTTAGAAGGTTGAGAAGGTTTAGAAGGTTGAGAGAGTTTAGAAAGTTGAGATGGTTGAGAGGGTTGAGATTCCCTCTGCTCGTAGCTCTTTGCCCTCAGCCAAGAAGCCCGTCAGGGCGAAACTTTTATAGCGATGGTGGCGTAAGCCCCTCGTTAAAATGAAAGCCCCGACATTTTTTCTTTCTTTCTTTCCCACTAAAAAAAGCCCGTCAGGGCGACACAATCATAGCGATGGGTGTGTAAACCCCTCGTCAAATTCAAGATGTTTCAACTGAGAAAATTTGGACTTACAATTTTACCTGCCTTCCAGAAAACTACAATTTACGAACTATCTCACTTACAACCGCATTTTAACTGGTTTCCTAACCTAAAAATTGTGAGTTAAAATAGAAAAACCCTCTCAACCTTTTTCATTCTTCACTCTCAATTTATCTCTTTCTCTCTTTTCTCTTTGTAAAATAAAATCTCTCGGTGTCTTCGGTGTAAAAATCCCCTTGCAGGTTACCATATTTTCAGGATTTCTATCGCCGTTTCAAACTGTTGTAGATAGCTTGCTTCGGGGTCTAAATCAATAATAACTTTCAGGTTTTTTCCTGCTTCAAAGCGCATTGGTTGTTTAATTTTGGTAGTAAAATGGAGCAATTGTTCTTTAGAAGGTAGTTTTTTAGCGTCAAATTCCATAATAAAGCTATCGTGCTTAACCTGGCAGTCCTTTAAAGACAATTTTTTAGCTAATTGGCTCAGCTGGAAATAGTTCAGAAGCCAACTTGCCTGTTCTGGTAAAGGTCCGAAGCGGTCTAAAAGTTCCACCTCAAAATTATTTATATCTTCCAGCGTTTCCAGTTCACTTAAGCGTTTGTAAATACGCAAGCGTTCTTCATCGTCATCAATATAATCGGGAGGAAAATAGAGGTCTATTTCAGTTCTTACTTTTCTTCTTGTATCGGGTGATTCATCATTAAATAATTTGGTTGTTTCGCCTTTTTCCACAGCTTGAATGGCATTAGCCAGAATGCGATTATAATAGTTAAAGCCAATTGCCTGAATAATTCCGCTTTGTTTAGTTCCCAAAATGGTTCCCGCACCTCTTAATTCCAAATCTCGTAAGGCAACTTGAAAGCCGGCACCCAAATAATCATATTGGGTCAATGCCTCCAAGCGTTTTCTGGCAACTGTTGTAGTTCCTTTGGAAATAAGCAGATAGGCATAAGCTCTTCGGTTACTTCTTCCTACTCTGCCGCGCATTTGATAAAGTTGTGCTAAACCGAATGTTTCGGCATTATCTATTAAAATCGTGTTAGCATTAGGGATATCAATACCGTTTTCAATGATAGTAGTAGAAATTAGCACCTGATATTCCTTTGCCAAAAAGTCAGCCATTACCCTTTCCAGTTGTTGTTCCGGCATTTGAGCATGACCTACAATAAAACGAACTTTAGGCATTGCGTTTCTTAATTCCGTTGCCACTGTTTCAATTGTCTGCACACGGTTATGAATGAAAAAAACCTGTCCTCCCCGGTCAATTTCTCTTCTGATGGCATCTTTGATTACTTCCATATCCCGTGGGGTAATAATAGTCCGAACAGGTAATCTTTCTTTCGGCGAGGTCTGCATCAGGGAAATTTCTTTCAGTTTGGAAAGTGCCATATTCAAAGTTCGCGGAATGGGAGTTGCGCTCATATAAAGTGTATCCACATTGCTTTGGAGGGCTCTTAGTTTTTCTTTATGGCGCACTCCGAAACGATGTTCCTCATCAATAATTAAAAGTCCCAATTTCTTGAATTGAACATCTTTGGAAAGCAAACGATGGGTTCCGATGGCGATATCAATAGAGCCACTTTTAAGCCCTAAAAGGTCTTTTTTCATAGCGGTGTTTTTCCTAAAACGGCTAAACATTACAATTTTAACAGGATACTGAGCCAAGCGTTCTCTAAAAACCCTATAGTGCTGTTCTACCAATAAAGTTGTAGGTGCTAAAACAGCAACCTGATAACCGCTGCAGACAGCTTTAAATGCAGCTCGGATAGCAACTTCCGTTTTCCCGAAACCAACATCTCCACAAAGCAGTCGTTCCATCGGTGCTGGAAGTTCCATATCTTCTTTAATTTCTTTCGTGGCTTTGCTTTGATCGGGGGTATCCTCATAGATAAAAGAATCCTCCAATTCCTTTTGCCATTCGGTATCCGGTTGATGAGCAATACCAAGACGTGCACTTCTTTCTGCATATAGCTTAACAATATCGGCTGCAATAAGTTCAATTTGTTGAGCAGCTTTTCGCTTAGTATTATTCCATTTGGAACTGCCAAGTTTGTTTAAAACCGGTTTGGCACTTTCTTCCGCTACATATTTGGTTACCAGAGAAAGTTGATAAGTAGGAACATAAACCCGATCATCATTAGCATAACGCAAAACCAGGCATTCAACATCGGAACCGTCCAAACGGATTATTTTCAATCCTTCAAAAACACCAATGCCGTGATCTATATGTACAACATAGTCCCCTGGCTTGAGGTCTTCATAATTTACAATAGTTTCTCCCGGTGCATAACGGGGAGTATAGCGTCTGCTTTTATAACGATTAAAGATTTCGTGATCTGTCCATACATTTAGATGGCAATCTTCCAGGGAAAAGCCCTCGTGCAAAACTCCGAAGAACTCAATAAAAGGAACTTTGCCAATACTTTGCTGCATACGCTTTGCCTGACTTTGATTGTCAAAAAGTAAAATATTCTGCCAGCCCTCTTTGTTTCTGGAAAAAAGGGTTTCTGCCAGTAGTCCCAAATCGGATTCAAAATTGGGTTGACTTGCAAAAGGAGCACGCATATTCAAAGTGGGGAAGGAGAGTTCAAATTCACTTTGAGAAAGATAAATTTTTTCACTTTTCTCTTTCAATTCTGTTAAAACATACCAATCGGCAAACATTTGTTCCGGGCGCGGAACTCTTCCCTGACCTTGAATTTTGGCTTCTTTTTGCCAGGTGGTAAGTGCTTGCTCAAAAAGGGTTTCATACTCTTCCTGAAGATAGTAAAAATTGTTCCAAACCAGAATGCGATTATCCTTTTCAAAGTAATCAGCAAAGGTCTGTAATTCATTACATAGCAATGCATAATAATTCTCAATTCCTTCAAAGAAACCCTGATTCCGAATTTTGGCAATTATCGGTGAACCACTATCAACATCGCTTAAAGAAAGTTCCCTGGCAGGTAAAATTGTCAGTTCCGTTAAGTATTGTTCCAAACTTCGCTGTGTAGTAACTGAAAAAACACGCATTCCAATAATTTCATCACCCCAGAATTCCAAACGCACAGGATTAGTTAGCGGAGGTGAAAAAATATCTATAATACCGCCTCTTTTTGCTGCCTGAAAGACCTTGCTAACCTGATATTGAATTTCATAACCCATATCGTATAAATTGTGAAGTAAGGTGTCGGGCTCACATTCCATACCCTGTTTAAGATGTAAAATATGACGGGAGAGAAATTTTTTGGCAGGTAAATAGCGTCCTAAAGCTCTTGCCGAAAGCGAATAAATAGCACTTTTATTATTATTAAGGGTAGCAAGAAAGGTCTCCATTCGCGTTGCCCGAATACTGTAATGCGGAGAACGTTCTTCATAGGGCAAAATCTCATAATCGGGCAAATAATGTGCATTTTCCTTTCCGATAAGTACACAGAGGTCATCCCAAATATCCTCTGCTATGATATCATCCTGAGAAACAAGGATTATATTTTTTCCGGTATGTTTCCATAAATGAACTGCTAATAATGCCCGGGCACTTTGATTGAGGTGGTAAATTTGAATAGACCTATCTTTTAAGGGAAGCTTGAGCACCCTTTGCATAAATTTACTTTGGGCTAATATCTCTTCTATTTTACCGTAGAGCATTGTCTCTCACCGATTTCACGGAAAACACAGATGAAAAATTTAGTTCCCGCAGATTATTTCCCGCAGATTCCGCAGATTATTTCACGCAAGTTCCGCAGATTCCGCAGATTTTTATTTATAATATTACATTGTGTTGCCTTTATGGGCATAAAAAAAATCTCAACCTTCTCAACCTTATCAACCCTCTCAACCATCTAAACCTTATCAACCCTCTTTCATTCTTCATTCTTCATTAAATATCTTCCTATTATTTTTGCCAATCTATTTCCAAAAGATATTGTGAGTCGTGCATCCTCTCCTTCACCATCTACGCTTAAAATAACTCCTAATCCGTATTCCGGATGAAAGACCTTTTGTCCGATTTTATAATATTTTTGGCTTTCGGTGATCACTTTATTCGTTTTCTTTATTCTTTTCGGTGGTTGAGCAATGCCAAAGTCACCATCCGAATGATAAAATAATCGGGAATCCACTTCTGCCAAAAATTGGCTTGGAACAGGAAAATAGAAGGTATCATACAGGCGTCGGCTTTTTGTATAACTTAAATGCAGATAGTTCTTTGCTCTGGTAATGCCTACATAAAACAGGCGTCTTTCTTCTTCAATGCTATCCTGATTGTTCATACACATTCTGTGGGGGAGAAGTTCATCTTCCAAACCGGCAATAAACACTGCTTCAAATTCCAAGCCCTTGGCATTGTGCAAAGTCATCAAGCGAATGGAATCCATATTTTCTTTCACTCTATCCAAATCCGTTTGCAAAGCTACATAGGGCAAATAGTCAGCAATTAACGGTTCCCTTTCATATTCCTGATAAAAATGCTCACTGAATTCACTAACGGAAGTTACAAATTCCACCAGGTTTTCCGCTCGGGCGATATCCTGAGGATCATTACTATTCTGATAATGGCTAATCAATCCCAATTCTTCCACAATTGTTTTCACCATTTCCAAAGCAGGTTTGCGGGAAACGCTTTGCTGCCATCTTTCCAACAGCAGGCAAAATTCACTGATTCTCTTTTTAGCGGGATTTCCCAGTTCTTCAATTGCCTCCACATTTTGAATAGCGCGGAAAAGAGAAATCCGCGTTTTATTGGCAAAACTGATCAGACGGTTAATACTTGTTTGTCCAATTCCCCTTGCTGGTTCATTGATAATGCGTAAAAGGGATTCGTTATCATTCAGATTACTTAAAATATATAAATATGCCAGTAGGTCTTTAATTTCCTTGCGCTGATAGAATTGCACGCCTCCCACGATGCTGTAAGGAATTTCTGCTTGAATTAAAGCACTTTCAAAAACCCGGGACTGCGCATTGGTTCTATATAAAACAGCTATTTCGCGTAAAGGAATTCCTTTTTTCTGCAGTTTAAGAATGGCATCGGTAATTCTGTTTGCTTCCTCAATTTCGTTTTCATAAACAGCAAGAACGGGTTTATCACCCTCAGGAAGTTCACTCCAAAGCTCTTTACTGTGTCTTCTTCGGTTATTGGCTATAACAGCATTGGCTAAAGCTAAAATATTGCCTGTGCTTCTGTAATTTTGTTCCAGGCGAATGCTATGCACCGAATTATAATCCTTTTCAAATTCCAGAATATTGCGTAAACTTGCACCCCGAAAGCTGTAAATTGCCTGATCATCATCTCCTACAACGCAAACCCTTTGATGGCCTCCGGCAATTTGATGCACTATTTCAAACTGCGCTTTATTGGTATCCTGATATTCATCAATCATCACATATTGAAATTGAGCGCGGTATTTTTCTCGCACTGTGTTATTATGCAGCAAAAGTTTAGCTGTCCACAGCAAAATATCATCAAAATCCAATGCCTGATTGAGCAGAAGTTGTTGCTGATAAAGCCGGTAAATATTCAAGAAAGTGGCAAATTCGCTATCTTTATCTTCCCCCTGAAATTTAATATCTTCCGGCAGCATCAGTTTGTTTTTATATCTACTGATGCGAGTTAATATATTGTTAATAGGAAAGCTCTGTTTATCAAAGCCATATTCCTTGTAAATCTTCTTCAAAAGGGACTTTTGGGTATCTTCATCGTAAATGGAAAAATTGGCGTTAAAAGGCAGATGAGCACTTTCAAAGCGTAAAATGCGACAGCAAATTGCGTGAAAAGTGCCTACCCATAATGACCTTACCGGAATATTCAGTAATTTTTCCAGGCGTTCCTGCAATTCCCGAGCTGCTTTATTAGTGAAAGTAACAATCAAAATATTCCAGGGATGCACCTGTTTTTCCTTAATGAGATAAGCAGTCCTGTAGATTAGGGAGCGTGTTTTTCCCGAACCGGCTCCCGCTAAAACTAAAACCGGATTTTCTGTATCGGTAACCACTTCCAACTGCCTTTCGTTCAGTTGAGAAGCATAAAAGTTATGGTCCATAGCTAAGGAATACGAACCCAATAGGGTTCTGACCTACGCCCTTCCAGTTTGCCCTCTGGATATGTTTTATAAGCGGAAATACGATACCAGTAATCTCCAGGTTGAACTGTAGGGTCATTGGCACTGCTATGAACATATTCATTGGTTCTACTACTATCTACCAAAGCAAAAGAAGAATAATAACCCATTCCCCTGTAAATAAAATATCCATCTGTGTTGGATGCACTATTAGCTGCCCATTTTATATTTACCCAGCAGGGATTTTGATGTTGTGATGAAGTAGTATGAGTAATTCCCGTAACCGGTTCCGGAACTACAATATCTCCATTGCCATTAGGATCAAGAGGATTACTGCGTTTCAAACTGCAGGAGGCAAGTAAAATTATCAGCATAATGAGGATTATTATTTTTGCCAAGTGTTTCACCATTTAAAACCTCACTTCTATTCCTGTGGGAGTAATATACACAGGACCGCTTTTACTGCGTTCCACAATTTCCTCCCATAAACGGACATTATAATCCTGCGTGGATTGAATTACATCAAAGATATTATAAGCCCAAATAATTCCTGCAGCACCCATCAGGATAAAGGAATATTGATAGGGAACCTGAGCATCCTTATAATACTTTTCTATTTCATCTACCTGAGTTGCCTGTTTATATAGTTTATATTTACTTAAAGCTCTATCCAGAAAATAGAAAGAAGTTCCTGCCAGCACTATTTCTGTGCCTAAAATAACGGTGCCTTTTGTGCTTTCTTTGGTAGAAAATTGTCCCCAACCGGGAATTATAGCGGATTTCAGGATATTGGTATTTAAAGGTTGAGCTTCCATTTCATAAATCTGTAATAAATCCTGCCTTTGTTTCAAGTCCTGACGATAGGCATTTCTATCCAGATAATTTTTCCAGCCGTATTTTGTAGTATCGGAAAATGCTTTAATATCAAAGCTCTGTGCCTTTAGGGGAAGAGCTGTTGTTCCGCAAATAATGCACAGCAAAAGGAAGAGGAAGATTTTAGTTCTTGCTTTCATTGCATCAATGCCTCAGAAAGCTTGTTTAAAGGTATAATACTTCTATCTCTTAGATTTATTTGCCACACATACAAATAGGTCTCATTAGGGGTAAGCAAATCGTAGCGTGCCTCATATTTATATTGTCCTGTAGAAAGCATCAATTTCCATCCGCTATCTTGAATTTCGTATTCCTTATAGCGTTTCAGCAATTCCTTCTTTTGATTTTGTATACGGTTAGTTAATAATCCACCTTTGTATTCAGTAATAATTTTACGGGCAAAAGCAGCAGGATTCTTGTTTGCCTCAATCATATTCTGAACTAAATTTGCCTTTTGTTTATATTCCGGTTTGGGGTCTAAGGCATAGGCAGAATTATATGCCTGCAATGCCTCATTCAGTTTACCCGTTGCTTCCAGTTGTTCACCCTGTTTATAAAGATCAGCGGCTTTGCGGATATTTTCCTGAATTGTAAATAAACGGTCTATTGCCTCCAGGGCAGGAGGATAATCGGGAATAATTTCAAAGGTCTTACGATAATGCACTAAAGCACCTTGAAAATCACCTGCTTCCAGTAAACTGTTTCCTTTTTGGATAAAGAGATTAGTGATGGATTCCAGGCGATGAATAATGCTCTCCTTTTTTTGAGGATAATATTGCAATGCAATTCTAAACAAACGGTCTGCTTCTATATAATCCTGTTCGCTAAGCAGTTCTTCTGCCTGTTTTTCATAAACATCCGAAATCAGTTTATTCACCTGGTTCATATCTACAACCGGATATTTGGAAATTTCAAATAGCTCTTTTAAGGCATCGGCATAGTAGCCCTGTTCTGTTAAGACCTCGGCATATTTCAATTTTCCCGGAATAAAACGCATTACATAATTTCGTGCCAGAATTTCATAAGGACTATTGGGATAGTTATCAAAAAGACGCATATAGTCATTCCAAGCCGATTCATTATCTGCCTTCACATCTAAAAAATATCCAATTCTGCGATAAAGCACTTCAGGAATTAAAGGACTTTCCGGAACCTCTCTAATTATAGCATCCAGATAGCTCTTGCTTACTATCCGGTTACCTTCTTTTTCCGCTTCCATAGCAAGGTCACGATAAATTTCTGCCAGACGCAAATTGGCGGAATCCGAATTTGCCAGCTTGAAAAAACGAATTGCCAGGGGCCAGTTCTTTTTCTCTACAGCTGCTTCTGCTAAGGCATAATAACAATTGGAACGCACTATTTCAGCCCGGGTGGCTATAGCTTTATTTTCAGCATTAGCAATCAGATCATCCAATTCCACAATTGCTGCAGCGTAAAGATTTTTCCGGTATAACTCTTCCGCACTTCTTAAGCGGTTTATTTCACAGCCGCTAAGAACTATTACTATAAGTAGCAGGAGAATAATTCTATATCTGGTAAACAACATCTTCCCTGGCGAATTCAAATATCTCAGGATTCAGTTCATCTTTCCGGTCTTCCAATTCCGGGGTTATTCCATGGGTGAGGATTATTTTCTTTATGGCAGTATATTTCAGTTTTATTATTTGTTCCGCTTCAGGATGACCCGCATCCACTAAAACGGTATGTGCATCTTTTAATGTATCCATAATGCAATCGGTGGTCTCTATATCACTGGTATAAACAAATTTTCCCTGTTTTCCGGTAAAACAAAGTGACCAGGATTTCATCTGATTGGGCAGTTTATATTCACTGATTATAGATGCATACCGATACAAATGATCATTGGGCACAGCATAAATCCAATCAAAATATAGCTCTGCCTGTTCTATATCCCGAATTAACAAATTAAAACCGAATTTCTGAGGGTAGGTATACATCAATTGTAAGATTTCCAGAAAGGAAGCAGGACGCTCCGGTAAAAACAGCAAAAGATCGCGCTTTCTATTTTGTAGGTATAACATTTGCAAAACCATAAACAGACCATCAAGGTGATCGGGATGGTAATGTGTAATAAAAATGGCATCCAGCTCTTCGGCAGCAACTTTATGCTCCAGTAAACGGTGTGCACAGCTATCTCCACAATCAGCCAGAATTAAATTATTCTCTTTCCGAATAAGAATACTGGAAAGATGTTTATCAAGTTGTGGCAAACCTGGTCCCGAACCTAAAATAGTCAGTTCCATATTTACTCCTTTTTGTGTTTTTGCTGGTTTGCCGGAACCACAATGGGCACCTTATCCAGCTTGCGTCCAATAAATAAAAAGAAAAGTGCAAAAATAACGGTCGTTATAATCAGTAAATGCCGATTGCCAATGTAGAAAATCATTATTGAAGTTAACGCTATCAGCACATTGATGGTATAAATAATAATGGCAGTAATTTTAACTGAGCCCAAAATAGTATTCATCCTGTGCGTACTATGATCTCTTCCTCCTTGGGTAATTTGCCTTCCATCCCTTCTGCGGGTGAAACTTACCAAAGAAATATCAAAAATAGCATAAGAAAGCAAAAGCACCGGTAATAAATAGAAAAACATATCATTATAACGATTGGCAGCATAACGAGCCATCAAAATTCCCATTGAGGATAAAAAATAACCGATAAACATACTGCCCGCATCACCTAAAAATATGCGCGCCGGATTAAAATTATAGGGTAGAAAACCAAAAGTAGAACCGGCAAAACTAAGAGCAATCAATGCCATCAAAGCCATTGCTTCCTGATTTGCCTGCGTCGTATTGACCAAAGCAAAAGCAAAAAATCCCAGCCCTAAAATGCCTGCCATTCCACTTATAATACCATCCATATTATCCAAAAAATTCAGCGCATTCATCAGCCCTACCATCCAAAGTAACATAATCGGCAAGGAAAGATATATGCTGCCAAACATCAATCCCAATTCGCCAACAGTAAAATTCGTACCGATAAAAAGTAAACTTACCGCTATCTGACCTGCCAATTTTACCGCTGGTTTCATTCCCTTGTGATCATCTATTATCCCTATCAACACAATTATTATAGAACCGGCTAAATAACCCAGCATCGGTTTGTCCAAATAACGACCCGGAGTAATTAACACATCGTAAATGCAAAGCAATACAAAACCGGTGGCTACACTCAAACCTCCTAAAAGAGGGATGTTTTTCAAGTGTATTTTACGCGCTTCGGGCTTGTCTACGAAGTTCAAAGCACTTGCCAAACGAATGATAAAAGGCGTTAAACCATACACAAATAGCCACGCCATTATGAATACACTTAAGTATTCATAAATCCGGTTTTCCATCGCACCGCTCCACTATTTTCTGACCAAGCAAAAAAAGAAAGAGATTTTGTCAAGAACGAATGAAGAAAATAAGGTTGAGAAAGTTTAGAAGGTTTAGAAGGTTGAGAAAGTTTAGAAGGTTGAGAAGGTTTAGAAGGTTGAGAAAGTTCAGATACCTTAAAGCCCGTAGGGCGACACAATGATAGCGATGGCGGCGTAAGCCCCTCGGAAAATGAAAACCCCGAGTTCCTTTTTCCTTTTATCTTCCCCTTTGCCAAAAGCCCCTTAGGGCGACACAATGATAGCGATGGTGGCGTAAGCCCCTCGGAAATTTCACGATTTAATTGCGGTGAAGTTTTGACTCTAAACCGATTCTTCTGTGGTTGCAACTATATTTTGACGCAACAGGAAATGCTATTCACTGTCTTCAACTTTCAAAGCTGAAGCTCGGTTTAGAGTTAAAACAAAAGTACCCCCCGAAGCCACAAATTACGAACAATTCCTACCCCACATTTCTGGAGCGGCTGAATATATATTTTTTCCGTGACCGTGGAATTCATGAGTTTGTTGTAGCGCGGTTGACAGTGTGCAGGGTTCTTGTTTTAACTCACAATTTTTTAATTCGTAGACGAGTTATAACTCGGTTGCAAATGAAGATGTTTGTGGGATGTGGATACCTGGAGGGCAAGTGAAAATTGTGAGTCAAAACAAGCATCGGGTTAGCTGAAGCTCGGTTTAGAGTCAAAACAAAAATTCGCCCCGAAGTTTCTTTCTCCGGGGCGAACATATTATTTTACGAATGTGTAAACGCTCAAATGCGTTACTTCACTATCACCATCTTCTTTGTCTGGTTCAGTGAATTCGTACTCAGTTTGTAGAAATAGATTCCGTTTCCGCAAAGGTTGCCTTTGCTGTCACGGCCATTCCAATTCAAATTATTTGTTCCTTCAGTTAGAGAGAAGGTCTTCACAACTTGACCAAGAATGTTATAAATGGTAACAGTTCCGCTGTCACCTTTTTTCACTTCAACGGCAATAGTTGTTCCGCTACCGGCTCTGAAAGGATTGGGATAGGCATTATGCATTTTAGTATATTCCGGTAGCACTGGAGGTGTAGGACCATTCACATAAATTGGATAAGGTCCGTTAAAGGTGCTGTGGCCACTTATTTCCACACATTCCAGCCAGTAGTAATAAGTATGACCATTCTCTAAATCTTTATTATCAAGATGCTCATAGTTATGTGTGGTGCTGGTATTGGTGGCAGGAATATAGGCAATTTGAATTGCACTGGCAAGATTATCGGAACCATCATTCCTATAAATATTGAAACCATTCATATTGGTCTCGGTTTGAGTTGTCCAGACAATATTCACAAAGTTTTCTGCTGTGAGCGTTGCCGCAAAATAACTCAATTCCACCGGCAATGTTGAATCATACTCGTCAAATATTACCTGAGCTGTTCCTTTGAAATCACTACCAAAGTATACATCTGTAAAGGTATAAGAAGCATCAAAAGCAATTGGATTAGCTGCTGGGGTTAAAACATTATTTTGGTAAAACCAACAATACCATTGACCGGTATAAGTAGTTGGCCTATATGCTTTAACATTCCAAGTTCCTTTTGCTGTAATAGTATACATTTTTATATTAGATGAAGGTGTCAGAAAAGCTGGAGGTAATGAACCACCATCCACAATGTTATAAAAATCACAGGCTATTCCTTCCACTTTCATTTCAAAACCACTCTGATTGAAATAGATATTACCGGAGGTTCTTGTACCAAAATCAACACCCATAAATGTATAAGATGACTGATCGGCAGGTATTGGTAGTGGTTCGGCACCAATTAAGTTATTATTTCCCACTAGAATCCAGCAATACCAATTTCCTAACCATCCAGTAGGTTTGTGAACTGTTATATTCCAAACTCCAGTAGTATTAATAGTATAACATATCGCATTTGCTGCATTAGGATCTAAATTAGTTAGGTTAGTAGGATATTCTGCTGGATTAGTTAATTCTTCTATAGTTACATCGTCAGGAGGATTGGTTATATCAGTTATTTCATTTTGGGTTTTCACAAAATTAATAGTATAGCTATAAGTAACTTTTCCACCTTTAGCAGCAGTGAAATCAGTTGCCAATACTTCAATTTCTGCAGGAACCCAATGAAAACCTGCTCCAGGATCTGCCAGAGAATAGGTACCAATTAATTCATCCGCAGTAGCAGCACTAAATGTATAGTCGGTAGAATAACCGGTAGTATTACCACCCTTCAGGATTCCATATCCCGGTTCTGAAGAGGTTACCGTTAAATGATATACATCTTCTACAGGAATTAGTTCTAAAGCGAAGGTGATGGTTGCTTCATATACATAATGTGTCTTGGCTCCATTAGTTCTGCTTCCCAAAACAACCTTATCCATTCCACCGTTCTTTGTAGTAACTAACTGGAACATATCAGCTCTAACGGTAATAGGATTCATTACCCATTGATAACCTGCAGGTGGAGCTGCGACTGTATAATTACCTACTAAGTCATTAACATCAGTGGAAGTTGCAATATAAGGTATTGTTCCGGATAATTCTGCAGTAGGTCCTGTTACAGCATAGCCCTCAGGTCCTTGAATATGCAGATTGTAAGTATAAGTATCCGGTATTGGAACCAGCACAAACTGCTTTGCAGCATTATACACATAATCTGTCTTTGCAGCAGTAAAATCACCTGCAACCACTTCAATTGTTGTAGATTGCCAGGTAAAACCTGCTGGAGGTGCACTGGTTACAGTATATGTTCCCAAAAGTCCGTTTGCTTCATCACCAGGTCCATCAGTTAAAGTGGCTGGTGTCGTATGAACAACACTCTGGGGATCTGTAAACTCATAAGCTCCATTATCTGATGCTGTTATAGCTAAATTATAGGTCCAGGTATTTGCTACCGGAAACGGGGGAACAATCATTTCCTGACCAGCTGCTGTCATTTGTATAATACCTCCACCAGTAGGAACTTCAAATGTCTTTTCTGCATATTCATATTGAGGGTATGGTTCTACACCTGATGGATTTGTGGTTGCATCTGTACACCAAATTCTAATTTTTAAATGGGATCCTGCAAGCCAAGGATTTGGCCATATTGATTGATTGAACATTGCTGCAACATATTGATTAGGAGGATTTCCTATTTTTGCAATGTTCATAACAGTAGCATCATATGTTTCAGTTCCCCTCTCTACACCTGTTTCAATATGTAAAGCTCTTAATATATAATGGGGACTATGAGTGGTCCCAGTATTAGTAACATAATCAAGAATATTTTGAGAAGATGTAGGATCAAGAATTAACTTTTGTATAACAACACGTCCTGTAGTTTGAGCATAGACAAAGCTCAAAGCAACCATTAGAAACATTGTTATGACTAAAATCTTTTTCATCTTTGACTCCTTTATTTACTTGCTCTGGGGGTTAAATGGGATTTTGTCGGAGGAGCTGAGGGCCAGGAAAAAGGAGAGTAAGCATTAACCATTAAAGGCATAGCAATACTCACAGGAAAATCTCCATCCCAAAAACCACCAAGATTAGCTGCAGCCATAAACAGTTGATTTGTATTATCCCAATAGGATACTTGGTCAACTCCACCTGCTGCCATATTATCCCCTACTTCACTTGCCCAAGCTAAATAATTAACATTTAAAGGAATCATCACAGCGTTATTTCCCGTAACTAAATTGTAGCTTGCATTAGTAGCAGGAAGATTTCCTATGCTATATAAAGTAGTTGGAGAATAAGTAGAAATCATAAGAACATAACCTGTATCAATTTCAAAATCACCATCCCAAAAACCACCAATATTAACTGTAGTAAAAAACATTTGTTCTGCAGCATTCCAATAAGAAATTTGATCTACACTACCACCAAAACTATCACCTAATTCACTTGCCCAATCCCAAGGGCATTCCATAGGAATGGCAACCAGGTTATTTCCTACTAACATATCATATTTTACATATCCGACTATTTCGGAAGGTTCTGATTCGACCGCTGCAAGCATACCAACGGTAAGAATCAGCA
>ERZ1026800.315-NODE-315-length-44018-cov-6.814085_pt1 | contig 44018 bp, 31 predicted proteins | sample MGYA00520873_ERZ1026800 | MGnify/ENA primary metagenome ERZ1026800 (study PRJEB33270, sample SAMEA104284475) | anaerobic digester metagenome | biome: Anaerobic digester microbiome; feature: mesophilic sludge digester; material: Anaerobic digester biomass | place...
ATTGGTAGAAGCACTTATAGATAAACTGGAACGGGAAAATAAGGATTCCTTTATGCATCTTATGTTGCCAAATGCTTTATTACGTTTAAGACAGGGTTTTGGACGCCTTATTAGAAGCAAAACAGACCGGGGAGTAGTGCTTATTATGGATTCCCGTGTTTCCAGAAAAAAATATGGTATCTACTTCAAACAAATATTACCAGGACGCTGTATTGAACTGAAGGACGAACAACAGCTCATTACTGAAATCGGCAAGTTTTTTAATCCTCTACCTGCAAATGTTTGAGTATGAATACCTTTCTTTTGTTACGGCAGGAATATCCTGAACTGATTGATGATGGCATTGTCCGCATAGAAGTTCCCTTAAAAGAACATTGCAGTTTCAAAATTGGGGGTCCGGCAGAGGTTTTTTGCACTCCATATACGCAAAAACAATTAGTTATTCTTTTAAAGTTTTGCCTTTCGCATAATATTCCTTATTTTATTTTAGGTAAGGGTTCCAATTTGCTCATTTCCGATAAGGGAATAAAGGGAATAGTTATTAGTACAGAGTGTTTTAATAAAATAACTTTAGGCAGGTATTATTTATCCGCCTTCTGTGGAGTTACTCTTAAGGACTTAGGTAATTTTGCCTGTGAGAATGGATTAAGCGGATTAGAATTTGCCTCCGGAATTCCGGGTTCTGTAGGGGGAGCTGTTTTTATGAATGCCGGAGCCTATGGAAAAGAGATAAAGGATGTTCTCTACTGCAGTAGAACTATATTGCCTACCCGGGAAAAGATAAATTCTAAGAATCCTGTTTTATATCTGAAAGCAGAACAGCATAATTTTTCCTATCGCCATAGTATTTTCCAGGAAAAAGGGCTTATTCATCTTTCCTCTTTGTTTAATCTTCAAAAAGATAAACCGGAAGATATACACCGGCGAATGCAGGATTTGCAGCAAAAAAGAAAGGAAAAACAGCCAATGGATTTACCTAGCGCGGGCAGTGTTTTTAAAAGACCGGAAGGTTTTTATACCGGAAAATTAATTGAGGAATGCGGACTGAGGGGTTTTCGGATTGGAGATGCGGCCGTTTCCGAAAAGCATTGCGGATTTATTGTTAATCTTGGTTCTGCTACTGCAAAAGATGTTTATCAACTTATTCAGCATATTCAACAAGTTGTCTATAAACATTATAATGTTCATCTGCAAACCGAAATTAGAATTTTGGGAGAAATATGAAAAGCAGGAAAGTAATTCTGCCTTTGCTTTTCTTTGTGATTCTTATTTTACTTTGGCAAGTTATAAGCTCTAAAGGAGTTATTGCCTTTTGGGTAGTTCCTTCGCCTTTACAGGTAATCCAGGTCTTTATTGAGCATCCGGATTTGATTTGGCATCACTTAAAACCTACTTTGATAGAGGCAATAAGTGGACTCTTAATCAGTATTTTTCTGGGCTCGTTAACAGCTATTGCAATGAATTCATCTCACATCATAAAACAAATTCTCTATCCCTACCTGATTATCTCTCAGACAGTTCCTATAATTGCTGTAGCACCTTTACTTATAATCTGGTTTGGTTATGGGATCAGTGCTAAAATTTTTGCCGTAGTGCTGATGTGTTTTTTTCCTATTGCTTTAGGACTTTATGATGGTTTCAGAAGTGTATCTGTAGACCAAATACGCCTTTTAACTTCTATGGGTGCAACACCTTATAAGATATTTAAATTATTAAAGATTCCCTCTGCGTTGCCAAATTTCTTTACAGGACTAAAACTATCTGCAACCTACAGTGTCATGGGAGCTGTTATAGGTGAATGGTTAGGGGGAACTTCCGGCTTGGGAATTTATATGACCCGGGCTACAAAGTCCTATCAGACAGCTCATATTTTTGCTGTGATTATTGTTATTGTAGCTGTAAGTTTAGCTTTATTTGGTGTGGTTGCTTTGCTGGACAGGATTTTGCTTAAGTGGAAATATCATCCTGTAGATGAATATCTGGAACCCGAAAAAAGATAAAAGCCCGCAGATTACGCCGCTTATACCGATTTTATTAGCTTTCCCTATACTGAGCTAATTGCTTTTATACCACATTGTTATAGACAAGCCATAAATATAATTATCGCGTTCTGTTCCCATAATAAATCGTCGGGAATACCTCAAAACGCTGAAAGTAATTTCTTCCTGCGCAAATTGGAGAAGAAATTGAGCGAGTAAGAGATACAATATTTGATAGTTGCTTAGTTTAGGATAGACGCAGCATTTTCCTTAAATAAAATTTCAAGCCAGTAGCTGTATCCTCCAGCATCATTTGGAGTTGTAAAATAACATTGTGGGCTTTGCTTAGCTACCTGTTGCTTGCCCATTAATTTAACGACCCTTTAACGATTCTTTAACGATGCTTTAACTGCGCTTAAGAGTCGTTAAAGAAACTTTAAAGCAACATAAAAAATTCTGCTTGGCAGGAAATATGGCGCAGCTAATATTTAGGTAACAGTTACGCAACCTTCAAGCTAAGTAATTGCAGCAGAGAAAAACCGGTTGAGCTAATTACTCTAATTTATTCCATTGCTTGAACTTAATTAGTCATTCTGCATTCTTATCTGCACATCTTGGCTAGGAATTTGCACAAAATCGCCTGGTTGATAGTTGCCCGAAAAGCGGACACGAAGATAGTGGTCACTTAAAAATTCGCAATAGCCATTGGCACTTTTTTCCACAATGCCGCGTAACGGGATCTTATTTTCTACCAAGGAATTAGCGTAAGCCCCAGTCAGGGCGTGGGATATTTGGGTTAATTCGTTGGCTCTGCGATTTTTAATTGTTTTCGGAATTTGATTCAGTAGTGCAAAGGCAGGGGTTCCTTTTCTTTTAGAAAAGCTAAAAATATGCAGATAAGCAAGGGGTAGAGAGCGTAAAAAATTACAGGTCTGTTGATGTTCTTCTTCCGTTTCCCCGGGAAAACCGGTGATTACATCCATTCCGATGGCAGGGTAAGCAATACGCTCACCAATCTTGATTACTAGTTGATTAATTGTGTCAGTGATATAGTGGCGTTTCATTCTTTTTAGTCCACTATCGGAACCACTTTGTAACGGTAGATGATAATGGGGGCAAAGTTTGGAAATTAAGGGAAGAGTGCTAATTAGTTTAGCATTAAATAGTTGCGGTTCAATAGAGCTGAGGCGAATCAATTCCAAGCCCTTTATTGCGTTTAAACGGAGCAAAACATCCGTCAAATCGTTGTTTCCATCTTTATAAAGTCCTAAATTAATACCCGAAAGCACAATTTCCTTATAGCCGTTGTCCACAAATAGCTGTGCTTGCTGAAGAACCTGTTCCAAAGTTGCTGACCTGCTGCGTCCCCTTCCATAAGGAACTGCACAATAGGCACAATTGAAATCGCAGCCATCCTGGATAATTTGAAAGGCACGGGTGCGGTTATACATTTTCGTAGTGGGCTTATAGGCAAATTCCTTTGCCTGCATAATGTCCATAAATTCATAGTTACTACCCGCCAGAATATCCGCAATATTAAGTTTCTGTTGATTATCAATCAGCAAGTCAATATTGCCCATTTTGGCAATTTCTTCAGGATAGCGTTGAGCAAAACAGCCGGTTACAACAATTTTAGCAAAGGGATTTTTAGCTTTTTGAGCTAATGCCTGACGGATTAAATAACGGCTTTTATAGTCCGTTCGGTTGGTTACTGTGCAGGTATTGATGATATAAATATCCGCTTCTTCCTGCCAGGGAACTAGTTGAAAATCTCCAAACTGGTCTAAAATAACAGCTGATTCTGCCTGATTTGCTTTACATCCAAGAGTAGCAATAGCGATACGCATCACTAACTTAACAGGAATTGAAAGATAGTGGGTGCGTAAAGTGAATGTTCTATTTCCAGCACTTTGCAGGCAATTTCTTCGGGACTTTTACAGGAACTGATATCTACTTTTTGCTGTGCTACAATTTTTCCGTTATCGTATCGGGAATCAACAAGATGAATAGTAACGCCGGAAACCTTATCACCTGAAGCAAAAACTGCCTGATGAACAGCCATTCCATACATTCCTTTGCCTCCAAATTCAGGTAATAAGGCAGGATGGATATTTAAGATCGGAACTTGAACCTGCTCAATAAAATTTTCCGAGAGCTGTTTTAAAAAGCCAGCTAAGGCAATAAGTTCTATGTTATTTTGCCGACAAAGTTCTATGGCTCTTGTTTCAAAACTTTGCATATTATAAGCAGAAATTATCCAGTAATTCAGGTTTCTTTCTTTTGCTAATTGGATTGCAGGTGCATTTTTACTGGTGAAAATCACCAAAGCGACTTCAACAGGCAACTTATTCTGCGTAAAATAGTTATGCAATGCACAAAGATTGGAGCCCCGACTTAATCCGCTGCAAAAAACAGCTATTTTATAAGTTGCAGATGAAGGTCTTTCCATTGCTGTTCATCTATTTCCGAAGGTGCCTGGCTCATTAAATCCGCTGCCTTCAATGTTTTAGGAAAAGCAATAACATCGCGGATAGAATCTGCCCCCGTCATAATCATTACTAATCTATCCAAACCGGGAGCTATACCTCCATGAGGTGGAGTTCCATATTTTAGTGCTTCCAGAAAGAATCCGAAACGCTCTTGCAGTTCTTTTTCACTAAAACCGAGAATATCAAATATTTTCTTTTGAAGATCATAACGATGACATCTGATACTACCACTGGAAAGTTCAATTCCATTGCAAACAAGGTCATATAATTGACCAATAATGTCACCGATTTTTTCCGGAATATCCAGATAGGGAATGTGTTCTTCCTTAGGTAAAGTAAACATATGATGTGCAGGTTCCCATTTACCTGTTTCCTGATTTTTGGAAAATAGAGGAAAGTCAGTTATCCAACAAAAAGCATAGCTGTTTTCGGGAATGAGATTTAATTTGGGAGCCAGAAAATTACGAATTCCTGATAAAATCTTGCTTACCATTTCATAACTATCCGCAGCAATGGCAATAAGATCATTTTTATGGGCTTCTGTGGCTTGAATTATTGCCGCTGCTTCCTCAGCCCTAAGGAATTTGCTGATGCCACCTTCCAAACCGTTTTCCGTTACTTTGGCAAAAGCAACTCCTTTTCCGCCAAGGTGTTTAGCCAGTTCAACCAGTTCATCTTGCTGTTTTCTGCTGAAATCAGCGGCTCCGGGAACAGCGATTGCTTTAATTACACCCCCGTTTTTCAGGGTAGAAGAAAAAACATTAAAACTGCAATTAGCAACTGCTGTAGAAATATTGTGCAGTTTCATTCCGAAACGAATATCGGGTTTATCACAGCCATAATTTTCCATTGCTTCCGTGTAAGGAATTATGGGAAAAGGAAGGCATAAATTATAGTCCAAGACCTCGTGGAAGAGTTTGGCAAATAAATGTTCTATGAGGTCAAATATCTGTGCCTGAGAAACGAAACTGAGCTCTATATCCAGCTGCGTAAATTCGGGTTGCCGATCTGCTCTTAAATCCTCATCCCGAAAGCATCTGGCAATTTGATAATATCTGTCCAAGCCGGCAATCATTAAAAGCTGTTTAAACATTTGGGGGGATTGCGGCAAAGCATAAAACTTTCCTGGTTGCATTCTACTGGGAACAAGATAATCCCTTGCTCCTTCGGGAGTACTTTTCATCAGAATAGGCGTCTCAATTTCATAAAAACCCTCATTGTTTAAAAATTCCCGCATTGTTTGCATTATGCGATGCCTGGTAATAATTATATTTTGAAGTTTGGGCCTACGCAAATCCAAATAGCGATAAGTAAGCCGCAAGTCCTCTTCAGCCATAGCTACTTCACTAAATTGAACAGGAAAGGGTTGAGCTTCATTTAAAATATAAAATTCCTCTGCTTCCAGCTCAATTTTACCGGTAGGAAGATTAGGATTGATGTTGGGTTCTGAACGTGTACAGATTTTTCCCTGGACAGCTATGACATATTCATTCCGAACTTTTTCTGCCTTGGCAAAGATTTCTTTTTGTTCGGGACGGATAATAACTTGTAAAATACCTTTAATATCACGCAAGTCAATAAAAATTAAACCGCCCAAGTCGCGGCGTTTATGCACCCAACCCATAACAGTTACTGTCTGTCCAATATTGGTTGTATCCAAATTTCCGCAATAATGAGTGCGAGTTAAATTTCCCAGGTTATCCAGCATTGTGTTTTCTTTTTTCTCACTTTATCAGTTTAGTTTAATTGCTTCAAAGAGCTGATCTATTTTTTTTACATTTTCGCCAAGGGCATTAATCATAGAGCATTTTTGGAGATATTCCTCACCAGGATAGATAAGAGTATTATTTTTAAGTGATTCAGACAACAAATTGCTTGCCGCTTTATTAGGAGTGGCATAGCGACAATATTCCGTATTGCGTTTACTGATTTCCGAATTTAGCAAGAAATCAATGAATTTATAGGCAAGTTCTTTATTTTTACTGGATTTTAACATAACGATATTATCCATCCATAAACTGGTACCTTCCAGAGGTAAAAAGAATTTGATGTCGGAATTGTTTTCCATAACCTGTAAAGCATCTCCGTTATATGCCTGAGCCAGCCAGGTGGTTCCATCCGGAACTTCGTTTTTATAGCTGTCAGAATCAAACTGAGTAATATTTTTATCCCATTCGGCAAGGGTCTTTTCTGCTGCTGCTAATGCAGCGTCACTTGTATCATTAAGATCGTAGCCATTATAAATTAATGCAGCGCCAACAACTTCGCGTGCATCGTCCAGCATTGTAACTTTGTTTTTACCGGTGAAAAAATTATCAGCTAAGATATTCCAGCTTTGGGAGTTAATAATGCTTTCAGGAACATAACGCTGATTATAGATTATTCCAGTTAAGCCCCAAAAATAGGGAATAGAATATTTGTTGCCAGGATCAAAACTTGTTGCTTTCAGTAAAAGATTGTTATCCAGATTTTGGTAATTGGGGATTTTGGTTAAGTCCAACTGTTCCAGTAAACCTGCATTACACATAATAGTTACATGATCGCCACTGGGGAAAATAAGATCAAATGCTTCGCGTGAACTCATAATTTTGGTGAGCATATTTTCGTTGGAATCGTAAGTGCTATATTTGATAGTGCATTTATTCTGCTGTTCAAATTCCTTGATCAGGTCCGGATCAATATAATCACTCCAATTAAAGATATAGAGAACCTGCTTGTTTTTACTACAGGAGCCGCAAAAAACCAGCAGCATTGATACAATTATTATGGCTATAATTTTTCCTTGTTTCATCTTTCTCTCCTTAAGTTATATTATTTTTATTGACTACCGAAACCTCTGAAGCTTTCGGAAAATATTTTCTTACAGATAATACAGATTCCACTGACTATTTTAGTTGCACTATTTCCCTTATCCATTTTCCATTCTTCATTTTGCATTTACTTGCGCTTGCTCAATACCTTCCTGTAAATGCACACTCTGCAGTAAAATCCATCCAATCACAAAGAAAAAAATCAAAGACAAAACGGAATAACGAATATCTCCTGTCTGATGTGCTATCCATCCATACAAAATTGGACCAATAATAGAAGATAATCGTCCTGTCAAGGTATAAAATCCAAAAAATTCTGCCTGTCTATCCCTCGGAGTTAAAAGAGAAAGCATAGTTCTACTGTTTGCCTGACTACTGCCAATTGCCAAACCGGCAGCTAAACCTACAAAATAATATTCCCTGGCGCTACCACAAAAAAATGCCCAGATAACAACAACAATCCAAATTAATAGGGATATAATCAAGGAATTTTTCACATTCCATTTATCAGTAAGCCAACCGAAAAATGCCGCTCCTAAAATGGAAGTAAATTGTGCTAGTATAAAATAGGTTATCATTTGCTGAGTTGTCATTCCAAACCTTTCTGCTCCATAAATGGAAGCAAAAACAATAACTGTAGTGATGCCGTCGTTATAAATAAAATAGCTGATAATATATTTCAGCAGTTGTGGTAACTTGGCAATGTTCTTTAAGGAATAAATTACTCTTTGCCAGGCAATACGATAATAGTTACTTCTTTTAGAGGGACGACGGAATTCTTTCAGCCAGAAAAAAGTGAATAGGGAAAACAGGAAAAAATGCAATGCCACAGCAGGAAAAACTAAACGCACATTGATTTTTACCAAAACTAAAGCTACAAGCAGTGAAACCAAGCCACCTACATATCCTAAAGACCAGCCAAAACCTGATACCTTACCGATATCCTCCGGTTGGCAAATTTCGGGCAAAAAAGCATCGTAAAATACATTAGCACTGTTGAAACCGAAATTGGCAATAATGAAAAAAAGCATTCCTATAAAAACATCACCGGGCTTTACAAAATATAGTAAAGCCGTAAAAATAACTGTTAAATAGCAATTAATGAAAAGCATCCGTTTTTTGGCACGGGAATAATCTGCTACAGCTCCAAAAATAGGTGCCGAAATAGCAACCAGAGCCATAGAAATTCCAATTGCTCTTCCCCACAGCATTTCTCCATAACCGGCAGGACCACGGACTACACTATTGATGAAATAAACGCTGTAAACGACAGTTACAATTATAGTTGTAAAAGCAGAATTGGCAAAATCATAGAGCATCCAGCCGATAATATTACGGTTGAATTTCATTTATCTATTCCTGTCAGCCGTTGAATTTGATAGCCCTGCCAAATATTACAGATATCTTCTTTAGGGCTAGCAATAAAAACCTGATAACGGTTATTGATACAATTTCTTATTTGTTGTGAATGAAAAGTATCCAACTCGGCAAAGATATCGTCAAAAAGCATAATGGGTTTTATTCCTGTAACATTTTCAATTAAGCGTGCTTGAATGAGCTTTAAAATAATTACAGCAATGCGTTTTTGGCCCTGAGAAGCATAAGTAAGCATTTTACGCTCTTTAAGCTTAAACTCATAATCGTCCAAATGTGCTCCTACTAAAGAGCGTTGCAGTAATTTTTCTCTATCCTCAATAGTGGTAAGGTGTTTTATGATTTCTTCCGGAGAACTCTCCAGAGGCAATTTTAAAGAGGGTAAATAAACCAGAGAAATCGCAGTGGAAGCAGGAAAAATATCTTTGAATGTCTCTTGAAAAGCAGTATTAACCTTTATCAGATAGCGCTTACGATAATTCCAAACCTCAGCTAAAGAAGAGGCAAAAGAAAGATTCCAGCTGGTAATTTCTGCTCGGGAATAGCTTCTTTTAAGCATTGCATTTCTTTGCTGAACGATATGTAAAAAATGCCTTAAAACATTTATATAAGAAGGATAAAGCTGAGAAATTGCCAGGTCAAAGTATTGCCGGCGAAAACGCGGCGAACTACTTATCAATAAATGGTCTTCCGGAGCACAATAAATAACTTTTATTACTTCCAAAAGGGTGCTTAACTGGCGGATAGGTAATTCATCAATCTTTAAAAGTTTACGCTGGTCTGCATAAATTAGGGACACCTTTTTCGGAGTTTGTTGGTCGCTCAGAAAAAAACCCTGAACCCGGAAAAACTGCCCTTCAAAATTGAGCAGTTCTTCATCATTGTGAAAACGAATGGATTTACCTATACTGCAATAGGCAATTGCCTCCAGGAGATTGGTTTTCCCGCTACCATTAGGACCAATTATCAAACAGCCCTGAGGTTGGAAATCAAACTCATTTTGGCGATAGCTGCGGAAATTCTCAAGTTCAATTTTAGCCAGGTTCAAATTTTTTATGAACGCAAAGGCATTAGCAGGAAGGTTATTTCCTGATCGGGAACAGGTGTTTCATTGTAAATCATCATCGCATCTTTGGAAGTTCCAAGTTTGATGACAACTTTTTCTGTATCTATAGCTTCCAGAATAGAAAGCATATATTTATAGTTGAAAGAAACTCCGGTTGAAGAGCCGGCAAAAGTAAAATCATCCATATTTTCTTTTGCCTCACCGGTATCTCTGTTACTGGTATTCACTTCAAAACGATCGCTATCCAAATCAAAATGAATGCGTAAATTGTCATCCGGAGCTACAAGAGCAACTCTTTTTATGGCAGTTATGAGAGCTTGCCTATCAACAACAAATTTATTTGGCAGTTCAGCAGGAAATGCTTGTTTGTAATCAGGATATTTGTGTTCCAAAACCTGAGAAGAAATAAAATATTCTCCATACAAAAACATAATCCGATTATGCCCTAAACCCACTTGGAGTTCTTTTACTTCTTCCTGAAAGATTTTCTGCAGAAACAGCAGGGTCTTTACCGGAATTACTTTTTCCACATAATATTGATTCTGGTTCGTAAAAACATTTACTTCCGGATTATCATTCGGCTCTAAAGTAGATAACAGGGACGAATTCAGAATCGTTATTTCTGCTACTTTGCGTCCATCTGTCGCTACCATTGTATGATGATCGGAATAAATCTTCCAACAGACACCATTGAGAACAGGACGATTTACATCTGTAGAAACAGCAAAATAGGTTTTGGAAATCATTCTGCTAAATAACGCGGCATCAATAGTAATAGGATTATTTAGTTTAGGTTCAGGAATAACAGGGAAAAGAGTATGATCAGCAATCAACAGATTAAAATCAACTTTCCCGCATTGAATCATCAGCAGGTCGTCATGACTCCAAAGATTGATAACCCCATCAGGCATATAATTGATAATTTCATTAAAATGATGAGCAGAAACTGCAACTGTGCCACCCTCAGAAACAGCTGCAGGAAATTCCACAACAACCATAATTTCCAAATCGGTAGTGCTGATTCGGATTGTATTATTTTCTTCAGAGACCTCAATAAGGTAGTTGTTCAATATCGGAGTTGTGTTTTTTGTGGGCACAATAGATACCAGATGTTGAATGCGTGCAAGAAGGTCTTTCTTTTCAATCGCTAATCTCATAATAACCTCACCAGTATAATTTATTTTTTTCCAGATAAATTTCCAGTGTTATTTAGTCAATCACTTTTTTGGGAAAAGAAGTTTTTCTGCCACCGAGGACACCGAAAATGGCATTTTAAACAAAGTGAGAAAGAGTAACGAGAAATAAGAAAGAATGCGGATCGGGTAAAAACTATGCATTATATTTAAAGGGAAAGTGAGATCCGCTGCCCGTACAAACTGCTTGACAGAAACTAAGCAATAATTATTTAAGAACTTATGTATGCTTATCTATCCAGAAAGCAGCGAGGTTAAATTTTGGAAACCCTTAAATCTAAGGCATTAGCAGAAAATCTGGCAGTTACTAAAGTATCCGAAATAGTGTTTGACGATCGGGCAATATGGTTACTTTCCTTAACGGAAGGAAACTTTGGCATCAAGCAACGCTGTCAGAATTTTCTGGAAGAACTATATCATCCCTATACCAATCCGGAATCTGTTGCAACCCTTATCCGGCAGTGCATTTTAGGGGATTTATGGTTCTATGTTCAATTACCGGAAAAGGAAAAAACCTTATCCGTGATAGGGGATTTGTATCTTCTGGCAGAGAAGAAATGTAGTAAACCCTTGCAGGAAAAGCGTATTATCATTGAATATCTGGATTTTATTTCTGCTTTAAGCCGCTGCGATGGTATTCCGGGAAGCGTTTTTTCCTATTTACTAACAGCACTGAATAAATGGCAAAAAAGGAGCAGAGACCTTTTTATTCCTTTAAACGGTGCCTGCCGTAAATGTTTAACAAATCTTATGCGGGTTTATAACTGCAACGAAATCTGTTTTAAGATGCTAAAAGAGCTCTTAACCGAGGGCTTGGTGTTTTGGCAGAATACAACAGATTTAGAGAATTGGCATAGAAAGAACGGTGCAGAAAACTATGCCGATATAGAAACCCTATCCTCTGCCATAGGCAAAAAATTTTTCCAGCGATGGTTAACTGAGCTAGAAACCAGGCAAGATTTTGAATCCTTACAGGATGTTCCTTCCTTTTCCGATATTGCTGTTATGCTGCGAGAAACCATTTGCAAATTTCCCACTCTTACTTTACGGATAAAATTCATCTTTTATCTTTTGGGTTTGCAGGGAATGGAGGATTTGCGGAATCATTTGCTTTGGGATTTGAACCGTCAGCTTTCCGATTTGGAAAACGAAATATCGGAAGATGAAGTTCCGCAAATGCTGGATTCCATTTTTGCTACCCTTTTTGAATTTAAAGAAACCCATCTTTCCATTGTGCTGGATTGTATTTTAACTATTGGCAAAATAGTGCTTTCCCGCAAAAATAATAAGCACTGTCAACATCTACTGCCCAAAATTATGGAACTGGAATTCACCGCGCCCGGGAAAATTAAAATAGACAAGGATTGGCAGATGGAAGTGGATAAAAATCATATCAAACATCTGCGTATGCTGCTGGAACTGATTGCCATTGATCCTCTGATGTGCAAAGACCTACTTGCCTATTTAATTATCAGTTTAAGCCGCAAAGGGGTTTTTATTTCCGATACTGACCTTTTTCAGAAAGATGTTTCGGCATTTCTAAATTCGGATTTTAAACCTTTAGTAGTGCAAACCAAACACCTTTTAAAAATGTTCCCTGTGTTCTTTAATGAAATTGGAGCGGAAGGCGAAATTAGAGATATTACTACTTCCGTGGATGAATTGGGGCAACGAAAAGATTTGTTAATGCACTTTTTGCGGAAACAGATTCATACCGAAAGCAATAACACTCATCTGCTTTTAATTCAAAGGATACTGGAATATTGGACAAATCTGGATTATAGAGGACTCCAGGATATGGTTCCGGAAGATGTTCTCATCTACATTATGCACCCGGATGAAATGACAAAGCAACAAAGTGTTGTAGTGAATGCTTTTTTACAAAAAAACGGTTTAAGCGTGGAAGAACTTCTTTCTCTTTCCTGGCAACGAGTTAGCAAATTATTTGAAAATGCACCGGAGGATTTTTCCTTAAAGCGGCTGAAGCTGCTTTGTTACACGCATTTTCTGCTTAAAGATAAATATCATCTTGATCCGTATGATATCGTGAAATTTCTTACTCGCTACAGCTGGTTTGACACAAATGAACAAAATCGCCTTGCCCGTAGTTTTGACCGCAAGGATTATGACAGCACGATTAGACAGCTGCTTTCCTACATCGGAAAAATGAACAGCGTTATCTTAGACCCTCAAACTACAACCGCCTGGGAAAATATCTATTACAAAAGGCATATTGCTGCAGGTATTCCTTCAATGTATGGAATGTATCGCGAGCCCAAACTGGAAGCGATGGGAATGATTTTTCGGATTGAAAATGTAGTTCGCCGCCTTTTTGAGCGTAATGTGCAACAACTGAATCTGAGTTACATCACTGGTAAAACCTTGCGTAGAATAATTCGCATTCTGGAGCTCTATGACTATGCAATGAAACAAATTCTGGTTACCAGCGATGCTTATAGTTCTGCTTTGGATATGTTAAAATCGTCTCAATATCTCAGCAATCTTTCTATAGACCAATATCTGGATATTTTCAAACTGCTGAAGGACAGCGTAGTGGAAATAATTAACGAGTATTATTACCGGTTTTATGAAAACCAGTTGAGGCAAATTGGATTACGAATGGTAGCAAAGGTAAAAGGAAAAGAACAGCGGAACTCAAAAGAAACCGAAATTTTTGCGGAGGAATTTTACCGCAATCTGCTTTCCAAGTCCTTTCTGGTGCAGGGTTTGGATAATTTTATTACCCAAATCCTGGAATCTCTTGCACAAATGAAACATCTTTTTAAGCCGGATGATATTCCTAAAGTGATGAGTTACGATCCCGATAAACTCTTTTTTCATCTGAATAAGAAAAATTCGCGTATTGAAAATCAAGTGCTTTTGGGCTCTAAAGCATATTTCCTGAAAAGGATGCACCAATATGAATTTCCTGTGCCACCTGGATTTGTTATTACAACAGACCTTTTTCGCCATCGGGAAATTATCAATACTCATCCTGATATTTCTGATGAACTGGATGCAATGATTAGGCAAAATTTGAATATTCTGGAAAAAAATACAGACCTTGTTTTAGGCGACCCGGAAAAGCCCTTACTGCTTTCTGTCCGTTCCGGAGCTCCAATGAGTTTACCGGGAGCAATGGATACCTTTTTAAATATCGGTTTAACGGACGAAGTTACCTATAAACTTTCTTTGCGTCCAAACTATGGATGGACTGCCTGGGATTGTTACCGACGCTTGATTCAAAGCTGGGGAATGGCTTATGGCATTCCCCGGGATGAATTTGATGCGGTGATGATTAACTATAAAAAAAGGTTCAAAATAGAGCTGAAAACACAATTTTCGGGTGCTCAAATGCAGGAGATGGTGCAGGATTATAAAAAAGTGCTAACTCTTCATAATCTAGAACTAGAACAGGAACCCTTTATGCAGTTATACAAGGCAATTTCGCGCGTGCTGGATAGCTGGAACACTGATAGAGCCCGTTTATACAGGCAAAAATTACATATTGCCGATGAATGGGGCACTGCAGTTATTATCCAGAAAATGGTTTTAGGTAATATTTCTCTGGAATCGGGAACGGGAGTTTTGTTTACACATTATGACTTTAGCGAAGAGAGCGGAATTTGTTTGAATGGTGATTTTACCCTCTGTAGCCAGGGAGAAGATGTTGTAGCCGGTTTGGTGCACACTTTACCTATATCGGAAATTCAATGTTTGCACAGTAAAACTGCTAATAAAAATTCCCTGGAAAATACCTTTCCAGCAATTTACAATGCGCTATTACGCTATGCCAGACAGCTGATTGAAGATAAAAACTATCCCCATCAGGAAATGGAATTTACTTTTGAGGGTCCTTCTCCCGAGCAATTATATATTTTACAAACCCGGGATCAGGTTATCCAAAAAGCTCCTGATTATAAGGTCTTTGATACTTCCAAAGGGGATCAGAAAAAACTTGCTTTTGGCATCGGTATCGGTAAAGGAGCCGTGAACGGCATAATCGTTTTCAGCAAGGAAGATATTGAAAAATTTGCTCCTAGCAAAGAAGCGCTGATTTTAGTGCGTCCTGATACCGTTCCAGATGATATGGAACTGCTTTTTGAGTGCCAGGGATTGTTAACTTCCCGAGGAGGAGTAACTTCCCACGCTGCAGTTACAGCTACTCGTTTGGGCATTATAGGAATTGTAAACTGTAAGGATTTAGTTGTTTTGGAAGCGGAGGCAAAGTGCAGAATTGGAAAAACCTATTTACAGGCGGGTGATAAATTAGCTTTGGATGCTACCAGCGGAGCTATTTATTCAGGGCATTATCCTTTAGTTAGCGTGCATTGTTTATAACAAATAAAAATATAAGGAGAAATCAAAATGGAACTGAGTTTAGGAAACAAAAAACTGCTAGGAATCAATGGTTTGGGCAGAATTGGCAAACTATTGTTATGGAATCAGATACATCTTAGGCATTTTGATGGAATCGTAGTAAACTGTGGCCGGGTGGTAGGCAAAAATCTAGATGACCTTATTCAGGTTATTGAAATGGATAGCACTTACGGTTCTATCCACAAATTTCTCTATGGAGTGGTAGGTAAAAAAGCCGAAATAAAAATCCTTGATGCGGATATCCCTCTTTTGGAAATTGAGGGTATACCGATTAAAATTTTACGAACGGCTCGCGACCCTAAAGATATTAACTGGCTGAACGAGGGAGTGAGAATTGTAGTTGATTGCACAGGAAATTTTTTAGACCCCGCTTTGCGCTCGGATTCCGGAAAACCCTGTTTACACGGTCATTTGGATGCAGGAGCGCTGAAAGTTATCTGCAGTGCACCTTTCAAAATTAAATCCGGAAATTCTATACCGGATTATGCCAAAACGATAATTTACGGCATCAATCACCTGGATTTTAACCCTCGTGAACATAACATCATTTCTGCTGCTTCCTGTACTACAACCGGCTTGGCTTATATGTTGAAACCGCTTATGGAAAATCAGGCAACCTCCAGAATTTTAACTGCTTCTATGAGCACCATTCATTCAGCTACAAACACTCAATCCATTTTAGATAGTGTTCCTAAAACCGATGCCACGGATTTGAGGAAATCCAGAAGCGTCCTGAATAATATTATTCTTTCCACTACAGGAGTTACGAAAGCTCTGGAACAAGTGATGCCCGAAATTAAACATATCGGTTTTATGGCAGATAGCGTTCGCATTCCTACAACAACCGTCTCACTTATCAACTTAAATGTTACTTTCCATACGGAATTGGATGAATTGGGAGAGCCGTTGGTAAACCGGAAACTGATCAATGATGTATACCAAAAAGCATCGGAGGGCTCACAAAAAGACCTGCTGATTTTCAGTGACCGGCAAAATGTTTCGGCAGATATGATTGGAACTATGGCCGCAGTTGTTATTGAAGCACATGAAACACATACCAGAACCGGCTTTATCACAATTCCGGTTACAACTTTGGCTGCTCAAGGTATGGAAGCGGAAAAAGCATTGGAATTGCCTGTTACGCATGCTAAAATTTTCGGTTGGTATGATAACGAACTTGGCTCTTATGTCAATTGTCTATCCCGGTTGACTAATTATATAGAGGAAAAAACTATTTGATAGTGAAAGGGGAATAGTGAACAGGGTAAGGGTAAGAAACCAAAAACCACGTCATAAATCGTAAAATAACAGTAAGTAAGGAGTCATTTGCACCGTGATAACTTAATTCTTTAAAATATATTAAGCGGTGCAAGAGGCCTTATAACGGCTAAAAACTTCCGGGAAAATAATCCACCGATTACGATGTTGTGTAGTCGGAGATTCAGCGAGCTCCGACTACACAACAACATCGTAAACTGCGGGATCTTGTGACTTACAATTTTCACGATCATTTTGCCAAAATAATTTGCTAAATCATAACACAGCAAACCAGTAGCAAATAGAATACAGATCATTCCCTGAAAAAATCCAAAGTGTTGTCAATAACATTCCCTTATCTATCTCTTATGATTCCCATATCCGATATGGGAATCATAAGGGAATCTTATCCGCGGCATAGCCCGTAAAAGAAGGAATTGATTCAAAACGATTTTGGGATGGAAAAAGAGTAAATTTTCCGGATACCTTTTGTTTTAACTCCCAATTTTTAAGTTTGAAGACCAGCTAAAGAGCGGTTGTAAGTGAAAAAAGATTGTGGAGTGTGGTTACATTGAAGGGAGGTGAAAAGGGAAAGTCAAAACTTCCTGCTGCGCGGTTTTAAGTGAAAGAGATTGAGGGGGGTGTTTATATTGAAGGCAGGAGAAAATTGTAAGTAAGAACATCCCGCGCTCTTTCTATCTTTATATTTAGCCATCTTGCCATCCCGCGATATTTCACAACTTAAAAATTTTACTTGCCTATAAATGCAAATCTATAAATATGCACCCAAAAATTGATTATTACGACTTGAAAAATTCAAGCCAAAGGGAGTGTTGATGCGCTTGAAAACATTTCCCGGAGGTGTTCATCCTCCGGATGAAAAGAAGTATAGTGCTGCTATGCCTATAACTGAAATTCCGCTACCCCAAAAAGTGTGTATCCATCTTTCTCAGCATATTGGTTCTCCTTCAAAGCCAATTGTAGCTGTAGGTGATGAGGTTTTAACAGGACAAAAAATTGCAGAAGCAACAGGTTTTGTCTCCCTTATTCAACATTCTTCAATTTCCGGAAAAGTTACTGCCATAGACCGTTTTCCTAATGCTACGGGCTTCAATTCTATGGCAATTCAAATTACGGGTGATGGATCTGACAAATGGATAGAACTTATTGACGAACAAAATTTTATGGATTTACCAATTGAGGAAATGAAAAAAAGAATTGGTGATGCTGGAATTTGTGGAATGGGCGGTGCCGGTTTTCCGACTTTTGTAAAACTTTCTCCGCCAGCTGATAAACATATAGATACGGTTATTTTGAACGGAATAGAATGTGAACCTTATTTAACCAGTGACCATCGCTTGATGCTGGAAAAAGGTGAAGAAATCATAATCGGCTTAAAACTTATAATGAAAATTTTATGTGCTGAAAAAGGAATGATTGGAATTGAAGCCAATAAACCCGATGCCATAGCCAAAATGCAGGAACTGACTAAAAATGAACCCCATATTGAAGTAGTTACTCTAAAACTACGTTATCCTCAAGGTGCCGAAAAACAGCTTATTTATGCTGCTACCAAAAGAAAAGTTCCTGCTGGTGGTCTTCCTTTGGAAGTTGGGATTGTTGTGCAAAATGTAGGAACAGCTTTTGCCGTTTATGAAGCAATTCGCTACAAAAAACCCCTAATTCAAAGGATTATAACGGTAACGGGTTCTCCTGTAGTTAATCCGCAAAATCTTTTAGCCCGTATTGGAACTCCTTTTTCTGAACTTGTTGACTTTTGCGGTGGAACAAAAGAAGAAGTAGGAAAAGTAATTTGTGGTGGACCGATGATGGGTTTTGCTCTTCCTTCTTTAGAAGCAACAGTGGGAAAAGGAAGTGGGGGATTGGTTTTACTGAATAAAGAAACAGCCCGGTTAAAGGAAGAAGGAAATTGTTTACGTTGTGCACGCTGTGTAGATGTTTGCCCGATGAATTTGGTTCCCTGTATGATTGTTTCTGCCGTAAAATACGATAATCAGAAACTTGCTGTAAGTTCCGGACTGAATGATTGTATGAAATGTGGTGCTTGTGCTTATGTGTGTCCTGCCCAAATTCGTTTAGTGCAATATATTGATACGGGCAAAATTCGTTATGCTGAAGCAAAAAAGTAGGTGAAGAAAATGAAAGATAGATTTATTGTTTCACCGGCTCCTCATTTTCATGATCAGACCACTACTAAAAATGTAATGTGGAATGTTGTGCTGGCTTTAACTCCGGCTCTAATTTTCGCTATTTATTTCTGGGGTTTCAAGTCCTTGTTGTTAACATTGTTAGGCGCAGTTTCAGCTATGGTAACAGAGGCAATAATTCAAAAATTACGCAAAGTTCCGATTACTGTTTCCGATGGGAGTGCTTTTTTAACCGGTATGCTACTTGCCTATAATATAAATGCTGGAGCACCCTGGTGGATTCCTGTTTTAGGTGCTGCCTTTGCAATTGCAATTGGAAAACAGGTCTTTGGTGGTTTAGGCAATAATCCTGTTAATCCTGCTCTTTTAGGAAGGGCTTTTTTAATGGCTTCCTGGCCCACCCTAATGACAGCCGGATGGTCCATTCCTAAAGGCGGAACTTTAAGCGGAATAACCGATCCGAGTGTTATAGCTGTAAACCTGCAAAATTTATCTCCCAAGGCATACGATTTGGTAACAGGTGCTACTCCTTTAAAAGTAGCTCAAACCTTAAGAGATAGCAGTTTTGTATCTTCGCTTAGTGCAAATGCGGAACAGGGTTTTGACCTGGCAAATCGTATTTTTACAAACTTAACCGATTTATCTGCCTTAAAAAATCTTTTCTGGGGAAATATCGGTGGTTGCATTGGCGAGGTTAGCGTTTTTGCTTTACTTTTAGGCGCAGCTTATTTGCTTTATAAAAACATAATTGAATGGCGGATTCCCCTTTTCTATATAGGAACCGTTTTTGTGCTCTCTTTCTTTTTAGCTCCGCTGAAAGGTTCAGGTTTTAGTCCCTTATTGCCATTTTTTCATATTTTTTCCGGCGGATTGATGTTAGGTGCATTTTTTATGGCAACGGATTATACAACAACACCAATAACCAAAAGCGGGAGAATAATTTTTGCTATAGGTTGCGGAATTTTAACAGTAGTAATTCGGTTGTATGGTGGCTATCCTGAAGGCGTAAGCTACAGCATTTTGTTTATGAATGTGTTGACTCCTTTAATTGATAAATTTACTATGCCCAAAGCATTTGGGAGGGTAAAAAAATGAAAATATTTTTACAACTTGGTTTAATACTGCTTGCCTTTTGTGTGGTAGCAACTGCACTTTTGGCTTATGTGAATTCTATTACTAAACCTCAAATTGATTCTATTCAACAGAAAGAAGCGGAAGAAACCCGTCGCAAACTGATTCCGGATAGCGATTTTGAGGAAATACAAGGTGAATTTACTTACTATATTGCTAAAGATAGTAAAACAGGCGAAGTGAAGGGCTATGTTTTTACGGCAGAAAAAAATGGCTATAACGGTCCTGTAAAAACAATGGCAGCAGTGGATAAGGATTATAATATTATAGCTATAAATGTAATTCAACAAACAGAAACTCCCGGCTTGGGAACAAATTCCACTCAACCCAAATTTACAGACCAGTTTAAAGGAAAAACCGTGGAACAACTAATTGTAGATAAAGACGGTGGAGTTCCTCCCAATTGTATTAAAGCCATAACAGGAGCTACTATTACCACCCGTGCAGTAACAAATTCTGTGAAGGAATCCATTGAAATGCTGAAAACTCAGGTTCAAACAAAAAACACTACTCCCAATGAGACAGGGGCAAAAGAGGAGGTGAACAAATGAGCTTTATGAAAGAATTAACGAAAGGTATCATAAAGGAAAATCCTACTTTCGTGATTGTCTTGGGTATGTGTCCTACATTAGCTACTTCTACATCTGTAAATAATGCTATTGGAATGGGTTTGGCAGCTACCTTTGTGCTGATTTGTTCCAATATCTTTATTTCGCTGATTAAGAACATAACTCCCGATAAAATTCGTATTCCAGTATATGTAATTGTAATAGCTGCTTTCGTTTCCATAGTGGATATGAGTATGGCTGCTTATTTACCGGCTTTGCATAAATCCTTAGGATTGTTTATTCCTTTGATTGTAGTGAATTGCATCATAATGGGAAGGGCGGAAGCTTATGCGAATAAAAATAATGTAATCAATTCTATTGCTGACGGCATTGGAATGGGGCTTGGTTTTACTCTTGCTTTGTGTTTGGTTGCTACAATCAGGGAAATTTTAGGTAACGGTACCTGGTTAAATATAAGAGTTATGCCTGAGACCTACGATCCAATGTTGATTACTTTGCTTGCTCCTGGTGCTTTTATTACCTTAGGACTTTTGATGGGATTGATGAATATGCTGAAGGAGAAGAAATAATGGGATTCCTCGGACAACTTTTCACGATGGCAATTTCTGCTATTTTAATACAGAACTTTGTGCTTTCGCGTTTCTTAGGGTTATGTCCCTATCTTGGTGTATCCAAAAAAATGGATTCTGCTTTCGGAATGGGTATGGCTGTTATCTTTGTAATGACTATGGCTTCTGCTTTCTGCTATTTAATTTATCAATATATCCTGGTTCCATTTGAATTGGAATATCTGCAGACCCTGGCTTTTATTTTAACGATTGCTGCACTGGTGCAGTTTGTAGAAATGTTTATTAAGAAGAATTCCCCTGCCTTATATAAATCCCTGGGTGTTTATCTTCCTTTAATTACAACCAACTGTGCTGTTTTAGGCGTGGCGATTCTGAATATTACTCCCTTGGCAGATGGGACGCGTTACAATTTTATATGGGCTGTTTTAAACGGTTTTCTTTCCGGTGTTGGTTTCACTTTTGTCCTTTTAGCAATGGCGGGAATCAGAGAACGTTTGGAAATGGTAGAAATGCCAAAAAGTATGCGTGGAATGCCAAGCGGTTTAATTCTTGCCGGAACAATGGCTTTGGCTTTTTACGGTTTTATGGGAATGAAGTTTTAAAGGAAAGGTAATATATGCTTAATTTAATTGTTGTTCCTTTGGCTGCAACCGGAACATCTGCTATAGTGCTTCCGGTTGTTATTATGGGTTCGCTGGGTTTGATCTTTGGATTGATACTTGCTTTTGCTTCCAAGGTCTTTCCCGTTACTGTAGATGAACGCATAGAAAAAATTATAGAGGTCCTGCCTGGAGCCAACTGCGGTGCTTGTGGTCAACCTGGATGTTCAGGATATGCTACAGCTATTGTTAATGAGGGAAAAGAATTGAATTTATGTGCTCCCGGAGGTCCTGCAGTAGTAGAAAAAATCGCTCAAATTATGGGCAAAGATGCAACCGCAAAAGAACGAAAAATTGCCTTCATTCATTGCAGTAGCGGTGGAAAAAACAACACCAAATGGAAATATGCTTATCAGGGTATTGAAAGTTGCCTTTCTGCTGTAAATATCGCTGATGGACCGAATCTTTGCTCCTGGGGTTGCGTTGGTTTCAATGATTGTGTAGCTGCCTGTAAATTTGATGCTATCAGCGTTGATGAAAATGGAATGCGGATTATTGATAGAGAAAAATGTACCGGTTGCGGTGCTTGTGTAACTGCCTGCCCACGTAAATTGATAATGCTTATTCCGGAAAGTATGAATGTGTTTATATCCTGCAGTTCCAAAGATAAAAATCCCCTGCCCAAACAAAATTGCGGAGCCGATAAGCCCTGCATTGGTTGCGGGCTGTGTGCTAAAAAGTGTCCTGTTCAGGCAATTACTGTAGAGAATAATATCGCTAGAATTGATTACAGCAAATGCACCGATTGCGGAACCTGTGCTACTGTCTGTCCTACAAAAGCTATCATAAACCTGAAAACGGAAGGTTGACGTCCCCGTCAACTACAGGACAGTTGACGTCCTCGTCAACTTTCTGGTTACCCCGGAAGGTTGATGTCCCCGTCAACTCCCAATCAACATATTATTACTCAGCTGCAAAAAGTTATCAATAAATGTATAGTTCAGTTGTAAGTGGAACGACAAGATGTCGTTCTTCCTATCAGCCAGGAATTATTAGCACCTTCAGATTTAACTACTTACGATATTCTTAACAGCACTTATGACTTATGATGACATAAAAAAATAGCAATCCCACTACCTCGCTATCTTACCCTCTCACTAATAAAAGGTTTGACAAAAAAGGCAACTTTGAAAGTTTGACAATGGACTTTACGCTTTTTGGGTATGATAAAAAGTAAGGTCTAACTATTATCCTGAACTAAATATTATAATGGAAGTAAAATGCGCACTTTTGATGCTGTTCTTCCTTATTTGAAGAAGAGCTACACCCGAATTTTGGGTGGATTGGTAATGTTAATTCTAGTGGATCTGGTGCAGCTTGCGGTTCCGAAAGTAATGCAATATGCGATAGATCATATTCAGGAAAGGACTATAGATCAACAGGGTCTGCTTTGGATTGCTTTAATTATTTTTGCCTTTGCAATTGCGGTAATGGTTTTAAGGTTTTTCTGGAGAATTTTAATAATAGGCAATTCCTACAACATTGAAAAGAGTTTGCGTCAGGATTTTTACGATCATTTGCTTAGATTATCCCAGAATTTTTTTAATAAAAGCAAAACCGGTGACTTGATGGCTTATGCCACTAACGATTTAAATGCGGTTCGTCAACTTTTCGGTATGGGTCTAATTTCAGCAATGGATATTGTTTTAATGACCATTGCTTCTTTTGCTTTTATGGTTTCTATTAATCCTAGGTTGACCTTATTGGCAGTCCTTCCTATGCCGGTGATATCATTAACAATTCTATTTTTCGGGAAAAAAATGCATAGACGGTTCAAAGCAGTGCAGGAATGTTTTGCTGCTCTAAGTGGAAAAGTGCAGGAAAGTATTTCAGGGATTAGAATAGTAAAGGCATTTTGTCAGGAAAAAACAGAACTGAAGAAAATAGATGAGATCTCACAGGAATTTGTAAACCAAAATATGTCACTGGCTAAGATTGCGGGTGTTTTTCATCCTTTTATGGGTTTTGTAATCAGCATTAGTATGATCATCACTATTTACTTTGGGGGTAGAGCAGCTATTCAAGGAGATATTAGTATTGGGGGTTTTATTGCTTTCTTTCAGTATCTCGGAATGCTTGTTTGGCCTATGATTGCTATTGGCTGGATTGTAGATATGTATCAAAGAGGAACCGCTTCCCTGAAACGACTTAATGATATATTTGAAGTTAAACCAGAGATTGATGATACATTAGCAGATATGAGTATTAAACAACTGGAAGGGGAGATTTTATTTCAGAATTTAAGTTTCCGCTATGAAGAACATCTGCCTCTGATCTTTAATGATATCACTGCAGGTATTGAAGCAGGAAAAACACTGGCTGTGGTTGGACCTACAGGTTGTGGTAAGACCACTTTAATTGAACTTTTAGTGAGAATATATAATCCTCCGCATAATAGTATCTATGTTGATGGTTATGAACTATATAAAATTCCTTTAAGTATCTTGCGTAGAGATATGGTTTTAGTGCCGCAGGATATTTTTCTGTTTTCAGAATCCATAGCTGATAACATTCGTTTGGGAAAACCTGATGCTTCGGATGAAGAGGTTTTTGAAGCAGCTCGTATTGCTCAGGTTTATGATGAAATAATGGAATTTGAACATCAGTTTGGAACAATTGTAGGAGAGCGTGGTTTAACTCTTTCCGGAGGGCAAAAACAAAGAGTTGCAATTGCCAGAGCTTTACTCACTAATCCCCGAATTTTAATTTTAGATGATGCTCTTTCTGCAGTGGATACTAAAACGGAAAGACATATTTTGGAACGCTTAATTGAAATACGCAAAGCGAAAACAACAATTATTATCGCCCACCGTATATCTTCTTTACGACATTCCGATATGATTATCGTTATCAATAACAGTATCATAGCTGAAAGTGGTACTCATCAAGACCTTCTTGCCAAAGGGGGAATATATAAAGATTTATATGAAAAACAAAAGATTAGAGCCCGCCTGGAAGGAGAAGAAGAATAATGCACGGTGGTGGAGGTCACGGAGGACATAGTTCCTATTATGAAGATGAGCTGAAAACTAAAATTTATGATCAGCGGCTCTTCAATAATATGATTAGATATTTGAAGCCATATTTACCAGCAGTTTTTCTCTCCTTTATGTTTTTAATGCTGATTTCCGCTGCAGAAGTAATTATTCCTTTAATTCAACGCTCTGCTATTGATGATTATATTGTCTCCGATAAGTCCATTGCTATTTTTACAGATGATACCGAATACCGTAATTTTATAAATCGTTATCAAAAGCTTGGTTTCAAGGAATATCAATATGGCACAAATCACTTTGTGGTTATTAGTTATAAAGACCGCAATAAAATGAATCGTAGTGACTTGGAAGAGCTCAAAACAAAAGGAATCTTAAGTGAGGATACTGTTTTCCTTATTGAAGACAAAGCTAAAAATGTGAACATATTGAATAAATATCTGCAAAAAAATAATTATCTGACAAATCAGAAGCAGCTTTCCGGATGGTTTAAAATTGGATCTGAAACTATTGCTGTTCCCCAAAAAGAGTTAAATAAATTACCCCGAAAAGAGCGGTTGGAAATACGCAATGAGGCATCTCAAAAATTATTATTATTAGCTCTTATATTTTTGGCTATAATTACCTTACGCTTTATCGCCAGTTATTTTCAAACTGTTTTAACTTCTTATTTTTCCCAAAAAGCAATGGCTGATTTAAGACATGATGTGTTTGGTCACCTGCAAAAAATGCCAACTAAATTCTTTGACCAAAATCCAGTGGGGCGATTAGTTACACGCGTAACCAATGACATTCGCGCTATAGATGAAATGTTGGCTTCAGGAGTGATAACTCTTATTCAGGATATTATCCTAATTTTCACGATTGTAATTTTAATGCTGGTACTGAACTGGCGTCTGGCATTAGTCAGTTTTAGTATTATTCCTTTAGTAATTTGGGTAATAGTAATTTTTCGGAAAAAAACCAGAGTTATTTATAGACAGGTTAGAACATATCTTGCAGCTTTGAATGCTACTTTAGCTGAACATATTGCAGGACAGAAGATTATTCAGCTTTTCAACCAGTATTTTCATAAACGGCAGGAATTTGCTAATATTAATCAGCAGTATTATTTAGCATCTATCAGCCAGATTCGTTTGTTTGCCTTTTTTAGACCTATTATTCATGTTTCATCTCAGATAGCAGTTGCATTAATTATATGGTATGGGGGCGGTCAAATTCTTCAAAATGTAATCACAATCGGATTGCTGATGGCTTTTACGCAATATATTAATAAATTATTTGAGCCCATTAACGATTTTTCAGAAAAATTCAATATTCTTCAAGGTGCAATGGCAAGTGCAGAAAGGATATTTGCTCTATTAGAAGTTTCTCCTGATGACTACCGCATTCAAAAACACAGGGGTTTAAAACTAAATGGAGAAATTGAATTTGACCATATCTGGCTTGCCTATAATGAAGAAGAATGGGTTTTAAAAGATGTCTCCTTTAAAATTAAAGCGGGAGAAAAAATAGCTCTGGTAGGTCATACTGGAAGTGGGAAAACATCCATTGTAAACCTGATTTTAAATATGTATCCCCACCAGAAAGGAAGAATATTGATTGACGGTAAAGAATTGCACGATTATTCTTTAGAAGATATTCGCAAAAATGTGGGAATCGTGCAACAGGATGTTTTCATTTTTGCTGGAACTATAAAAGATAACATCGCTCTTGGAAATAAAGAGATTAGTGAAGAAGAGATAATACAAATAGCAAAATATGTTAATGCCGATAAATTTATCAGCCAATTACCTCAGCGCTACAATGAACCGGTTATGGAACGAGGAGCCACTCTTTCTACAGGACAGAGACAACTTATTGCCTTTGCCAGAGTGCTGGCTTACAATCCTTCCATTTTTATTCTAGATGAGGCAACTTCCAATATTGATACCGAAACCGAACTCCTTATTCAAGATGCTTTAAACAAAGTTATAATGAATAGAACTTCTATCATAATTGCCCATCGCCTTTCTACAATTCAGAATGTAGACCGAATTTTAGTTTTACATAAAGGTGAAATTGTAGAAGAGGGTTCGCATTATGAACTCCTTGATAAACAGGGCTTATATTATGACTTATACCGTCTCCAATACACTTGAAAATAAAACCTGGATAAAAAAGTGATTGACAGAATAACGGGTTTGAAATAACTTATAATTATAGGTATGGAGTATTTGTCACGCTAAAGTTTTTTTGTGCTCCCCTATATATATAGAGTGTTCTAATTCCGGAAGAACGATGTCCCCGTCGTTCAATGAAACCGACGGAACGATGTCCCCGTTGTTCAATGTGGTTGACCAGGAGGTCAACCTTCCGGTGCGATCATAAAAAAAACATTACTTGATCTATAAGGAGGATCAATGAAAAAGTATTGGCTGATTATCTTAGCCCTTACAATCGTAACAGCAATCTTTGCTGACAGCAACCGCTATGAAGTTGTTGTCTATGGCGAGGATTTTGAATCTGGAGCTACTGACTGGACTCATTACGACGGTGCTGTGTCTCCCAATAATTGGCATATTTACAATTTTGGCGGAACTCAGGGAAATGTCTGGTGGATGGGAGACCCGGCTCTAGCTCAGGGAACTTATATTGGTGGTTATTATAACCATCAGTATCTTGTTTTAGATACACCGGCAAGAACTTTAAGTGCTGGTAATACAACTTTAACTTTCAAACTTCGTCACAATGTAGAAGACCCAGCGGGTGCCACAGCACCCTGGAATGGTTGGGATGCTTGCAATGTAAGAGTTTCCACTGATGGCGGAACTACCTGGACTCCAATATCCGGAAATCCTGCTTATGATATGACTTCTGCTTATTCCTTCGGTTTTGAGCATGGTGAAGGACAGGGAATTCCCGGTTGGGGAGGAGTGCGAGAATGGACTAATGCCACTTTTGACCTTAGTGCTTATGTAGGTCAAAGCGTAAAAATCCGTTTTGCCTTTGCCTCTGACCCTGCCTATAGCACAAGCGATGCTCCTGCTATGTTTGGAATGATGGTTGATGATATCAGTTTTGGCGGATACAGCAATAACGGAACGGACGACGGTCAAATGACCTGGGCTTCTATGGTTCCGGTTGGAGGAGACCTTTGGCATATAATAACTGATGCTACAGCTCCTTCACCCACTCATTGTATGGTTTGCCAAAATGCTTCCGGTAGTTACAATACCAATATGCTGAATTATTTGGTCAGTCCTCCTGTTACTTTACCTAATAGTGGAGATATGTGGGTGGACTTTATGCTTAGGGGTAGTTACGATGATCCTAATACTTTTCCGGAAGTGGACTATTTTGGTTGGGAAATTTCTGTAAATAATGGTGTTAACTGGTATGCAATGAGCAATCCTTATGGCACACCAGGAGGCGATAATTATGTGTATACAGGCCTACAAGATACCTGGCAATCTATGACCGAGGGTTATCAATTGAGTTTCTTTATCACTGATTACCACGGCGAAACTGCAATTTTCCGCTGGTATTTTAAGTCCGATGCTGATACTCCTGATGGAGTAGGTTTATATATTGATGACTTCAAGGTCTATAATGATGTGTTTATTGCTGCTCCTGAGAGTTTGGCTGCTGTTGTAACCGGAAATTCAATTACTCTTACCTGGAATGAACCTGGTACTGGAGGTGGCGGTGGTGAAGAGGGCTGGATTTATTATTGTGGTGAGCCAGCGGGTAATTCCATTGGAACAAATGGTGTCGCCGATTTTAGTGTAGCTGCCAAATGGGATGCAGTTGGGGAAACGAATAGTATCTATCCTTATGTGGGAATGAATATCACTAAGATTAAATTTGTTCCTGCAGAGCCCACTACTCTTTGTTCTTATGCTGTTCGCATTTGGACCGGTATTTCCGGAGTTATGGTTTATGATCAACCTGTGAGTACAATCACTGAAGATACCTGGAATGAAGTAATATTAAACACTCCTTATACTATTCCCGCAGCAACCACAATTATGGTTGGTTATCGTTGTAATGCTACAGGTGGCTATCCTGCCGGTTGTGATAACGGACCTCAGGTTGAGGGCTACGGCAATATGATTTATATGAACAATAACTGGCATACACTTACTGATGAAAGTGCTACACTTACTTATAATTGGACTATTCAGGTTTATGTAGCTGATGCTAGTGGCAAAGAATATGTTTTAGGTGAACTGCCAATGAATAATTCCTTTGCCGAAGGTAGTTTTGGTGTTCATTATACGGAACCGGTTAGAGGTCGTGATGTTACAGCTTATAAGGTTTATCGTGACGGCAGTTATCTAACTGAGGTAGATGGAGAACTATTAACTTATACCGATACTGAAGTTCCGGGTGGTCCGCATACTTATTATATAACCGCAATGTATGGGACAGTAGAATCCGGTGCTTCTAACACTGTAAGCGTATTTGTTTTGCCTGCAAATCATTATGAGCTTAATCACGATGATGGCACAGCAGAACAGGGATTTAATGTGGGTGCTACTAATCAGATGGCAGTTAAATTTGATTATAGTGGTGAATTTGACCTTAAATATGTAAAAGTATATGTTCATACCCTGAATACTGCAGGTCTTGTTATTCGTATTTATGATGCCAACGGAACAGGTGGAATGCCTGGAGCGCAAATTATTCCTCAATATCAGTATCCTGCAGCTTCAGTAGTTACCGGTTGGAACTTTATTACTTTGCCCAATCCGGCTCATTTGAACAATCAGCCATTCTATATTGCTATTATGGAAACATCCAATGCTAACCAGATCGGTTTGGATACAAGTACTAACGGTTTCAGTTATCAAATTATAGACGATACCTGGGAACCGGTAGAAACAGGTGAAATTATGTTGAGGGCTATAGTTGAGGGCCCAAATGCAGGTGAAGATCCTACTCTTCCTCCTTTGGTTCTGGATGCCAAGAATTATCCTAACCCCTTCAATCCTGAAACAACTATCAGTTTCAGTATTCCTGCCAGTGGTCAAACAAGTGTGAAGATTTATAACCTGAAAGGTCAATTAGTCCGAACCTTAGTAGATGAAACAATGAATGCCGGTTATCAGAAAGTTGCCTGGAATGGCACTGACGACAATCAAAAGTCAGTAGCTAGCGGAGTATATTTTTACCGCGTTAATAATGCTGGTAAAATCATTACCCGCAAAATGCTATTAGCCAAGTAGGTTAACAAGTTAACGGCTTAGCTGGTTAACAAGTAAAAAATTAGGAAGCCCGAAGAGATTCAGGGCTTCCTTTTTATTTGGATAATGGTCTGCATAATTCCGATTGGGAAAATGAGGTTGATTTAACATCGGAAGGTTGACCTCCTGGTCAACCAACCGATAAATTGTGAGTTAAAACGAACGGGAAACACCCTTACAACCGAACTATCAATCACCCCATATTTACACGGTAAAGAATAACAATCCCGCAAAGCGGTAAAGCACTATCTGGAGAAATTATTCATTTTCAAGCTAAAATAGTTGGGTAACAATTCCTGCTTTTACGGACTATGCGGCGGATGAGATTCCCTTATGATTCCCATATCCGATATGGGAATCATAAGGGATTCATATCGGAGTGTTATTGAGAAATTTAGTGTAGGGAAAGAAATGGAGTTGCTAAAAAGTGAGGTATCTACATAAATAGCAGATAGTTAAGGGTCTATTTTTGCTTTGGAGGATAGAAGTGAATTAAAAACGATGTTCTAAATGTCATTCCAGAAGGGGGAAAAACGGGTATTTCAGAAGTATGCAAAGATACAACTGTTTAGATTGTAGCCACATCTTTAACAACGAGAGAAGAGAACACGAAATTTCCATTTGTAGAAAGATTTGACAGAACTATATAAACCAGAAGGAAACTATTTAGGAGCTCTGTAAATTTTATTCAGAACGCCATTCAACAATTAAAAAATACTTGGATAACTATCAGATAACAAAAGAAATAATTTATCTAGAACACAACTAACTCCCTTGTAGGCGTTTAATGTGCTCTGAAAATTAACTTTAAATTCAGCAAGGAATTAACTCTGTTTAAAAGAAAGTAGATCGGCAACTATCTACTCGCAAAACGGCAACTAAATATCTTACAATAGAACAGATATGAAATTATTAGTATCTTTATATTTCTTCTGCATCCTGACCGTAGATTTCTTTGAAACGAATATTATCTATTTGGTCAGGAATGCCTTCAAAAACCTTATGCCCTTCTTTAAGAGCTAAGACCTTATTTCCGTAACGGCGTGCTAGGGTTAAAAAGTGCAGAGAACAGATAATAGAAATTTTTTCTCTGTTTATTTCCCCTAAGTATTGCATAATGGAATCGGCTGTGGCAGGGTCTAAACTGGCTACCGGTTCATCAGCTAAAATTAAAGATGGCTTTTGCATTAAGGCACGGGCTATGCCAACTCTTTGTTGTTGTCCTCCTGAGAGGAATTTAACCTGTTTATCGGCAAAATCCTGTAACCCCACTTTTTCCAGATTTTGTTTTGCCAGTTCATAATCCTCTTTGCTGAAAGGTGAAAAAGGTGAATGATATCCTAATCGTCCGGTTAAAACATTAGTGAGGACGCTTAAGTTTTTCACCAGGTTAAATTGCTGAAAGACCATTCCGATTTGCCTCCGGTAATGTCTCAGTTCTATGCCTTTAAGTTGCAGAATATTTTCGTTGCGGAAAAGGATTTGTCCGCTGCTTGGTTCTATCAGGCGATTTATACAACGCAGGAAAGTAGATTTTCCACTGCCGGAAAGTCCTAATAAAATTACAAAGTCCCCTTCTTCCACTTCCAGAGATAAATCTTCTAATGCCCATTTTTTGCCGTCATAACTCTTGCTTAAGTTATTAACTTCAAGCAAATTATTTTTTGGGTTCATTGAAGCAGTTCAGCAGGGTCCATATTCATTGTCTTAAGGGTTGTTCGCACAATTTCATAATCCTCATCGGAGGCATATTCCAAGCCATCAATATCATAAAGAGCTTTCAGAACCTTTTTTCCTTCCTCACTTTGGGCATAACGATATAAGGTTTGCACAATTATGCCTTCCAGTTCGGGAGGAAGGTCTTTCCGAAAAGTTACTGTGTCATTGGGAATCCAATCTGTATAATCAACAATTTTAACCTTCTCAAAAACATCGGGATAGGTCTCCAACAATTTTTCTCTGGCATCCATTGGCTTTCCCCTGGCATCAGGTGGCGACCAATAACTGCAACCTACATCCGCTCTTCCGCTATAAACAGCTAAAATAGCTTGCGGATGACCTCCGGCAAAGAAATAATCCTTAGGTGTAATACCCCTTTGTTTTAAGATAGCGGAAGGATAAATATAACCGGAAGTGGAGGCAGCATCCGTATAGGCAATTATTTTTCCTTCAATATCCTGTAAGGAATCAATGTTACTATCACTGCGGGCTACAAACTGTCCTCTATATTTGGTTAAACCATTGCGAACGGTCATTAGTCGCACTTGCGCATCATATTTTTGTTTAGCTAAAATGTAAGCATAAGTCGGCAGCCAGGCAACATCTGCCTGATAAGTTCCTAATGCTTCAATAACAGCAGCATAACTTGTGGGGACAGCTACTTTGAAATGTAATTTGGTTTCATTTTCCAGATAGTTGGCAATTGCCTCTCCGCTGGAAACAACTTTTCCTGCTTCCAGAGAAGGGACAAAAAACATTTTAATAGGATTTTGTTTGGAACCCAATTTCCTATTGGCTTTTTCCAGGCGACTTTCCTTTGTTCCGCAACCGAATATTAAAAGTGCTACGAAGGCAAGCCAGATATACTTTTTGCACATTGGCATCAACTCCTCATAAGATATATAATAATTTATTTTCCTGCAGAGCCAAACTTGGTCAAGAAAAAACTACATAAAATCCCAGTCCTCAAAAAATTGGTCAATCAGCAAAATGGGATTTTTCCATGTCTCTTGAAAATTAAGATGGTCTTTTCCATCCAGGGTTTCGCCCTCATTATTAAAAATGCAGGCAGGTAAAATAATTGCTTCGTCTGCTTGTGGGGTAAGCTGTTGCAATAAATCCGAATAGGTTATTAAACCGCAAACACTGATATCGGGACCGAAAAAGTCGTTGCGAATAACCTGAACGCGGATAAACTGATTTTCTAATCGTTTATTAAGGTCTTCCGCAATGCGTGTGATAATGTTTTGAGCACAAACGGAACTGATCATTAAATAGTTAAACGGTTTTTTTCTGAGCTCTTTCAGCAGCCCGCGTTTTTTTTGTTTATAGGTTTGAATAGTTAAACGCAACATCCCGATTCCGTTTTCCAGCTGAGGATAATCAGCGTAAAAATCCTCATCTGGAATATCTCTTTCTGCTAAAATGTAAAATTCATCAGCAGGATAGATAATTGAGCTGTTATAATTCTTTCTTGCTTCATCTATTAAATCTAAAATTGCTGTTGCGCTTTGCTGATTGTAAGGCATAATTTCACAAAGGTTTTTACGATATTTGGTTAAGCCCACAGGAATGATTCCAATGGAAAGACAATTTAGTTCTGAATGGTGAAGGTCTTTTAAGGTCTGTTTTAATGCCTCTCCATCGTTAACACCTGGAATGCAAACAATTTGAATATGAAAACTAATTCCGTTTCGGCTTAAATATTTTAATACAGACAAGGCATCTACCTGTTTTGAGGAACGCATCATCTTTTGTCGCAATGCATTATCCGTTGTATGCAAAGATATATACAGGGGGGTAATTCTCTGATTTATAATTCTGGCATAATCAGCATCTCCAAGATTAGTTAAAGTGATGTAATTACCGAAAACATAAGAATATAAATAGTCATCATCTTTCATATATAAGGTGGGTCTTAACCCAGGAGGCATTTGGTCTATAAAGCAAAAAATACAGGCATTTTCACAATAGCGAATCTTGTAGGGCTCGGGTTCAATTCCCAAAAAACTTCTTTCTTCTCTTTGGATTTTAACCTTACGCAGTAAACCATCTGCGGATAAAATTTCCAGCTCAAATTCATAGTCCGAAGTGTAAAATTCCAAATCCAGAAAGTCATTTACTTCCTGTCCGTTTACGGAAAGCAGTTTTTCTCCGCTTTTAATGTCTTTTTTGGCGGCCAAACTTTTGGGCAGAACATTTTGAATCAGAATAGCCATAGTTATTTTATGTTTTCTTATTTAAGTGTTTCTTATCCTGTCGTAACGGAACTTAAAACGCTTAATACCTTCAAAAATAGTGCGTGCCAATCGTTCCTGATATTCTTCATTCACTAGTAATTGTTCTTCTTCAGGATTGTTGATAAAGCCCATTTCAATTAAAACAGAAGGCATAAAAGCACCCCGCAACACATAAAAATTTGCTTGTTTAACACCTCTGTCAATACCCTGTGTTCCGGCAATCAAATTTTGCTGGATGCTGACTGCCATATTGTTACTGTTTTCCAAATGCTCTGTCTGAGCAAGATCACTGAGGATAAAGGAAAGGTCATCGTATTTCTTTTTTGCTTCACTTCCTCCTTCAAAGCGTTCTACAACCGCATTTTCCAAGGCTTCAACAGCTCTGGCATCTGAGGTCTGTGCTGTTGATAAATAATATGTTTCAATTCCCCGGGAAACCATTGTCTTACTGGAATTGGAATGTAAACTGATAAAGAGGTCTGCTTTTTTTTCATTGGCAAAACGGGTTCTTTCATATAAAGAAACGAAACAATCATCTTCGCGGGTAAGCAAAACATTAACTCCCAGTTCTTTTTCCAACAAGTTCTTGAGCTTAAGAGCTACAGCAAGATTAATATCTTTTTCCTTGGCTTTCAGTTTTTTACCTATTGCTCCGGGGTCTTTACCTCCGTGTCCCGGATCCAGGACAATGGTCTTTAAGCTATTATCAATTGGTTTTGCGATTTGAAAGGTGTTACCTTTGCGTTGTATAGCAGCAGGAAAATGAGTTCTAAGATGTTCAGTTACGAAAATAGAAGGTAAATACAAACGCTCGCCTTTGCGGAAAAGAGGATAATTCATATTGTAGGAAACAGCTTTCAGAGTGTAATAAGGTGAATCTTCCAGAAAGATAAACTGCTCGTCATAGAGGTTTAAATACAATCTGTTGTCACTTCTATCCTGTTTACTGATAGCTTTGAAGATGGTGCTGAAATCCTCCAAATCCACATAATTAAGGGAAGAAAAGGTTGTTTCTTTCAAGGTTTGGGGCTTTGCTTCCCCTTTAATCTGAATGGTGAGATTCGCTAAAAGCATCCCTAAACAGGATATCATAATTAGAAGGGTTACTAATTTCTTTTTCATTGAGTTAGCTCCGATTGGGGATTAAATTCTGATAAGGGATTTATTTCCTGCGGGGTAGGAGAAAAATCCGGAGTCCAAATATCCGAACTGGAAATTTCTTGAGTGTATAAATTAGTAAGACCAATTTCTATAGCTGTATCAACTACATCATAGTATTCAGTTTCTGAAATTCCTCTTGAAAGTTCTTTGCAGTTTTTTGCCTTGCCTGCAGGATAGTATTGTCCCATTAAAGAAAGAGTTAATTCTGTTCCCAGTTCATCTGCCAAAGTGCGTAAATTTTCTTTGCACCCGGCTAATTTATTGGGTAAAACAAGCATTCTGATTAGCAATCCCTTTTGGGCTATTCCTTTTTCATCAAGTGTTAAAAGCCCTACCTGGGAATACATTTCTTTTATGGCAGAAATAGCTACAGCAGGATAATCAGGGGCAGAAGAATATTTTTGAGCATAAACCTGATGCGCATACTTCAAATCTGGCATATAGATATCTACAAGTCCGTTCAGTGTTTGCAGAGTTTCCACTTTTTCATAAGCGGAAGAATTCCAAAGGACAGGAATAGTTAATCCCTTTTCTTTGGCTTGAATAATGGCATCCTTAATCTGAAGGGTAAAATGTGTTGGAGTAACCAGATTTATGTTATGAGCTCCTTCTTTCTGTAACTTTAACATTAACCGGATAAGTTCTTCAGCTGATATATCTTTTCCCCAGCATAAAGTAGAAATTTCATAATTTTGACAGTATATACAGTGTAAGTTACAGCCCGAAAAGAAAATAGTGCCACTTCCACGAGTTCCGCTGAAACAGGGCTCTTCTCCTAAATGACGAGTAGCCAAATTTATTCTAAGTTTATCTGTAACACCACAAATGCCCTTTTGCTGAGTTCTATCAATTCCACAATTGCGTGGACAAATATTACAGGAAAGCATTTGGGAATAGGACATTTAATCTCTCTTCAAAGTAAAGGCAGAGGGAAACAATTCTCTGATCATAGTTTTATGAATTGCCTTCCGGTTTGCATAAATTACCTGAATATCAGGTGCAAATTCATAAATTACTTGTCTGCAAGCACCACAGGGAGGAAAACTTTCGTCACTATCTACATAAACAGCTATTTCCGAAAAAGCTCTGTGTCCTTCACTGATCGCTTTGAAAATGGCATTGCGTTCTGCACAGATAGTTAAAGAATAAGAGGCATTTTCTACATTGCAGCCAGTGAAAATATGTCCTTCAATAGTTTTTAAGGCACAGCCAACTTTATAATGAGAATATGGAGAATAGGACTTTTCGGCAGCTCTTTTGGCTGCTTTCAGTAATTCTTTTTCACCAGGATTCAATTCTACCATTTCTATCCTCTCTTTAAGCTAAAAGTGCTAAAATTAAGCCACCGGCAATAACAGAACCGATTTGACCACCTACATTTACACTTACTGCAGGCATTAATAAAAAATTGAAAGGGTCTTCCTTTAGCCCCATTTGATGAATAACTCTGGCACTCATTGGAAAGGCAGAAATTCCACAAGCACCAATCATCGGATTTATCTTGTCTTTTTTAAATACATTAAGTAGCTTGGCAAAAATGACGCCTCCAGCTGTGTCAAAAATAAAAGCAACAAGCCCTAAAGCCAATATTAACAAGGTTTGGGGAACCAGAAAAAGTTCACCTTGCATCTTGGAAGCAATAGTTAAGCCCAAAAGAATGGTTACTAAATTAGCAAGTTCATTTTGAGCGGTCTTGCTAAGCCCTTCTAAAACACCGGATTCCCGAATTAAATTGCCGAACATTAAAAAACCAATCAGCGCTAAAGCTGCAGGAACAAAAATTCCCGCAATAATGGTTACAGCAATAGGAAAGATGATTTTAACAATTTGAGGAACATCACCACTGTGATAATCCATCCGAATCAAGCGTTCCTTTTTGGTCGTAAGTAAACGAATTACAGGGGGTTGAATAATGGGCACTAAAGCCATATAGGAATAGGCAGCAACCGAAATTGCCCCTAAAAGATTGGGAGCAAAACGATTGGCTACATAAATAGAAGTAGGTCCATCAGCAGCTCCAATAATGCCAATACTGGCTGCTTCCTTAATTCCAAAACCTAAACCGGCAGCTAAAACAATAGTTACAAATATACCAAATTGAGCAGCTGCCCCGAAAAGCAACATAAAAGGATTTTTCAATAAGGGAGTAAAATCAATCATTGCTCCGATAGCAATAAAAATAAGCAGAGGAAACAATTCTGTATCAATACCGGCTTTAAATAGAACTCCTAAAGGTGAATGCTCTCCTACAGCAGCAGAAAGAGGTATATTGGCTAAAATAGTGCCAAAACCAATAGGCAGTAATAATGTCGGTTCATAATTATGTTTTATCGCCAGCCAAATCAATACCAGTCCTATTATAATCATTATAACCTGTTTCAGTTGAAAGCCAAGCAAGCCGGAAAAGAGTGTTTCCATCAGCAAAACTCCTATGTCTTATTCCATTTGCCATTATCCTGAAGAGGGTTTGTTTGTCAAGCATTAACGCTAAAATAGTAAGCTCACAGATTTCACAGATAACACAGATAAAAAATTAGGTTCACGCAGATTCCGCAGATTGTTGTTTGATGATTAACTACAATATTAAAATTCTGCTAACTAAGTAGTCCAGTTATCTGGGTTCAATTTTTTCTAACCTCTCGACCTCTCGACCTCTCGACCCCTCGACCTCTTGACCTCTCGACCTCATGACCTCTTGACCTCTCGACCCCTTGACCTCACGACCTCTTGACCTCTTGACCCCTTGACCTCTCGACTCAAATTTTGGTTGACACAATATCAAACATCTTTTTTATGAGCTTATGAGAAATATCGTTTTAGTTCTGCTGATTACACTTTTACTAAGCGGATGTGATCTATTCCAGGTGCGGGAATCAGAACCACCTGCAGCACAGATACCGTGGATAGATTTTACTACGGGGGTTGACTCTGTGTTGTTAAATCTGGAATACAGTTATACCTATCCCCAAAATGCAGTTCATTATGTGGGGCTTTTCAGTTCCGATTATATTTTTCATTTTGCCCCGCAGGATGTGAGTGATTTTTCTATAGAGCCAACCTGGACAAGGGTTCAGGAGCAGGATATGATTCAGGTTTTACATAACCGTTATGAAAATATGCAGGTAACTTTGGAGGAAGTGGAGGAGCAGGATCAAATAGAATCTACGCAAGCAAAAATATATCGTCAATATACTATTACAGGCATTTCCCGCAATCAGGGCAAGGAAGTTATAACTTTGGCAGAGGGAAATATGGAACTGCATTTAAAAGAAGAATATGGCAATTGGTATATAACAAAATGGTATGATTACCGTAGTGGTAATGTTTCTACCTGGGGAAAGTTGAAATATGAGAACCATTAATATTATACTTCTATTTCTGGTTCTTTTGCTTAGCAGCTGTAGAAACCCCTTTTGTCCAGAGATCTATGATGTATCTAAAGATGAAATTCAAAATCGCACTCCAGAAGAACTATTGCAAAACCTGGAACGAGCATATACAGAAAGGAACATTAATATCTATAAATCCCTTTTGCATCCTGATTTTCGTTTTGAGCTGTTAGCCAGTGAAGTAAGTTTAATTGGAATTGATATGAATAATGATGGAATGCGTGATTCCTGGTGGGGTTATGCTCAAGAAGTTGAATATACGGATAGAATGTTTAATAAGGGCTCCAGTGATGGCACTTATCCTCCTCCGGATGATATTAAATTGCGTTTACAAATTCCTCCTTCAGAGAGATGGCAAAATGATCCTGAAGTAGGTCATGAGGACTGGATAATTATTCCCTGCAATTTTAATTTAATTCTTACCTATCAGGAAAGCAATTCTTCTATTACTGCCAATGGCATAGCCAGATTTTACTTAAGACCTGAAGGAAAGGACTGGAAAATCGCCATCTGGAGAGATGAATCCAATATATGAGTTCTAAGGGACGCATTCTTGCCTTAGACTATGGAGAAAAGCGTATTGGTCTTGCCTTAAGTGATCCGGAACGCATTTTTTCCAAACCCCTGTGTGTTCTTGCCAATAAGGGTTTTGAACAATTAGTGCCGGAATTGAAAGAAATAATTACTCTACATCAGGTTGCTTTGTTAATAATTGGAATTCCTTATGCCATAGATGGTTCTATCACTCCCAAAACGGAAGAATGTCAGCAGATTTTGCATCATTTAAAAGAAGTTTTATCTATTCCTGTTGAGGGTTTTGATGAACGCTATTCAACCTGGGAAGCGAATGAGGAACTAAAAAAAATGGGTTATAGCTGGCAAAAGGCAAAAGATATTAAAGATGCTATGGCCGCTGCAATGATCCTAAAAGAGTTTCTGAATCAATGAAAAAAGCAAAACCATTGATCATCGGTTTGGCAATCTTATTGTGTCTGTTAATTTTGGTGATAGTTTATCAGGTTTTTGTTCCTTTGCATAGTGAAGAACGCATTGTGCGTATTAAAAAGGGAGATAATGCCAGAATAATTGCTGCTAAACTTTCCGAAGCAGGAATTATTCGCAGTAAAACAATGTTTATTATCCTTACCAAAATAAGAAAAGCAGATAGAAACCTGAAACCGGGAAGTTATATTTTTGGAGGTAATACCTATCTTTGGCAAACAGTTAGCCGTTTGCATAAAGGTCAAAATGAAACTATAACAATCACTTTTCCGGAAGGTCTTTCGCTTTATAAAACCCTAAAGAAAATTGATGCAAGTGGTTTAGCGACTTATGACGAGCTTTATAGTTCAGCTACAAATCCTTTTCTGATAAAAAAACTAACCGGTTTTGAGGTCTCTTCTTTAGAGGGTTTTCTTTATCCGGAGACCTATCGTTTTCCTATTGAAATATCACCAGATTCAATTCTGGCAATTCCTGCAGGAGAATTTTTCCGCCGTTTACAGAAAGAAGGAATTGACCCTTTTGCTATTCCCGATTTTTATGCTAAATTGATTCTTGCTTCCATTGTAGAAAAAGAAGCAGGGAATGAAAATGAAAAAGAAATCATTGCCGGGCTGTTTTTAAACCGTTTGAGACATCAAATGGCACTTCAATCCTGTCCAACAATTGACTATATTTTAGAACCCCAAGGCATTAAACGCAGTGTATTAACTTATGCAGACACCCAAATTAATTCTCCTTATAATACATATCTTTTTCCAGGTTTGCCGCCAACCCCGATTTGCAATCCTTCTTATACAACCATTAAAGCAGTTTTGAATGCCAAACCGAATTCCTATTTATATTTCTTTTCTGATCGCCAGGGGAAAAATGTGTTTTCCAAAACTTATGAAGAACATTTAGCAAAGCAGAGAAAGATGCTGTAGAGGTCTAGAAGTCGAGAGGTCGAGAGGTCGAGAGGTCGAGAGGTCGAGAGGTCGAGAGGTCGAGAGGTCAAGGGGTTTGTAAAAATCAGATGATTGTTTAACTTGTTTTATATATTACAGTTGGATGGTTAAAACCGGAAAATAAACAAGAACAAACAAAACTTGACAATATACAGGTTTATGGATATATTATATATAAGGGAGATATGATTTAATGCTTGGACCTTATGAATTAAATGATATATATCAATCGGACTGTATAGAAGGACTGAAAAAACTTCCAGAGAGTTGTATTGACCTCTGTGTTTCATCACCTCCTTATGATGGAATAAGAGATTATCATGGTTTTTCCTTAGACCTTCATAATGTTGGTATAGAACTTTACCGAGTGATGAAAGAGGGTGGAATTGCAGTTATGGTTATGCAAGACCAAACCAAAAATTTTGCCAAGAGTTTAACTACTTTCAGGACTGCAATTGATTGGTGTGATAATGCCGGATTTCGTTTATTTGAAACATTAATTTATAGAAAATACGGAGCAGAAGGTGGCTGGTGGAAAACAAGATTTAGAGTAGATCATGAATTTATGCTGGTTTTTCTGAAAGGTCAACGACCCCAATATTTTAATAAAGAGCCCTTAAAAATTCCTTCCAAGCATGGAGGGAAGACACTTACAGGGGGCGGAACCCGTTTAACAAATGGTATTAGAATACCAACCAGACCTATTCTGATAAATGAAATGAAGTGTAGAGGAACGGTTTGGGAATATCTTACAGCGGGTGATGGCTCTCGTCTTAAACATAAACATCCTGCTACTTTTCCTGATAAATTACCTTATGATTTTATCCAATGTTTTTGTCCTCTTGAAGGCATTGTTTTAGATATTTTTATGGGTTCAGGAACTACAGCTCTTGCCGCTATTGAACTAAACCGTAATTTTCTGGGTTTTGAAATATCCGAAGAGTATGTTAACTTAGCTAAACAACGGATTGATGTGGTGTCCTAAATAAGTTGATACTAATACTTTAGAGGCTATTGAGCAAGCAATACTAGCTTTGCCTAATAGTCCAGTAGTTAAGAAGTTGAATATTCTATCTATTTTTTCCTGGCTAAGAGCCGAAGAATTAGCCAAGGTCATAGGTTGGCAAACTTTTTCTTTGCCAAAAAGGACGAAGTACTTTAATGGGTTGGCAAATTCCGATTTGCCAAATAGTTCGTAGAACTCTGCTTTATATTATTACAGTTGGGAAAATATGAGTTCGGCAACCCACTTAAAAAAAAGTATGCCTGACGGCATTTGCCGAATTGGAATTCGGCAACCCATTATCTTTCGCAATGGTTTCTACGGAATTTATGTATACTGAAAAATGAAACTGCAAGGGTGTTTACAGCTTTCCACAAAAAAAATGGAAAAAAAACAATTTTGTGCTTGACAAGATATTCTTATTATGTATAGTAGTGTTAGTAGCTGAAGAGGCTATATGTTAAAGAGTGTAATATGCGATGAAAGAAATTTTTAACTGTTCAAAAACAAGCCCCGGCAGTTTATTTGATATGCGCCGTTGTAACAAGGTAGCATTTGATGAAAAAAAAACCTGACTTGGATTAAATAGATGAAAATAATGCAATCGGTTGTTTGGCCTTACATAGATTGTGAGTAACGAGGGATATCAAATGCCCTCAACGAACTTGAGAAACAATAAGTTGGAATTTACACCAACATTTGGGACTCAATATTGCCTTGATGATCTATAATGTATGGGAAGAAACTATGAAACGAGTAATCGCTCTTACCATAATACTGATGCCGCTACTGGTTACTGCAGTTACAAGAAATGTAGCTCTGGATGGGACTCAGCAATACACAGTAATCCAAAATGCGATCAATGATGCAGTCAGCGGCGATGTTGTTTTAGTTCATCCTGGTCGATATAGGGAAAACCTCAACCTCTCCAACAAAAGCGGAATTATCTTGGCTTCGCTGGAATATACAACCAGTGATACAACATACATATCCTCTACCATAATAGACGGAAGCAGTTACAATAATTCAACTATCTTATGTTACGAGAATACGGTAAATTGCACTATCAGAGGATTTTCTGTAACAGGTGGAAGCGGCTATGCTTACTATGGAGAATCTAGCCCCTGGCAAATATTTGGAGGGGGTTTATTTATTAATATGTCTAATTCACTGAATCTGATTAATCTTAAAATTCACGACAATTTCGCATCAGGTGGGGGTGGAATAGCCGTTTACGCTCCGAATACTATCCAAATGACCAATGTCCAAATATTTAACAATGTTGCCCGTTATATTGGTGGAGGGCTACTAATTGGTAGTGATCCAACCCTTGGTGCTCCAAACATAGTTTTTGATCAAATCAATCGCTGTAGCATATACAACAATTTTGCTCAATGGGGAATGGATGTACATTGGAGATTTATAAATGGTGGATCAGTCGCAGTATATTTGAAGAAATTCACAGTGCCTCAATGGGAAATGTATTACGCAGATTATTATGACTCAGACTATCCTCCCAGCCCTTATATCGTTTTTGATATTCAAGAGTCGTATCTGCAACCGGTAGATGCTGACTTGTATGTCAGCCCAACTGGTAATGACAGTAATAGTGGATTATCTCCTGCCTCAGCCTTGAAAACTCCATCCAGGGCTATGCAAAGAATTGCTTCCAATCCCGATAATCCTAAAACCGTGCATCTCATGGCTGGAGAACACCACAATGTGTTTACCGGTGAGTATATCCCGATTGCCATTAAGGACTATACTATCTTACAGGGAGTTTCTCAAACGCAAACACGCTTGTATGGAGAAAACATGATTGAGGGGACTGGAGTGGTAACCATGGGTATTGAGCGTTATGGGATGACACTTAGGGACTTATCTATCACTACTTCTAACGCCGCAGCCATTTTTTCCTTTGGAGTACACAGTTGCTTTGCGCAAAACATAACCATTGAAAATTCTACTGTAGGCAGATTTTTATTTGTTACAGGGTATATCACGAGTACATTCACCCTTAGTAACATTACGATGCAGAATAATATAGCATATTTTCACGATTATGGACTTCGCTTAGAAGGTTCTGTTATCACGATAGACAATATTCTCATGCGTAATAATCAAGTACCTAGTTTACCATCCTATTGGTACCAGAGAGGATGCGGAGGATTTGATATCTACGTTAAAGATTTACTGACTATTAAAAACAGCAAGTTCATCAATAACACGCATTATTCAGAAGATGGATATTCAAATTTCAGAGTAAACACTCTTTCGGATTTGTGGAATTCGGTCGTCACATTCGACAATTGCATGTTTGCATCAAACTTCGCATATGGAGGTGTAAGGGATATCCGTTTTGTAAATATAGATGTTCTGAATCTTATCAATTGTACATTTGCAAACAACATAAATAATTATACTGATTATCTATATATTTCTTCGGAGTTGACCAGTATTGTTAATTGTCTTTTCTCCAACAACAATTCGTATTACGAGATTCGATCCAACAACAATACTCTTGTAGAAAACAGTTTGTTCAGCAGAAGTAACAATATTTGGAGAACATATAATGGGGAACCACTGAATTGGGGTCAATTTAACTTAGTTGGAACAAACCCTCTCTTTTCGGGTGTCGACCCAACTCAACCCTCATATTATTTTCTCTTTGCTGATCAAGAGCATGGGTATT
>ERZ1026800.328-NODE-328-length-43110-cov-11.370123_pt1 | contig 43110 bp, 34 predicted proteins | sample MGYA00520873_ERZ1026800 | MGnify/ENA primary metagenome ERZ1026800 (study PRJEB33270, sample SAMEA104284475) | anaerobic digester metagenome | biome: Anaerobic digester microbiome; feature: mesophilic sludge digester; material: Anaerobic digester biomass | place...
GCCTGAGGATCATGGGCTCTTTGTGGGATAAAGCCTGAACTTGTAAGCCTTAAGCATGTACAGTTCTAAGCTGTTATAGTATATTAAGGTTCATAGCGTAGGGCGGGGTACGATTCATCTCCGGCCTGAAGACCGGAGCCCTCTCTACCCCTGCGCCCCAGCACTGTAGAATCTTCAAATGGAGAAAGTATGATTGTAAGCTACAAATATCCCATCTTCCCGAACAAGATAACTCAATGGAAGTTAGCGGAGAATTTGGATGCTTATAGGTGGCTCTCAAAGGTGTTCAGCTTGTGGAAGCATCGTAACGAAAGATCTGTCGGTACGAGTACATGAGTACCCTTATTGCGGATTCTCGTGTGATCGAGACTACAATGCTTCCAGGAACATAATCATCACAGGGATGGAACAGCCCCCAGCGCCCATAAAGCCAAAACCGCTACATCACATATCAGTGATACAAGCTTTGGCGATGAAGTGGGAAGCCGCGCCCTTCAGGACGCGGTAGTTCACGGAGAAATAGGGATATGGATATAGCGCAATGGATTTGGCGGTGCTATGACAGAGGATGATGGATCAAGCGGAGAGAGCCTCTATCTGCGGGGAGATTACGAGGAAGCGGTCGCTGCCTGGGAGCGATCAGAGAAGGGAACGGAAGGATTTGAGCATCATTACTGGAAAGGTGTAGCTCTGCGCAAGCTTGGCCGTAATGAAGAGGCAGTGTGTGCCCTGGAGAAGGCCCTCTCCCTGAATCCTGAGAGCGCGGATGCCTGGAGAAACCATGCAGTGGCACTAAACCAGCTTGATCGTGGCGCTGATGCCCTTAAATCATGCCAGAAGGCTCTGGCCATCGATCCTGATAATCCACGGACCTGGATTGTCAGAGGCTTTGCCCTTCACATCCTCGGCCGGTTCGAGGAGGCGGTGGAGAGCTATGCCCGGGCCATCGAGCTGAACCCCCTTGGACCGGACGGGAGGAGGGCCTGGAACAATCGAGGAGCTGCTTTAGACAACCTGCACCGGCATGAGGAGGCCATAGAGAGTTATGAGGAGGCGATAATGATCGATCCTTTCGACATCTATCCCTGGAATAACAAAGGAGTCTCCTTATCAGCCCTTGGCCGACAGGAGGCGGCGGTGGTATGCTTCCGGAAAGCGATCGAGATCGATCCTGAGTATGCAGTTGCCTGGAAGAATTTGGCAGTAGCCTACCGATCATTGCATCGCGATCAAGAGGCAGAAGAGGCTGCTCGCATCGCCCGCGATCTGGGGTTGAGCTGATCCAGACGGCGGGATTTTGATCTTGGCAGCATCACCCCGATTTCAGGGCCTTGGCAATCTCATCGGCCAGAGAATCCCTGTTTTCCCTGGTTACTGTCAATACCCGGAAGGATCCCCGGATCTTCTTTGCCAGGCGGTGGTTGGACCACTGGTGCAGCACCACCAGCATGGGCTTGGGTGAGGCAATGGCCTTCTCCACCGCAAGGACGAACCTGTGACTGGAAAGCTCCATGGGACCCACCTCATCCACCACTATCAAATCGCAGCCAAGAGCGTTTTCCACCGCCTGCGCTCCTATCAGGTCCAGGTCATCCAGATGGACCCGGTACTTTCCCAGCTGCGGACCGTCCCCGGACTCGTCGGCCAGTATCCCCACCATTCCGGTGGATAGGTCCAAAAGCTCAAAGCCAGTTCGCCGATCCTTGTAGCGCCTGTCTCTGGCCAGCACCCCGCCAACTCTCAATTTCGTCCCGGAGGTCACCTTTGCCACCAGAGTTGATTTGCCGACGCCTGGGCTGCCAGTGACTGCAATTCTAAGGGCCATACAGATACCTCATCCTTTCCATGTAACGATGCAGGCTTTCCACGTCCTTAATCTCCTTTCGGACCAGCTTCTTGATGCGAGAGCGGATCTCCCCATCGGGACGGGAACCCACCGACCACAGATGCTGCTCGATGGTCCTGGCCATCTCATCCCCTTTGCGATCCCAATCGGTGAGTAGGATGATCTCCCGGTAGCTCCGGGCAGCATCCTCGGCCAGGTCGAGGGCCGATCGGCGCGAGGCCATGATCACCGGCCCGGTCAGGCCCAGGGCGCGCAGGGCCAGTTCATCCCGCCTGCCCTCAACGATGGTCGCCGCCCCCTGGCCCGATGCCTCGACCAGGGCAGCCAGCAGCTCTTCTAAGGCTTCCAGATCATAGGTACCCTTCTCCTTGCACTCCTCTCGCTCTCTGTCCCTGACCGATCCCTTCATTTCATCTTCCTCTCTATTGATCCAGCAGAGGCTTGAGGATTAAGACCGCTCTATCCTTCTCTATTCCCTTAACCAGCAGAAGCTTTCGCCCGCTCTTCTCTCCTTTAATCACCTCGATTCCGGATTCGGCCACGCCCAATGTCCTCGCCAGCTCCTCGACCAGCTGGCGGTTTGCCCTGCCTCGAGATGGCTTTTCAGTCAGCCGGGCCTCTAAAGACCTCCTCCAGGGATTGAAGCCCGAGGGAACGGCCAGCCGGGATGAGCCAGGCACCACTTCAAAGCGGATGATACATCCCAGAGGATGAGAATCGAGTGCCTCAGCATAGTCCATGCTCTTTATAATGCTCCGGGAGTTTAAATACTATCGATCACAATCTGCTGATGGGAGGAGATTGCAGGGGTGTTCCTGTGTTAATGGGAAAAGGTTAAAATACCGTTAGCGATGAAGGGGGAGAGGTTCGATGAAGATCAAACAGGTCGTCGTACTGGCAGGCAAGGACCACATTGATTGCTCCATTTCCTCGGGCTTAGAGCAGCTTGGCCTGCAGATGTGCGAATGCTTTTCTCCCCAAGATCATAAAGAAGATTGTCTCCTGGTATGCGATCAGGATTATGCGGATACCTCGATTGGCTCTGCCCTCATCAGGCAGGCGATGGAAAGAGGCTGTGCGGTGCTATTGCATAACTCGAATTGCCCCTCCGTCTTGGAGGAGATCAGGAGTACGGGCGACCTCTCCCAGAAGACGAGAGACATGCTGGAGGCTCGGGTGCTGTACCGGTGCCTGCAGAAGGATATCCAGAGGCTGGCCAGCCTTCAGCCTGAAGCAGACGGCCTGCCAAATTACGTAGCGTCTGCCTATGAGAAGGTGCAGGACCTGCGCTATGGAGAGAACTGGCATCAAAGGGCTGCTCTTTACACAAATGACCAGGGTCTGGGGCTGCCCGCCGCCCGGAAGCTGAATGGTCGGGAGATGTCCTACAATAATATGGTCGATGCGGAAACGGTTTTGGAGATGCTCATCGACCTCTCGGAGTACGATGGAGAAGCCTGCAATAGGCCCCTCTCAGTCATTGTAAAGCATGCCAATCCCTGCGGCGTGGCCTATGGCGCAAGCCTTGATGAGGCCTTCCGACTCTCCTTTGCCACTGATCCCAAGTCTGCATTCGGAGGGGTGATAGGTTTCAACAGGATGGTGGACGTGAAGACGGCCCAGTGCATAGGGGACAGCTTCGTTGAGGTTCTTCTCGCTCCGGGTTACGAGGCAGAGGCCTTGCGGCTCCTCACGGAGAAGAAGCCCAACCGCAGGATCCTGGACATAGGAGACCTGCTGCAAAGAAAGGGCGAACTGTATCGGGGATACTACAAAAAGACCATATTCGGGGGTATGATGCTGCAGGATTTTGATACCGGCGACATCAAGGAGTGGAGGGTGGTGACCAGAAGAGCCCCCACAGACTCTGAGGCCCGGGCCCTCCGTTTTGCCTGGAAGATAGCCAAGTATGTCAAGTCCAATGCCCTGGTCTACACCACTGAGAATCAGACCATCGGCATAGGATCCGGCCAGGTTAGCCGGGTGGACTCCGCCCGCTTTGGGGCAGAGAAGGCGGAGGAGCACGGCCTGTCCACGAACGGAACTGTTGCTGCCACAGATTCCTTCTTCCCCTTCCGGGACGGCCTGGATCAGGCCTTCCTGGCAGGAGCGACCGCAGTGATTCATCCCGGCGGATCCATTCGGGACTCTGAGGTGATTGATGCCGCCAATGAGCATGATATGGCCATGGTCTTCACGGGCATGCGCCATTTCAGACATTAAAATCTGCAAAGGGGGGAAGGCGTGGACGGGCCTTCTTGCTCTGTTGCTGTTCCATTCTCTCCTGTTCAGCCCAGCCTCTGCCGATCGTATTCAAGCTGGCCAGGACATCCAGTCGGCGATAAACTCCGCTCAGGCGGGGGATATCATTGCAGTCGGCCCGGGGACATATATTTCCATCACCATTGACAGGCCATTGACCTTGATCGGCGAGGGCAGACCAGTGTTGAATGCTACCCAGCAGAATCCGGCGGTAGTGGTGAAGAGCGATGGGGTGACAATCGATGGCTTCGAGATCTACGGAGTGGGAAAGGACACCACCGCCAAGTTCGAATACTATATGGAAAACCGCGAGGCTGCCAGGGGCCAGCGCCTGGATATGCCCAACTCGGCAGTAGTAGTTGAGGGCAGCGACCTCGCCATTAAAAACAGCAGCATTTACGGAGCCCAGGCCGGGATTTATGCCCTGGATGCAGAGGGGATTACCCTCCAGGATTCCACATTGGATGGCTGCGATACGGGCCTATTCCTTCATGGTGGAAGGGGCCTTAATGTCTCAGGGTGCAGCATAGTGAACTGCAAAAAATATGGGCTGGATATAGAGCAGTCAAGAGAAATAGTGGTAAAGAACAACAGCATCATAAGAAACTCAAATATTGGCATCCTCTTAAGAGAGGGGAAATGGGCAGAGATGGATGATAATCTGATATCGGAGTGCACCTTCGGCCTTTCCCTGTGGAATGCCTCATTCAATCAGGTGAGGAGAAACCAGCTCGACCATAACTACTACGGCATTCTGGTGACGAACTGGTCGTGCTATAATAACATCACCGACAACCTCCTAATCGACAATAGCAGAGGTGAGATCATCGATGGATTTGGCATCGGCCTATCCCTGCAGGAGAACAGCTGCCATAATATGGTCATAGGAAATGTTGCCCGGGGCAACTACAACGGCCTGGAGATCTCCAAAGGCTGCCAGTTCAATGCCGTCTATGCCAATAATGCCGCTGAGAACAAGCACGGCATAAGGATGAATGAGAACCGGAATAACCTCATATTTGGAAATAATTTTCAGTTTAATAACATCAATGCCTATGAGAACCAGAGCTGCAATATCTGGAATACCACTCTGGGCAACTATTATAGCGACTATCAGGGTGAAGATGAGAACAAGGACGGCATAGGAGATGTGCCCTACTCCCTTCCCGGACCGGAATCCAGCTCCTCCGACCGCATGCCGTCGATCCGTCCCTTCGATGAAGGAAGGCTGGAGCGGGCAGATATAGGGGAACTGGTAAAAAAATATGCCCTCTTTGAGCCAAAGGAGGAGGCAGGGACTGCAGCCCGGCTGGTAGAAGGTGTTATGGTCATATCCCATCCCCTGCCCAGCTCTCCGCCCCAGTGGAAGGACTCTGAACCACTGGATGTGAGCAGTTCTCCCTTCCAGGAAGTGAATGATTTTTAGATGACTCTCCATACGGAAGGCTCAATCACATTCGAAGCCACGGGGGCCTTTTTCAATCCCCGGATGCAACTCAATCGGGATATAGGGGTAGCCATGACCAAAGCCCTGGGCATCAGCGAGTATCTTGATGCCCTCTCCGCCAGCGGTATTCGGGGGATGAGAGTGGCAGCAGAGGCAGGGACGGAGAAGGTGACTCTCAATGATTTCGATCCCCGGGCGGTTCAGGTGATGCGAAGGAATGTGGCCCGAAATCAGCTGGACTGCGTTGTCAGCGAAAAAAACGCCAATGTCCTGATGCACCAGGAGCACTTTCAGGCGGTAGACCTGGATCCATTCGGCTCTCCCTCCCCCTATATCTCTGCTGCCAGCAGATCTGCCCGCTCATACCTCTTCATCACCGCTACAGATACCGCACCTCTCTGCGGGGCTCATCTGAAAAGCGGCATCCGAAAATATATGGCTGTTCCCCTGTGCACCGACTATCACCGGGAGATGGGGGCCCGAATCCTTCTTGGACTGGCGGCGCGCGAGCTGGCCCGGCTGGACAAGGGTACAGAGCCGTTGCTCACCCACGTCACCGATCACTATGTGCGCACCTACCTTCGAGTGATCAAAGGGGCCGAAGCAGCAGACAGATCATTGCAGTCCCTGGGATATTTGGAGCACTGCAATAGCTGCGGAAGCTTTGAGACTCTCAGGTTGTTGCATCCTGTGGGTATATGCCGCCACTGTCGTTCCAGAACCGCCCTGGCCGGGCCCCTATGGCTGGGCAAAATACAGGATCCAGATGTCATTACCAGCGCCCTGGTAGCGGGGGATCTTGGCCCCAGAGCCAAAAAGATACTCAGCACCTGCGCGAAGGAGGTGGATGTGCCCATGTACTATGACCATCATTGCATCTGTGAGAAGCTCAGAATCACTCCCGGCAAGATTGAGGATGTCATATCGAGGTTGAAGTCCCTGGGTCATCAGGCCTCACGTACTCATTTCACCGGCCTTGGCATAAAGACCAATGCCACCCTTCCCGAGCTGGAGGAGGTTTTGAGAGAGAACAATATTTGAGAATTTATAAAAATTGATATTCTTTTTTTCCACCTAAAACTTAATAAAGGAGAAGAGATGTAATAGTGATAGCTGCATTATGATAGGATAATGCAGGAATTCGCGGCACGAGGTGACGTTTATTACCCCCTTCATTGCTACTCCCTTTCGCATCTCGTGCCATCCCTTATTACGTATTATAACATGAGTAAAATAATCCGGAGTTGCTCAGTTTTATCCTTATATGATCCGTTCTCGACCTGATCCTATCTTATCCATTCTCATCCCCCAATGGCTTGACCCAAAAATGTAATAATGGGCGGGATAACGTGTCACTCATGAAGATTGCTCTTGTCGGTGGGACAGGTGACATAGGTACGGGATTTGCCCTGCGCTTGATGTGCTCTCATGAGATCATCATCGGTTCGCGTAAAGAGGATAAGGCCCGTGAGAGCGCCAGTGCAATTATGCAGCTTGAGGGCGCGAATGGGAACATATGGGGAACTGATAACGCCAGCGCAGTAGCGGTGGCGGACGCGGTCATTCTCTGTGTCCCGCCTGAACATCTGAAATCTGTAACCTATGATCTATCCACATCCTTCAACCACCAGCTTGTGATCTCTCCCGTAGTCCCCATGAGCTACGATGGCAAGTTCTTCCGCTTCAATCCTCCGCCAGAGGGCAGCTCCGCCCTGCAGGCCAAGTCGCTCCTCCCTCCCCAGATAAGAGTTGTCGCCGCTTTTCACACCGTGCCTGCCGCCGCTCTCCAGGCGAAGGATAGAATTTTGAAAGGCGATGTCCTGATATGCGGTGACGATGCAGAGGCAGTGGATATGGTCAGGAGCTTGACCATGGATATAAAGAACCTCCGGCCTCTATTTGTCGGCCCTCTGGCTGCCTCGTCCCAGGTGGAGAGCTTGACCCCCATGCTCCTTAATGTCGCCCGGAAGAATAAGATCAAAGAGGCTGGGGTGAGTATAATATCGGAGAGACCGCCTGCTCCCAATTGATATTTTAGATCATTCCGCTCAGAGCTTCTATCACCATGCCTGGCAGCTCGGTCGGATTGATCAAATTCATCACCTTCCAGATGACATAGACCCCGATGAAGGTGCCTGCCATGGCGCCGAGATTGGACAGCGATGCCACCAGCAATACCTTGAAGAGGCGGTTATTCATCATCTGGCGGAAGCCTTCCGCCTGGGGAAGCTCTTTTAAGTCAGAGACGGTGGGCTTGATCTTCCAGGCCTCTACCATGCCCGCAAACCAGCCAGCGGCCACAAATGGATTGAGTGTGGTCATCCAGGCGATGCCGAATGCCGTTAAAACGGAGAGCGGATGGCCTCGGGCCAAGATCACCCCCAGGGCGGATAGAGTGCCTGTTATCACAAACCATATGGCAAAGGCTAAGACCAGGCTTCTGCTGGATTGAGCGGTGATCACTAACAGGGCAATCATCACCAGTATGGTCAATGTCACCACCGCGCCGAATACCTGGGAAAAGGTGATCTTCTTTTTGGCCTTCACATTCAGGCTCTCTATGGCGGGAATGGCCTCGGGGTTGCTAAGATGCCTCTCTATTCCCTCCTTATGGCCAGCCCCTACCACTGCCAGCACCCTGCCTTGCCTGGAGAGGCTGAGCAGATTTCGGGCCAGGTATGCATCCCTCTCGTCGACCAGAACGCTGGCCGCCCCGGGAGAGATCTTGCGAAACTCGCCTATCATCTGGGATACGACATCATCCTGAGTGATGTTATCGATATCGATCTCCTCTTCCTCCCCCCACAAGGCCCCCTGGATCAGGGATCCGATCAGCCTAATCTTGTCGAAGAATCCCATAGCCGACCAGAAGCGTTGAATGGTAATTCCCACATCCCTGTCCACCAGAGCCACCCTGGCTCCAGTGCTCTGCGCTGCCCTAATCGCCGCCAGCATCTCCGAGCCGGGCTTGACCCCCATCTCCTGACCGATCTTCTGCTGCATATAGGCAAGGAGCAACTGCACCAGGAACACGTAGAGCTTTCCGCCACTCAACAGCTTGCCGATCTCGATCTCAGACTTCTCCTCCTGTCCGGTCAGGGCTTTGTAGCGAGAGAGACACAGCTCCACTGCCACTATGTCCGGCCTTGTCTCCTCGATCCTTCTGACCACTTCCAGAGCGCTTTTCTCTGAGACATGCGCCGTTCCCACTATGGTTATCTCGTGGGAGAGGCCCTCAGTCAGGTCGGCGCCAGCATCAGGCTCTATTATCCTGCATGTCGGCTCCGGGCAGTCTTCCTTTGCTTCCGTCTTATCAAAATCCAAATCGATTACCTCTTCAGTCCTGCCCCGAGCATAGCTCGATGGCCCTGACCAGGTCTTCTCTGGAGACGATGCCCACCAGGCGGCCATCAGACATTACAGGCAGCCGGCGGATATTCATCTTGTTCATCATCATCATCGCAGCAGATGCCTCCTCTGAAGGACCGATCACATATAACTTTCTTGTCATAACCTCAGCCACTCGGGTATCTGCGTGATCCACCTGGGGAACCCTCTGCAGGTCCGAAAGGGTCACCACACCGATCACTTCATCACCGGACATGACAGGATAGCCCCGGTGCTTCTCCTCGAACATATGCTCTTTCAAGTCCTGCAGGGTCATATCCGGGTCGACGGTGTGCACATCATCTGACATTATATCCATGACCCTCGTACCCTCCAGGCTCACGCTGATCTGGGTTGCCTTCTCCTCCTCTGAGGCTCCGACATAGACGAAGAAGGCCACAAAGAGGAGGATGAAGTTGAAGGAGAATAAGCCGAGGACGAACATGATGATCGCGAAGAGCTTTCCAATGCTGGCCGCCCGCTGGGTGGCTTTTATGTATGGCATCTGGGTAGCAAACCAGGCCCGCAGGAGACGGCCCCCATCCATGGGAAAAGCGGGCAGCAGATTGAAGAGCATGAGGATGATGTTCAAGAGGCCCAGCATCCAGAGCATTATGCCAAGAGGGCTGCCTTCATCCAGCAATGTGGCGAGGAGAATTCCCATCAGACCCAGGATGCCGCTCACTGCAGGCCCGGCGAAGGCCATTTGGAGCTCCAGGCGGGGATTTCTAGGTATCTCCTCCATGGCAGAGACCCCTCCAAAGAAGTAAAGGGTGATGCTCCTTATAGCGATTCCATTCTTGAGGGCGATATAGCTGTGCCCCAGCTCATGAAGGGCCACACAGGTGAAGAGGACCAATGAGAATATCAGAGAGTAGGCCCATCTCAGGCCGGCTGGCTCGATCTCGCCAAAGCCATAGCTCCTCCCCAGGACCTGCTGGCTGAATGAGGCAAAGGCCCAGGCTATGTAGAGGATGACCAGCAGAAAGGACCAGTGCAGCTGCACCGGTATTCCCATGATCTTCCCTAACTGCAATGAAGAGTTCATCATGTGCTAGTATCACCCAAACATTAATAGGTCTTTTGATAATTTATGGCGCAAATGGTGGGCACCACGCAGAAAGCAATTTTTATTAATTTATTAAGTGAGCGGGTAGGAGAGTGGGGGTTCAGTGTGGATTCTAAAAACTAGGATTACCCGCTCGATTTAAAAGTGTGTTGGTTAAGATATAAATTTTTCCCCTGGGGGTAGCAATTCACCAGATATCTCACCAGAGAGCTATGCTCCACCATGCAGGCTGCGGTATAGGCCTCCATCAGGGTCCCGCCTGCAGCAAATACGCCATGCCCGCGGGCGATGCAGGCCATATGGGACTTAAGGGCTAAAGATGCGGCCTTAGCGAGCATATCGGTCCCCAGCTTGCCCTCGATTATAGGCACCTCTCCCAGAAAGAGAACGCCCTCGCTATCAATTGGCTCCACCTTCTCCATTTCCACCATAGACAGGACAACCGCATATGGAGAATGGGTATGGATGATGGCCATCTTCCCAGTATTCAGGTAAATCGCCCGGTGAACGCAGGTCTCTATGCTGGCAATCTTATCCATCTCACAGGGATTCTCTAAGCTGACCTCCACCACCGTGGACGAATCCAGCTCGTCGAGCATCGATCCCGTAGCGGTGATGAATATCCTGCCATCCTGGCAGATGCTGATATTTCCGAATCGAGAGCTTGTGAGTCCTGAGGAGACGACCTTTCTGCCAAACCGCGCGATCTCCTGCCAGGCATCGCTCGTCATCTCATCACCTCTCCAGCAGACGGAAAGGGACGGCTATTGACTCCATCTCCCCAAATCCACCCACCAGATCGACGGATATCTTATAATCCCCGGCCGTCCAGAAGCTCGTCTCCCAGCGGGCGGAGTATATGCCGTTGCCATCCAGGTCGTCCATGGGAATCTCCAGATTTCTGTCCGGCCCGATGATCTTGGTGTTTAAGGACTTGATCTCTCCGGAGGCTTGGGCCTCTACCATCACCGGCTCGCCTTCTGTGGCCTCATCCCGGTTCAGCCTTACATCGACCAGATCCGGAGGATAAAGCTCCTCTTTCGGGGCGTTGATGCTCCTGAGGGCTCGGGTCAGGTTGAGAGCTCCATAGCCATAGAGGTTATCCTTTCCCTCCTGCCCCAGCTCATCTGCGGTCTTGAGCAGCAGCCTCTTGATATCTGCTGGTTGCAGTTCAGGATTCGCCTCCAGCAAAACAGCTGATGCTCCGGAGACTTGAGGAACAGCCATTGATGTGCCGCTCACTGAACTCAGGCCATTCTTGGAGCCGGCCAGGGCGGAAGGGACATCAACTCCCAGGGTGACCAGGTCCGGCTTGATCTCTCCGGTCAGGGTCGGGCCGCGTGATGATTGTTCGAATATCAATCCGGTGCGATCAATGGCCCCAATGGTTATCACCTTCTCTGCGCCACCGGGCATGACAATGGAGGAGGGCGAAGGCCCGGAGTTTCCAGCGGCGACACACATGGTCAGCCCCTCCTCGACCATCCGGTCGCAGGCCTCGTCTAGCAGAGATGCTCCATCAGAAGGCCCTTCTCCGCCCACGCTAAACGATATGATCTTTATCCCGTAGCGATCCCGATTATCCAGGCACCAGTCCAGAGCTTTAAGAGCATCGGATAGATAGCATGCTCCATCCCTGTCCATAACCTTGATCACCACAAGTTCCGCTCCCGGCGCTACTCCCATGCCCAGGTCGCCGGCGATCAGGCTGGCGCAGTGTGTGCCATGGCCGTTGTCGTCATAAGGTTCTGTCTGATTGTTCACGAAGTCCTGGAATGCGACGATCTTCCGGGACAAAGCCTCATGATCGGCATCTGCGCCGGTATCGATCAGAGCCACAGTAACCCCCTCGCCCTTTGGGCCGGAGATCTCTCTGGGATCATCTATGATCGAAGGCCCAGGATTCGAGCTGCTCGTGCTGGCAGCAGAGAGCACGGTGAGCTTCTGATCGGTGTACACCCCTCGGACGCCGTCGGTCTTGGCGATCTTTTCCAGGTTGTCCGAGGAGACGGTCATTGCGCTCCCGGGCAGGACTTTGAACCTCTTCTCCAGAGAGGAGCCGACGCCGGTAAGGTTCCCTTTAAGGTCGTCCTCATGAAGCACAATGACCTTCAGGTCTTTGGCTTTCTGCTCCTCCAGGCTGTCTTCTATTCCATTGCCATTGAGATCCCTGGGATCGCGGATGGTGATCTTCTTGGACTCGTCCTTCGCCGCATTGCCGAACTTGTCTACGGCGATGATTGTCACATTGTAGGTTCCAGCAGGCATATTGGAGCCGCAATAGCCGGTGAAAGTGCCATCTCGGTCTAAATCTATCATGAGGTTCATCCGATTGCCTATATCAGCATAGACCATTCCCAGGCCGGAAGGATCATGGACCCGGGCATTTATCTCGCTCCTGGGATCGCCTGTCTTGAGAATGGAGGGGCTCACGCTCACCCCATAGATGACCGGAGCAGCGCCATCGTCGACGCTTGGTCTGAGGCGATTTTCGTACTCCTTCTGAAACCAGGCGGTTGCCTTATTGTTCTCCAGGGCATTTTGTATCGGAAAAGCGGATGCGTAGCTGACCAGGCTGAGCAGGAGAACAAAATGGAGGATATGGCTAGGATTCAATGGTCTCACTCTTAACTCCAGCTATCCTTTTCGATATTCTTATATTTGCTGGTGTCATTTCACCACTGGAATGATCCGCCTTCCAGTCCTGCCAGGCGTAGACCTTGGCGTCGTAGCCAAGAAGGGAGAGGGGCAACCAGATCATGGAGGCCTTGACCCCGGTATTGGTGTAGACCACCACCGGCCTTTCTCTTTGCAGATCTGAGAATATCTCTTCCAGCTCTGACTGATCCTTTATCTTCTTGCCATCCAGAACGCTTGTATAAGGAATATTGATCGCTCCTGGTATCGACCCTGCCTCAAAATCCCTACCCGTTCGGGCATCGATTATCTGGGGGATGCCGCTGCAAACGAAATCATATGTTGCCAGAAGATCGGCATCTATAGCGGGAGTATAATTCCTGGGCGCAAGGCGTGCAGGCTCAGACCAGGTGGGATTCGACGCTGCCACCCAGTCGTCTATCCCCCCGTCCAGGAGCCTGACATCCTCATGCCCCAAGAACTTCAGCATCCAGAAGACGTAGGTGGCTGCTGAGGGGCCGCCGCCGCAGGGCTGGCATTCACCATAAATGATGATCGAATCGTTCTCGGACACGCCTGCCTCCCCCAAAATCCGGGCCATCTCGCCGATCGGCTCGAGCCTTCCTGCAGGATCGATGAACCTGTCATAAGGAATGCTTATCGCTCCTGGAATGTACTCAGTCGATCTGGGGCTGATATCGATGATTATGTCGGAGCTATCCAGGATTTTGATCTCTTCTGGTGAAATCAAAATTGTGGAAAATCCCATCCCCCGGGCCATATCGGATCGATTGCCCTGATATTTCTGCAGACCGTCCTTGGGAGCAGAAAGGTTCAGATCCAATCCCCGCTCCCCATTCTCTCCCCACAGTGACGAGCAGTTGGATGAATCGGATTGTGCTCTGAGCAGGCCCGGATGGAATGGCATCTGAGACCATGCCCCCACCTCACCCAGGAACGAAGCCCACTGTTGATTGAGCGGATCCTGCTCTGCGCTCGAGCCAGCGGCTTTGCAGGATGCGCACTCCCCGGCCACAGGTGATGCATTCCATATGATCGCCATCATGAATAAGGCTGCCAGCAACAAGCTGCAGCCTGCGATTCTGATAACTCTCATGGCAAGCCTCTTGAATTTCTCAAACTTCTCATCTCCATACTATGCAAGTGCTCATCAGCTCCTGGGGGTGACGGAGAAACTTCCTAACGTCTCCTCCAGTTCGAATCCACGAACATCATTTACCCTCAAGACCAGGTCGTACTCGCCCGGATCGAGCAGGGCGGTGGAGAAGGATCCCTGATATGCATCCCCAGAGGCTACCAGGCGGCCGTAGCCCTTTGCCTCTTCTCCCGACTGATATGCTCTAACCGTCAGCTGGTTGAGATCATACAGAGCCTCCATACGCACGGTGACCTTTATATCGTCTCCCACTCTGGCCTGGGTGGGATTAAGAGCCTTATCGATGATGGAGATCTGCCGGACCTGATCGCCCATAATGGGATAACGATCTAAGGAGGAACTGTCTATCTCATAGGGCAGGTCGCCAAATCCATCCGCACCCAGAACATTCTGTTCCGGTCCCTGGTAATCATCGCTCCCATGGTAGTCGCTCCACAGGTTGCCCCCCAGCGGATAGCTGGCATTCCATGAGTTCTCTCCTCTATCCTCCGCCTGGATCACATTGTAACTGATCTTATTTCTGTAGATCAGGTTCTGGCTCGAATCCAGGAAGATGCCGGTCTGGCTGTCCGAGATTGTGTTATCGATGATGGTATTGCCGTTCGAATTGCTCTGGATCTGCAGGCCATAGCGCCCATTTGCCTCTATCAGATTGCCGGATATGCTGTTATATCCAGAGTCCAGGAGGGTCAGGCCGGCGACTACGTTCTCGATCATGCTGTTATTTCGGATCAGGTTATCAGTGCAGTCGAAGCGGAGGTCCAGGCCGGAGTTGGTGTTCCGGGAGAGGTCGTTGTATTCTATTATGTTATTGCTGCAATCTGTGAACATGTACAGGCCGTACATATTTCCTTGAAGGACGTTGCCCCGGATGGTGTTATTGCTGCAGGAGGGGAAGAGGTTTATGCCGTAGGCGCCATTGCCATAGGCCACATTATCAAGGATCAGATTGTCATTGGAGTTGGAGAGGTATATTCCATACCACCCCTCACCCCCCAGTCCGTTGAAGCTGGCGTTGTTTCCCTGGATGATATTGCCGTCGGAAAAAAGGAGGGCAATCCCTGGCTGGGTGCACCGGATGACGGTATTGTTGGCCACAGTGCAGCCCCGAACGTTGTTCAGCTTTATGCCATAAAACCCATTCCTGACGAGAAAGCCGGATATGCTGACATCGCTCGCTTCTATATTCACGCAGGCGTCCCTCTCTCCCGCCTGGATGACTGCCCCATTGCCTATCAGGTTCAGGCTCTTTCCTATGGATATCTTCTCGTAAGTCCCCGGAGCCACCAGGAGGGTATCGCCAGGCTGGGCGGCGTTGATTGCCGCTTGCAGATCGGAGCTGACGGTTATGGAAGCAGCGCTGGCAAGGGAGGCGATCAGCATAAAAGAATAAAGAAGGGATACCGCCCAAATGGTCGAGCGACCTATGCCGCGCGAAGGATGATATGCATTCGATAAAGCCGGAGCATGGCATTTCCCCGTGGCACTGGGATGGGTTAATGATGGTTTCATTTTGAGGCTCATAGAGATCCATCTATTGATGATCGATCTATTTTATAAAGATTCATGGCTCATATGGGTTTAGGATAGGGGGTAAAAAGTCTTAGGATCTTCTAATATAGGCTACATATGAAGGTAAGCTTTTTTATCAATTGAAAGGTATATGCAGTGTTGGTAAATTCAATGGAGGAATAGAGTTTGAGATACTGGCTTGCGATTATTGGCGCACTTCTCCTGCTGGCGGCCGCCTGCAGCGCAGGGAGCTTTGAAGCGAAAATCGATGTGGATACCTACGTCAATTCTATTGAAGAGGAAGAAAGCTATGGCGATAGCGATCTACTGTGGGTGTCTTCCCAGGACGATGACGATGATGATGCGTCTATAAATGAGACCTACCTCAGCTATGTGAATCTCTTCGGATCGCAGGGAATCTTCAATCCGGATCAGATCAAATCTGCTACTCTCACCCTTAACGTCGCCCGGGTGGATGACGAGGGCGAGATCAAGGCTTACTTCCTGGAGGGAGCGACATTAAACACCCTGACCTGGAAGGATAAGGCAGAATATGACCTTGATGTCTCATCCGATTCCGTTGAGATAGATGAGGCAGAGGATGTGATTGAGCTGGATGTAACACCCATAATCAAAAAGGCGGTCGAGGTCTGTGCAGAAGGGTGCCCCTACAGCATAGTCCTAGTCGGTGAGGATGATGTCTCTGTGGCATTCGTGTCCAGTGAGGCATCAGATGAGGATATGCCTGTCCTTGAGTACGTAACTGAAGAGTAAATGAATCTGGCAGATGGAGAGGGGATTTTCGCCCCCTTCCCGGCCAGACTCATCTGTTGAGGACCTATTTTTTATATCACTTCCATGCCATAAGGGGACTGATGCCACCGATCCCTTCCAGAGGGCCTTTCTTTATCATTCCTGCCGGGAGAATCATTGGAATTCTCTTATTTGTGGGCATTGCGATGGCCTCCCTCTTTGGCTGCATCCATGCGGCAGGCGGCGAGGGTGCGGACGGCGGAATCGGTTCCTCCACCAGCCAATTGGCCCTCGTAGAAGGATATGCATCGGGCGCGGACCCGGTAGAGGTCATAATCATCATCTCGCCGGGATGTCCCAAATGCGCCGCTGCTGAGAGGACCCTGGAGAAGGTGGGCCAGACGGTGCCACTTAATGTCAGCAGCTATTACTATTATACCGATGAGGGCCACCGAATAATCGATCAGCTTAACGCCCGGGATATTCCAGCCATAATCATCGGGACCGAGGTCATAGACTACAGGGACTATGGAGGAGACGCATCCATCCTCGAGAATAAGGCTCTTCGGGCCCTGCACAATCAGAGCCAGAGATCTGAGACTGCTCCCTCTATAGGCTTTCCAGGCAACACTAGCCCCATCCAGCGGCGGGAGGATGCTCTGCCCGGATACGATCTGCAGGACCTCTCCCTCTCCACTGCCCTGGCCGTCACTGCTGGTGGGTTTGTGGCCGGCTTCAATCCCTGCCTCTTCGGCATTCTGGTCTTTCTGGCGGCATCCATCCTCTCAACCTCCGGAAAGAGGCGGGAGCTGATCATGATGGTGGTATTCTTCTCCTTTGGCATCTTCTCCATGTACTTCCTCTTCGGCCTGGGAATGCAAAGGCTATTGCATTCTGAGGCTATAGCTGCCACATTCCGCTACGCTTTGACTGTGCTACTCCTGGCTGCGGGCTTATCTCAGGTCATCGATGCCATCCTTTTAAAGCAGGGAAAGGCATCGCTCTTCCGGACGGACTGGGCGCTGCAGTATTTCCAGGCGGGAGTGGAAAAGGGAAGGTTTAGCTCCTACTTCCTGGCGGGGGCGCTCTTCTCATTGGTTAAGATCCCCTGTGTGGGCGGGCTTTATCTGGCCATACTGGATCTCATCTCCGCCAAAAGCTACTTTGTCGGCGCCGCCTACCTGATGTTCTTCAACCTGGGGGTGATACTGCCAATCATTGTGGTGGGGGGATTCCTCGCCCTGGGAATGAGCCCGGATAGGGTGGACCGCTTCCGTAAGGATCACCGGGTGGGAATGAGGCTTTTTACCGGGCTGATGCTCCTGGTGCTGGCTCCTCTCATCTACTGGCAGATAATCTGAAACCTCCAAAACCGGCAAAAGGAGTGAACTACCGCGTCCTGAAGGGCGCGGCTTCCCACTTCATCGCCAAAACTTGCATCACTGATATGTGATGTAGCGGTTTTGGCTCTATGGGCGCTACGGGCTGTTCCATCCCTGAGATTAGTATGTTCCTGGAAGCATTGTAGTCTCGATCACATGAGAATCCGCAATAGGGGCACTCATGTACTCGTACCGACAGATCTTTTTCTGCGATGCTTCCACAAGCAGAACACCTTTGAGTGGTGTTCCAGGGATCTACTTTTATCAGCTTCCGACCAGCACTTTGAGCCTTATACGAAAGCATGAATACGAACTTAGACCAGGATGCATCATGGATGCTGCGATGCATACCATTATTATGGCCTTTCTCTTTCAGACCTTTGATATCAAGATCCTCAACGCAAATGATATCAAAGTTATTGACATAGGTCCGAGATAACTTATGCAGGAAATCATCTCGTTGGCAATTGATTCTCTTATGCAGCTTCGCGATTTTACCCTTGAGGGACTTATAATTATTCGATCCCCTCACCGCTCTGGCTAGCCTTCGTTGCAGTCTTGCCAGTTTATCAGCAGATTGCTTGGCACATCTTGGATTCTCTATCTCATTGCCAACGGAGTCAACCACGAAGGAAGTCAAACCGACATCCAAACCTACTGCTTCCTCGGTTTCTGGTAACGGCTGTGGTTCCTGATTGGCCTGGACTATGGCAAACCATCTCTCGCCTTCTCTCTTGACTATGACTGCTTTGATGCATCCTTCGATCTTTCGATAGATCTTGATCCGCATGTCCCCGATCTTGGATAGATGCAATATGCCATGATCTTGATCGATTTTGAAGCCGGATTGGTTGTAATTCAGGGTGTCATACCATCCATATCCTTTGAAGCGAATATGACCGATCTTCCGACCGTTCTTCTTTGATGCAAAGAGGCCTTTGATGTTAGACCAAAGAGTGTAATTCACCATCTGAAGAACCTTGGAATAGACTTGGTTGAGTTTTGGATTCTCAAGCTTCAGAGAAGGAATCATATTCTGAGTATCATAGGTCTTGAGCTTGATGCCTTTTTCTTTTGCTTCGTTCAGGTTTTGGAGAAGCCGATTATAGAGCCACCTACAAGCATCCAAATTCTCCGCTAACTTCCATTGAGTGATCTTGTTCGGGAATATGGGGTACTTGTAGCTGATCATCAAACGAATACAGTTATGGATACCTATACTTATATCAGCTGAGGGCGGCGTGAAAGTAATCATGGCAAAGGACTCCGCTTTCATCCTGTTGCGACTTCGTCGCAACTTCCCCGGACTCGCAGTCCGGGAGACCGCCCCAAAGGATGGGGACTTCCCGCTTCGTCCTTCGCAATCCCACAAGTTAAAATAGAGAGATTGCTCACTCGGTGGGCGAGGTGAATCTTTTTGTTTTTGGTCGGAGAGGCTCTCATAGGAAAGGGGCCTGAGGTAGCACATATCGATCTGATTATAGGGGAGAAGGAGGGCCCGGTGGGAACGGCTTTCGCCTCCGGTCTCACCCAGCTTTCAGCGGGGCATACCCCTCTCCTGGGGGTCATCAGGCCGAACCTGCCGCCTAAGCCTTCTACCCTTATCGTTCCTAAAGTGACAGTGAAGAACATGGACCAGGCGGCTCAGATTTTTGGGCCGGCTCAGACGGCAGTAGCCAAGGCAGTGGCAGATTCAGTGGCAGAGGGTGTCATTCCCAAGGATCGAGCAGAAGAGCTGCTGGTCATTGTATCCGTTTACATCGATCCCAAGGCTACGGATTACGATGCCATCTATCGCTATAACTACGGGGCCACCAAGCTGGCGGTGGCTCGGGCCATGGCCGGGTTCCCGGATATCGATAAAGTCCTCTATGAGAAGGAGCGCTCCACCCATCCCATCATGGGGTTCAGAGTCACCCGTCTCTGGGATCCGCCTTATCTGCAGGTGGCCTTCGACCTGGTGGATGTGGCCGAGGTGAGGCGCGTCCTCTCTGCCCTGCCGGATAGCGACCACATCTTAATCGAGGTGGGGACCCCCCTGGTCAAGATGCTGGGGATGAGCGTTGTGAAGGAGATTCGCGCCATCCGGCCGGGGGCTTTCATCATCCTGGACCTCAAAACGCTGGACACAGGCAACCTGGAGGTGCGCCTGGCTGCGGACTCCACTGCCGACGCGGTGGTCATATCCGGGCTCGCTCCCAAGAAGACCATTGAGCTGTCCATCAATGAGGCCAGAAAGACGGGGATCTACTCGATAATCGATATGCTGAATGTGACTGACCCGCTGGCGGTGCTCAAGGGGCTGGATGTCCTGCCCGATGTGGTCGAGCTGCACCGGGCGATCGACATGGAGAAGAGCGCCCATGCCTGGCAGAACATCCCCGATATCAAGGCCCTGGCCGAGGAGGGAAGAAGGCTTCTGGTGGCGGTGGCAGGAGGAATTCGCACCGATACCGAGGGTGCTGCCCTGGCGGCGGGGGCGGACATCCTGGTGGTGGGCCGGGCGATCACCCGATCCCGGGACATTCGCGACATGGCCGAGCAATTCCTGACCGGCCTGAAGCAGACGGAGATCGACCAGTACAGGATCATGACCGATTTTTAAAGATCCTGCATTTGCGATCCAAATCCTTTTTTTTGCTTCAATCATCTCTTCTGAGAATTGAGAACAGGTCTGTCCTGCCGACTTGAGTTCTGATAGCTCAATCCACAGGGGCTCAGCGGCAGGGATTCTTTTTGTATCCTTTATGGATAATGCTGTAAGGGATTGCAGGTGGATAGAGCTTTCCATTCAAGCCCCAAAACACATGAAAGATTTTAATATTTAGCTGACTAAGCCCGGAGGGATGATCCGCGCCCTCCTCCTCTTGCTGCTGTTGCTGCCCGGCGGCGCAGCCCGGGACATCCAGCTGGGGCCCATGGCTCAGCCCGCGGGCGCAGTTATACTGGTCATAGACGGCCTGGGTTCATCTTACGTCTATCCGGAGCACAATGCCTATGCTCTGGACGGCTCGCCTCTGGATAAGGCGGTGCTATTCAACCTCACCGGCGGTGGGGCGCGGGCGGTGGATGTGCGAGTGCCAGTCCCCGAGACCACAAAGAGCCATTCCGTTCTTGTCACCGGCAGATCGGAAGCGGACTGGGACCAGCTCGGCCACACCATCTTCGACCTCGCCCGGGAGGAGGGATATTTATGCCTTGCCATTATGGAGCGGGGAGACTCTATGTCGATCATGGAGGATATGGATGCAGTCCTTTACCTGGAGGATAACGCCCTGCAGGGCGCTGAGCCCACACCGGGATTTCGGCCCGATGCTCCAGAGGGCCTGCGTACCCTCTTTCAGGAATGGCGGGACAGATTCGCTGGATATTCCAATCGTGAGGGCATGGCAGGCTATGCCGGCTACAACGCCTGGGCACTGGATGCGGCGGCGGATACTGTAGAGCATCTCATAGGAAAGCCATTCATCATGCTGGTCAATGCCGGAGCGGTGGACAGCGCCGGCCATAATCTGAACGCCAGCGGCTATCTGCAAGCAGTGGAGGCGCTGGACGCGCCCCTGGGCAGGCTGGTTCGGGCCTGCCGAAAAAATAACCTCTTGCTGGTCATCACTGCCGACCATGGCATGGTCTTTCCGGACCGGGAAGGAAAGGGCGGCCACTCGGCGGAGAAGTATGCCGCCCGGCTGGAGGCGTTGCGAGTGCCCCTGGTCGTCCAGGGGCCGGGAATTGAGGAGCTGAACCTTGGCGGCCAGTGGTCGGAGATGGATGTTGCCCCCACAGTGCTTGCATTGCTGGATGTATCCTCGAATACATCCTCTGAGGGAGTGGCTCTTCCGGTCAGGAAGGGAGGCATTCTGCGAGTTGCTGGCGCGCCAGCAGGGGTAGAACTGTGGGGGCAAGGGACCTGTCTGGCCAATGCCTCTGGGGATAACGAGTATATCTTCCGGGGTCTTGAGTGGGGAGAGTACACTCTGAAGGCTGGAGGGCAGTCCTGGGATGTGCTGGTGGATGGGGATGATACCATAGACCTGGCAGGAAAGGCGACCATGCCAGTGGGTATGAGGCGAGCTTTTGGAGTGATCATGATCCTGGTCATAAACCTGGGGGGAATGGCGACCATTTTGAGGATCTGGCGGCGCTCTGAATGAATAAGCCGCTCGCTTGAAGAATGATTCGCTATTCAAATTGGTTAAGTAGTGAAAAGGAGAAGGCTAGGAGAGATTTAGAGAATACCATGGCATTGGGCCTGCAAAATCAGTACAGTCGATTCTCGGGCGGGTCAACACCGATCCACAATGTCCTATTTCCAGGAGCCAGTACCACCAGGGTGGCAGGCCTGACCTCGCCCAAGATCTCGACATGATGCTGCTTTTAAGGCGGTACAGCACTGGACTATCACGCAGCGTCCATCTCGCGGGAGCCCGATTCACCGAAGGATGCCGGGCCTGCAATTCGCCTCTTTATCAGCATCTGTCATGTCCTGGCGGGCATGAACTACGACCCAGCTTTTGGGCATGCCTCAACGCCCATCATGGCATGCATATTCGCATCTATTTGCAGGGATGCTCTTCTCGATCTATCTTCGGGCAAAAGAGCCCAGTCGGATTGCTGGATCTCTGGTTCTTGCAGCGCAAAACACGACTTGTTCCTATAGGCACGATTAATACATATAGTTTGTGCCTTGATAGGTGAACTTCGAATCTCCGCTCCAGTCGTTCCTCCTATCATGCCCCTCAGGGCATCTTTGCGGTCATCTTTTTGATGTACTCCTCCTTAGAAAGACCGCGGTTCTCGTTCAGCCTATCTTTTATCATCTGGCCTTGATCTCTGAGCCACTCGAACTTGGTGCAGCCCTCCAATTCTTCGCAGGAGCTGCATAGGTCGTATCCTTTCTCTCGAGCGCAGATCCTTATGGTGCAATCAGGTGGACCTCCGCCGTTCTCGCATCCTGCGCAGCGGGCATAGGTCTCCATCCAGGCCAGGCCCAGATCCACTGCCGCCCAGTCGATCGCCTCTCCCCCAGGCACAAATGGAGCCCAGTTTGGAATATCGCATTCAGTGATGTGCTTTCTGGTCCGGCTTGCGGACTCGGCTACTATGCTGCCTCCCAAGGGGCATGAGCCGCATAATATTCCGCAGGGTCCGGCCTGATTTTCGGCGCTGTTCAGCCTTTCATCCATAAAATGTACATTGCTTGAAATATTCTTATATTCTTCGGCCTGATGACATCCTCCAGGAATTCGCATTAAGGCGAAAAAGGGTGTTTGCGGGATAGAGGAAGTGCTGCCCAAGCGATCCAGGCGGATATCAATGCTCTCTTAAGGATGAAGAGCATTTGATGGGATGCATTCCAGAGCGCAAGCTCCAAATTCCATGCCCCCCACTTAAATTCCGGTGTACTATGATGAATCTTGAAGAGATGTCGGAAATATTGAAGTCCTCCCTGGGAATCCGGGATAATATCGTAGGCGTAAGGCTGTTCAAGAGTGAGGAGGAGATCCCACAGGACCTTAAAATCGTCGAGAGGCCCTTCCGCTACTGCTCAATGATCCAGGGAGCGAGGCGAGAGGGAGTTAGCTATCTCGCTCATGCCGACTATCACCAGTGCAAAGGCGGTGCCTCGGGCCTGGGCCTGCTGGAATGCCCGGAGAACATCCGCACCGGAGCCCTGTACTTTGACAAACTGCACAAGTGCTCCACAAAAGAATCGGGAGCGATGATAGCAGCCAATATGCCCCGCATCCTTCCCGGCAGCACCGTGGCCAGCTATGTGGCCCCCCTGGACAAGATGAGGGTGCGGCCTGATGTGGTCATATTCGTGGGAAATCCACTTCAGGCAAGGAGGATCGTTCAGGCGGCGATGTTCGAGAAGGGGGGCAGGATGAGCTTTAATACTGCAGGGATTCAGTCCTTTTGCGTCGATGCCACCAGCTCACCCTACCTGAAAGGAGAGGTGAATGTATCACTAGGCTGCGACGGCTCGGTGAGGAACGCCGGCCTGGAGGACGGGGAGCTCGTGGTGGGAATACCCTACGACATGATGGAGAAGATCTGCATCATCCTCAAGGAGAACTATCAGGGCTGGGACAAGTTCATGCGAGGATGAGGATCGGATTTCGTCTCTTTTTTTCAGATAATTTTTAAATTTATATTTTTTAAATATTATTTAAAAAGAATGGTTTAATTTAAAATTTAAATCCTGGCTACACATTGATTATCTTTTGCATTCCCCGAGGGAAGTAAATGGTATTCAGGTAACTGTACTGGCCATCGTAGACTCTTATTTCATGGTTCCGATCGCCAGCCACCCCAAAGATGAACCTCCCATCCAGGGCGTCTCCTCCGGTGCCCTCTGTGCCGATAAATGTGCCGTCAACGAATACCTGATATCCGCGCATCTCCTCCGATATTATCGTCACCTCTACGTCGGCTGGAGATGGTTGCAACTCTGGAGGCTGAACCTGACTTCCGGGATAGGTGGATAGAAGAGGATGCTGATATGGTGGCTGGTAGTAGCCCGTAACATCGATGACGACCGAATTGCTGACCAGACCGTCAATTGTATAGAACAGGATGTGCTGGCCGATGGAATCGGCATAAAAGTCCATCTGATTGTACCCTGGATAGAAGTAGAATGAGTTCTTATTCAGATTTCCATCAGGATTTATCTCATACAGGACTCCCTGGCCGCCGGCGGATGATATGACAATCAAAGAGAGAGCGGATCCCCCTGGAGCTTTTGCATACTGAGTCCAGCTGGAGGAGCCCTGTATCCACAGCGAATTGTCGCCGGTGTAGGTGGCATAAGACCGATATTGGTCAAATGGCATGGCATTCATCTGGTAGGTGAAATATACCGTGGCTGGGGTCAGATCCTTGATGTCGCTCTTTTTTGGAGCTTCAAGATGCTTTCTGGCAGAGGAGGCTTTAGCCATCGAGTAATACTGAGCGTATATGGAATCGGAATCTTTGGATGGTGGATCGCCACCGATCCATTTTTCACCGATCCCAATATTGAAAAGCATCTCTGCTCTTGCTTCGCCTGGCCTCAGCTCTACGCCCGGTCCATCCGCAGCCCAGGCACTTCCCGCCAGCGATATGACGAGAATAAATAAGTAAACGAAGACTAATTCTCTAATCCGTTTCATATCAATCACCATATACAATGCTATCGAGAAGCTGCTGCTTTTGCCCGTAGCATATCATCAACACTTTTTCATCAGATCCAAGTGAGGGTTACTCATGGTACCTCTTCTGAATCCATGATGAAATGGCGGCCCAAAGATAAAGCCTTATTCTTCACATTAGGCCTATATTGACAATCAATCCCAATCCGGAAAGAAAAACTGCCATGCTGGAATGGGAGATTAATTCTCAATGGCCTTCCCTTAATCTGCACGATCCAGCTTTCTTTGCCTATGAATGATGAAGAGAGGGTGGCAAAAGTCAAGTGTATGGAGGGAGAGAAAATAAATCGACTTTTGCCGTTACTATATACGGCAATTGTTTATATTTAAGGCTTTCTCTCCCGGAACGATCAAAGCTTCACCTCGGAAGCCTGGCGTTTGGCAGGGTGAGAGAGGACCGCTTCAGACGCCCGATCCTTGGCAGCAGGAGGCTTTCTCCTCTGGAGCACCTGGAGCTAGATAGAAACATTGAATTACACCCACACTCATCCTTCAAGAGTTCAGGTGACCGATATTGCAATTGCTCCTAATTCACTCGGATTTCATTGAGTTCGAGGCCAAGAGGCCCACGAAGCTGGCAGAAGAGGTCGAAGATTCGGCCAAGAAAGGCCGCCTCGATGAGGCGCTATGCGCTTTCATCGCCGTGGAGAAGTTCGACGAGGACGATACCGATGCTGTGATCGCCGAGGGCGCAAAGCAGGTAGCAGATGTGGCCGGCCAGGTCAAGGCCCACCGCATTATGATCTATCCCTATGCCCACTTGAGCTCCAGCCTCTCCACCCCGGCCACGGCAGTCAAGATACTCAAGGGAATGGCAGATGTCCTCTCCCAGAACTATGAGGTCATGCGTGCCCCCTTCGGCTGGTACAAAGCCTTCACCATCAGCTGCAAGGGCCATCCGCTCTCCGAGCTCTCCCGATCCATAAGGCTGGGCGAGGGTGAGGTGGTATCCGAGGCCCTTAAGTCTGAGGCCAAAGCGGTATCCTACTGGAGGGTCTTAGATCTGGATGGAAAGCTGGTGGACGCAGACAAGTTCAATTTCGAGGGGCACACTAACCTGCAGAAGTTCGCCAACTACGAGATCTCCAAAGCGAGAGCAGTGGACAAGGTCCCGCCCCATGTGGAGCTGATGAGACGGCTGGAGCTGGTGGACTACGAGCCGGGCTCCGACTCGGGCAACATGCGCTACTACCCCAAAGGCAGGCTGGTCAAGTCCCTCCTGGAGACCCTGGTACTGGAGAAGGCGGCGGACATGGGCGCCATGGAGGTGGAGACCCCCATCATGTACGATATGGAGCATCCCACTCTGAAAAAGTATCTGGACCGCTTTCCCGCCCGGCAGTATCAGATCGACTCGGACAAGAGAAAGCTTTTCCTCCGTTTCGCCGCCTGTTTCGGCCAGTTCTTGATGGGCCATGACATGTCCATATCCTACAAGTCCCTGCCCCTGAAGATGATAGAGATGACCAGATACAGCTTCCGGCGCGAGCAGCGGGGGGAGCTGGTGGGCATCCGCCGCCTGCGGGCTTTCACCATGCCCGATATGCACACCATGAGCCGGGATATGCATTCCGCCATCGAGGAGTTCAGGAAGCAGTATCTCGCCAGCATCAGCGTCCTGAAGGAGGTGGGCCTGGAGGTTGAAGACTATGAGGTGGCCATCAGGTTCACTCGGGACTTTTATAAGGAGAATCAGGAGTTCATTGCTGGATTGGTGGATATCATCAAAAAGCCGGTCTTAATCGAGATGTGGGATGAGAGGTTCTTCTATTTCGTCCTCAAGTTCGAGTTCAACTTCGTGGATACCATGGACAAGGCCAGCGCCCTCTCCACCGTCCAGATCGATGTGGAGAATGCCGAGCGCTACGATATCAACTATATCGATGAGTCTGGTGCGAGAAGGCGGCCCATACTCTTGCATTGCTCTCCCTCCGGAGCGATAGAGAGGGTGATGTACGCCATACTGGAGAAGGCGGCCCGACTATCTCTTCAGGGCAAGCTGCCCATGCTCGAGACCTGGCTGTCCCCAACCCAGGTGAGAATCATACCAGTGGCTGAGCGCCACCAGGAGAGGGCTCTTGCCCTGGCCGGGATTCTCGGCTTCCGCACAGATATTGACGACAGGGATGAGACCGTGGGCAAGAAGATCCGCGATGCTGGAAGGGAATGGGTGCCATATGTGGCAGTGATCGGGGACGAGGAGCTCCAGTCCGGTCGGCTGGCCGTCACCATTCGCAGCGAATCCACCCCCAAGTCGCCGGCAAAGAAGAGCATGACTGTGGATGAGCTCAAAGAGAGGCTCACTGGAGAGACAAAAGGAAAGCCCTGGCGCAGACTGCCTATGGCCATGAGGCTCTCGGAGAGGCCCAGGTTCATCTGAAGGATTCAAGAGCGAGAGCAAAGAGCACAGCCCTCCAGGTAAAAGGGCAGGATGGATCAGAAGAGTATGGTCCATCCCTCTTTTGCAAATATAACTTCATATCGCTTCGCTCCTCGGCGAGAAGTCAGAAAGAGGTTGAAGAGAAGCGTGGGGAAGAGGATTTTTAGCAGGGAAATTGATCTTCAGCCGGTGGGCTCCGCCTGGGGGTGATTGTCAATCCCCGGTCCCCCGGGGATGTAGAACTTCCCTCCCAGATCGCTGTAATAGTTCCCCTGGCTTCCATTGTCCCAGCGATTGTTCTCCCCCCGGTCATAGGCATTGCAGCCGTTATTGATGAGATGATTGGCATATACCAGATCCCAGCGGGAGGAGAAGGTCAGGTAAATGCCATACCCATTATCCTGGGCGGTGTTGCCCAAAATGGTGTTATTGCTGGCATGATTTGCCAGATAGAGCCCTTTCCCATTCTGGGAGAGATAATTCTCCTCAAGGATGTTGTCATTGCTGTCATAAGAGAGATAAATTCCCTTGCTGTTGTCCACGGCCCGGTTTCCCAGGAGGTGGTTGTTCCGGGAGCAGTCCAGGTATATGCCGGCATCGATATTGTTGCTGGCATTGTTGTATGCAATCCGGTTTCCGTTGCTGGATTCAGACAGAGAAATGCCATACCAATCATTCTCGATGACGGTATTGTTTATGATCGAATTGTTGCTGGCAGAGCGAAGCGAGATGGAGGTGTCGCCATTATTTCTCAGCTGATTATCCTGGATGACATTACCTGAGGAGTAGATGAGAAATATGCCGCAGTCGCTCTCCTCATTTATGTAGTTGTCCCGGATATCGCAATTTTGTATCCGATTTTCTTTTGAGCTGTAGAGGGTTATGCCGTTGGTGTTGTTGTTTATGCTGTTATTGGCAATGATGTTGGAATGGGCCCCTTCCAGGCGAATGCCGTCCAGACAACCGGAGATGCTGTTGTTCTCTATGATATTCCCTCCAGAGAGGACATGGACCCCAGTTCGTCGAGTAGTTCTGATCTCAAAGCCGGATACCTTTGCCCCATCCGCATTGATGGTTAATGCGTTGCCAATGGCGCTTCCGTCCAGCAGAGGCCGTCCCCTGCCCTCCAGGACAATCGGCCGAGTTATATTCAGGCTCTCTCGATAGACCCCTTCCCGGACGATTATAGTGTCTCCGGAATCCGCCCGGTTTATGGCCCCCTGGAGGCTCTCTCCCTGGCGGACGATATGAGTTGTCCCACCGGCTATTGATGCCAAAAGGATGATAGCGACTGCCAGCATAGCTGGATGCACTCGACTCTCCCTCATTGCCTTCCCCTCATAGCTTCTTGTATCCCTATTGGATTTAAATACTACGATGGTCTTTCTTGTCTTAAGACTTATCTCTGGTATAATTCTCGCACAGGACAGTTGAAGCTTAAAGCTTGCCTTTAGAGGATTTTAGGTGCCTATCGCCCAAATGGTTTCAGATCATAAGTGCGCAATGGCCTTCTTGCTGGCTCCTCAATACCGAATCGTCCTTAATGCAGAACTGGGAGTAATTCCGGCTGATTCCCTGCCCCTCGGATGCACCTGCGCAGCCGTCAGGCCAGGTTACGGAAAAATACGTTTCTCAAAAGCGAGGGGCTATCGATTGTCAAAGATCTATCACAGTTGCCAGGCCCAGAGAACGTTATGAATTTCCCTTCTTGAGGATCTTTGCCTGAATTGGTCTTAGGGTCTATCTGATGCCGATCTTGGCTTTTATCGCCTGGATATCGCTCTCTATCCTCGCCCTCCAGCCGGCATCGAAGGTCATCTCCCGGTGCAAGCCCCTGATCTCGTCGATGATCACATCTTGCTTCTCTGCGATCTCCGGAATGGGACGGGTATTCTCCGCGATCTCCGGGATGAGTCGGGTATTCTCCGCGATCTCTGGGATGAGTCGGGTATTCTCCGCGATCTCTGGGATGAGTCGGGTATTCTCCGCGATCTCTGGGATGAGATTCGTATTCGTTTTAACCTCCCGGAGATCTTCCCTCATCTCCTGGAGTATAGGGACAGCCTTGTTTATCTGCACAAATGTCCCCGGGGTGGCCGACTGCCATAAAGGTTGTATCTCTTCATCGTAGGGCTCTGACCTTATATCGTCAATCCTGGCTAAAGGCGGGAGTTCGGCCTTGGCAAACTCGAAGAACTGGGTGGCACGTCTTTTGTCGCTATCCACCAGGGCCACGACTGACTGCAGATCGCCCTCTGCGTCGTTGTAGACCTCAAAGCCCCTGAGGGCCAGATCAACAGCCTTCTCTGTGAGCCAGGGCCGGTATCCGACGTCGTGGACCTTAGGGCCTGTGATTGTGATCTTGAGCTTCATCTGGAATGAAAGATTGTCCTCTTTTGTATTATAATTTCTGCTCCTTCCCATCAGGCCGGACTGTGAAGAGCCCATCATGAGCGCGGTGCACGGCATCGTTGATGTCGATCTGGATCTGCAGCACTGCGTTGCTGTCAAAGCTGCGGGAGACGAGGGCTTGGCATATACACTTGTCTTTATCTGCCAGCCATCTTCCTGCCAGCGGAAGCGGTCGTCCGCCTATACGCCCATCCACAGATTGCGGCTGGAGAGGTGGTTCTCCAGGCCTACGCGGGATTTAGGAATAAGCATCTTCTCTGCAAAATACTCCAAACTCTCAGGCTCATCCTGATCGATTGTGTTAGATGCACATACTACGTAGCTAACTTTTATGGATATTTGAATAACTTACTTGCAGATGTGAAATCAGTCCTGATACCTCTTGCGTCACCCTGTGTTCCGTACAGGAATGGAATGATAATTAAATCCCATTAAACTGCTTAAGCCAATTAAAATTGATAACTAAACCTGCCTTCGAAGGGTATATGTTGCCCCAAGGCCTTTCCATAAGCTGACATGATAAAGCAACCCTCTTTCCTGCCCATATCTATACAGGAGGCAAAAAACCTCGGCATCGAGCAGTTCGATATCATCCTCGTCAGCGGAGATGCCTATGTGGACCATCCCTCCTTCGGGGCGGGACTTTTGGGCCGGGTCCTCTGGGATGCGGGCTACGCCGTGGGAATTGTCGCCCAGCCCGATTGGAAAAAAGATGAGGACCTCCTCCGGCTGGGCCGGCCCCGCCTTTTCTTTGGCATAACCTCCGGCAACGTGGACTCCATGGTCAACAACTTCACCCCCAACCTCAAGCGCCGCCGCCGGGATGTCTACTCCCCTGGCGGCCGCCTGCTCCGGCCGGACCGGGCGGCGATCATCTATGCCAACCGGGTTCATTCCCTCTTTCCCAATGTTCCTGTCGTCCTGGGAGGAATCGAGGCCAGCCTGCGCCGGTTCGCTCATTACGACTACTGGTCGGACTCTGTCCGCCAGTCCATCCTGGCGGACGCCCCCGCCGACCTTCTGGTCTATGGCATGGGGGAGAAGCCCATCCTGGAGGTGGCCCGGCGCCTGAATGCCGGGGAAGAGATCGCCCAGATCGGAGATGTCCCCGGAACCGCGGTTAAAGAGGAGGTGCGGCGCTGGCGAGAGGCTGGGCGTCAGGACGCTGTTATCATCCCCGGCTTCGCAGAGGTCAAGGGGGATAAGAGAAAGTACGCCCAAGCCTTTGCCGCCCACTATAAGGAGCAGGACCCCTATCACGCCCGGGCGGTGGTCCAGCCCCATCCCAAGACGGTGGTCATCCAGAATCCGCCCGCTCTTCCCCTCAGTACGGCAGAACTCGACCAAATCTACGAACTTCCCTATAGCCGAAAGGCCCATCCCTCCTATCGGGAGCCCATTCCTGCATTAGAGCCGGTCCGCTTCTCCATCACCAGCCACCGGGGTTGCTTTGGATCCTGCTCATTTTGCGCCCTCACCCATCACCAGGGAAGGATTGTGCAGAGCAGAAGCATAAGCTCCATCGTCCGGGAAGCAGAGAGGCTGGTCCTTATGCCCGGATTCAAGGGGATCATTCAGGATGTGGGCGGTCCCACTGCCAATATGTACGGCCTGGTCTGCCCCCGCTGGAAGCAGGGGGCATGTCCGGACAGGCTCTGCAGCGCGGACTGCCCCACCCTAGAGAAAGACCACTCCCTCCAGGTGGAGCTGTTGCGCCGGCTTCGGGCCATTCCCGGGGTGAGGAGGGTCTTTGTCGGCTCGGGGATTAGGCATGATTTGGTGATGGCGGACCGGTCGGGCTATCTGGAGGACCTCTGCCGGCACCATGTCTCCGGCCACCTGAAGATCGCCCCGGAGCATATCTCCAGAACGGTTACGGAGTGCATGCATAAGCCTCCCCGCCAGGTTCTGGACGACTTCAGGGAGAGGTTTCGCGCGGCTTCGCAGGCGGCGGGAAGGGAGCAGTATATTCTCCCCTATCTCATGTCAGGCCATCCTGGCTGCACCATTGCCGATATGGTCGAGCTGGCGGAGTATTTGCGCGATAACAGCATGTACACCGAGCAGGTGCAGGACTTCACCCCCACACCCATGACCATCTCTACTGCCATGTATTACACCGGCCTGGATCCCTTCACCCTCCAGCCGGTTCACATTCCCCGGGGGGAGGAGAAGAGGATCCAAAGAGCTATGCTGCAGTACAGAGATCCAGGGAATTACGATCTTGTCCGGGAGGGGCTGGAGAGGATAGGAAGGAAAGACCTCATAGGAGAGGGAGAGAAATGCCTCATTCCGTCCCGATATAGAGGAGCAAAGCATTAAAACCAGTCTCGAACAGAATCCTGGATCAATCTCATTTCTCCTCTAAGATCTCCAATATCCTTCTCTGAGTCTCCTCGGGGGTGCCGGTGGTGTTCACCTCAATCACCCTTGAGTGGAGAAAGAGCGTCCGGAAAAAGCGGCTGCGCCGATTGGCCTTGAATTCGTTATGCACTAGAAGATGAGGATTATAGTAGCCATTCTCCTCCAGAATAGCCAGAGCCTGATCCCCCTCCAAGGGGAGTACGATCTCCTCCTGTTCAGGGTCTCGCTTGAGTAAGATCACCTTCTCAATGGTTGTCAGGGGCATTATGCGCCCCTTTCCTATGGCCTGGCGGAGGTCCACCACTGCTCGCCCCTTGGAATCAAAGGACGCCTTATCAACCAGACCGGCAAACTCCTTCCAGATCTCAGCCAGATCAGCCCGGATATAGAAGTTCTTCTCTGAGCCATATGCTAAGACATCATCACCGAATATCCTTCCGAAGAACCAGTCGTCAGAGACCACTCGCATCCGCGGGTTGCGCAGCAGGCCGTAGGTATGGGTGGTCTTGCCCGCACCCGATCCACCTAATATGCATATCCCCTGACCCCTCATATCCAGGCAGGCTCCATGAACAGAATAGATGTTGTGATAATCCTCCAGGATATCTCCCGCCACGCTCAGGGCCAGGGACTTGACCCAGCCGTAATAGTCCATGTTGATCAGAAATGCCGTTCTGGATTGGGGGTTGTACAGGACCTGATTCTCTCCCACATCCTGATCCCTGATCACATAAAGCCGGCCGTGGGAGCGAATGCTCTGCGATGCCGAATAGAAGCTCTCCTCCCAGGCGTCCTTGATCGATGGGATGCCGGTCAAAAGCTTGATGCAGCATCCATATATCTCCGATTTTATCTCATAGAGCACCTGGCTGGTGTATCGATCAACCAGCTCCTCCTTCATCTCCATGGATATGTGAATAACATCGTATGCCATCTGCAACCCTCTCGAATTCATGCCATTTCCGATATGCTATAGATCGATGCGCTTCATGAGCTTCAGCCGGCCGTCAAGCTCATAGAGGATGGGGGAAGCGGTATGAACCTCCAGCTCTTCGATATTCTGGTCGGAGATCTCCTCAATATGCTTAACAAGGGCACGGATGGTGTTGCCATGGGAGACCACAAGAACGCCTCTCCCTTTTTTCAGATCGGCTGCGATCTGGCCCTGCCAGAGGGGCAGAAGACGCTCTTGTACATCCTTCAGGGATTCTGATGAAGGGGCAGGGAAACGATGGAGAAATCCTTTGCGCCATCTTCGCACCTGCTCAGCGCCATACAGTTCTTCCGCCTCATCCAGGCTCCGACCCTCAAAATCCCCATAGGCGCGTTCGTTTAGCCTCCAGCTCTTGATGACGGGAATCCGCGTCAGGTCCATCTCACCCAGGACTATCCACATGGTCCTGACGGCCCGCTTCAAAAGGGATGTATAGGCAACATCAATCGTTATGCCCGCTCCCTTCATGATCCGCCCGGCATCGCGGGCCTCCTCGATTCCCTGGAAAGAGAGATCGATGTCTGTCCAGCCGGTGAACCTTCTCTCCCGGTTCCAGAGGCTCTGGCCGTGCCTGAGCAATACCAGCCTTGACAACGCAATAACCTAGCCTTGCTGCTTTATCCAGAGGCTTTTAATGGATATTTCTGGCGGTCTTGGAGAAGGGCCGAGCGGGGAATGGTGCATGAGATTGCAGCAGCAGATCTCTAGACCCCTATCTTTTTATCCCATCTCCCCATCAACTCCGTGCTATGACGAAAGAAGTCCATGCCGCACATATCCTGTGCAAAACGGAGAAGAAGGCATTAGAGGTCAAAGAGTTGCTGGCATCCGGCCAGGAGAGCTTTGCTCAGATGGCCCGCAAATATTCCCAGTGCCCTTCCGGCAAGAGTGGCGGAGACTTGGGCTGGTTTGGCAAGGGCAGGATGGTCCCGGAGTTTGAAAAGGCCGCCTTCGAAGGGGAGAAAGGAAAGATCATCGGGCCGGTCAAATCTCAGTTTGGCTATCACCTCATCCGGGTCCTGGACAAGAAATAATGATGGCTCCTCGCTATTTAGAATGGGTGAACTTGAATCGCAAAAACTCTGTATCTTTTGTGCCTTCTGTGGTGAAACGCTATGCTCTGACCCAAACATAGAGACACAGAGGAACAAAAGGCCATATTCTCTGACTTAACTCACCCACATAATTCAGCGAAGAGCCATAATGATTGATCTCGCCGGAACTGCAGGGCTAAAGCAGCCGGTGCCGGCAAGAATGGATTGGTCCGGGAGAACATATCCATTCAGTGCATCTTTTTTTGGATGGCCACTGCAAGCATATCCTATTTTGAAGATGCCAATTGGCAGAAATATTTATGAACAGAGAGGCCAAAAAAGATTTGGGATGTCAATTGCCTCAGCCATCAGTGCCTGGCCTCTATGAAGCGCTGCTAAGCAAAGAGCAGTATGATATCAGCGCGCCGATAGAGATAGCTCCCAATTATCCCGGAGACAGTCCCTTCTCCAGGCAGTGGATGGCGGGACTTGGGAAGGGATCCAACTATAGCCTCTCTGTTCTCTCTTTGGGCTCCCATACGGGAACTCATATTGACTTCCCCTCTCATATACTGAGGGACGGCTTCCCTCTGGACAGCTATCCACCGGAAAGGTTCATCACTCCTGCCTGGGTGATCGCCGTCCGGGAAATCGATGCCGTCCCCGCCCAGGCGCTGCAGGATGTCAATATCCAGAGAGGTGAGGCCATCCTTTTTAAGACCAGCAATTCCTTCCAGGGGTTGATGCATAACCCCACATTCCAGGATGAATACGTCTCCCTCTCTCCCCCTGCAGCAGAGTTATGCGTCAGTCTGGGAGCCAGCCTGGTGGGAATCGACTATATCTCAGTGGATCGATATGAGGATGAATCCCTCCCCGTTCACAATATCCTGCTGAAAAACGACGTTCTAATCCTGGAGGGGATCGATCTTATTGCCGTTTCCCCTGGCAGATACTGGCTGATCTGCCTTCCCCTGAAGATAAAAGATGCTGAGGCCGCTCCCGTCCGGGCGGTCCTGGTGGGGCGATCTCATGAATCCTGAGAGGATGTTTCAGTCCACCCTGGAGATACTGGAGGATGGGATATGCATCTGCGATCCATCCGGGGAGATACTCTATTCGAACCCTGCTGCAGAGAGGATGGCAAGATCTCTGGAAGAGCTGAATTGTGGCAAGGGCGGGGTCTTGAAGGACCTGTGCTCAGGCATCCTAAAGACCGCGAAGAGCGCTGATGGCCCGATCCATCGAGGAGATGTCGATCTCCAGAGAAGGAGAATTGAGTACTCCATTGCTACTATGCAGGGGAAGGGCTATGAAGGCAGATCCATAATCACATTTAGAGAAGCGCATCCCTCTTCTGGGCAGGTGCATGATAATAATCCTCCCTCTGAAAATGCAATTTTTTGGATAGAGCATCAAGGCCGAAATGACGATCTGCGCGAGAGAGATAGGATCATGGCAGGAGCTGCCCTGGCTACAAACCAGCTCCTGATCTCTCGGGAGATGGATGTTGCCCTTAATCTGTCCCTGGAGATACTGGGCTGCTCGGCCAATGTGGACAGGGCCTGCATATTTGAGCATTATCTGGACGAGGAGGGAAGAGATCAGATCTCGCTTGGGTATGAATGGATATCCGGCAATGATGGAGATGCACGCTCGGCCAAGATTCGCCATCCAGATCTGAGCTACGAGGCATACAGCTCCATTCCCCAATGGTTCCAGATCCTCTCCGGAGGAATGCCCATCCGGGGAAGAACCCGCGACCTGCCCCCGTCGGCGAGGGGACCGCTGGAGACGATGGGGGTGAGATCATTCATGATCGTCCCCATATTCACTACCGACCGATTCTGGGGTTTCATCGGTTTCGAGGACTATAGGCTGGAGAGGGATTGGAGCTGGAGTGTGGCTTTCATACTGATGACCATGGCCAGCGCCATAGGAGGATTCATCGGCCGATTCAAAGCGGAATCCGCCCTCAGGGAGAGCGAGGAGAAGTACAGGGAGCTGGTGGAGACCTCAAGCAGCGTCATCATCCGAGTGGATACCAGCGGAGCTATCAGGTTCATCAACAAGTTCGGCCTGCATTTCTTCGGCTACAATGAGGAGGATATCCTGGGACGGAATGTAACCGAGACCATCTTTCCACCAGGAGGCATAGGTTGCAACCTCAAGGCGATAATCGGGCATATAAGGGAGAATCCAGAAGAATGCTCCACTCATATAGCGGAGAACATAAGATCCAATGGAGAGCTGGTCTGGATTGCCTGGGCCCACCGGCTAGTCCAAAACGAGCGGGGAGAGGTTGTAGAGGTTCTGTGCATCGGCAACGACATAACTGAAAAAAAGCGCTCTTCCGAGGAGCTCAAGCGGGTGGCAGCCGACCTGCGGGAAACCAGGGATTATCTGGATAATCTCCTCAGCCATGCCAACGCCCCCATCATCGTCTGGGACCCCAACTTCTGCATCACCAGGTTCAACCATGCCTTCGAGAGGCTGACAGGCTGGCGGGCGGATGAGGTCTTGGGTCGATCGCTGGGAATCCTCTTTCCCGATGAGAGCCGGACGGAGTCTTTCGCTTATATCGAGAGGACCCTCTCCGGGGAAAGCTGGAACGCAGTGGAGATCCCCATATGCCACCAGAATGGAGAGGTGAGAACCGTCCTTTGGAACTCGGCCAATATATATGATGAGGCCGGGAGGCGTGTCATTGCCACCATTGCTCAGGGCCAGGATATCACCGAGAGGAAGATGGCAGAGGAAAGGGTGGCATTTCAGGCCTCATTGCTCGACCAGGTCAGAAATGCTGTTATTGCTACTGATTTCGATGGCAGGATCATATACTGGAACAGGTTTGCTGAATCGCTCTACCAGTGGAAGGCGGAGGGGGTGCTGGGCGCGTCCATTAAAGATACCATCCTTCCTCCGGAGATGAAATATAACGTGGAGATGGTGACGAAAGAGATCCTGGCCAAAGGCTACCTGGAATGCGAGTACCTGGTTAAAAGAAAGGATGGCAGCCGGTTCCCTGCTTCGTATATCTTCAGCACGATATGCGATAATAGGCAAAGGCGGATAGGAATAATCTCTGTGAGCACCGACCTCACTGAGCGAAAGAAGGTGGAGCAGGACCTGCGCGATGCCAAAGAAAGGGCGGAATCGGCGACGAAGGCCAAGTCAGAGTTCCTGGCCAATATGAGCCATGAGATCCGGACCCCTATGAATGCGGTGATAGGCTTCACCAGCCTGCTTCTCAATACCAACATCGACTCTGTGCAGAGGGACTACATTGAGACCATCCACAGCAGTGGTGACTCTCTGCTTAAGGTTATTAGCGATATCCTGGACTTCTCCAAGATCGAGGGAGGGATGATGGAGCTGGAGAAGGAGCGCATTGACCTCATTGAATGCCTGGAGACCTCATTGAACCTGGTGGCAGAGGACGCTTCTCGCAAGGGCCTCTCCGTTAGCTATGAAGTCGAGCCGCAGGTTCCCAGATATCTGATGGGCGACATGACCAGGCTCAGACAGATACTGGTCAATCTCCTGGGAAATGCCGTTAAGTTCACCGATAAGGGTTTCGTCCGGTTGGATGTATCCGCTCTTCCAGTCGAGGACGGCCATGAGATCCAGTTCCGGGTGACGGACTCAGGGATCGGCATATCCCAGGACCGAATGAGCCGGCTGTTCCAGTCCTTCAGCCAGGTAGACGCCTCCACCACCCGCAAGTATGGAGGCACGGGACTGGGACTTGCCATCTGCAAGCATCTGGCTGAGCTGATGGGAGGTGGAATCTGGGCGGAGAGCGTTCCTGGAGAGGGCTCAAGCTTCTATTTCACCATCCAGGCCGAGGCCTCCATCGAGCCTTATCCGAAGCTCCATGGGGATCGGCCTGACCTGACCCTCGATCTGTCCGATCAAGAGATCCAAAAAGGCCTGCGAATACTGCTTGCCGAGGACAATTTGGTCAATCAGAAGGTCGCTATAAGAATGCTGGAGCGGCTGGGATATACGGCTGATATCGCTGCTGATGGCCAGGAGGTTCTGGCAGCACTTGAGAGCAGGCCTTATGATGTGGTGCTGATGGATGTGCAGATGCCGGAGATGGACGGCCTGGAGGCCACGAGGAGCATACGCAGCACCGCATGCCATCAGCCCTACATCATCGCCATGACCGCTCATGCCATGAAAGGGGATCGAGAGGTGTGTCTCGATGCGGGGATGAATGACTACATAGCCAAACCGGTGAGAATTGAGGAGCTGAAAGCGGCTCTTATGCATAGCAGAATGCCGGTTTTCAATGGCTGAGCCCCCTGACTGGTTCAATATGCTACAGAATTATAATTCAGCTGCTCATCTCTGCTCTGAAGCCATCAGGGCGAAGTACGCTAAGAGAGCCTCGAGCTGAATTCTCTCGTTTGCTCCTTCAGTCATGCGAAAATCGATCTCTCCGATACGGTCGATGAGCTTTACCCGATCCCTGTCTGCGATATCATCCAGGTCCAGCATAGCCCGGTGGATTTGGATCACCACATCCTGGCCGGAGAGCCCTTTGGATAGCAGGAGATCATCCAGTATTGCGCGCGCTCCCACAAAATCTCCAGATATTGCGGTCTTGATGAAGCTCTTGATCTCCTCCGGTTTGGCGGTGGATGTGATCTGGTAGATCGTCTCCTCGTCCACCTCGTCGCCCAAGAGAGCTGCCGCCTGCAGGGCGTTGATTGCCTTTCTCATGTCTCCGCCGGCGACATACTCTATAGCGGACAGACCTCCATCTGAAACCCGCAGTCCCTCCTCACTGGCAATGAACTTGATCCTCTTGGTCACCGCTTCAGGAGAGAGGGGCTTGAAGCGGTAAACCGCACAGCGGGACTGAATGGGCTCGATGATCTTGGAGGAGTAGTTGCAGGAGAGTATGAACCTGGTGGTAGCGGAGTATCTCTCCATAGTCCGGCGCAGAGCGCTCTGGGCATCGTTGGTCAGGGCATCGGCCTCATCCAGAAATATAACCTTGAAATCCGCCTCTCCCAGGGGCGCCATCCGGGCGAAGTCCTTGACTTTGTGGCGGATGATATCTATGCCCCGCTCATCGCTGGCATTCAATTCGATGAAGTTGTTCCTCCAGGTCTCGCCGAAGATCTCTTTGACAATGGAGATGGATGCAGCGGTCTTGCCCACCCCTGGCGGCCCGGAGAATAGAAGATGGGGCAGGTTTCGCGTCTTCACATAGGACTTCAGACGGCGGACAATCTCGTCCTGGCCCACAATATCGTCCAGCCTCTCCGGCCGGTACTTCTCTATCCAGATCTCCTCTTTGATATACAACCCCTCAATTATTGGTTTTGGCTATCTGTATATCAATATTCCTCCCTAAATCTCCTCTCTATAATGGGACAACGAAGGCTAAATATAGAGGTGCTACATGCATGCAAATCGTTTTTCGGAGGATTGCAAGTGATCTCTGAGGTGGCTGGACAGTATAATGCGCAAGATCTTGAGAATGAAGTCAGATCGCTGTGGGAGCGAGCGGATAGCTACCGCAAAGTTCGGGAATTGAGATTGGGCGGCAAGAAGTTCTTCTTTGTGGATGGGCCGCCCTATACCACAGGCCGCATTCATCTGGGAACCGCCTGGAACAAGGTGATCAAGGACGCCGTGCTCCGCTACCGGTCTATGAACGGCTTTGAGGTCAAGGACCGGGCGGGCTGGGATATGCACGGCCTGCCCATTGAGGTTAAGGTAGAGGAGTCCTTCGGCTTCCGCAACAAAAAGGATATCGAGGCTTATGGGGTGGACAAGTTCATCCAGAGATGCAAAGAGTTCGCCCTCCGCCAGAAAGATGACATGACAGCCCAGTTCAAGATTCTAGGGGCCTGGATGGACTGGGACGACCCCTACATGACGCTGAAGAACGAGTATCTGGAGGCTGCCTGGTGGACGCTGAAGAAGGCGCACGAGCATAACCTTCTTGAAAGGGGCTCAAGGGTGGTCAACTGGTGCCCCCGCTGCCAGACGGCCATCGCTGACTCCGAGGTGGAATACTGGGATGAGACCGACTACTCGATCTACGTCAAGTTCCCGGTGATCGGGGAGGAGAACACCTACATAGTGATCTGGACCACCACCCCCTGGACCATTCCCGCCAATGTGGCGGTGGCAGTCAATCCCTCCTTCCAGTACTCTCGGGTCAGGGCCTGGAAGGATGGCAAATCCGAGATCCTGATCATGGCCTCAGAATTGGTCGATTCAGTCCTCAAAACGGGCCGCTACCAGGACTACGAGCTTTTGCAGGGCCTTTCCGCCAAGGATATGCAGAAACTGAAGTACGAGCATCCTCTGCTCGATCTGGTGCCCAGGCAGAGAGATATAGAGCATGGCGTATACGCCGCAGACTTCGTCACCGCTGAGAACACGGGATGCGTTCACATCGCTCCCGGACATGGCCTTGAGGACTATGAGCTCGGGCTGGACCACCATCTGGAGATATTCTGCCCGGTAGGCGGGGACGGACGGTATACCGCCGAGGCGGGAGAGAAGTACCTGGGCCAGTATGTCAAGGAGGCGGACAGCAACGTCATCGCAGATCTCGAAGAGAGGGATAAGCTCCTGGCCCAGGGAAGGCTTGCTCACCGCTACGGCCATTGCTGGCGCTGCAAGACCCCCATCATATTCATCGCCACCAGCCAGTGGTTCCTCCGGATATCCGATCTTCGGGATAAGATGCTCGACGAGATCTCCCGGGTGACATGGTATCCGGAGTGGGCGGGCTCGGCGAGGTTTGCCGACTGGATAAGCAATGCCAGAGACTGGTGCATCTCCAGGCAGAGGTACTGGGGCATTCCCCTGCCCATCTGGACCTGTCCTGACTGCGGCCATATGGAAGTTATAGGAACCGCCTCGGAGCTGGAGGAGAGGTCAGGCAAAAAGATAGCTGATCTGCACCGGCCGGATGTGGATGCTATTGTCTTGGACTGTCCCTGCGGGGGGAAGATGTTGCGCTCACCGGATGTCTTCGATGTATGGTTTGACAGCGCAGTGGCCTCCTGGGCCACCCTCCGTTTCCCCAGCCACGAGGAGGAGTTTGGCGAATGGTGGCCGGCGGATTTCATCACCGAGGGGCACGACCAGACACGCGGCTGGTTTTACTCCCAGCTGGGGGCTTCAATGGTATCATTTGGCCGGGCGCCCTACAAGAGCGTTCTCATGCATGGCTTCACCTTAGATGACCAGGGTCGGAAGATGTCTAAGAGCATTGGGAACATCGTCCAGCCGGAGGAGGTGGTGGAGCGATTCGGTGCCGATATTCTGCGTTTCTATGTCCTGGGAGCCAATGCCCCCTGGGAGGATCTGCACTTCTCCTGGGAGGCGGTGGAGAACACCAGCCGGATGATCAATATCTTCTGGAATGCCTATCGCTTTGCCCTGCCTTATATGGTTCTGGACGATTTCGACTTGAAACGGGCGGATCTGGACCTTTACAAGAGCAGCCTGCGTCCCGAGGATCGCTGGATCCTCTCCCGGGTAAACAGCCTGGCGGAAGAGATCACCGCGGAGATGGAGGGCTATCAGCTTCACCGCATCGTCCGCTCCATATCCGACTTCATCTTAGAGGACCTGAGTCGCTGGTACATCCAGCTGGTCCGGCCCCGCACCTGGATTGAGCAGGATGATCCGGATAAGCTTGCTGCATATGCTACCATCTATGAGGTGCTGACGAAGCTGGCTAGGCTTATGGCTCCGTTCACCCCCTTCATCGCCGAGTCCATCTACCAGAACCTTGTGCGGGGTCTGGACGAGAATGCCAGGCCTTCAGTTCATATGTGCGACTGGCTGGAGGGCGATAAGGGACTGATAGACGTACGCCTGGAGGAGAGCATGGATCTGGTGAGGGAGGTGTCTATGGCCGCCTCCAATGCCCGGCAGAAGGGCGGGAGAAAGCTACGCTGGCCGGTTTCTGAGATTGTAATCGCCCCCTCCAAAGAGGCTTTGGACCTGGGGGGCCTGGAGGATGTCCTCCGGGGGCAGACCAACTCCAAAAAGATTACTGTGCTCTCTCCAGGAGAGAAGCCCAGGATGGATCTGGAGATGGCTCCCGTTCATAAGAAGATCGGGCCAGTGTACAAGGGAGAGGCCAAGCTGGTGGTAGAGGCCATAGCAGCCGCTGAGCCCTTTGGGGTTAAAGCCGATCTGGACGGCAGCGGCCAGGCGGCCTTGAGGCATCAGGGTCGGGAGTTTGCGATTACCTCAGAGATGGTGCAATTCCGGGAGCTTCCACCGGAGAACCTGCCGGCCGCGGAGTTCTCCCGGGGATTTGTATATGTGGACATTGCCCTCACCCCGGAGCTTGAGGCAGAGGCCTATGCCAGGGAGATCATCCGGCGCATTCAGGATATGAGAAAGGAGCTGGATCTGAGAGTAGAGGATCAGATCCGAGCGGTGGTGGATATCGAGAGCAAGCCCATACTCGATCTGGTTGTTTCAGGGAAAGAGCACATCGCGGGAGAGGTTAGGGCGGCAGAACTGGAGATGGGTCTGGGACTGCAGATACGGGGCTCTTTGATTAAGGACTGGGATGTCGAGGGCGTATGCATGCACATAGGCATAGACAGGGCGTGATGGATATTGATCGTCGGAGTTTTATAAGATGAACGATCATGAGGATCTCATGGAAACGCCAGTCCCGGTCAGGGTCAAAGGGGTTTACATAGCGGAATCGGAGGAGAGCAATCCCGCGCCTGTGGTTTTGCTGGAGGATGAGAAGGGACGGATAGTGCCCATATTTGTGGGGCTGTCCGAGGCCATCTCCATCCATCATGCCCTGTCTGGAGAGCTGGCCCCCAGGCCTATGACTCACGATCTGTTCATATCCGCCCTGGAGAGCCTGTCCGCCAGCATCACCAATGCGCTGATCGATGACCTGGACGGGGGAATCTACTATGCACGGCTGACCATCAAGAGCGACTCTAAAAAAAATGAGATAGATGCCCGGCCCAGCGACTGCCTGGCCCTGGCCTTACGGGCAAAGGCATCGATCGAGGTTCGGGAGAGGGTGGTGGCGGATGCGAGCATCAGCAAAAGCGATGCTGAGAAGCTGATTAGCATCGAGAACTATTTGCAGTAAACTACTCCGGCCTAAAGACCGGAGCTTTCAGTAGCCCTGAAAGGACTGCCTTGATACTTGGAAGTCCTTCCGAGCCTCCAGGCCGGTCTACATAGCGGCCCAAGAAAGCTATATTCTTAGCACCATTGAAATCAGCATCGCCAGAC
>ERZ1026800.329-NODE-329-length-42997-cov-6.327525_pt1 | contig 42997 bp, 45 predicted proteins | sample MGYA00520873_ERZ1026800 | MGnify/ENA primary metagenome ERZ1026800 (study PRJEB33270, sample SAMEA104284475) | anaerobic digester metagenome | biome: Anaerobic digester microbiome; feature: mesophilic sludge digester; material: Anaerobic digester biomass | place...
CTTTATTCTCTTGGCATATACGGTAATTCATCCTGCATTCTACCCTTGGGACGAGCTGGAGAGTCTGCATTATATGGGCCCATCTACAATGTGGCCCTCAAGCTATCTATGGCCGGACCGAGCCAAACCCGGATTAATAGAGCAGAATTAATGTGATACAACACTAACCTATTTATTATAAAGGCGAAGAGGATGAGCTACCAGATCTAGTTCCGAACGGTCATCGAATGCATCAATTGGCCCTCGACTTTTGCCGCTTTGGCTCGGCTGCAGATTGCTCGCATATCTATAGGATACTTTCCCTATATATCTAATTGAGATCTACGTCCCAGAGATTCTCCGGATACCAACCATTTAACCTTATAATTAGCCTCGATTGCGCACATGCAGACGGGCTAGGATCCAGTAAGCTAGAAAAGGCGCTGCCCTGCCAGCGCTAGATCTGGGAGAGGCCATTTTCTTCTATCATTCTCTGTCTCCTCCGCATCCCGGACAGAGTTATATAAATACCTGATTCGTACAAGAATTGAATATCTATAGGATCCAAGTAGGAGGGCGAAGAGAATATGATAGGTCAGAGATTGCTCATTTGTTTGCTGTTTATGGCTGCACTTTTTCCGGCGGCAGCAGGTGACGAGACAAGTCCACCGGAAGTGTCATCTCCGGGAGGCTGGATGGAAGACATAAATCCCGCAGACTATGCGCTGCTGGCAGCGGACTTAAAAGATCCCTTCAAGTTTGAAGGAGAGATCAACGCCCAGGCCAGCAGCACTGGCTTTGCGATCACCACCAGCAAAGGGCTGGAGAGACAGAACGTCTCCTTTCTGGAGCTGACGCAAGAGGTTAGCATCGAGGGCATGCCAGAGGATTGCAGGGGCTTTCTGTCGCTTTACGTTGCGGTCTTCGATAGCTCAGAGAAGGCTGAAGCATTCTGCCAGGAAAATTTCCAGGACTTCGGCTTCACTGAGGACTTCTCCGGCTACACTCCCGGCTACAACGGCCTGGGAGATCCGCGGTTAGAAGGAAAGGGAGCATCGAGCACAGGAGGCCATATCGTCCAGTTCGAGAACATGGTGGCCAGGATCTATGAGCTGGGTTGTATTAACGAGATTCCGAAAGGAAGCGTGGACGCCTTCGCCAGGCTGTGGCTGGACAAAGTCAGCAAGATCAAATCTCCTGAGAAACCAGATCTGCACCTGGACCCGGATCACATCTACCTTTCATATCATAAGGATAACAATCTCCTGCAAACGGAAATCTCTGCAGACAGCCAGGCAGTGGCAGTAGAAGTCAAGAACATGGGGACAGTTGAGGCCAAAGACGTGCGTGTTCAGCTATACCTGAAAAAGGGCGAAGATCTACAGCCCATAGGCCAGCCGGCTTATGTGGGAGACATCCCCGCCGGGTCCACCAAGTCAGGAACCGCATTCTGGGACCTGGAAGGGAAAAACGCTGAAGGAGCGATTCTGCAGGCCCAGGCCTTCATGCTGAACGAAAAAGATGCTATTGAAGAGGACAATAACGCCTCGATTACAGTCAACATCTACTATGCCTATAACGGCAACAGAGCTTACAGCTGGATCGATGATACCTATAGGTTCGACAATTACGGCTTCGAGGGCAGGGAGACTGAAGAGATGGTAGAAGGGCTCTTGGCCACAGTAGTAGGAAACATGCAGGCAGATGGGAATTTCCTTTCGGCCATGCAGAGGCTGCTCTTTCCCTCGACCTTCATGAGGTTCTGGAACTATTCAATAGAGAGCATGGATGTGGGCGCTGGAGGGCACTGCTACGGTATGGCCGCCACCTCGGCCCTGTATTTCACGGACAGGGGATCCAGCCCTCTATCAAAACCCACCTCGCAGATGAGCCTGGAGGAGGCATCCACCAACATTGCCATCTATCACCGGGCGCAGATGCTGCCCCTATGGACGGCTATGATCAGCGACTTCCGGTTCTTCCAGAGGGATCAGTCGCCGGCCAAGTGTCATCAGGCGGTGAAAGACGCCCTCAAGGACTCGCGTGAGCCAGTGATAATCGAGTTCTTCGGCCGGATAGGCAACAAAACTGCCGGTCACGCCGTCTTGGCCTACAAGCTGATCGAGGTACAGGGGCGCGAGCCGGTGATCTACGTCTATGACCCCAACTTCCCAGTGTCCAAGGCCAAGCCGCCCCGGTCCATGCCGCAAATAACCCTGGAAATCTCCAATAACAACTGGAAAAATCCAGCTTACATGGGCTACATGTGGGCTTATGCCAGCGCCATCTCCGCCCATCCGGTCTTCAGGCAGATTCCGCTGGAGGATGTGAATGCTCTGGTTCCTTCCCTTAAGAAGAGCCTTTACGAAATGGCAGAGGTTCTGAGGAAGGCTAACGCCATCATGGCGGTGCTGAGATGTCCTGCGGACGCGGTCTTCACGGATGTTCAGGGCAGGCAAACGGGCATTGTTGACGGCCAGATCATAAACGAGATTCCCGGCGCAGAGGTGCTGGCCGATGGCGATGTGGAGATCTACATGCTCCCGGCAGAAGGCAGTTATTCTCTCTTTATCGACGCTACCGATCAGGGCATGGTGGATCTGGATGTGATCAGGACCGAGGATGAATCAGCGGGCATCACCTCCTTCCAGGACATGGCTGTTCAGACCGGAGCGCAGATGACCGGCACAATTCAGGCCGGAGGAGAGATCGCAAACCTGCAGTCCGGCTCGGAATCGATACCGCCAAGCCTGGACACAACTGTTGACCTGAGCGGCTTTGCTGGCGAGGCCCTAGATAAGGATCCGGCCGAGGGCTCCACCTCAGACAGTGAGGTCGAGGCCCAGGAAGAGCTGATAATGGAGATCAATACCCTGGGAGGAGTCGGCAACGCTCCCACCAGTCCGGTGCAGTTCACCCTGGACCGTCCCTACACGATCACCAGGATTCGCACCTATCACTGGAACTACGGCTCCGGCCAGACTCCGGGAACAATAGCCATTCAGGATGCTTCCGGCAATCAATACGGGCCGTGGGCGGCCACCGGAGAGCTGGGAATGGGAGGAGTTCAGGATGCCTATTGGGTGGTAGAGCCCGGAGCGGTACTGCCGTCCGGCGTCTATACTCTGGTTGACTCCGATCCCGATACCTGGTCGCAGAACAGCGAGACGGGCGGCAGGGGAGTCGCTCATATATGGGGGATTCCCAGCCAGAGTGAGGTGGGGACCGTCCAGTCCTGCGACTGGAGCGGCACCTGGAACACAGATTGGGGGACGATGCAGCTTCAGCAGTCCGGCGATAAGGTGACCGGGAACTACACCCACGATCAGGGGCGAATAGACGGGACGGCATTCGGAAGCCAGCTGGTTGGCACCTGGTCCGAGGCTCCCTCATACAGCCCGCCGGATGATGGCGGAGATCTGGAAATCGTGATGTCGGAGGACTGTCAATCCTTCTCCGGCAGCTGGAGGTACGGATCGGAGGGCGGCTGGTCCGGAGGCTGGATCGGGTCACGCCAGTGAATCTCAGGGCCTGGTGTTTCAGAAGCCGGGCCCAAATTTTTAGACTCCAATGATCGCCAGACGGCGGCTGACGGATGCTGGCTGGCCCTGATGATGCTGGGAATCCTTGTAGGAGAATTTGGTGTCTTCACAGGCTGTCAGGTGCTCCTGCATGAAATGGAGCCATTTATGCAACAAGCTTTTAGAATATGGCTATGCCCCTGCTATCTGTTGCTCCGATCCGGATGATGAAAGCAGTCCCATGTCTTCGAGCCCCTTCCTGATGACCTGCACGCCTTCCTCGCAGTCATTTACAGTTTTGCCTCCTGTTACCACCAGCTTGCCGGAGCTGAATACGAGCACTACGACCTTGGGCTTCTTGACTCTGCAGACCACACCAGGAAACTGCTCCGGCTCATATTCGACGTTCTCCATGCCCATGCCCAGGACGACGGCGTTCAGATTCAAATCGACCTTAAAATCTGCTGTGGCCACAATGTTCTGAACTATTATCTCGGGCTCTGAATAGATGTTCTCGATGCCTATGGACTTGAGCGTCTCGGCCAGGGTGATGATGACCCTGCGAATATCCTCAATGTTCTTGGCTCCGGTGCATACTATCTTGCCAGAAGTAAATATAAGAAAAGCAGCTTTAGGGGCCTTGACTCTATAGACGAGGCCGGGAAACTTCTCTTTTTTGTATTCGGCACCCTCAAGCTCGGCCTCAATCTTATACAGATCAAATTCATCTGCCAGCTTGGTGGATGCCACCACGTTCTCTACATTCATTGTGGACCCCATAGACAAACAATTTCGAGGTCATCTTAAATCTTCGTGTTGGTCCTGAGTCACATAATGGTCTCGCTGATGAGAAAAAGTTTTGGGTAGGAGCTTTATCGAGCTTAGCTGCAGAATAGAAGACTGGAGTGGAGCATGGACGCATCCAAGGTCCTCAAAAAACATGCATTTCTCAGGATAGACATATTAACAGTGCGGCTCTATCGCTCTCTAATGGCGGACGAATCCCTGGGGATAAAAGTTGAGCGAAAGAATGGCGAGCGATTCAGGCGGGCTCTGGTGGATTTGAAGGCATTTGACCCTGGCCGAAAGATTTGCTCGGATGGGTCCCAGATCTATCTGCCTGTGCGGGAGCTGTCCGAAAAGGAAGCAGAAAAGCTGCGGCTGGTAGCAGATTATGATGTCGTGAATTTTGGATTCGTGCCCGAAGAGAAGATCCTGACCCCAGAGGACATTCTGGGCTTTAGGCCCAGCTTTGAGATCGTGGGCGATATCGCCATGATAGAGGACCTGGAGGAGGGAGAGGCAGAGAGGGTTGCCTCAGCCCTTATGTCCTCCAGCAATAGCATCAAGACGGTGATAGCCCCCATCTCTGATGTGGAAGGAGAGTACCGCACCCGTCGCTATCGGCACGTAGCAGGGGAGGAGAGGACCACCACCACCCATAAGGAGCACGGGCTGCGCTATCGTATAGACCTGGAGGGAGCCTATTTCACTCCCCGTCTGGGAACGGAGAGGCTGAGGATAGCGAGCCTGGTCGGGCCCACTGACGTCGTCCTGGACATGTTCGCCGGGGTGGGGCCGTTCTCCATTCTCATGGCCAAGAGATGTAGGTGGGTGGTGGCCATGGACAAGAATCCGGTAGCTGTTCAATATCTGCGAGAGAACGCCCGGCTGAATAAGGTGGAGAACATCGATATCCTGGAGGGGGATGCAAATGAGATCGCACTGCGATACCAGAATGCAGCGGATCATGTTATCATGAACCTCCCCCATAGTGCATCCCTCTTCCTGCCTGCTGCCATCGGGGCGGCAAAGCCGGGAGGGATTGTCCACTACTACTGCATTTCTCCTGAGGACGACCTCTACCGGGACGAATTGCTGATAAGGGAGGCAGCGGAGAAGATGAGCGCGGGGATAGAGGTGCTCTGCGAGAGCATTGTGAGAAGCTATGCCCCTCACAGGCTCAATGTGGTGATAGACTTCAGGGTCAAGAAGCTTTAGTGAAGCTCTGTTTGGTTCCCTGCTCATAATCTTTAAAGTGCTTGCTGAAAGCGTCTACTGGTCGTTTAAATATCATCGATCTCATCAAAAAGGTAGTCCTCCCACTTCCTCTTACCCACCAGCACCTCGAACTCAGGAGGGGTGAGGACGGGGATACTATACTTGGCAGAATCATCCAATGCTACTCTGGGGCAGGCGGTAGAGACTGCCGCTCGGGCCCCCAAATTGAGCAAACGGTCCGGCTCGATGTTGTCCAGATAGACCAGGAACATCTCCCGACCCCGGGCCTCGCCCAGGGCCATCATCCTTCTTGCCAGCTCCATCCTCTTCTGGCCGGACTTTTTGGAGACGAGAACGGCAAAGCTCTTGGCATCGGCAGCTCTGCTGATGGCTGCAAAGCGCCTGCGCAGCATGGGATCCGGATCGATCTCTAAGATCTCGCAGGTCACCGGATCTGCTGCCAGCACCCTCTTTCCTGTGGCAAGAGCGATCCCCAGGGGATGAAACTGTCCCGTGCCTATGAAAAGATACTCGTCCACATCAAGCGCCTTGGCAGAGGCATAGCAGCATCCCAGGACCTGTCCAGGATACTTGATCCTTCCGGATGCAGGACCCAAAAGGCCCTCGATTCCGTGCTCGGCCAGGACCTCCAGCGCTCCATCGAGCTTATGGACATGCTGAACAGTAGTGCTGACCCCTACCCTCTTTGATTTTAGCTCTCCGATCGCCTTTTCCACCACGCCTCTTAGGTCCTCATTCATCCTGGCTTCCAGGAAGATCACCTTCTCCGGCTCCTCTCCAATGCCAGCGTGGCCCAGGTGGAGCATCAGATCCACCTCACCTGAGAGCCTCGTGTCCACATCGCAGGCCCCAAAGCAAGGGTCCCCGGAGATGATCACCTCTGCCCCGGTCTCCTCTGCGATCCGAGCCGCTACTATTGGCGTTGCCCTTTTCAGCCCCTCGGGAGCCTGCAGGCCTACCCGCGCCGCACCGCTCTTCTTGATCAAATGAACTGCCAGATCGAGGTCGAGCTCATAGCCGAAATCGATGAATTCAGAACCAGTGGTCGAGAGTGCTCTGTCCACTCCTATAGACCTCCTCTAGCCTTTTGGCTGTCTTCTCCACCCTCTCAGGATCAAAGTCCCTCTCATCCACCAAAAAGGAGACGATCTCTTCTGGCACGGGCTTTTTCAGGGCGATCTTATAGTCATCAGTGACCGGAGGATGGAGGAAGAACTCCCTGATCTTTTCGAAGTCCTCGATCTTATCATCTCTGTCCGCCAGGATGCTCTCCAGATCTCCTTTCTCCCGAATGAGCTTTAGAGCGGTCTTGGGCCCCACCCTCTCCAGGCCGGAATTAAAATCTGTGCCGCACATGATGCCGATCTCAACCAGCTGCTTGTGGGTGATTCCAAGGTTCGCCAGCCCCACTTCCAGGTTGATCACCTCCGGCTCCACATCCACATAAATGTTCTTTCGAGGCAGCTTTCTCTTGCCGGTGATGGCCAGATTGCGCACCACCAGGGGCGCTCCAAAGAGGAGGGAGTCGTAATCCTGGCTGCCGGCATAGTCCACATCGCCTCGAGCGGCCATATAAGCCGCCTGGGCCTCGCCCTCTGATGGGGCCTGGATTACCGGCAGCCCCATGGCCAGGATGAGCCTTCTCCCGTCCTCGATAATCTCGGAGTTGATCCGTGAAGCCGCCTGAGCATATTTGAATCCGTCTTCACCGGCTGCTCGAGCCTCCTCCCAGGCCCACGCCGCTTTATCCCTTATCTCCGACCTCTCGGCCAGGGTGACAGCCTTGAAGGTTGGGGCCTCGCCATCGAAGACGAAGGCCACCTTCACCCCTGCCTCAATCAGGTTTGTGGTGCGATACAATAGGCCAGAGAGATGAGAGGTCACCCTTCCCTGGCGGTCCATGAGAGGGGTACCATCCCTCTGCCGGATGATGGATAAAAACTGATAGAGGGTGTTGAAGGCATCTATCGCCACCCATCTGCCGGACAGATCCTTAATCTCTATCTGCTTTCTCTTTAGCAGCTCCCCTAAATCAACGCCCATGATTGTCACATACCACTGCTCTATGATAAATCCTCTATCCTATGCTCGGATTTCCAGGCTCCAATTGCAGATGCATGCTACCTTTAAATATCAGTTTTGTGCAGATAACATTTGGAGTGCTATTCATGATTGAGATTACAAAAGAAGCGGCTGATATGCTTAAAAGCAAGGTGGTGGAGGATAAGGTCATAAGGATGTTCCTGGCGGCAGTCGATCCATCTGGCGCGAACTATGGCATGACGCTAGGCGACGCAGAGAAGGACGATGTCATATTCGAGAGCAGGGGGATTAAAATCCACATGGAGCCCAAGGATGCTGAGCTTTTGGCAGAGACCATCATCGATTATGTTGATGATGACCGTGGAACTGGATTTATTATTCGCGGCCCAGAGGACGAGCTTTCCGGTTGCAGCTCATGTGGCAATGCCGGCACATGTGATCATGATCATGACAGCTGTGACCACGATCATGGGGGATGCGACCACGGCCATGGCGGAGGCTGCGGCTGCAGCTAAACTATTTTTTGCCAGTTGGTTTCGATTTTTAAACTGCAATACTGCATTATTCAGGGAAAATGTGTGGGTCGACTCGGGGTGCCAGTCAATGGCCTGATCGTATCTATGGCGCAAAACCGTGAATCCCACATCCCGCATGTCTCTCATCCGATATAGCATTTTTCACATCCTAGGCCGAACAACTTGATAATTTTAATTTGTTCTTCATTTAGATTAATGACCTCTCGATGAACCGATCCCTTCAGTTCAATAATTGCCTCATTTATATTCCTGAACTTTTGGAATATCCATTTCAACGTAGGACATTGCGTGGGTTTCCCTAGCTGGTTTAACACAGTTTCTCCTGATTCTTTCAGCCTCTTCCGAATCATCCATTCTGCAATCGAATAGATCAACAGAGATAGAACCATTATCATGGATAGAGCTTCGATCCTTTCCTCTTTCTTGAGATAGACTTCTGCCACTCGGAAGCTTTTGTCTTTTAGGAATCGAAAGCCTTTCTCGACAGCGTTTTGGCCTTTGTAATATTGAAGCATCAATTCCCCCTCGAGAGTCTTATCGTTACTCGCCAGGACGAATCTGCCAAGTCTAGATCTCTCGTTAGCGATCGTTGCCTCATTTCGCTGAACTTCTCCTTCAATGAGATAGCCTTTCTCAAGCTGCTCATCCTTCTTTGGACGGCCTCTCTTTGAGTCGATGCGTTTGGAGATTTCACATATACTTAAGCCAGTTAGTGTGAAATGAGGATTTTCCGATATCCATCGATCTGCAGCCTTTCTGGCATCAGCTTCACACGCAAAAACTATATATCCCAGTTTCTTAAGCGATTTTCGCGCTTCAGTGAACTCTTTGCCGATCCGTCTATCGAAAGTCTTTGCCTTACTAGCATGCATTTCTCTGGAATCGACCACAACCCACTTCTGATCTATTCCACCATAGTTAATTTCCGTCTCAAAGATACTATATCGATCATCAGAGCATGTTTTCATCTCTAGATCTAGTCTCTGAAGATCTTTAACCTCACGAACGGTTGTTGGAACGCGAGTTATCCATAGAGTGCTATCGCCAAGAAGACGAATATTCTCGGAACTGAAGAGGGCGCTATCTGCCGCAAAGTAGTTCTTTCCGGAGAAGTCCAGATTAGACTTGAACATCTGAATCGTCTCAATAAGAGTTTTCTTATCCGATTTATTTCCTGAATGGGCCTGGACAAAGAGAGGAATACCGCATTGATTGGTCACCATGCTCACAATGAACTGTTTTAGATCCCAGCGACCGTCTTTAGGATGACCAAGAGTTATCTCCATAGCAGGATTGCAGTCCAGTCCTTCGTAATCGCCATGAACACCAAAACTCGTGGTATCAACATGGTAGATATTAGTGCCAAAAGCGAGCTGTTGCATGCATTTCATGGCTATATTATTGAAAAGAGCCGTCGAGCCAAATTTATTGATCCGGTCGAGGGTTCTGCCGACAACATCCTCGTTAAAATCTTCTGGGACAACACCAGGATTAAAAAGACGTTCTAGCGCTAAATTTTCAAAGTAGCTGGGAAATATATACAGTCTGCGTTCCGCGAAACCCAATCCGTTGATCACCAATGCTTTTATTATCGCAGAATGGCTCAGTTTGCAGTTACGAGTCTTAGGAATCGATTCATCAATCACCTCTGAAATTCCCAAAGCATCGAATATCGCGGCAACTAACCCTAAGTGGTCAAGCGATAGCGTTGATAATTTCATTTCAAGCCCCTTCATATCCCTTTTTCACTTAATAGATCATGTCAACATAAAAATGTTTCACAAAACAAAGCCACCTGCGGGATGTGGGATAGAAGAGAGCCCGTCTCAGAAGACCAACTCGATATTTGGTTTGATCACCTTATGTTTGAGGTTTGCTATGCCTATTCGTTTATTCTATCAAGTCTCACGATCTTGATCAGAAGGATCTATCCTCCTGCCACAGGAGGAAATATGGCCAGCTCATCACACTCATGCAATGATATTGATAGATCACTTGGGGGATCAATCCTTTTGGCTCTTCGCTGAATTATGTGGGTGAGGTCCGGCAGAGAATATGGCCTCTGTTCCTCTATGTCTCTTTGGTTGGGTCAGAGCATAGCGGTTCACCACAGAGGCACGGAGACACAGAGAATTCACGATTCAAGTTCGCCCATGCCAAATAGCGAGGAGCCATAATATTCCAATACCTGGGCCAATAACTTCGAGATTTGAGATTATGCTTTTTCGGCCTTGCATCCTCCCTTGTGCGCCTCTTGTTGTCTGAGGTATCTCATTCTGCAGCTTAGGTCTGCACGCACCCCACAATCCGCCCGTCCTTAAGCTTATACATCTTATGCGCCTTTCTTGCCATATCAAGATCATGAGTTACAACAATCAGAGTCATACCCTGCCGGTTGAGATCAGAAAAGAGCTCGAAGATAATCTGCGATGTTTCTGAGTCCAGATTGCCTGTTGGTTCATCTGCCAGTATTATCATGGGATCGTTTATCAGCGCCCGCCCGATTGCCACCCGTTGCATCTCGCCGCCGGAAAGCTGCCCAGGCAGATGATTGCCTCGATCTCCCAAGCCCACCCTCTTTAGGATACTGTCAATCCTGCTCTTGTTCCCATCACGATGGCTGAAGAGCAATGGAAGTTCTATGTTCTCCAGGGCGGTAAGCGCAGGCATGAGGTGAAACTGCTGGAAGACAAAGCCGATGTTATCTCTTCGCAGCTTCACCAAATCACGCTCCCTAAGTCCGCTTATCTCGATGTCGTTTAGCCTCAGACTTCCTCCCGAAGGAGGGTCTAGACAGCCCAAGACGTTTAGGAGCGCCGTCTTTCCGGACCCAGAAGGACCGACGATCGAGATAAATTCACCCTCGCTAACGCTGAAATCAACCTCTTTAATAGCATAGATCTCTTCTCTTCCTCGACGATAGACCTTGGAGAGATTCTTGGCTTCGATTACGTTTCTCATTCCAGTCCACTCCTGATAGCTTCCATGGGGCTCAAGCGCGATGATAGAAACGCCGGATATATCCCGCAAACCAGCCCCAAGATAACCGAGAAGGCCAGGGAGAACGCAACCAGTTCCGGACTGAATGAGATGAGCGATCCCGAAGGGGAGTAAGGAAGCATTCCCTTAACGAAGCTCTCAATCAGGCTTGATCCCATAAGAGCGGCAAACATCCCTATTATGCCGCCACTGATAGTTATGAAAACCGTTTCCATCAGGACCATCGCACTGATGTCTGATCCCGAGGCTCCAATGGCCTTCATCATACCGAACTCTCTCGTTCTTTCATTCACAGACATGAGCAATGTATTGATTATACCAAAGGCGCTGATGATCAAGGCTATTATTATCACAGTAAGGAGGAGAGATTTCGCTGAACCTGCCAGATTCATTATGGTCCCCATAATCTGAGTCATGGTGACTACCTGGATATCTGGAATCTTTTCCATCTCTTCCGAAACCGCTGAGATGCGGCTCACGTCTCTTACTTTAACCGCTATCGTCGTGATCCTGCCCTCTTTGCCAAAGACCCTCTGTGCTTCCTCTAAGGGGAAGAAATGGAACTGATCATCCTGATCACCAGTCCTATCCAGGATGCCAACGATGGTGAACTGCTCTTTATTCGGACCAACAGGCAACACCTGCCCAACGCTCAGGTTCTCTTTCTCCGCCAGATCTCTGCCCGCTAACATGACGTTGGTTTCATTTTCCATGAAGAACCTCCCCTCAACTTCCCACCAGGGCTTGAGACGGAGCATATCTTCCATCTTGATCCCGTAAATGATATGTGGCGTGCTCTTGCCTGTCTTCTCATCCTTCTTCAGAAATTGGTGCATAAGCATGGGGGTGGCCAATTCTATATCCGGAATGCTGGTAACATTATCCAGGTCCGAGGCAGAGAGATACTTTGGTATAACTCCTCCGTGGATGATGAGTGAAGCGGCTTCATAGGGACAGCCTTTAGGAACCGCCAGAATATGCACCCCCATGCTGTTCACCTCATTATTCAGCTCTTTTTCATATCCGGAATTTAGGGAGAGGAGGCTGAATAGGACCGATACGGCAATGGCCACGCCAAGAATGGTGAGGCCTGTTCTGCCTCGGCGGCGGGTTAGGTTCTTGGCTGCAAGGGTGAATAGATTCATTTATAAATTTCTCCACCAATCTCGACGATTTTACCGATGAGCATGGGATCGCCGTCTTTGATTGTGACTTCACCATATACCTTTGCATCTTCGCCTCTCTTCTGGGGTATTACGAAGTTGCTCGGCAGAATATCAACGTATATGCTACCGGTATCGTCGTTAAGTATGAACCAGCAGCCTGAGGGGCACTCTCTCTCTATTGTCCCTTCTATTACCACCATCTTTCCCTCATAGAGAGTTGCATTATCGAGAATGCCGCTGATTCTTAATTCTTCTCCATCTAGCTCTGCAGGAACGTTCTTTGACAGGACAGGAGACAAATCGAAGAAAACCAATCCCAGCAAACATAGAGCAGTTATCAATATATATCGATCTTTCGTTTTCATCACCCATCATTAAAAATTCAGGTTTATGCAATGCTATTCGAGTATTCTCAATCAGAAGGATCTATCCTCCTGCCACAGGAGGAAATATGGCCAGCTCATCGCCCTCATGCAATGATCTTGATAGATCTCTTGGGCTTTCGATCCTTTTATTATTGATCATGAGCAGAACATAATCCATGAGCTCATCGGAATCTTCAAAGGCTGCCACCTTGAATCCGGTGCAGGAAGACGCCAGGATTGCCAGAACCTCTTTTACGGTAGCTCCCTCATTAACGTCCAGCTTTCTCTCTTTTCCCAGGATCTCTCTAAAGCTGGCAAAAGCCAGAACTTTTATCAACATAACGCCTCCAGAATGCTAATTCTCATAAATTTTATTGAAGCTGATCGGAAGCTGTTGTGATCTCTTTTCATCCTTCATGGCACCCTTTTTCAATAATCTCTTCATCTTCTCTTTCTCGTTTTCCCGAAGCCGAGCGATCTCTTCCTCTGAGTCTATGCCCATGACGAAAGTGCCATGGCAAGGCTTGACAAAGGTGAATAGCATCTCCTTTCCCCGCACTCCCATAGCCACCGGTGGCACTCCTATGATATAATAGTCCTTGAAGATCTTATAGCCGGGATCGACATAGTATACTTCTTCAGAGCTCTTTTCAATGTAATCGCGTGCTTCTTTGAAGGAGATGCGCTCCAGGTACAATTTGTACTTCATTTGCTCGACACAGCTCATGCAATCACCTTGTCGATCTTGCTCTTCAGGGGAACAGGATTATGCACCGCCTTTGCTACGATTTTCTCTGCCGGAAAATCCACCGAATCGGACAAGGATTCGGCATTTTTTCCAAAGATCACCGCGTACAGCTTGACAGAGGATATAGCAGACATAGTTGCCGCATAGGTCAGACCGGCATCGCTGTGCATGAAGGCAAAGCAACAATCAAAATTGATCTTCTTTTCGACAATATCCGCAATACATTGGTCAACGTCCATGGTTTTTTCCACATAGTGTCCCTCAATATCTGCCACTTTCAGTAATTTAAGCGCGGCATCGGTGCCAGCAACTGTCACATCTCTCCCAGATTTCTTCAGTTTATTAGAGAGATAGAGTACAACGCTCATCTGCACCGGAACCTCTGGACATCCCATTATAAGGAGGCAAGTATTGCATTCATCCATGATTACACCTCAACAAAATCCAAGCGAGCTGCTCTAGATGGCCCTAATTTCATAATTGTGATCTTCAATAACAATTGTTAACCATAACTAGATATATAAATCTACTGGTAATGGCGGGGGGGGTCAAGCATATTTGGATCAATTGTCATCCTTATAGGTGAATTCTGATTATCCTTCAGATTTCTGTGTTCTTGAGATCCCATTCTCAATTATGTTATTGTTGATATCGGTCCTATTTTCATCCATTTGTTGGGATTAGCAAGACCTCATTCATGCTGCCGCTTCTAAATCCGTTCATATCCAGTGTAACATATGAGAATCCAAAGGACCGGAATTTTTTGGATATTTCGATCCTATTAAGCATGGCCTTCTCTAGATCATTGCCCAGCAATTCAATCCTCGCCAGATTTCCATGAGCCCTTACCCTTAGCTGTCCAAAACCGAGGCATTTCAGGAAATCCTCGGCCAGTTCCACCATCTCAAGATTCTTGATCGTAATTCTCTCTCCATAGGGGATCCTAGAGGAAAGGCATGCAGAAGGTGGCTTGTTCCAGAACGACAGCTTCATGCGGCGAGCTAACTCTCGAATGTCTTCTTTAGATATGCCCGCATCCACAAAAGGATGCCATATGCCCATCTCTTCGCAGGCTGCAATGCCTGGCCTATAATCGTCGTAATCGGAGCAATTCATCCCGTCCGCTATACATGTGATTCCTCTCTCGGCAGCCAAAATCTTAAGCGTCGTAAAGGATGCTTTTTTACAGAAGTAGCACCGATCGGTCCGATTTTGGACGAATTCTTCGGCAGACAGGAATTGCATTCTGATTACCTCATAATTCAAGCCTAGAGATTGGGCTAATTGTACGGCGTAATCCAATTCGCTTCTGGGCAGGGTTTCCGAATCGATTATAACGCATAGGGCATTTTCCCCCAGAACATCATGAGCAATTTTTGCTAGTAGGCTGCTATCTACTCCTCCTGAATATGCCACTATGATTTTTCCTTTCTTCGCTATCTCCGATCTGATATTCTTTAGCTGACTACAAAAATTCATTAAAAATCCTCGCTTGATAAGGTATTATAGGCAGTCTTGATATTATAGCTACATATCACCCAATTTCTGAAGGAAAAATGAAAACATTTTTAAATATATGCTTTCGCAATTTTACTCGCATCGAGCAGGACTGCATGTATCTTCGTCATCCCTCATCATTCTGCAAATCTCGCATATGCCCTTTGCAGGGTTGTCTATCTTCTTTTCCCAGAGATCGTCGGTAAGTCTGGATATAGATTCTTTAATTTCTTTACCGAATTCAATATTATACCCTCTCTTCTTGGAGACATATTGAGAAACGGCAGGCGGTGAGATTCCAAGCAACTCCGAAACGTCCTTTTGAGCCATTCCGCGTTTGACCAGCGCTTCTGCAATTGCCGCTCTTATGCTTGGCAATATATCCCATACTACTTGTTCGCATGGTGACTTCATTAGTCTCGATCCCTAAGCATTCATTTTAGCTTAAAATCACAATTGTTAATTGAAGACGTTTTAGTATATAAGCCTTCGTACGACATCTATTTATAAGATAACAATTGTTAGCGCCCATCACAGGTGACTAAGGCCTGCAGTATATGGCGTAGAATCCAAGGCATACAAGGAAGTGCATGATCGAATCCAAGAAGAGTTGCAGATGAACGATACATACGATACCAGAAATGAAATTCTCACATTAAAGGAAGAGCATAATGCGACTATCCTGGCTCATAATTACCAGAAACCTGAGGTGCAGGATGTAGCAGACTTGGTGGGCGACTCCCTGGAGCTTTCTCGTGTGGCAGCCAGCTTGGATACGGAAGTTATTATTTTTTGTGGTGTGGACTTTATGGCGGAGACTGCGGCCATCCTCTCACCTCAAAAAAGGGTAGTGCTGCCTGAGAAAGATGCCTGGTGCCCGATGGCCCACATGATCACTGCCGACCAGCTTTGCGATCTTAAGAGACTGTATCCGAAGGCGGCAGTAGTTTGCTATGTAAATTCAACTGCAGAGATAAAAGCGGAAAGCGATATCTGTTGCACTTCTGCCAATGGACTGCAGGTGGCAAACTCTCTGTCTGAGAAACAGATTATCTTCGTCCCTGATCGAAATTTGGCAGCCTATATAGCCCGCCATACTGATAAGAAGATCATTCCCTGGAACGGCTACTGCTATGTGCATGATCGTTTCACCGCCCAGGAGGTACTGGCTGCCCGAACCGAGCATCCCAACGCAGAAGTGCTGGTACACCCCGAGTGCCGGCCTGATATAATCGATCTGGCAGATTTCGTTTGCAGCACATCTGGCATGGGCCGGCATGCCAAGGCCAGTACTGCCAGGGAATTTATCATTGGAACTGAGGCTGGCATGGTCTACCGACTGAAGAAAGAGAATCCAGAGAAGCAATTCTATCCACTCAGCAAGAATGCTATCTGTAAGAATATGAAGAAGACCGACCTCACGAAGGTCTTACGGGCGCTACAGACCCTTCAGCCGCGGGTGACAGTACCAGAGGATATCGCTTTTCGGGCGAGAAAAGCGATTGAGAGAATGCTGAATGTCAAGATCTGAACGAGATAGCTTCGCAAGAGGTTAAGAAATCCAACTACTTTCTGGAGCAATTTTCGCGGATTCGGGGATCGAAGGTCTTGAGCGAATGGCCTCGAAGGCATACTCTTTCCAAAGTGGATACTGCAGAGAGCTTTGATGTGGTTGCGAAGACGCATAAGAGAAGAGGCTTTTTCTTTAGTGACGAGCTTAAAGATAGGGGGATTATTGGCGAATTTGCCGGAGCTACTCGCAAATGGAAGCTGAACTACCTATGGCCAAAGCTGGGAGCAGATAAAGTATACGGCAGAATCGTTCCTGGATATAGCGGGCAAGCATGGATTGAGCATTAATTGGCTCTACCGGAAGACAGGCTGCAAAAGCAGGCCCGCAGCCGGTTTCAGGTCTTTGAAATCATTCAGAGACGCTGTTGATTGATGAACTGTGCCAACTCGTTATTTAGTTTATCCCGTTCATCGTAAAATAGGCCGTGGCCGCTATTATAAAATGGGATAACCACTGAGTCCCTTATATGTCTATGCAGCTCCACAGCTAGCTGGAATGGCACCACTTGATCATGAACGCCATGGAAGATTCGTGTGGGGATTTTAATATCTTTCAGCTCGGCTCGAAGGTCTTGATCCCTCAGCTCCTCAAGCCCTCGCACAGTTGCATACGGCGACGCTTCCATTCGAATGCCTTCCAGACAGCGATAGAACTGAGGACTGGCTGTTGTGTGAAAATTCACCAGCCCCAGATCCCGTGCAAGCTTGGATCGATCTTGAAGAGCGGCTGCAAGTGTCTCTTCGATCTCTTGGATTGGTATGCCATAAGGATTATCTGCTCTTCTTGAGAATAGCGGTCCTGCTGCCCCCATGAGTGCCAGCTTGGTCACTCTTATATCTTCTTGAAGGGCTGCGTAATGCATAACGATTGCTCCGCCCATGGAAAAGCCGGCGAGCAGTACATCATGCAAGTCCAGCTTTTCGATGACCTTTCTGATATCCTCTGCCCAGGTATCGTAATCGTTTCCCTGCCAGGGCTTATCTGATTGTCCAAAGCCCCTCAGGTCTATGCCTATCACTCGATAGCCTGCTCTCGAGAGCGGCACCATCTGATACTCGAATGCCCTATGACTTAAAGGCCAGCCATGAATGAACACAAATGGTCTGCCCCTGCCCCAGTCCTGCACGAACAATTTAACGTCTGGATCAACTTCTACGAACATATTTTGTCACAGAATTCAATGGAGCAGTTATTGAATAAACCGTGTATAGAGGCAAAGTTTGCCAGTTTTGTTAGTTGTGCGGAGATGCTTGGGCAAATGCTTTATATGATAACAATTGTTATTAACGGTCTAGTGGATCATTTCCGAGATGATCTCAATTTCTGCTTTGCTATGAGCGCATCAAATGGAGAATGCATCGATCAATCTGGAGGAAAATAACCATGAATAGAATCTACATGGATCATTCTGCAACCACCCCGGTTGCTCCGGAGGTGCTGCAGGCAATGATTCCCTACTTTTCCGATTTGTATGGAAATGCCTCTAGCCTTCATAGCTTCGGCCTTGAGGCAAGAGCTGCCATTGAAGTGGCAAGGTCCAAAGTTGCAGCCCTCATCAATGCCGAGCCATCCGAGATCTATTTTACCAGCGGCGGCACAGAATCCGACAACCTTGCCTTAAAAGGCATTGCCCTGAAGAATAGAAAGAAGGGACGTCATATAATAACATCCTCTTTCGAGCATCCGGCTGTTTTAGAGGTGTGCAAGACTCTGACCAGACTGGACTATAGTGTGACCTATCTTCCTGTAACCAGGGAGGGTTTAGTGGAGCCTGATGCGGTGAGAGCGGCAATTCGCCCGGACACTATCCTCATCTCAATCATGCATGCCAACAACGAGATAGGCACCATCCAGCCGCTGCATGAGATCGGGAAGATCGCTAGAGAGAAAATGATCTATTTTCATTCCGATGGCGTCCAGACCGCGGGCAAGATACCAGTGGATGTGAAGGCTCTGTGCTTGGATGCGCTCTCCATATCCGGGCATAAGCTCTACGGCCCAAAGGGCATTGGAGCTCTCTTTGTCCGCAAAGGAGTCAATATAGAGAGCATACAGCATGGTGGAGGCCATGAGGGGGGGCTGAGATCCGGAACAGAGAATGTTCCCGGCATAGTGGGACTGGGAAGAGCTGCCGACCTGGCAAAAGAAACCATGACGGATGAAGCAGAGAGGCTAACGGCCTTAAGAGATAGTCTTAAAGAAGCTGTGCTCGGCAGGATAGGTGAATCCTGGCTCAATGGACATCCAAGCCAGAGACTGCCTTCCAACCTCAACTTCGGATTCAAATATATTGAAGGCGAGTCGCTCGTCCTGCTTCTGGATGCCAGAGGCATAGCAGCCTCCACCGGGTCAGCGTGCTCATCCAAAAAGCTTGCCGCCAGCCACGTCCTCACCGCAATTGGACTTGCGCCCGAAGAGTGTCATGGCTCTCTGCGTATAACTCTGGGGAGGAGCAATACCCTGGAGGATATAGATTATGCCAGCCAGGTTATTGAAGGGACTGTATCCCGCCTCAGGGAGATGTCGGCTTTGGGCCCGAGGTGAGGTTTGGCAAACGATCTCTATATGCAATTAAGGATTACTGGCGGATGAGTGAATAATGATGCTCATGGGGATGAACTCTCTTTATGGCATCGGTCCAGAATACATCCTCTTTTTCCAAATCCCTGTCAATGTAGCCCATAACTCTCAGCGCTGGCACGAAAGCCAGCGACGAATCAATATACTCATCAGGAAGGCTGGCACAATATTTGGGCGAGACTGCCAAAACCTCTCTGGCGAAATCCTCATCGATGATCTTTATGTCATTATGCACCCTGCTCGCTGCTATTTGCGGACGTTCACGCAATAGGTTGCATGCGTCTTCATGCAGCACAAGAAAATTCTCCAGAGTGAGAGGTGATTCCAGTATCAATCTCTCCCCGGCAATAATGCCGTAGCTGGGATTAAACGGCCAGATCTTATCAGGCGGGAGGATTATTTTGGATCCTTGCCGCCTGGCCAGGACCGCTAGCGCTGGAGTACCGCAGGCTCCATCTATCTCTCCATCCATCAGTGCATCCAGAATAAAATCTGCCCAGTCGAAGTTCTTAATCTCTATCGAATCTGCAAGCCCACAATCTCTTGCGAACTCGCGCAGGACAACATCATGGATTGAGCCCCTCCTGGGAGTGCCTATGATCCTGTCTTTGAACTGAGCCAGGGCATGGGATGCCATCTCCTTGACTTGGCAGCTTCTATCCCCGATTAGAACAGTTCCTTCCACATGCCCACCAGCCACGCATTTGATCCTAAGGCCTCTGTTAATTCCAATCATTGCTGGAGGAAGACCGAGGTAGCCCAAATCAAGTTCTTCTCGGCTAAACGCTTCCACCATCTCCGGTCCATTAGGAAATAGCTTCCAGGTGGCCTTAATGCCCAGGTCATCCATCCGCCCTGAGGCGCGAAGAACAAAGCTGGTGTGATACAGCGTAGGTAGATAACCGATCTTCAAAGGGACTGCCATATAGATCATCTGCTAGTTGCTTATTCGGAGGCTGTGGGCCGGTGGGAAGGAATCTTCTGAAAAAATAGATACAAAGGAAAGGAGTATTGCCTGGTCCTACTCAGCCGTCACCTCCGGCTGATGAATCCTATCTGACGGTTGCTTTAGATTCGTCATTCAAATTTCTCCAAACACATATGCATCTCGCAGTTCAATAAATGCTGGGATACCTGCAATATTTGCATAAGGCATAGCTTCTGATTGAGCCCCGACCAATGTGAAAGGGGCATTTGGCCGACAACAGTTTTGCAGATGGTCGGAAAGCTGGGCAACATCGGCTGCTTCCTATGAATGCGAATCTTAGCGCCATATTTTCAGGTCAATTCCCTCAATTCTCAATCGGCTTCCCTCGGAATGGACAATGACTCCTGAATGTACCTGCTGCATGCGGCAGTGGCTGGGCAGAAACTTGACTGTTTCGCCCACATCAGGTATCCGGCCATTGTTGACGGCTCCTTCAAAACCCGTGACCATGCAGGTGCCTACATCTTTATACTGAAACTCACTGCGGAGAAGTTGGTGGGGGCCAGCCAGATGTACCGTGACGATGCCCTTGCTGTACATCATCACCCTGGCAAAATGTATCACGGGGCAGCCCAGTGCTCTATACCTCAGAAAATCTCCAGGTTCAATTTCCTCTGGCCTGGAGAAGGGATACAGATCCTCGCGGCATGATGGCTCTCCGGGAATTGGGCCCAGAGAGAAATCCGCCTTTCGATCACCTTTCAATCGTGCGATTCCCTCCCCACAGCCCTGGCATGCGGGCGGGAGATCTTCGACTCTGTCCTCGATAATGTGGGTTGATAGGAACTCCTTGATCTCAGCCCTGGTATCGACGAATCTCTCCAGTTCAAGGTGAGGGCATTTGCCGAAATCGCCCTTTATGGATATCTCTTCTGCATAGTCCTTGCACTGTCGATAACCGCATTCGCCGCAATTGTAGCCTGGCAACATTCTGGATATCTTGGTCATTTCTAGGCCCTCGCCTTCTGCCGCTGGAGAAACTGATCCCAGTTCCAGGGCTCGTCCAGGACCTTTACCTCAACCTCCCGGACTCCCTGCAGTCCTTCCACGCGACGGCGGATCTGCTCAGTTAGATGGCTGACCATAGGGCAGATCTGGGAGGTCAGGACCATGTTCACTGCTACCTTACCATCATCCGAGATGGTTATGTCTTTAATCAGACCCAGATCCACAATATCTATTCCTACCTCAGGGTCGAGCACATCCCGCAAAGCCTCCCGGATCTCCTCCTCTCTCTCAATCTGGGCGGAGAGTCGTTCTCCCTCCAGGCCGGGCAAGGCTTTTTGCAGATCCCGCAGCCGATCCTCCAGCCTGTTTTGTCTGTCCAGCAGCCGACTGACCACGCGCAGCATGGGATCGGGCAGATCGGCATAATTGAGGTCAGTTGCCATGGCCGGGCACTGTGGCTCAGCAATCCTTCCCGGCACGCCCACCACTGTCGCTCCTGCCGGGACAGGCCGGACCACCACCGAGCCTGCTCCGATCTTGGCTCCTCTGCCCACAGTTATCGGTCCGAGGATGATGGATCCGGCACCGATCACCACATTATCTTCAATGGTGGGATGGCGCTTGACCTTGTCCAGGCTGGTACCGCCCAATACGGTGCCCATATATATCAGCACGTCGTCTCCCACCTCGGCGGTCTCACCGATGACCACGCCCATGCCGTGATCTATGAAGAAACGCTTGCCGATCTTTGCTCCCGGGTGAATCTCCACACCAGTGAGAAAACGTGATACATGCGAGGTAAATCTGGCCAGGAAAAAGAGATTGTGCCCCCAGAGAAAGTGGGATATCCGATGCAGCCAGATGGCATGCAATCCCGGATAGCAGGTTATGACCTCTAGAACAGACCTGGCTGCTGGATCTTTGGCAAAGACCGTCCGGATGTCCTCTCTGTAGCCCATCTTCTCTCCATCCTTAGAACTCGTAGAGCTCTGTGCTCAGGTAGCGCTCACCAGTGTCTGGCATTATCACTGCGATCTGTTTGCCCCGGTTCTCGGGCCTGGCTGCCACCTGCAGTCCGGCCCAGGCGGCTGCGCCTGAGGAAATTCCTGCAAGAATGCCCTCTTCTCGGGCCAGTCGTCGGGCAGTCTGGACGGCATCCTCATACTCCACTTTGATGATCTCATCTACAAGGTCGCGCCTGAGAACGTCCGGCACAAAGCCGGCTCCAATGCCCTGAATCTTATGCGGTCCGGGCTTGCCGCCGGAGAGAACAGGCGAGCCGGAAGGCTCTACCGCAATGGCCTTAAAGCCGGGTTTGCGGGACTTTATGACCTCGGCAATTCCGGTTATGGTTCCGCCGGTGCCAACTCCCGCCACAATAAAGTCCACATTTCCATCCGTATCCCTCCATATCTCCTCTGCGGTGGTCTTTCGATGGATCTCGGGATTTGACGGATTTCGAAACTGCTGGGGGATGTAATAGTAACGAGGATCTCTAGCCAGCATCTCCTCGGCTGTGCTTACCGCTCCCTTCATCCCCTGGCTCCCGGGAGTCAGGACGATGTCCGCTCCAAGGGCTCGGAGCAGCTTGCGGCGTTCTATTGACATCGTCTCCGGCATGACCAGCTTCAGCCTGTAGCCCTTGGCAGCGCTGACAAAAGCAAGAGCGATGCCGGTATTGCCGCTTGTCGGCTCGAGGATTATAGTATCCTCTTTGATATGGCCTGCCTTCTCTGCAGCCTCGACCATGGAGACGCCGATCCTGTCTTTGACGCTGCTCAGGGGATTGAAGGACTCCAGCTTTGCGAGAACGGTGGCTTCCAATCCCTTTGTTACTCTGTTCAATCTTACCAGAGGAGTATTGCCGACGGTCTTGGTTAGATCTTCAAATATTCTTGCCATAAGTAAACCTCTTAATCTAAATGCCTGGATCCGACCTTGCGGCCGGCGGTCAGACGGCACAAGGACGGCTGACGCGTCCTTGCTCTTTCGGGCATAATCCATAGACCCTTTTTGTAGAGATAAAGGTCCTTATAGCGGCAAAATGCTATAATCCAATTCGGATCCGCAGCCAAAGCTAACCTGCCGCCAAATTGCTGGAATTTCGCTGACTATGATTATATTATATCTTGGGTTTCCGCCAGCTCAAGGTCGCGGCCATGATGGGCGAACATACGGATTATGTTGAAGAAACCACATGATCGAGCAGATTACCTGGAGAGAAAAATTGGCTCCCCGCTATTTCATTCGGTTAGATTGGAGTGGTCATGGATGCTGAGCAACCAAAAAAATAATGCTGTATGGCCCGGTTAGAGCGGTCCGCAGTATTTGCTCACTATATCCTCCATGAGCCTCAGACCACCCCGGTAGCCAGCATAATTTTGGTCTAGGATGAGCCTGTTAAAGGAAGGGAAGGAAACGGTTATATGTATTATAGCACCAGATTCCGATGCTATCGGCCACTCCAGAGAACTAGCCAGCAGGACGAGCGAGTGTCCTCTCTTCAGGTTCTCTCTTATCAGGTGCGAATCCTGCTCAAAGATCACATCAGGCTTGATGATGCACTCCAGGTTCTCGCTCAATTCCCTCAATATCATCTCTCTATTTTCCTCAGGCATGCCGTCGGCAATGATCACCTTATCCGGCAGATAGCCAACCTCGTTGGTCAGAAATTGAGTGATGCCCACAGCAGTCCCGCTATCAGCTACCACAGAGAAATAGGGCTGAGGAAATGCCAGAATCATTACATCTCCGAAATACTCTTCAAATCGATATGAATGCCTCTCTTCCCTCGCAATCAACTCCTCCACGGGCTCTGCTGGAAGATACAGGGCCTGGCTCACTTCCCGAATCAGCCTGGTGGTTTGCTTGGGTCCCACTGGAACGCCTGGCAGGGTGATAAACGGCGTGTTGAACCTCTCCTGCAGCTTCTTGGCTACACGCAATCCATTCCAGGGAGAGAGGACGATGTTCAGTTCTGCTGCAGGGATTTTTATCAGATTCTCTAAACCCGAAAACTCAGTGAAGATGATATTTGCCTCCAGGCCGAGCTTCTGCAAATCCTCCTTGATTGCCCTCAGATTTCCCTTCCACCAGATATGCTGGTAAGGGACAACGCCAAAGACATTTACCAGCCCTTTCTTGATGGGCAGCTCTTTGAGAAGCTGGTCTATCACTGCCTCGAAAAAGAGCTCATAGCCTTCGTAGGAATTGCCCAGAAATCCTGCTGTTTTTACATTGATGATAGGCACTTGCTCTCTGAATTCCTTGACCACAGATTCTACATCGTCTCCAGTCAAAGAAGGAACGCAGCCAGACAGGACTGCATAAAGATCCCCTTGCATCAGCTCAATGCTCGATTTTATGAGCCTTCGCAGCTTGTCCTCGCCTCCAAAAATGACATGCTCCTCGACCAGCCCTGAGCAAGGAGTGCTGGTGCCTCCTTGCGGTCCTCCAGCATTCTGGCCGCCTGCATAGAACTGGCCGAAGAGCTGGCCTATGCCGCATCCAAGTCCTGAATGAAGAATGGGCACTGCTCCATAGATGCCGACTGCAGTGGAATAAGCTCCTGCCAGAGCGCATGAATACCGGGGTGCCTCCATAACCTCTGGATAAATCACATCCTCGGGAATTTCATCAATTTTGGCTGCCATGCTTAAACCTCCCTCTTAAGGTAATGAAGTGGATTGGGCTGCTGGTACCACCAGTCTTTGTAGCTATCTGCCGTCTTGGCAAGCATGGTCTTCTGGAAGGACTTGCTCGTCCAGGACTGGAGCAGGAAACTGGCGCAGGCTACAGCTCCGGCATAGCCGCTCTGAGTGCTGCGGGGATGAGCATCGGCACGCAAGGAATGAATTCTGGTCAGGCCTTTCTCTCTCTTGAATGAGCAGCCCTGGAAGGGGCAGGTAAGAGCGATGTCCGGATCAAGATCTCTGGTTACATGAGCCTGCTCAGCAGCCTGGAAGGTGTTGACCAGGATTTTAAAATCCCCCACCGTTCCGATCAGATGCTCTACTTCATCCAGGATCAAGTTATCAAAATCCTGAGACATGGCAGCCGGCGAAGATAGTCCTATCTCCTCGAAGAATGGCAGTTGAGCCAAAAGCCTGCCCTGTCCAAGCGAGCCCAAGACGGTTAGCTTCTCGCCATTGCCCTTAAGCCTCAAGAATTGTTCTCGAATGGCGTCGATCTTGGGCTGCCAGATCTTATGCTCCTCTTCAATTACTTTTTCTACTTCGCTCTCTTTGCCTGTGAACTCGCCGATCTTTCTTAACCATTCATCTGTATTTCTAATGCCCATGGGAGACGGATAGAGGAAATAGGGCACACCATATTCCTGCTCCAGCCCCTTTGAGAGATAATCGGTGTATGTCGGGCAAAGCGGCGCAGTAACCGCCGCCTCAGAGAGCTGTTCGAATTGATCCACAGCCGCAAATTCTGGCACGAAATTGGGTCTCAGCCCAACCTTTCCGAGAATTCTCTTGATCTCCAGGCGATCCTGCCAGGTATAAGAGAGCATACTGGCCACATTTATCAGATCCGTCTGTTTCTTTTCCGGCTTTTTTACAAGATACTTTAGAACGCCATGCCAGAAGGCATCATAGCCAGTCTGAACCAGCCGGGAGCGCACTCCCTCACAGTGAACAGGGACGATTTTAGCGCTGATATAGGGCTGAAGCTCGTTCACAGCTCCTTCTATATCCTCACCGATGACACCTGAGGTGCATGATGTCAGGATGAATATGGCTTTGGGAGAGTACCTGCGTTCTGCTTCCCGGATGGCATAGCGCAGCTTATTCCCTGCTCCGTAAACCACATCGTTCTCCTGGATGTTGGTCGTGATCCAATGCAGATCATAGTTCTCAGGCCTGCCCAGGCTCACTGGAACATGTCGATAGAGCTCTCGATACCCCAGAGATGATGCCGAGCATCCGACGGGCGCATGGTAGATTACAGCTGCATCGCGGATGGTATTGAGCCGCACGGCCAGGTAGAAGTTCAGAGCGCAGCCTGAGGTCTGCTGAAAGTCGCGGTCCCTGGCCTGAAGCTTTCCTTCTCTTGCCTCTACCAGAAGTTGAGATGCCTGGCCGTACCAGACGTTGATGCCATGTGCACGCTGCTCTCTGTTTGGGCAGGTGGGAGCATTCAGATTGATGCCTGGCTCGACCAGATTATGAGCATCATTGGACGCCATTTCATCTCACCTCTGGTTTAACGCTATCGGGCTTCAGTTCATAGTACTTGAGATCGCTTTTAACCGGTTCGGAGGCTTGACAGTCTTGCTGCTTATTATGCTCCAGTAGACGGTCATACCAGCTCTCTGCCCAGGCCTTCAACTCGTCTGTGCCAAGTGGACCGGGAACATACCGGTTCTCGTTATTGACGATGCTTTTGGCCAGGTTTCGGTAGAGATCCGCCTGCTCTGAATCAGGATCGGCCTCGATAGTGGTCTTGCCCTGCAGCTCGGCCTTGGCGACAGTCAGAGAGCGGGGAACAAATCCTGCAATGGTGGCCTTGGTATTGGCCGCAAAGTCCTGAATGATATCCTCGTGGATGGGCAGATTGATGGAATTGCCTATGATGCCTGAGAAGAGGGCACCTCCGCTCTTGGAGTACTTTTTGACGCCTTTGAACAGATTGTTGGAGGCATAAAGCGACATGAAGTCGGAAGAGCTTACGGTGTAGACCTGCTCTGCCACCCCCTCCCGGATGGGCATGGCAAACCCGCCGCATACCACGTCGCCCAAAACATCGTAGATGATGATATCAGGCGAGAACTCCTCGATTATCTTCTTCTGTTTGAGAAGCTCGATAGCGGTGATGATGCCCCTGCCGGCGCAGCCCACTCCGGGCTCGGGACCTCCAGTCTCCACGCAGAGGATGCCGTTAAAGCCCTCGTGCACTATCTCATCAGTCTCGATTCTCTTGCCACTTCGCAACCTGTCCAAAACAGTGGGCACGAATCTGCCGCCGCGGAGGGTGTTTGTCGAATCGCTCTTTGGATCACAGCCGATCTGCATGATCTTGTAGCCCTCTTCCGAGAGGGCAGCGCTGATATTGGAGGAGGTCGTAGACTTCCCGATTCCTCCCTTTCCGTATATTGCGATATTCCTTATTTTTGTCACTATTGCCACCTCAAAATGGGCATTATTTGATATATAGCGGCTTAATATTTATCAATGGAGAAATGCACAAATATTGCTTTAATCGAAAAATTGATAAATGAGAGATTGGCTGCACTGAACAGTTATTGATCTAAAACCGCATGTCTTTCGGATGGATTCTATTCAGTATCAATCAGAATCTGCCTGATTACTTTTTGCATAACACCGGCGCATGAGAGCCAATATTGCCGCTATAGCAGCCTTGATAATGGATAATGCAGCATGGACTGGTCAGGTGAACAGTAAAATGAGGGATCTACTTTGCCGAAGCCAAAAATGAATCGACCAGCACGAAGATAGAGCGCTTGCCGCCATCGGCAAAGCTTGTCTTTAAAGTGCTGGAATCAGGCATACTCCTCACTCAAAAAGATATCGTCGCCAAGACCTATCTTCCACCGAGAACGGTGAGATATGCCCTGAACAGGTTGAAGGAGCAGCATGTCCTTCAAGAGCGCTTCTATTTCCAGGATGCGCGTCAGAGCCTCTATGGATTAAGCCCGGAAACTCTGGAGGTGGTTGCAGAGTAAATGATGACCAGATTTGCCAAGAGGCTCAGAGTATCGTGTAGCTGCAGACGGATGATCCTGCCCTGCAAACAAGCCAGGCAATCAGGTCCGCCAGGGCCTGATCCACTGGCCTCCTTGAGAAAGAGGCGAATAATTTGTATCAATTGAATAATTTTTTGAAGATAATATTAACCAAAAAATTGATGGACTGCTGAGCAGTCCGTTTGCTCTATTTCCTGCTCATGCATGGGAAGTTCATCATGCTCATCTCAAAAGAAAATATCTCTAATTTGTGGTATTATTTCGATTATCAGAAGAGGTGCCGGCCCGGCATAAGGCCGGCATGACATCATTGAAGACGGCTGGCTCTTTTCAGATTGGGCTAGCCTGCAGCCAGCCCGCTTGCCTGGGCATATGAAGTCTCCATTACAGGGAGAGGGGCATTTCTGCAAACTAAGTTATCGCCATCCTTGGAGACCAAGAGCGGCCAGGTATCGAGAATGTACCTGCTGCTTTGCACCTTCTCCAGGATATGAGCGAGGCCTTTCCTATCGGACGCTTCAAGCACCACGAAGAAATCGAACTCCCCAAAGAGATGATAGATTTTTTTGAAGCCCTCGGCATCCTTAAGGGACTCATAGATTGCCTTCTCATAACCAGGCACGGTCTTTATCATCGTGATTCCTATTACCATCAATTGATTCTCCTGAGTTTTACCCTGCTAAAAGTTTGATGTTCTTCCTTATTTCAAGGATCTCTCTTCTGAATTCATCTGACGACGGTCTCAAAAGGCCGAATTCTTGGTCTCCATCGGCCTCAATGTCGCCCCTTCTGCCATCCAATGCAGCTCGGGAAATGATTGGCTCTAGCGGCATCATTGCAGGTACCAGCTCCAGATTCATACACATGTCTTGCATGGATCCAGAAAAGCAGGCATTATATTTACATCTGCAGAAAAACATAACTATTGCCTGAATGGCAAGGTTTATAAATCGCGTCAGGCGGCCTTAAAAAAAGGTGCAGGAGATCAGTCTCTCCTGGCTGGATCACTTTGTGCAGCAGCATTTTATCTTTTGGCCCCTATCCAGTTAAGACCAGGGGCTGTTTGATCTCGCCGGAGATCTCCACCTTCTTGCCGATGATGTACGGCGATCCAGGAACGAATTTCAGCTTCTTTTTTCCTTCAACCAGAGTCACATTTCCATAGACTTGTGCAGTATTGCCTACCTGATTCAGAGGAATGGTGAAATTGTTGGGCTCAAGGTCGACCAGGATAGCGCCGCTTCCATCGTCTACAATAATCCAGCAGCCTCTCATGCCGCACTCTTGAGTGATATTTCCTTAGATGCTGACAGCGCTTTTAATATTAGCAGAGCTGTTGTTCAATGCATCTGAGAGGTGATTAGCTCCTTCTCCTGTTTTTCCAGGTCCTTTTGCATCTCTTCGCTGAAACGGGCCAGGAGCTTGGAGCGGAGGATTATGTAATCCTGGCTCACGAAAAGGCTCTGCCTCTTTCTAGGCCTGGAAAAGGGCACTTTCACGACCTCTTTTATCTTTCCGGGAGTGGGCGTCATGACCACAACCTTATCCGAGAGCAAGATGGCTTCATCTACATCGTGAGTGACAAAGAGCACGGTCTTTCTTTTTGCGTCTTTAGACCACAAACGAACCAGGAGGTCCTGCATGAATACCCGGTTGAGCGAATCCAAAGCTCCAAAAGGCTCATCCATCAGAAAGATCTCCGGATTCATGGCGAACATCCTGGCAATGGCCAGGCGCTGGCGCATTCCTCCGGAGAGAGTATTTGGGTATTTGTGGCGGAAGCTGGACAGCCCTACGACATCAAGATATCGATTGGCTATTTCAAGCGACTCATCCTTATCGGTTCTCGCCCATGAATGCTCTACAGCAAAACGCACGTTTTCCAGAGCGCTCATCCAGGGAAAGAGAGAATAATCCTGGAACACCATGCCTCGATCAGGCCCAGGACCGCAAATCTCGTGGCCGTCGATGAGTACCTGGCCGCTGGAGGGGGTGCGTAGACCTGCCACGAGGTCAAGCAGAGTGCTTTTTCCACAACCGCTTGGGCCGATCAGCGAGACAAAATCGCCATCCTCAATGTTGAGGTTGATGTTATGCAGCGCAGTTGTTCTTTTTCCGTTGGTCCCATAGGAGACGGTGATATCCTTCAGCCCTAATCTTGCCATAAGTGAGCTCCTTTGCCTGTGATTAGGGATTTGTGATGTAAATGCTTTGAGAATCGAGCAAAAGCTGCCGCTAAAATAGGGCTTAATAGATGACGCATGAGAACTCATCGTGTTTTAAAAAGACTGTCTGCTGTACATCCTCCCCCTCGCCTCCTTGAAAATTGGATCAATTAGCCCGCTTTCTCGTACAGGAACTACCAGCCCCGAACCTGCAGAACGTCTCCCTCTGGAATTAATGTCGCATCAAGACCCTTCATGGCTGCACCAAGACCTTTAGAAACCTGGGCCAGGAGTTGCGGATTATCAAAATTATGCACTGCCTGGACGATTGCCTTTGCCATTGCCTCTGGCTCCTCAGACTTGAAGATCCCTGAACCCACGAATACACCATCAGCTCCAAGCTGCATCATCAGAGCAGCATCCGCAGGGGTTGCCACGCCTCCAGCGGCAAAGTTGACCACAGGCAAGCGCTGCAGTCGAGCACACTCCACAACAAGGTCGTAATCGGCCTCGATATCGCGGGAAACCTTTAGAAGCTGCAGATCATCCATGCCCTTCAGGCTCCTTATCTGCCCTTGGATCATTCTCATATGCAAAACCGCCTGGCTCACATCGCCGGTACCGGCCTCGCCTTTGGTCCTGATCATAGCCGCACCCTCCTTAATTCGCCTCAGAGCTTCGCCCAAATTTCGAGCACCACAGACAAAGGGAATAGTGAACCTGGTCTTCTCGATGTGGAATTGGTCAGCAGGCGTGAGAACCTCGGACTCGTCCACCATATCAACACCGAGAGCCTCCAAGATCTGGGCCTCTGCGAAGTGCCCGATTCTGGCTTTGGCCATTAAAGGTATGGTTACAGCATTAATGATCTGCTCTATTATGGCTGGATCTGCCATCCTGGCCACACCTCCCATCTTTCTGATATCCGCTGGAACGGCATGGAGTGCCATGACCGCCACTGCTCCCGCCTGCTCAGCTATAACCGCCTGCTCCGATGTGGTGACATCCATGATCACACCGCCCTTTTGCATTTTGGCAAAGCCGCGCTTGAGCAGCTCCGTTCCAAATCTCAAATTCTCAAGTTCCAGTGCCATAAAATTACCTCTAGCTTCTTTCGCTGCTTCTAAATTAGGGGTGCGAAATTGTTGATGGAGATTAATAGCTGTGCATTAAGGCAAATTGGTCTTTGCGGCAATAATTGTCCACAATGCTATCAAGCTGCATTTGTTAATGCTCTCAGCTTGGCCAAATCTCCTTCGTCCAGGCATACCGACCTCACAGTCATCACCTGGTCGTCAGGAAGCCTCCTGTAAGAAATGTCTGCATAATTCTTGCCATTCCTGTCGCAGTACCGGGCCATGATACGACAGGAGACATCCAGCAGCTGTGAGGAAAAAGGGCCCTTTCCAACGGCAACCGGACCGTTGATGCCCAGCGGCTCAAAGAGTATGTCGCCATCCTTTGCCAGTATAGCCAGCATTTTATTCTCTCCTTCATTTCGGCCCACAATAAGCTTCGCATTTTGAGAGAGACGGAAGTATCTGCCCGATTTCAATAGACTGATGTTCTGCATGTCCAGCTCACCATGATCGATGAGGTCTTTTATCCGGCCAGCGAACTTGGGATCGGTGAGAAGGCATCCTCCGGCAGCGCAGGGGTAGTCGTTGATCCCAAGATCCCTGGCCAAAGCCATCTGCGGCCTCCTGGAGCGCCCAGCTATATCCAACATCCTCTCCCGGCTTATCCATCCGTTCTTCTCAGGGATAGTAGGGGCAAGGAGCTTTGCCGAAAGGGGCCGGACCACCAAACCCTCCAGCCCGGCTTCTCTCTCGATCAAATTCATCTGGCGCCTGAACTGGCTCATAGGCCTTTGGCCCAGCACCTCTCCTGTGATGATGAAGGATGAACCAGACTGCTCCATCAGCTCGCGGCTCTTCTTGAAGAACAGTATCCTGCAATCGATGCATGGATTCATGTTTGCACCGTAGCCGTGCGCAGGCTTTTCCAGCACTTTCAGGAAATCCTCGGTTGCGTTAATGATCTTTAGCTCAATTCCCAGTGAATCAGCCACCCGGCGGGCATTGCTGCCGCAACCCAGACCGGAGGAATGCCTGTCGCAAAGGCAAAAAGGGGTCTTGAAGTTTACAGCTATAAGCTCCAGCCCTTCTCGGCTCATGAGCTCTGCGGCCAGAGTGCTGTCAAGCCCGCCTGAAAGAAGAATTATAGCTTTCATCATAAATCAGACCTCTGCAGTGATACGATCGGGCAGATAGTTCTCATTCATCCCTCTCCTTGCTCTGGGTCTGAAATCCAGCCTTCTTTGCGGTAATCTGCCAGACTCCGCGCGATATGGATTTCAGATCGACAATATCATGACCCTCGCTCTTCAGGCTCCTTGAGACATTGGCCGTTGCTTCTGTGTCATCCAGCAGGATGGTCAGCTCCTCACCGCCTGCCATTTCCTCCATCTTCAGCTTTGTCTTGACAAAGGTGTAAGGGCAGACCTCTCCTCTCAAGTCAAGCTCTAGGGTCAAGCCTGCACTCCTTCCGTCCTTCCTCCAGATAGTTCTCTGGCTCGATGCTGACGATCCGAGGATACTCCCCGCAAATGCTGCAGTCTAGCCTTTTGCTGGCTGAAGCCTCAAAAAAGGTCATATCAAGGGCATTGAAGCATAGCAGCCGACCGGTTAAAGTCTGGCCGGTTCCCAGAACGAATTTCAGGGCTTCTGAGGCCTGAATAGTGCCGATGATGCCCGGCAGCACTCCAAAGACGCCAGCTTCCTGGCAGCTCGGAATCAATCCCGGAGGCGGGATTTTTTTAAAGATGCAGCGATAGCATGGCCCCCTTTCGGGAATGGAGGTGGTAGCGTATCCTTCATATCTGAGGATGCTGCCGTGAGAACAAGGCTTCTTTTCCAGCACGCATGCATCGTTGATCAGATAATGAGTGGGAAAATTGTCGCTTCCATCGATCACGAAATCATACTCCCGGACGATCGTCCTGGCGTTTTCGGCAGAAAAGCACGCCTGATAGGCAACCACATCCACGTCACTATTCAGTCTGCGCACGAAGCTTTCTGCGGATATTGATTTGGCCAGGCCGATATTGCCGCCGTGAATGATCTGCCTTTGCAGGTTGCTTATTTCCACTATATCGCTGTCGATAATCCCAAGCGTTCCCACTCCTGCGGCAGCCAGATAGGCGATGGCTGAGGAGCCGAGACCCCCTGCGCCAATTATCAGCACTCTAGAACCCAAAAGCTTTCTTTGTCCAATGCCCCCCACATCTGGAAGAATAATCTGGCGCGAGTAGCGCCTTATCTGCTCATCGGTGAATGATCCAGACACCTTATCCCTCCTTCATGACAAAATCCAGGAATTCATCCATGCCTGCACGAATGATCAAATCCCCGAATCGCTCTCTTCTGTTGCCGTATTGCCGGTAGAAATCCAGGCAACGATGAATTACCTTCATGCCCTGTTCCTCGTCTACGAAGTCGGCTATCTTTTTTCCAAGCATTGGGCGTCTGCCCATCCGTCCTCCCGCATAGACCAAGTATCCTGATTTTTCCGCCTTCCAAGCACTGGTGGGACAGCAATCGATGCAGTCTGCGCAAGAGATGCACCTATCGCCTTTGAGCACTGGCCAGCCGTCTTCCAGAGTAAGGGCTTCTTCCCTACAGATATCCAGGCATAGGCTGCAGCCATTGCAGTCATCTCTCTCCAGTCGAGGCTCTGCCATAGCGCAAAAGCCGATATCGCTCTCAAAAGGCCGGGAGCAGGCATTAGGACAGGCAGAGACTGTGGCTTTGAACTTATCGGGCAGATCGAGACCGGAGAATCTGCTATCAATCATCCTGGCAAACCTCTGACTGTCTGCGAGAGCCTTTTTGCAGATGGGGAGACCCGGACAGGCGGTCACCGCTCGAAAGCGAGCGCCACAAGGGCCCAAAGCCAGGCTCGCCTCTGCCAGACTCTTCCTGGCGGCTTCGATATATTCAAACTTGATCCAGGGGATTTCTATTCCCTGCCGGGCAGTGAGACGAACCTCGCCCCGGCCGTATCTTTGGGCGACCTCTGCAATCCTGGGAAGCTTGTCCGCAGAGATAGTGCCGCCTGTCAGATTGAGCCGGATGGCGAAGAACTCGTCTTCCCTTTGCATGATAATACCGCCGGATTTCAGGGAAGCGTAATCGATGCGGCTAGATGAATCGGGTGTGGTCATTTCATGCCCTCTATCGAGATCAAAAAGAGCAATAGTAGAATGAAGGTTTGCATTGCGGCAAAGAATCCCTGCCATTATGGGAAGATCTTGGAAGAAGATTTAATTAACCTCTGGCATACAGCAAATGCATGAGAAAATTGGATGCCAGGAGCCTGGAGATACTGAGAAAGCTCGCGCCAGAGATCAGCGAGCCTGTTCACTACCGATCCATCCTGCCCCCTGTGTCAATGCATCACGCAGCTGATGAAGAGGATTTCCAGGAACGTCTGGAAAGGCTCTCCGCGGAAGAATTCGATTACCTGGCAAGCAAGATAATGGACGGATCGGAGTGTTTGAACTGCATCTCCCCTGAGTCCGCCCGCATATTTATCGATCTTCTGGAGAAAAAGGCCCCGGGCGGGGCAGCGGAGCAGATTCGAGAGCTGTATAAGTCATCCACCGGATACGATGTTTGGTAGCCCTGATTTAGGTGGGGCAGGCCTCGCCTTCTCCCTCATCTTCTTTTTTAACCTCATTCGGCTTTATCTTTCCTATCTTGAGCCAGTAGTCCTGAATGGCTGCATGCAGAGCATCGGCTCCTAGATTGGAGCAGTGCATCTTCTGAGGAGGGAGGCCATCCAGTTCGTCTGCCACATCCTTGCGAGTGATCTTCATAGCCTCGTCCAATGGCTTGCCTTTGGCCATCTCCGTTACCATGCTGGAGACGGCAATGGCCGATCCGCAGCCAAAGGTTCTGAACTTTATATCGTCTATCCTCTCATCCTTGACCTTGATGAATATCTCCATGAGGTCCCCGCAAACCGGATTGCCGACTTTGCCGTAGCCGTCTGCATCATCGATCACACCAACATTCCGGGGGTTCATAAAGTGCTCCATAACTTTCTTGGAGTAACCAATCTGTGCCATAGTATCTTCACCTCTTTAAAGCGGAGAAAGCGCCCGCAACCTCTCCACAGTCTTCTTCACTGCATCTGCAATCACTGGTATCTGATCGGGATGGTTCGACTTTCCTAAAGTCATGACCATGGAGCCGTGTGCTTGCTCATGCTTCAGGCCAATGGCCAGAAGAACATGGCTGGGCTCCAGAGTTCGTGATGAGCAGGCCGAGCCGGTGGAGATTTGTATACCGAACATGGCATCCAGGGTCAGCAGAATGCTCTCCCCCTCGATCCTGCTGAACCTGAAGCTGGCATGATGAGGAAGTCGTTTCGTGGCATGGCCGGTCAGATGAGTCTCATCGATTTTGAGAATTTCTCTGATAAGACCGTCCCTGATGGCCTTCAGGCGAATGCTCTCATCTTTCATCTCCAGTCTTGCCAGCCGGGCAGCCTCACCCATTCCAGCTATGGCAAACAGGTTCTCCGTGCCCGGTCGCAGCCCTCGTTCCTGGCCGCCGCCCACAGTGACCGGCTGAATCTTCACATCGGGACCGACATATAAAGCGCCTGCACCCTGAGGGCCGCATATATCGTTGCTAGATAGGGTCAGGAGGTCTATTCCATCGTTCTGCACATCAATAGGTATTCTGCCTGCAGCAGCCACGGCATCAACGTGCAAGAGCATGCCCTTCTCATGAACTATCCGGCTGATCTCCTTTATAGGCTCGATGGTGCCTATTTCGCCATTGGCATACATTACTGAGGTAACTGTGGTCTCTCTGTTGATCATGCTCTCTAAAGCCTGCAGATCCACGATGCCCTGGGTGTCCACGGGAATGAGTTGGAGTTGGAATCCATTTTTCTGCAGGTCCTTCATGCTATTGAGGACAGAGATGTGCTCTATTCTGCTGGCCAGGAGGCTCTTTCCTTTGGCAGCGTTTCTCATGGCCGCTCCCCGGATGGCCAGATTGTTGGCTTCAGTGGCGCTGCCGGTGAAGACGATATTTCGCGCGTCTTCAGCGTTAATCAGCTCAGCCACTTTTGATCTAGCCTCTTCAACTGCTGATTTGGCTGCCAGACCAACCGAATGCAGAGCGGACGGATTTCCAGGCATCTCAATAAGATGTTTTTTGGCAAAATCCAGTACTCTGGGGTCCAAAGGCATGGCCGATTGACTATCCAGATAAATTTCCTGCATACTACTCGCTTCCTTCTCTTTTACTTCATTCTCTTTATCCAGAATGTCACAATTTGGCCAGACCTCTCAAACTTCAGGACCTGGTGTCCAGCCCTTTTGGCCCATCCAGGAATATCCAGCTCAGCAGTCGGATCATCAGCCTCTACCTTTAGTATCTGTCCCATGCCGGTATTTTCTATCTCCTCTTTGGTTCTTGCGAGGGGGATGGGGCAGAACAAGCCCACGCAGTCAAGCTGAGCATCTGGCACAATATCGGACAATTGCATTCACCTTTAATCCCATTAGAATCACTCCTAACTTTCCAGATAATTATAACTGCCCGCTTGCTCGTGCAAAGGCAGAGGTTCCCATGTTTTTGCCGAGATAGGGCGTGTCTTCATCAGCTGCGGGAGTCCGATGCTGCATATAACCGTCGTGGCCAGGGCCATGATCACCAGGGCAACGAAAATTTGCCCTTCGATCAATCCGTAATGCAGAGCAGCCGAGGCCAGGGCAATCTCCATTGCTCCACGGGCATTCAGTCCAAAGCCGACAGCCAATGCCTTTCGATTCTCTATGCCTGCGGCTATGGCACCCAAACCTGCGCCGATGATCTTGCCTGCACAGGCAACGGCAAATATCAGAAGGACAATGGTTGCATCAAACTCAGCCGCAAAGTCCGTTCTGAGACCCAGGGATACGAAATATACCGGTGCCAGTATGGTCATAACCGGCAGGTAAATCCTGTTTAAGATGCTCTCCTTTCGGCACCGTCTCTGCGAGAGAATCAGTCCAGCCAGAAATGCGGCCACTATGCCGTGCCCGCCCATGAACTGAGAAGCCAGCGATGCCGTCAGCATGACCAGAGCAATTAGATCAATGATGCTACCCCAAAGTGGCTCAACGGGATTGGCTCCCTTTCTCTTGATGAGGTAGAGAACGCCAAAGGCCATGGCCAGCATTCCGACAGTGAGAATGAGATCCAGGCTCGGTCTGATGTTCGCATTCAAACTGGTCAGAATCAGGGCAAAAACGGACCAGCCAAAGATATCATTTATTGTGGCTGAAACCATAATTATCCCCCCCAATTCGCTACTCATGAGATCGAGATCTATGAGAATCCTGGCTATGACCGGCAGAGCGGATATGGAGAGAGCCGTTCCCATGAAAAGGGCAAATAATTGGCGATTTTCAATGGAAATGTTCCATAACTCTGGGATCAGGACAACCATGGCGTATCCGAGGGCAAATGGAAGCGCTATGCTACATATGCTTGTAGAAATTGCACCCGTTTCTCGTCCTCTTATGCGATCCAGATCCACCTCCATGCCGGCAATGAAGACAAATGCAATAAGCCCCAAATGAGCAAGGGTATTGAGCAGCTGGGATGAATCGCCGGATGGCGGGAAGACCGCTGGCTGCAATGCCGGAGCCAGAGCACCGAATATGGTTGGGCCCAGAATTATTCCTCCAAGAATCTCGCCCAGGACAGCTGGCTGATTAAGCTGCTTGGCAAAGCCGCCCAAAATGCGAGCTATGGACAGCATCACCATGATCTGGATTAAGAACGACGGCAGCCAATTCATAGACCTTTCCTATTTTATTAACAATTGTTATCGATATAAAGCTTATGTGTTCGTAGCCATTTTTGCCTCGATCTTAATGTTTAGATAAGGGTGGCTGAAATTCTCCTCCAGCAACATTAATTCCAGGCATATTATGTCTGAGATAAATTTAAATATGATAACAATTGTGAATATCAACTTCACATTCGAGGGATTTAAAATGAGCAAGAAAAAATACGGTCTAAGCACCCTGGCGTTGCACATCGGCCAGGAGTCACCGGACCCAACCACGGGATCGAGAGCTGTTCCCATCTACCAGACTTCGTCTTACGTATTCAAGAGCACAGAGCACGCAGCGAATCTCTTTGCTCTAAAGGAATTGGGCAACATCTATACCAGACTCATGAATCCCACCAGCGACATATTCGAGAGGCGCATCGCAGCCATTGAAGGCGGAAGCGGTGCTCTGGCGGTGTCATCGGGCATGTCTGCCATCTCCCTGGCGCTGCTGGCCATCACCCAGGTGGGAGATGAAATCGTCTCCGCCAACAACCTTTATGGCGGAACCTATCAGCTCTTCCATTATACCTTCCCAAAGCTTGGACGAAAGGTTATTTTCGTTGACTCCACCCGCCCGGATGAGTTCAAGAAGGCCATCACTCCCAGGACCCGGGCTATTTATGCCGAGACCATCGGCAATCCCAAGCTGGATGTGCCCGACTTTGAGAAGATCGCCAGGATAGCTCACGATGAAAGCCTTCCCTTTGTAGTGGACAACACAGTAGGAATCGGCATAGTCAGGCCTATCGAATACGGCGCAGACATAATCGTTGATTCTGCTACCAAGTTCATCAATGGCCACGGAAACTCCATCGGTGGTGTTATTGTGGACTCAGGCAAGTTTGACTGGTCCCGTGGTAAGTTTCCAGAGTTCACACAACCCGATCCCAGCTACCACGGCCTTAAGTACTGGGACACATTCGGCAACTTCCCGGGACTTGGAAATGTGGCTTTCGTCTTCAAGACCAGAGTGCAGCTTCTCCGAGACCTCGGGCCGGCCCCAAGCCCCATCAATTCCTTCCTCTTCCTTCAAGGCGTGGAGACTCTGGCTCTGCGGCAAGAGAGGCACTCGGAGAATGCGCTGAAGGTGGCGCGGTTCCTGAAGAGCCACCCTGCCGTAGCATGGGTCAATTATCCCGGACTTGAGGAGCATCCCAGCCATGCTCTGGCTGAGAGATATCTGAAGGGCAAGTATGGAGCTCTGCTGGGCTTTGGCATCAAGGGCGACCTGGAGGCAGGCAAGAGGTTCATTGAGTCTGTGGAGCTGCTTTCCCATCTGGCCAACATCGGAGACTCCAAGAGCCTGGTGATACACCCTGCATCGACCACCCACCAGCAACTGACGGCAGAAGAGCAGGCGGCCACTGGAGTCACTCCGGACTTCATCAGGGTTTCCGTGGGTATCGAGGATGTCGAAGATATCATAGCAGACCTGGATCAGGCTTTGGCCAAGGCAGTGGCATGAAGAGGGAATCTGCGGGCCTGGTCGAGACTCAATTGTACACTCTCCCGGAAGAGCTGCATCTGGAGCATGGCGGTCGGCTCGTCGGGGCTAGGGTAGCCTACGAGACTTACGGCAAGCTGAATAGAGAGTTTAGCAATGCCATCTTAGTCTGCCATGCCCTCTCCGGAGATGCCCATGCAGGAGGCTGGCACAAAGGGGAAGAGAAGCCGGGCTGGTGGGACATCATCATCGGTCCAGGCAAGGCCCTGGATACCGACAAATTCTTTGTCATCTGCTCCAATGTATTGGGCGGATGCAAGGGCACCACTGGCCCTTCATCAATCAATCCAAATACCGGAAAGCCCTACGGTCTGGACTTTCCCTTCATCACAGTAAAGGATATGGTGGATGTCCAAAAGAGGCTCCTGGAGCATTTGGGAGTTAATAAGCTATTCGCTGTCATCGGCGGTTCCTTTGGCGGGATGCAGGTCCTGCAGTGGTGTGTATCTTATCCGGAGATGGTGCGCTTCGCTGTGCCCATAGCCACCAGTGCCTACTCCTCGCCTCAGCAGATCGCCTTCAATGAAGTAGGTCGCAGAGCGATAACCTCAGATCCGTGTTGGGAGAATGGCAACTACTATGGCCGAACTCCTCCAGCCCGAGGTCTCTCTCTGGCCAGGATGATTGGGCATATCACATATCTTTCCGACGAGTCGATGCATCAGAAGTTCGGCAGGCGCCTGCAAGGCAAGACGGAGTTCGGCTTCGACTTTGCATCCCTCGACTTCCAGGTCGAGAGCTACTTGAGCTATCACGGCGATGCTTTCGTGAAGCGCTTCGATGCCAATTCCTATCTCTACCTCACCAAGGCAATTGACTACTTCGACTTGACCAAGAGTGGCACTCTGTCATTGGTTGAGGCCTTCAATGGTTCCAAGGCAAAGTTCCTTGTCATTTCCATAAGCTCTGACTGGCTCTATCCTCCTTACCAGTGCAAGGAGATTGCTGAGGCTCTGAGTGCCAATGATCTCGATGTGCGGCACTGCGAGATCAGATCAAACTACGGGCACGATGCTTTTCTTCTTGAATCGGGGCAAATGAACTATACCATTCAGAACTTTCTATCCCGCACATCTGTAGTTGATGTGATGATCAGAGACGTAGTAACCATCCGGCAGGGTTCGAGTGTTGAGGATGCGGCCAGGATTATGATGACAGAAGGCGTGACTCACCTGCCTGTAACCAACGAGGAAGGAAAGCTGGTGGGAATTGTTACCGCCTGGGATGTGTCCAAGGCTGTGGCCTTGAAGTACACGCTGCTGGAAGAGATTATGACCCGCAATGTGGTTATTTCTGCCCAGGAAGATCCGATTGAGCGAGCAGCCAAGCGCATGAATGAGCATAACATCTCGGCTTTGCCGGTGGTAGATGCAAATCAAAGGGTAATAGGGATGATAACAAGCGACGGACTCAGCCGATTGGTGAGCGTGTGCAGATGATGGTCGCACTGCTCAAACCTTAAAGTAATTTTTGAGGTGAAAATGATAATACACATCAAGGCGTTTGCAAACTTTCGCGATATTCTGGGAAAGGACTTAAAGCTGGAGATAAGGGATAAATCCACTGTCCAGGATCTTCTGGATAGCCTTTGTGCATCCCATCAGAGGATGAAATCTGCGTTATTTGATGAGTCTGGCAATGTCAGAGAGTATGTCATCCTCATGAAGAACAGAAAAGATATCGAGTCCATCGGTGGGCTAAAGGCAACGCTGTCAGAAGGCGACGAAGTGGCCATACTGCCGCCGATTGCTGGAGGGTGATTCTTAAGTAGAAAATATGATTTTCAAATCTGGGTTATAGCAATTCGAGAGCTTCTCTGCCGGTGAGGCCAACCTTCAATCCCAGCGTCTCTGCACTGGGATTCACTTCCTTGACGATGCCCAGCAGAAGGTCCTCGATAGTGGCAATCGAGCTCCCCTGAGATGGCCTGACCTTTGCTGCCGGGTAGCCGAAGTTGTTTAGGGCAGCTACATCGAAGGCCCCGCAGCCTACCATTCCTATATCTGTGACTACGTTTACTAAGTTGACTGGCCCAAGAGGTATCACGTATCCATCTGCCTGTTTTCCGAGCAGTTGCACCTTGGTATGATTCATGTAATGTCTCCTACTATTATTAATGTAATGCGATTTTCCTAATTAGATTTCTACAGAACCTTCGGTTATTCGACCTATTAAGTTTTGTTCTGCGGGCCACTTACCAAAGACGATTTCCCAAGAGTAGAGCCAGGATACTAGGACCCAGACGTAAGCTCCTGCCACTCCTGCTCCCATCCCATTTGAGACTATCAGGTAGTAGGATGCAAAGGTAAGTGCCAGGGTTATCAGCAAACCAGTTATCCCCTTCAGAGGCTGACTCAATCCTTTAACCGGCCAGGTTTCTAGTTGCCAGGAGAAGGCCACGAGCCACCACACCCATAACACAAACCACAGTCCTGCTTCTGGCTGGAAGAAGTCCGTACCTGCAAGCTCAAAGCCGTATTCCAGGAGCAGGGAAAGGAATCCTATTATCACAAAGCATAGAATGCCTTTAGCTGGCTGAGAGGCTTTCGATAAAGGCCACTGTTCGAGCCAGAATATAACATAGACGAATAAGGCAAACCATATGGCAGGCACAAAACCCATGAACTGAATCAAGAGAATGGCCAGGACGTAGCAGAAGAGGATGTTTAAGGCTATGGCTTTAGGCTGCGCAAATCCTTCGACCAGCCTATTTCCAAAGGCTATGATTATGCCTATCCCCAAAAACAGGTTGGATATCAATGGCCAGTAATACTCAGAGCCAAAGCCCAAGGCATTCATGGCCAGAGGATGCATTATTCCCAAGACCAGGGAAAAAATCAGGAGTATAAGGCCAAGATAAGGCTGTCTCACCTTTTGGAAAGGCCACTTGTCAGTGAGGGAGACCAGAAATGCGGTCCAGACGACGAAAAGGGCATAAACGCTGAGATCTCCCGGTTCGATTCCGAGAAGGTTTCTTCCGATCAGCGAAAAAACTATCGATGCAGTTATTACACACAATATTGGTATTAGCCCCCTCAGGGGCTGCCGATTCAGATCCATAAATTTCAGGCCTCTTTTTCACGATCTACAAGCCTTGTCCTCAGAAGGCGCTGGTTTTCTGCAGCAACAGACGAATCCTTTGGTGGAACCAAAGCCGCCTCTTGCCATCTATCGTTGAAGATCAGATCCAACAGATAATGGATGCGAGCTCCCTGGGAAGCTAGATTCTCGCGACAATTGGCACAGTAGGTAAGAAGATCGAACTTTGCCTCGCCAATGGTTCTACCGGCCTTGGCTGCGCTGATCTCAGGGCTAACGGCAAAGGCCATGCCTCCCAGGCCGCAGCAGTGTGCCTTCTCCCGAGAGTGCTCGATCTCCTCAATACTGTGGCCTAATGATTGCACCAGGTATCTGACGCTTTTTTGCACCTCTTTTTCCCCGCGAGAAGAGCAGGGATCATGGATGGAGAAGACATGCGCTTCGGATGCTTTTCCAGGAACTCCCAGTTCCGCCAGAAGCGCGTAAAGGGACAACGGTTTCAGGTCAGTCAGGTATTCCTTGAGCATGTAGTAGCAAGAGGGGCATGCTACGATTATCTCTGAGGCCCCAAGCCGTTTCCATGCGTCTTCGGTTAAGACCACAATCCCTCCCTGAATCGTTCTCTATTGACATGCGGATCAAGTGCCTCACTTGAACACACATTTAAGACTGTAGAGAAATCATGCTCTATTCCAAGGTAATCCAA